>Ga0307441_1000171_pt1 | contig 25510 bp, 44 predicted proteins | sample SalMarWE160420MG_FD_202149 | JGI IMG/M metagenome (GOLD analysis project Ga0307441, IMG submission 202149) | Salt marsh sediment microbial communities from the Plum Island Ecosystem LTER, Massachusetts, United States - WE1604-20 | ecosystem: Environmental > Aquatic > Marine > Intertidal zone >... | reverse complement strand
GAGCGCCCGCTCGACGGTCGACGGCCGGCAGGCGCCTCCCCGGTGGCGACTGCCCGAGGGCGCGGGTCGCTCGTCGTCGGTCAGGTGCACGACGTAGAGGCGCACGGTGTGATGCTCCTGTCAAGCGCTACAGCAAGTCCCGGCACGGATTGTCCTTGAACGGGTCGGCCAGGCGGATGTACCCCTGCATCGTCTTGTAGTCCTTGTGCCGGCTGTGGCGCATGACCGCCCACTCGGGCCGGCCGTCCTTCACGGCCTGCGTGATGAACCCCGCCCGCAGGGAGTGGGCGCTGAAGCGGTATCCCTGGCCCCGAGGAGCGAGCCCAGCGGCTTTCGTCCAGCGCTTGACCAGCGCGTCCACCTCCCAGTCGCGCAGCGCCTCAGCCGGCTTGGCGGTCCTGCGCATGGAGTGGAACAGCGGGCCGGAGTCAGCCACCGCCCCGAGCACGATCCACTTCTGCAGGGCCAGGACGGGGCAGAGCACCTGCTGCTTGGCCGGCTCGACCGGGAGCAGCTCCTCCGGCCCCGTCTGGTTGCCCTTGCTGGCGCGAATGCTCACCAGGAGCCCCTCGGCGTGGTGCTCGATGTCAGCGCGTCCGAGCGCGGCGATCTCGGAGCGGCGCAGCGCACAGGCCCACCCGAGCAGCAGCAGGGCCCGGTCGCGCACGGTGCGCAGGTCAGTGGCGTGCATGAGCGGGATGATGGCCTCCAGGTCGGCGCGCAGCAGCGGGGCCGCGCGCATGGTGCGCTCCTTGAACCGCACGCGCACCGCCCGCAACTGGTCGCGCACGGCCTGGGCGGCCGCCGGGCTCGGCAGGTCGCTCACGCGGTGCATGTAGGAGATGCTCGCGAGCGCCCGCTCGACGGTCGACGGCCGGCAGGCGCCTCCCCGGTGGCGACTGCCCGAGGGCGCGGGTCGCTCGTCGTCGGTCAGGTGCACGACGTAGAGGCGCACGGTGTCCGGGGCGGCGGGCAGCGGGCACAGCGCCATGCTCGCGCACCAGTCCTCGAACCGGGACCAGTCACCCTGGTAGGCGCGCACGGTGTTCTGGGGCGTGCCCTCGCGCAGCTGCTCCTGGGCCAGCCGCGCGAGCCGCGCGAGCCGCTCGCTGCGGGGAGCGAGGCGCGCGCCAGGGAGGGGAGCCAGTCGGTCAGTCACGAAGGCTGGCGGCCACGGTGATGCCCGCCAGCGCTATCACTGTCTCCCGGCGGCGGGTCGGGGAGGGCGGCTAGCGCCCGATCAAACGCGGGAAGCAGCGAGGCCGTGATGGTGCTGCTGCCCAGCGCTCGGTGTACTTTGGCGAGTTGCTCGATACCGAGATCGAACGCCGGCCCTTCACGGGTGCGCGTTAGTTTCCAAAGGCTGAGCATCCGGTCCAGTTCGTGCGCGGTGTCGCGGAGCAGGTCCCGCAGTCCCTCGCGCCCCTCCGGCAGCCGTTCGAGTTCAACGATCCTGTCCAGGGCTCGCGTCGCCAACTTGCCGAGGTCTTCCCAGTAGTCGACGGCGCCAAGCAGGTGTTGCTGTAGCGCTTGCGTCCGCTCATGCTGGGTGACGAGTAGGCGGTGGTGGGCGTCGTCCTCGCGCTCCAACTCCTCAATGCGGTCGAGCAGGGATGGGAGGGCGTTGGCAACGTCGCACACCAACCGAATCGAGTCGCCGTCTGCGCCATCGCCGCATGAGCGTGCGTTCTGTCTCGCGATCCTCAACGCGCCGGGCAGGCATACAACCAGCCGCCGAAGCCGCGCGATGGCCTCGGGTGTGATCTCGGTCATGGGGTCTCCGGCAATGACAGGACAGAGCCCTACTTGGACTCCACATCGGGCAGAAACAGGCCCGCGCTCTCAGTGGGGCGAGCGTGTAGATAGCGCCCCGTCGTAGTGGCGCTGGAGTGGCCGAGACTGGCCTGGACGACGTGCAGCTTGGCTCCCCGGTTGAAAGCGTGGGAGGCGTAGGCGTGGCGCATCCAGTGGGGCGAGACGCCCTTGAGCCCGGCGGTCTCGGCCGCACCGGCCACAATGTCGTGCATCATGCGCTTGGAAACGGCCGTCACCCGGCGCTTCTGGCCGTTGAACTTCTGAAACACAGCCTCGTCATCGCCCCGGCGCATCATCAGAAACTCGTCGGTGAAGTGGCGCGGCAGCAGCACTGACCGCACCTTACGTCCTTTGCCGTGAATCGTGACCTGGACGAGCCCGCTTTCCCGTTGGAGCACATGACGCCAGCAGAGCCGCGTGGCTTCCTCGACGCGTACGCCGGAGTAGTACAGGAACTTGAGCAGCGTTCGGTCTACGCCGTCCGGTGCGGCAGCGATGACCGAACGGACCTGCTTCTCAGTCAGGATGCGCTCGGACAACACGCTCTCCTGCTTCGGTGCACGCACCGCTGCCATGACGTTCGCGGGCAGGTATCCGATCTGCGCGCCGAATGAGAACAGGCTCTTGAGCGTCGCAATGCGGCGCGTCATGGTTGCGGAGGCGACTGGCTTGTCAGCAACGACACGCCCCCGCTTGTCGCGTGCCATGGTGCGGAGTCGCTCGAACACGTTGGCCACGTCCTCGACGGTCATCTCCTGCAACCCCGGAGCGTTCACCTCCCGAGCCGCCAGCAGGAACAGCGCCACGTCGTTCCGGTAGCCCCGCTGCGTTTGCGTGATCTGGTTCGGGTTCTCGGGGTCGGCGTAGCGCGCCCACCAGAGCGCAATCAGCTCATCGTCCGTCTGCGCCCCGGACAGATCGCCCCCCCTCTGCCGACGCGCGAGGCGTTGCTTCATCGTCTTGGCCAGTCCGGTTGTCTCTCGCATGGGAACCTCAGTTACCTGCGGTACCGCCTCGCCCAGTTCTGCGGCCATGGCCACCACCCACCAGGAGGCAAACGCCAACCAGTTTCCCACGCTTTGCCTCGGATCAGTTCCACGGCTCGCGCGTAGCTCCGCTGAGAGCACGCCCGACCGATGACCCGGGTTTCGGTTGTTCGCATGTTAGTCACGGTAGGCCTTGGCTCGGAGAAGATGCCGCGCGCGACCAGTGCTCCGGTCTGTCGGTCCCTCATTTCCACCAGATATGCAACGTGCATGTGCCTCCCTGTTTGACAGTTACTTGAGCTTCCTGCCGTTCCATAAAACAACGGCCACTTCCATGCGTTGCGGCTCGGGGTGGTCGGTTGCCAAAGCCATAGGGCCGCTGGCACCGCAATCTTCGCAGGCCACGCACACCCCGAATATGCGACCGACCTCGGCGCTCCATTTGAGGTTGCCGCTCAAGCAGAAGGGGCACAGGCGAGCCTGGCTTAGAATTGGGTCGCTCTTGCGTTCCGGTTCGCTCATGGTTTCCTCTGGGTGACAGTTACTTGCCAATCAACTGCATCAATGCCCCGTCGACCTTCCGCTCCACTTCGTTGTTGTGGGCAAAGACCACGAGCTTGACCACCGCATGCGGGTTGCTCCCGGGCTCGCCATCGGCCGCGAGGGAGTAGGAGAACACCTTGGTGCTGTCGTCGGCCATGAAGAACCAGAAGCAGACGTCGAGATCCCCCGTGTTGCTCCGCTTGCACATATCCGGCCGCCGCCCAGCGTCCTTCACCATGTGGTCCAGCATGCCTGGCGGGTCCGCGGTTGTGGCGGCCATCAGCTTTCGGTAGGTGTAGAGCGCATCCGACTTGGCCTTGCTTTCGGCGGCCGAGGGCGGTGGATCCTTCGCCACCTCCTTAGCAGCGTCCGTCTCAGCACACGCGAGCAGCGCCGCGGCCAGGACCGTGACAGCCATCGTTGTATCTCGCATCGCTCTGCCTAGGTGGTATTGAAGCCAATCCATCACGTTCTCCTTGTCGGGCAGTCTCAAGAGGTGCGCACGAGGTCCGCGGGGAGCACCGCGCCCGCCGCATGGCGCACGGCCCAGTTCGGCTGAAACGTCCACTGCTGCTCGGCGCCGATGTGGGCCATGCGGTCGAAGACCCAGTGTGGCTCGCCGGTCAGCTTAGCCAACAGCATGGCCATCCGGAACGCCTCGCGCTTGGTGTGCGCGCCTTCCTGATAGCCCTCGGAGTCATTCCCGATTTGGTAGCGGTGTTGCATTGCGCCTCCAGAGCATTCTACGCCGGCGTCTGGCTAACCCTTCCCTGTGCGGCGGCACGCATCGTCTCGCCTGCTCTACATTGCCCGGCTACGGGCCCGGTCGATGAGCGCTCGGTATGCGGCCGACCGCTACATCAGTTCCTCCTGCGGTGCTGAGCCACGATAAGGTTACTTATCACAGGGAACCGGCCGAGCGTCAAGCCGGGGGCCGCCGGCGCTCTGGTCGCCCGCTGGGGCGGGCGCGACCGCCACCGGCTCCTCGCCTGTCACCCCGGCCGGCAGCCCGTCTGCCGGCGGCCAGGGGGGGCACGGGAAGGCGTCAATGTGTGCCCCACGGTTTGCGCCCGAGCAGCGGGCGCGCCGGGCGCAGGCCCCGAGGCCAGTTCGTTTGACCCGATACTCCGAGCCTTCGGGCACCGGAAGAAATCTCTTGACAGGGTGCTGGGGCACGAGGGAGCACCGCGGGTATCTGGGGTAGTAGTGGCGGCGCAGGTATAATCGGTGACCGCGGTGGCCATGACAGCAACGGTAGCGGTGGGGTGCTACTCCACCACGTTACCTACTTGAGGACTGCCTGCATGAGTCCAGCTGCCGCGGGCGCCGCGGATCGCGTAGGCGGGGTCGGTGATCACAGCAGGAAGTCGTCTTCCATCATCTGGACAACTTGGCGCAACTTCGTATCAGCCGTGGTGACTCGCTCGGCGGCGCTCACCAGCGAGGAGCGCTGGCCGAATAGCGCATCTGGTGTAGCGACCATGCGCCGCAGAACAGTTTCTGCGCGGCTGGTCGCTCGGTACGCTTGAGACAGAGCCTCGTGGGCACGTTTGAGATCCGCTTCTTCTTTCCGAGTCATCATGTTCGCTTCCTTCGCTTCGACCTTGTAACCCTGAGCATCGCATCCGTCCCGCCCGACCGTCAACCCGCCCGCCGGCCGCCCCCCGGTGCTACTCCACCACGTTGCTATGGTTCGTCGCGTTGCCGAACCTCACGCCGCAAATCCAGTTGCGCTGCGGTGGCCGCCGGTTCCTGGCTAGGGTTGCTCGCGCGCCCCCCTTGGCCGAGCACTTGTTCTAGCTTCTCGCGCCAGCTACCTATCCGTTGGTAGCCCAAACCCTTTGCAAGTGCAGAGAGCCATCCCAGGGCCTGAGCGTTCTCCCCCGCGTCCAAAGCCTTGATGCTTTCCGCGAGCAGATCTAGACACCATGCGCGCCGCCCGTCTGACCCCTCGTTGTCGCTCGGCTGCATCGCTCCTCCGTTTCTGACGGTTACTTAGCGGCCGGGTGCTCTGGCGCTCGGTCGGAAGCAGCCAAGACGGCTGCACACTCCAGGCTCATCCCGCGCAGTGCGCTGATGCGCGCTGCCTCGTCGCAGGCGGCTGCGACTTGGGCCATGCTCCCAAATTCCGGTGTGGTCTGGCACTCCGCCCAATGGATGCCACTCCGCGCAGCGAGCGCATGCTGCTCCGTAAGCCCTGGCTCGAAAAGGAGTTCCGTCCACCGGCGGCGCAGCGCGGGATCTAGCAGATCGAGCCGGTTGGTAGTGGCGATGAGCAGGGAGCGGTCGGACGCGGTATCGAGCAGCGAAAGCATCGCGTTGGTAACGCGTGCCATCTCCTGCGCCGCCCCCGTCTCATTCCGGCGCGTGAGTCCAACGCTGTCTATTTCGTCGATTACAAATACTGCATCTACTGCCTCAACGGCCTCCAGGGCGTCACGGATGTTCTTGGCGGTGGTGCCGAGGTGCGATTCTATCAAAGAGTCGATGCGCAGGAGCATCGCGGGGAGGTCGAGTGCGTCAGCGATAGCGGCGGCCGACATACTCTTTCCGGTCCCCGGGTCTCCGTGCAGCAGCAGCCGCGACACTGGCCTCAGCCCAGCACCCCGAAGTTCGTCGGCACGACGCCGCTGCTCCACGACCCAGTGCAGGCGGGCGAGGTGCGGAGCCTGGAGCACCACGTCGTCAAGGCGTTGGGGGGCGAGTTGCCGCCAATGATTCTGCTGCAGGCGTGTCATCACGACTTTGCGCATCGCGGGGAGGTTCAGATAGCGCTCAAGAGAACGTGCGCCCCTGGGGCCGGTCGCCATGATCTGGCGGACGGTCGCCTCAAACCGTTCCTCATCGCGCTCACAGTGAGCGGCCACGAGGGCCCTGATGTAGTCGAATTTCATTCGCTGAGCCTTGGGGTGACAGTTGTTAGCGAGCCTCTGGTGGCAACTGCGGCTCGTACAACTGCCGCTCGGCTTCGGTACAGGGCCCACTCTTGGGACAGCCACAGTGACCGGTTGGTAGAACGTGCCGACACGTCCAACAGTCACTCTCAGGATAGGGATAATGCCGAAGCCCGTCCTTCGGCGCCGCCTTCGTGTCGTTCATCACAATCCTCCGTTTCTGACAGATGACTACGCCGCTTCTTCCGCCAGCACTGCGGTGAGCCGCTCGCGCAATCGCGGCCACACCCTCTCCATGAACCCCAGCAGCTGTGGCCCCGGCCCGTAGGAGATCATCTCCCCCGCGTCGTCCAGGTGGGTGTTGAGATACCATTCGTGAATGTCGTAGTCGCTGTAGAAGTCCGTGGAGTGCATCAGATCCCACTCGCGGCGCGCGAAGTCGCGGTCGTAGCTGCCGCAGCGGCGGTAGTACAGGATGTGTTCACGGATGTTGGCTTCCGTGCGCCGGCCGTTGCGCACGGTCCGCCCGTCGCCGAGCTTGCCGATGAGATAGCCGTTGTCGCACTGCAGCAGGAACCGGCGGAAGTCGTGCTCTCCCCAGCCGCCGCGCGGCCAATGGTACACGTAGTTGCCGAAGTCGCTGGCGACCGACAGCATGCCGAACGAGTCGAGCAGGAACACCGCCCATCCCTCCGACTTCACGTTGGGAAATGCATACCGGTACAGGGTGGGCTCGTTCATCGTTCCCTCTGGGAAAGGCTAGTGGTCGGGCTTCAGCAGGCCGCGCCGCCCAGCATACTCCGCAACTCCTCCACCTCCACGCGCACGCGATTCAACTCCGCGCCGGCCGCGCGAATGAGTTCTTCATCGGACAGAGCGACGCGCTCGTACGAGGGGATGCTCCAGAGCTTGCCCATGAACTCGGTGATGATGGCGGTGTGGAGCTTGGCGCAGTCGCTGCACTCGACCACGTCGCTGGTCAATGCCTCCCGGAGCGCGGGCAGCAACAGCTCGTCGAGCAGGTCGCGCCACCCGAACATCGGCCCGACGGCCATGAGTTCGTTCATCTCGACGGGCCGGAGGGCGGCGAACCGCTGCTTAACGGCCTCGCCGAAGCGATCTTCGAGCGACTGCTGTTGCTCCGGGGTCATGACTCGTCCCTGCCCAACTCTTGGACCCCTGCCTGTTCAATGGCCGTCTTGATGTGGCGCAGTCGCTCGGGTTCCAACGCCACGTAGGTGCCCACATGAGTGAGGCCATCGGGGTCGCGCCATTCAGACTCGTGAGCCAGGTCGAACTCGGCGCGGGCGCGCTCGCCGACGGCCACCACCGTCGCTGGCCGAGGCCCGCGCTCGATGCCGCACCCGCAGTAGTTGCCCTGCAGGCTCAGCAGCTCGTTGAGGGCCAGGAGCAGCCACCCCAACATGTCGGGGGTGGCCCAGCTTTTCCCAGCCACCTGTGCGAGCCAGTCGAGGATCTCCACGGCCGTCTTACAGCGCTCCAGATCGATCTCGTAGCGCCACCGGTCGCCCTCACCATAGAGCGCCAGGCGCCGGGTGGCCTGCTCGAACTTCCAGGGACCCCACTGGCCCGCCGTCAAGCGGGCGTTGCCACCTCTCATCGCATCCTCCGTTCGTAGCTAGATTACCCGCGCCCACCGCGACGTGGACAATGGCGGCCAGCCGCGGCCGATAGGTTGACCGCTTTTGCACTGCACGACATCAACCGCCCGCAGTCGCCGAACCAGTAGATCCGGCCGTCACCTGCCCCGAGGCGCACGACGTGGACGGGATACGAGGTGCGCCGGCGCCGCTCCCGGCACAGCACATGGTCGCGGACCAGCGTCCCGTGGGGAATGACGCGACGAGTTCCGGAAACGTCGGTCACCGGGACTCGTCCTCCTCCGTCCCGGAGCGGTCCAAGGCGCTGCGCAGAAAGCTCTGCACCGGCTCGCTCTTCGCCGCTTCGCGGAGGAAGCCGAAGCACAGCGCCCCCTTGTCGGCGTCGGAGAGATCGCCCAGGTCGACGGTGGCATGCTCAATGAAGTAGCGCAGGTCGTCGTACACGAGCTTGGGCGTATCGAGCAGGTGCTTCTTCAGGTGGGGCTCGCCCCCGGTCTCGAAGGAAACCAGCTCCCAGTAAGCGCGCCGAGCGGCCTCGCCCAGGTTGCTACACTCGCTGTCCTCGGCCGTCCAGGCGGCCACGGCTTCCAGCACCCGCCGCAGCAAGATCAGCAGCTCGTCTTGGGCAGGGTTGATGGCGGCGGGTGCTTTGGAATCAGTCATGAGGTCGGGTCCGTCTGCTGCCCTACCCTACGTGGGCGCACCGCCGGTGTCAAGGGCGCCGCAGCGGCCACTGCCCTTGGGGCACCTGGTCCGGAAGGGCAGGTTGGTTCTCCTGTGGCGCAATGAGCATCCGTTCGCGCTTCGGGTTGCAGAGGGAGCTGCTGCAGCCGGCGCCAACGGATAGCGCTCGCTTCAGCGCCGCCGACGTCTCGGCATCGGCGTCGAGCACCAGCCCGCACCAGTAGCGCCCGCGCATGAACGTGAGCGCCGGACAGCCCCCCGTGCGGGGCCCATACTTCAGGGCGCCCGCGTGGCAGGTCATCACGGTGCAGCAGTAGCCACAGCCGACGCAGGGGCGGGCAAGAAACTGCTCGGGCATGCCCCGTTCTACGAAGCCCTGCCGGAAAACCTTCCCGACGAGTGGGGAGGCAGTCACAGCTTGGGGGTCTCGGGTGCGTTGGCCAATTCGATCATCGCGCGAATGCACCGGGCCTGCTCACCCGCGGCGTCGGCCAGGCGCTTGAGCTGGCCCTGGGCATCTTCCAGATGAGCGGTGGCCGGGTGCTCTAGTGGGTCGTGCCAGCGCTGCAGACTCCGAAGCTTGGCCACGGCGTCGCCCAGCCCGCGGCCGCTATAGGACAGGTCGAGCCCGCTGTGCGCCTCGAAGTCCCGGATGGCCTTCTCGTAGTCCTTCACCTGCTGCCGGAGGTTGCGCAACTCCGAGCCGTACTCGGCCTGCACCTTCTTCTCGCGCTCCTCGTTGCGGACCGCGGCTACCTTCTTGTCGACGTCGCCCTGTTGTCGCCTCAGTAGCTCTGCTACAAACCCTCGGTCGAGTGGCGTGGGCTCCAGCTTGGGTGCGGGCACGACCTCGTGCATCTTGCCGCCGCGATACTCCAGAAGCCCCCACACCGAGGGCAACTCCCCGTCCTTCACCACCGAGCGGCTGCCCACGGCCAGCCACCAGTAGTCACAGTAGCCGAAGAGCGACTCGGCCTTCTCCGGCTGCTTGAGTTCCCGCAGCCAGTCGCCGCGGCTGACCTTGATCTCGACGCCGTGGATGGCCAGTCCGCGCGACGGCCACAGATTCATGGCGATGACGTCGCCGCGGCGCTGGTGCAAGCCCACCCGGCAGCCAACCTCGTGAATGACAGCCCACTCGTTGTGGGCGAAGCGGAGACGGAGCGCTTCGTCTACATCACTCGCCGTGGCACGGGGGCGCTTCGACTTGGCCGGCTTGCGTTTGGTGGCCATGGTATTCAGTTGGCCACCGGCGGCTCGACCAACCGAGTCTGAGGAAGGTCGAGACGGTCGGCCAGCCGCCTCAGGTAGGTAGCGATCTGGTTGCGGTCGAAGTTGGAGAGCACGCAGGCGTCGGCGACCTCGGTGCCGCGCACCGCTAGGATCACGAGATGGCCCACGTCCTCGGGCAGTGCTTCCCGTAGGGAGTTGCTCTGCGCCATGGCGTGGGCTTCGAGTTCCGCGCGGGTGGTGTTAGACATCAGGCGAGTTCACCCACGTCATCGAACAGCACGGGGATCAGCAGGCGGCACCGGGCGAGCAGCGGCCGCATGAGCTGGCGCATCTGCGGGTGGGCCTGGTTGCTGGTGCGCAAGCGGAAGATGTGACGCCATTCCCGCAGGTTGGCGGTGACGACGATCTCCGTCTTGAGCGAGTTGGGAAGGACCGAGCGGGCCTCCTCGGGCTTGTAGGCCGTGCGCCCCGCCCGCTCGATGTGCTCCAGTGGGTGCTCGGGCATGATGGTGAGGATCTCGTAACTGGGTTCAATGATGTGCATGATCATCTCCGGGTTTGGCCAGCGCGGCACGATTGCGCGCGTCCTCCGCATCCACGTCCTCGTCGTCCCACTCGGCGGGGTCATCGCGGTAGTCAAATCCGAGGCAGTACTCCACATTCTCCGCAAGTTGACCTAGCACGTGGCCGCCGGGGCACCACCGTTCCGCGATGCGGCGACAACCGGTGCAGGACGACCAGCCCTCACGGTGTTCTTCGTCCGCGTCGGACAAGTCTTCGCCATACATATCGTCGTCGTACTCGTCCTCGCACGCATCCGGGCACACGCCAGACCCGTGCCAGTACCTCTCTCCTGGTTGGATCCACCTGCCGCACTCGTCGCACCAAACGGGCGGCCTAGAACAAGCGGTCTCCCAACCGCTCTGCCAACCCATGTACGTCCAGTCGCCTTCTTGCGAGCAGTCGCAGTAAAACCCGAACATCACTCGCCCCCTTGGCTGCACTCACGCAGCTGCGCTTTCCAATCCCACCAGACCACCTCCGGTCCCGGTCTCCCCGGCTCGGGCGCCGTGCTGCCATCGAAGATGACCAGCGCGCTCGGGAAGGGCGCGCCGCTCGGCCCCCCGATAAACTTGATGCGCCCCTTCAGGAAGCGGATTTCGCGGGCGCGCAAGGCCGTGCTCCACCACCACTTCGTGTCCGTGCGCGCGGGCACGAGGCACGCCACCAGGATGCGCTGTTTGAGCGACTCGGCCGCGGCCTTGTGCAGCCACGGAACCACGGCGCTGCCGTAGGGAGGGTTCATCCAAGCCGGCCCCCACCAGTCGCGGCTAAGGCCGTCCTCCTCTGGCGAGAAGAAGCGGGGGCACTTCGTGTTCTTCGCGGTGGCGCAGACGTCGAGAGCGAAGCGAAACTCGGCATTGACCAAGTCGAAGAACGCTGGGGGCGTTTCCCAGTCATCCTTCGCGCTGGACATCAGGGGGATCAGGTCAGTCATGGTGGCGGTCGCGGGCTAGCGCTACGGAGTAGTCATGCAGGATCAAGGATCCACGGGCGAGTAGATCCCTCACCGCCGCGAGTACGCTGCGCGTGCGCCGGAGTTTACGGTCGAGGTGCTCGGCCAGCAGCGCCTCGACCTCGGCGCGGCCCTGCGCATTGTTGTCCCAGGTGTAAGCGAGCCATGGGTAGCGGCGGCGGTCGGGGCGAGGGATTTGCATCGGGCTACCTGTCTTCCACAAGGGTCAAGAACTCCTCCGCGTGGCGCAGCGCGCGGGTGGCGGTGTCGATCTCCCGCCGCAGTTCGCGGAAGAGCTTGCGCAGGGGCACGGCGGGGGAAGCTTTGCCGAGCGTGCCTGTGGCGCAGAGCGGAGAGGCAAGGCTGGTCGCCCAGCAGTAGCCGCCCGGACCTCGACTGCGGTAGACGCGCAGGTCGATGGCCGGAGGCAGGTGCGTGGCGCGGTAGAGCAGTGGAGCGATCCGCACGCGCTGGAAGGTGAGGGACTCGTAGGTGAACTTGGCCGGGCCGCACGGAGGGCCGAGGCGCCCCACGCGCCGCCACAACGGGTCTGAGGCGGTGGGCGGTGGTTTCGTTGCGCGCTGGGGCATACGGGGCTCCTGGGGCGTCCTACGGAGGCGGGACGAGCTATCTGCCTGGGTTGGAGGGAAGGCTACACGCAGCGCACCACAGGTGTCAAGGGTGCCCCGTCGCCCGGCAGCCCGCTCCGGCCCCGGCGGCGGGGCGGTGCACGTCTCCGCGCCCCCGGAAAAAGGGGTCTCTGCGCCTAGCCGCCCCCGAATTTGTGCCGGCCGCCCAACCGGCGTACTATCGCCCCATGAGCTATGCCGTCCTCGGGCCAGTGTACGGGCTCGGTCAATACTTCGCGCCGTCCTCTCGCCAGCCACGGATGGATCTCGGACCCGCCCAGGACTGGACCCCGGAGGGCCGGGAGCAGCGACAGACGTTCGAGCGGGGTCTGAAAAGCTTCCTCGACTACTCCAGCGCGCCGCAGTCGCCGTTCCCCGGCGGTCCGAACGTCATCGCCCCGATCCAGGGCATGGGGCAGTGGGAGAGCAACCCGCAGTTGCGGTCCTACCAGCGCGCCCAGCGCGAGTTGCAGGTCCACAACCCGAGCGTGGCTCGCGAGCTAGCGATGCAGGCAGCGATGATCGGCCGCCAAGCGGATCTACGCCGGGGGCGGCACATGGCGATGAATATCCGGCGCCCCGGCGTCCATGGGCTCGGCCACGGCGTGCCGGCCGTCGAGCGCAACCAGGCCCGCCGGGCCGCCCAGCAGCTGAGCGCACTCATCGGGACGCCGGTGGCGGCCGCGCAGCGGGGCGGAGACTGGACGCTGTGCGTGTACGCGTTCGTGCCGCACATCCCCTCGCACTACGGCGGCCTGCCGGTGCACCTGTGCGAGACGCAGCAGGCGCTGGCGGACACGTGGGTCACGCCGGCGGCGCCCCCCGGGGCGAGCTACCAGGAACGCGCGACCATCGGGGTGCCCACGCGGTTCACGGGCGCGCGGGTGCCTTGGGAGTTGGTCTAGCGCTTCGCCTTCGCCTTGAAAGTGGAAGTTGAGCCACCCGGATCCGCCTGTCAAGAGCCCGGCTACCCCGTCCGATAACGGCTCTGGCGGTTGCCACTGGACAGCGAAGTCAGTAGCACGCGCACGCAGGCGTTGCTCTGCACCGGATGGTGCAACTCCCAGTACTCCCTAGCCCCCCGCGAGCACTTGACCCCCGGTAGTGGGCCGAGCCCCAGAAACTCACGCAACGCATCCAGGAACTCGTTCAGGTCACCAGTCGGGTGCGCCATGGCCGCGCATGGTGCACCGCCGCTGCCGCCGGTGCAACCGCGATCTACGGGTGCGGCTTGGCCGAGGGCTCGTGGCCGCAGTACCACCCGGCGGGCACCTGGAAGCTGAACCCCGACCCGGGCTTGGCGGCGGCCGCTGCGAGGTCGCGCATCATCCGCGTCATGAGCTGGCAGCGCCGCTTGCCCTCCATGTCGACGTAGCGCACGGTCTTGGGGTTCAGCGGGGGGAGCTTGCCCCACCCCCAGGCCGTCAGCCAGACTCCCGGCGGGGTGGTGCGCGGCTCGCTCTCCGGCAATCCCTGGTCGGCCTCCACCTTCCAGTGCCAGAGCAGCGCGTAGCCGAAGCGGACGTTCGTTGCGGGCTGCTTCAGTTCGGCCACCGAGAGTCGGTCGGCCTTGCCCACGCTCCAGGGGTCGGCGCCTTGGCGCACGAGCACGTCCCACTGTTTGATCCCCGAGAACAGCTGCCGCACCTCGGGCCACGCGGGCGCGATGTAGCGGTTGCCCTTGGAGATCTGCATCGGACCCGTGGCCGCGCACACCCACTTGGGCTTCATGAGCCAGGCCGGCGCCATGCCGTGCTCGTCCTGGTACTTGATCCGCTGCGCCGTCGACACCCGCGGGTGCTTCCAGTGGCAGTCGCCATCCTTGGGCTGGCTGCGGAAGCGCGCCTCGTAGTAGCGGATCGCGCCGAGCAGCACCCGGTCGACCTCGGGGTTGACCAACTTGCCCGCCGCGGCGACCTGCTCGTCGATGGCCACCATCTGAGCGATGTCGGCGCGGTAGGCTTGGGCCCGCTCGCCATCCGGGTGCTGGCGGATGGCCGGCGTCTCCCGCGAGATTATCGTGAACATCAACGCAACCAGCGCTTTTGCCAAGGGTGCCATCTTACTCCTCCAGATCCAGGCAGCATCGGTGACCGACCGCATAGTAGTGCCAGCGCGGGCTGTGGTTCGGGACCATCGCGGTGCACGCTCGGGGCTCCGCCCAGAATCGCCCCGCCAGACACCACCCCTCCCGGCCCCAAGCGCAGCGCACCCACTCCTCGGCGTTGCCGGTCATGTCGTAGGCGCCGCTGGCTGAGCGGCACTCCGGACGACTGCCCGCCGGCTCACTCTGGTCGAGCCGCTTCATCTCCGCCGGGTCACGCCGGTGCACGAGATACTCATCCGGCGCGAGGAAGCGCTTGTCGTAGTTGCAGACGCCGCCGCCCTGGCCGGGCGTGTAGCGCGGCACCTTCGCACCCCAGGGGTACGGAGCGCCGCCGGTGCCCCGACAAGCATCCACCCACTCACCCGCGTGGCAGACCCGCTTGCCGATGCTCGCGCACAGCGCCTCGGCATCCATCACCCGGCCGGCGGCCCGGTCCTGGGGCTCGGGCACGCCGCTCACGCCCAGAAGTGGCCTGCGGCCCGGCCGGTTGGGCCACTCGAACTGGTCGATGCAGACGGTCGGGTGATGCGGCACCGGCACCATTCCCTTGGGGCACAGCGCCCCCCCGGTTGTTGCAGGCTCGCCTCGGAGCAGCAGTAAGGAAGCGGTGGCTACGGCCGGCAGGACCCGCTGGAAGCGGCTGCGGCCACAGCGCCCCGCAGCGCTGTTTAGCATGCAGCCCTCCTTGTACAGGCTACCCCCCGCCCTGTCACGTTTTCTGCCTTTTGGGGGCGCGGCGCGGGGGCGGCCCGACAGCCCCAGGGGGCGCGCAAACTGCGCCAGGGAGGCGCAAGCGGCTCGCAATAGCCACTCTCGCGTCAGCCGGCGCTGATCTGCCGTTGCTACCACTATCGCCCTTGACCTACCGTTCGGACTGAACGGTCGCCCGGTAGCGCTCGACCGCGTCGGCCAGCCCGTCGTCCAGTGAGAGCGAGGGGCTCCACCCCAAGCGCTTCACCCGGCGGACGTCGAGCACCTTGCGTGGCGTGCCGTTGGGTTGGCTCGTGTCCCAAGCGATGGCGCCCCGATAGCCTGTCAGCCGGACCAGCTTGGCTGCCAGCTTGCGGATCTCCAAGTCCCACCCGGTGCCGACGTTCATGATGATCTCGCTCAGCGCGGTCTCGGCTCCGGGCGTTGCGTCAAACTCACGCATCAGCACCAGTAGCGCGGCGGCCAGATCATCCACGTGCAGCAGCTCGCGCCGCGGGCTGCCGTCGCCCCAGAACGTTACTACCTCGGCGCCCGCGCGCTCTGCCTGCACGAGCTTCGCGACCATGGCGGCCACGACATGACCTAACTCAACGTCGTACCGATCTCCCGGGCCGTACAGGTTGCACGGCATGGCGCAGATGAAGTTGGTCCCGTGCTGGCGGTTGTATGCCGCGCACGTAGTGATGCCCGCGAGCTTGGCTACCGCATACGCCTCGTTGGTGGGTTCCAACGGCCCGCTCAGCAACGCCTCTTCACGAATGGGCTGCGGGCAGAGCTTCGGGTAGATACATGAGCTGCCCAGCACCAGCAGCTTCTTGACCTGGTGGCGGTAGCAGGCGTCGATGACGTTGGTCTGGATGCAGAGGTTGTCCCGGATGAAGTCGGCGGGCGCAGCGCTATTGGCGCCGATGCCGCCCACCTTGGCGGCGGCGAGGAACACGTACTCTGGCTGCTCCTGCGCCAACAGCGCCTCCACCGCGCGCGGGCTGGTCAAGTCGCATGCTCGCCGATTCGTGCCGACGACCGCGTGGTAGCCGGCGATGCTTAGCCGCCGGAGGATGGCAGAGCCCACCATGCCCTCACTGCCCGCGACCCAGATGCGCGAGTCCACGCCCAGGCCCGGCGAGTCATCCCTGCTGCGCTTCATACTCGGCATTTAGCTCGTCCTGCACCCGGCGGCGATACGCCACATGCTCCGGGTCATCACCGCTGGCCGCCACCTGATGTCCGCACAGTAGCACGTCCTGCTCACCGAACGGTATCATGCTGCGCCACGAGTTGTCGTTCACGACCACGATGCACCAGTCGCTGGAGCGCATGTTGCTGCGCAGAATGCGCTCGCCCTCCTCATTGCGCGCCTCGACCTCATGGTAGGTCAACAGGTGGCCACCCAGGAAGTAGGTGCCCGACTCCTCGACCAGCTTGGGCGTGACCTGGAGCACGCCGCCCTCCCCGTCATCCACGGGCTCGGCCACCAGCCTCGTCTCGAAACGAAACCCGTAGGGCCGCGCCTGATGCCGCTCGATGATGTCGCGACTGAGCCTCACCGCCGCCGCGACATCCCAAGCCTCGATGGGGCGCGAGGTGGTCTCCGACACGAATGTTCCTGGGCTGTAGAACACGACGTAGTGTTTGCGCTCTGGCATGACTGGCTCCTATCTGGCTGGGGACGGCGACGAATCAACGCCACCATCCCGAAGTTCGCGTGCTTTTGCACAGGGCTCGGCGGAGAGATGTTTACAGCGGCGTTCTCCAGCGGACCGACCCATGGCATAGCCCACGCACTCCGCCGTTATTACCAAGAGGACCATCGCTAGCAACGCGCAGGTCGCTTCATTGCGGCTCATCCTTGCTACCTCCGGAGAGCCATGGCTGCAGCTACCCGGCGGCAGGCCGTTGGGCCTTGCATCGCCACCTGCTTCACCTGCTCGTCGTCATTGCAGTAGTGCACCAGATCGTATGCCCAGCCCTGCGTCCACCAGAGCTGGCGGGCTCGCACGTACTCGCCAGCGCCCCCCAGACCCAACGCGGCCTTCGTGGGCAGCTGGAGCCGCCGCAGCCGCCCCAGGTAGCTGCCCGCCAAGACCCAGCCCTGCCTGCGCAATCGCGCCTCACTCCGTCCCCCCCGACACACCTGGCTACCACGGTGCTGGGTCGCCCCGCGCTCGTGGATCTGCCGGCCACACAGGGGGCAGGCGATCACACCTCGCCCCGCAACTTGCGGACCAGGGCGTCCGCCCGCTCCTCCTCGGACGGGGAGAGGTAGTGCCCCAGGTTGTCCACGGCGTACTGGACCAGGCGAGCCGCCCAGTCGGCGTCGGCAATGCTCAGGTCTACCCGGCGCATGGCCGGGCGCTTGCGCGCCGGGGGCTCGGGGTCGGAGGAGCGGTAGACCTGCATCGGCCCGGTCTTGTCCTCCCACTCGCTGGCCGGCTGGGACGGACGGAGACACGGCAATGGTTGGGCGGCGGTTTTGGACATGCGGGGTTCTCCTACTGGTGGCTCGCGGCGGGCCGGGTTGAGGGCACGGCGGTGAGCGGCAGAGTCCGCCCAATGGTCGGCCATCGCGTGCTACTCACGGCGCGCTCTCCGGATCCGTTGTTGCCTGCGACTCCTCCTCAGTTTCCTCGATGGCGCGGAGGATGGCCTCGGCGCGCGCCTGACTGAGACCATCGTGCAACCCAGTGATGCCCAGACCCGTCTTGCCGACATGGACCCGCCATGCCTGCCTGGGCGTCTTCGCGATCACCTGATCCGCGATCTGGGTGAGGCGCGCCTCCGCACGCTCGTGGGCGGCTACCTTGGCCTGAACCTCGCTCGTGCAGCGCACCCACCGCTCTGCGTGCGCGGCCATCTTCGCAGTATCGAAGCCATGGCCCGCGCTCACCGCCGTGCTGCGTTGGAAGCTGCGCGCCCGCAGCACACTGCCTTTCACACTCACCCAGTCGTAAACGCTATCGAACTGCGCCTGCAGCTTTCCCATGGTGCCCGGGGGATGATAGCCGACGCCAAAACGGCCCCGGAACGTCAGTCGCACCTCGATGCCGTCCACCACGAGCGGAGGATGATGGAAGTCGAAGACGCCTTGGGGTCGGACGGTAACGGTGTGGTTGCGCTCGCGCAGCTCGGCCGCGATTGCTTTGACCACCTCGACGGCCTGTGCCTTCAACTGCTCACTCATGGGGCGGTTCCTTGGGCTTCCCGCTCAGTCTTACGGAGCAGCCGTGCAAAAGCTTCCCCAGCAAATCGGGTCGCGCTACAATACGGTTGTGCAGCACATCCAAGCCACGTGGACAGGAGCCTACTATCACCTCCGCTGCGGCGGGTGTGGCCGAGAGCTGGTCTCCGGAGCGGACTGGCAAACACAGCGGTTCTATGCCGCTCATGCGGCCTGCGCCCGGTTGCTGCGTCCCGTCGACCCGCGCTACTACGGCGCCGGCGATCTGGTAGCTCGGGTAGCGAAGCCCGTCGCACAGGCCATGGGCCGAGACCCGAACTGCGCTCCCTGCGCACAACGCCAAGCCGCCCTGAACCAGATGTTCCCGCGCGTCTGGCGCCGCTAGGCCCGCACCGACTTGCGCGGGCGCTTGGCCTTCTTCTTACCGCGCTTGGCCGCGCGCGGCTTGCCCCCGGCAGACTGCAGGGTGTTGCGGTCGAGCTGGGCCGCGGGCAGATCCTGCACGAGCTTTGCGACCGCGCTGGAGTACGACATCCGCACGCCCCCCTGAGCTTGTGACTGCTTCACGACGTAGGAGCGCAGGCGCAGCACGTCGGGGGGCTTGAGGCGGATGGTGAAGGCTTGTAGTCCGTTGTCTCGGGGCATATCGCGTTCGACCCTACCCCGCCGGTTGCGGTGGTGTCAAGGGTGCTTGTGCAGCCTATCCACGCAGATAACGGCTGAGCAGCCACCCGTCCACGACCAGGGTCCCGACGGCGACCGCCGCCGCCCCAACGCGGGCCCAGGTCGGCAAGGCCCGCCGCTGGGCCAGATACGCCAGGAACGGCGCTATTACCAAGACGGCGACGGTTTCGGAGGCGACATGCACCTGCCGCTGCCGGGGGCTGATGCACGTCCCGGGGTTGGCGCCTAGCTGAGCCAGCGCCATATCGCTCCGGCCCACCCGGCGTAGCCCCGGGGCGTGGAATGGATGCCATCGGGCGAGCGTGGGATCTCCAGCTTCTCGGAGTGGAAGTAGTCGGCTCCCGGCACGCCCAGCTGAAGCTTTTCGAGTAGCTCGGGGTTGGGCACATGGGGCAGCGTCGGGGCGCCGATCCACCCGACCTCGGCGCCGGCGGCCCGCAGCTTTCCCAGTAGCGTCTGCTGCGCGCGCAGCTGGACTTCGGTCGAGCCGGGGGCCGTCATCTGCGCATCGTTCGTGCCGAGACTCACCAGCACCAGGGTCGGCTTGAACGCTCCCAGCTTCGCTTCGAGCTTCTGGGATGCCGCCCACTGGTCCACCCGCGTGCCCGAGAGCACCTGCGCGTCAAAGGCCACCCGGGCCTCTTGCGCCAGCGCCCGCAGCGGTGGGGCGAGCCCGACGGCCAGACTGTCGCCGACCACGAGTAGCCGCGTCTGGCCCGGGACCAGTCGCGGGCCTCGGCACATGTGCACCAGGCCCACGCCCGCGGCGGCCAGCAGCAGCCCTCCGTACAGCAATTTTCGGTCCACGGCAGCGTCTATCCTACGCTCCGGGCGCGGCGAATGACCAGCATCAGACCTGCTAGCGGGCCGGAAACTCGCGGTCGGCCGCTGCCTGGTGGTAGCCTCGGGGACGTGACGGACGTCATCTTCTGGTGCGGCCCGGTGGTCGTTACGAAGGAGTTTCAGGCCATCAACTGGTACGGTCGAGACGTGCGCATCGTGCCCGTCGAGGGGCACGGGAGCACGCACTTCAGCACGCTGGCCGAGTCGCTTCGCGGCCCCGACGGACGCATCCTGCCCGGGCTCATCCGTCGCTTCGGGCCACGCAATGTGCCCGAGCCCGAGAAGATCGTGCTCGGGGCCTACTCGGCGGGGTGGGGGCTGCTGGAGAAGGTCGCCCGCGTCGATGCCGACCGCAAGCGCATCAGCGCCTATATGCTGTCGGACGCGGTGTTCGGGTCGGGTAAGCCCGGCTACGCGAAGTTCGCGGCCGATGCCGCCCGTGGGCGGCGGCTCATGGTGGCCACCACGGCGCACACCACGCCCGGTCACTACCCGTCCGGGCGCGAGAGCTGGGAGATGGTCTGGCAGGCCGCTCAGCAAGCGACGGGGCGCCGCCCGCGCGCCGTCCGTCCGCCCCCGATCGTCCCGCCCGCTTCGGGCGGCTGGAGCAAGCTCGGCAGCGCCTGCTACTGGGGCGACTACACCAAGCCCGGCAGCGAGCGCAACCAGGGCAACGACTTCACCCACGAGCAGCACCACTACCTCGCTCCCGAGGTCTGGCAGGCATATCTCGCCCCGTGGCTCGCGGGCCTGGGCATCCCTTGGATGTACCTGCTGGGCGGCGCCGCGGCCGGCGTGGCCGCCGGCGTTGCTGCCCACTCATTGAAAGGCTGACCATGCAGACCTGCCCCGCATGCACCCAGGGACTCCAGGCCAACGGCTCGCTCGCCCGGGAGACGGCGCCCGTGTGGGGCACGCTCCTCCTGATCGCCGTCGTGATCATCCCGGCCGTCGGCTGGGTCCTCTACAAGGAGAAGCAGGCCGGCCGATGGTAGCTTGGGCCGTCAACAAATGCGGAGGGCGGCGCTGGCGTCAGCTCCCCAGCGGCCTCATCGAGGTCGAGGGCGAAGGCACGCCCATGGTCAAGCCGGGGAGCGACCGCTACAACGACATGGAGCAGACCTGGAAAAACTGGGCGCCGTTACTCCGGGCCGCGGCGGCTCGCCATGATTTACCGGTAGCGTGGCCCTTGGCGATTGCCAGCGTCGAGACCGGCTTCATGTCGCATAACCCGAAGCTGCAGGCAACCATCGTCAGCCCGGCCGGCGCCCAAGGCGTTATGCAGATCATGCCGGGCACCGCCATCGGGCTCGGCATCACTCCCGAGCAACGGGCAGACCCGGCCAAGAACATTGATGCCGGAACGAAGTACCTGAAGCAACTCTACGATGGCCGCACAGGGCATCAACTGCCCACCATCGGTTCTGCCTATAACGCAGGACCGGGTAGCGGCGCACTAGGCGTGCGGTGCCAAGTTGGGCGCAACGAGTGGAGCATGGTTGCCGACCACAACTACCCGCGCCAGATCATCGAGTACAACAACGCCGCCATCACGTACTTGGGGCTGGGCCAGGCCGAGCGTGGCCTCGGGGGGTACGCGTTGGCGGGCGCGGCGCTCGGCATCGGGCTCGGGTGGGCCACCCGTTACCTGGCCCGGGCAAGCTGACTGATGCCGCTCCTGGACCCCGACCGCAAGCTGGCTGGCATTACCTGGTTCACGCGCCTCCAGGTGCAAAAGCTGGCGCGTGCGGCCCCGGGGCTGCTGCTTCGGGTGCGCTCAGCGCGACGCACTTGCCGGGAGCAAACCGACCTCTATAGCATCGGGCGCAGCTACAATCTTGCCGCGTCGCCTGTAACTTACGCTGACGGATGCCGCTCCTGGCATGTTTCTGGGCGCGCCGTCGATCTCGACGTGCTCGACCCGGTGACGCAAAGACCCATCAACTCCTGCGTTCCCTATCAACAACTTGGTGCAATCTGGGAAGCTTCCGGGGGCGTGTGGGGAGGCCGGTGGAAAAGTTTCGGACCGTGCGGCGACCAGGGACACTTCGAGTGGCATCCCGGGCTAACGATGGACCAAGTATGCCCGAACCCGGCCTTGTGCGAGCAGGTCAGCGCCCAGGTCGACGCGCAGACCATAGCACCATGGCACGTACGACTGCCATGGCTCCAAGCCGCGCTAGGCGCGAGCGTCGGCGTTGGCGTCGGCTGGGCCACGCTGCAGCTCACGAGGAAAAGCTAAGCGCATGCGCTCGCCCGTCGTCCTCCTGCTCCACATCGGCCAATCGCTTCAGCGCGATTACGCCACCCCGGTCGGTGGCGTGGCGCACTCCTTGGTGGAGGGCGGCTTCAGCGGGGCCTACGACGAGCAGGGTGGTCTCGCGGCGCAGTACCCAACGCTCAACGCGTTTCTGCGCGCCCGGGTCCCTGAGTGGAGCCCGGGCCGCCCCCTGGTCCTCGCCTGCTGGAGCGCCGGGTGCTGGGCGCCCCGGGCTTGGATGCGTAACGCAAGTGACCGGCGTCTGGTCGATGCGCTGCTGCTGCTCGACGGCCTCCACTCCGGATTCTCTCCACAGCAGCGCTGCCAACGCAGCGTGGTGCAAGGCATCATCGACTACGGCCGGTTGTGCGCCGACGAGCCTGCCAAACACCTGCTCGCCGTGACCCACTCCGCCATTGTTCCACCCGGTTACGCCTCGACCACGCAGTGCGCCGCCGTGCTGAGCGAGGCGTTGCCGCGCTCGCGAGCTATCACGATCCGGGGCTTCCCGGGAGACGACGCAGCCGCCCACCTACGGCAAGTGCGCGAGGTGGGCCCGGCCCTCATGCGCGACTTCGTGGCAACTGGCGGAAGCGGCAGCGCCTTCCCCCTCGCACTCCCGCACGCGCTCGCCGGCCTCGGCATCGGCGTCGCCGCGGGTTGGGCTCTGCACGCGCTCCGAGGCCACTGATGGCGCGCCTGGCCCTGCTCCTGCACGGCCGTGACGCCGACGTCCCGCTATACGAGCAGGCGCTCGGCGGCGCGGCGCGCAACATCCACTGGGGCAGCGGCGCGCCGGCCTACAGCGAGGTCGCAGGGCTCGCCCGGGACTACCCGACGCTCCGCGCCTTCCTCGAAGCCGAGGTGCCCGAGTGGAGTCCTGGGACCCAACTCGTGCTGGTCGCCTTCAGCTCGGGCGGCTGGGCGGCGCGCCACTGGATGAGGCACCAGGCGGACCGAGAACTCGTCTCGGCGCTGCTCCTGCTCGACTGCCTCTACGGTGAGCCCGGAGGAGGTCCGTGCCCCGCCAGAGTCGTGGAGGGCCCGATCCAGTATGGGCTGCTCGCGGCCGCCCAGCCGCGGCAGCGCACATTGGTGGCGACCTCCAGCTCGTACACGCAGCCCTGTGTTGCCCGGCTGAAGCGGGCGCTGCCCAAGAGCCCCGCCATCCACATCTTCGCGCCCGCCGGCACGCATCGTGAGCACATGACTGCGGCGGGGCCTGAGTCGGTGCGGGAGTGGGTCGCTCCCAAGCTCGGGTGGCCGCTGGGGCCGCTGGCACTCCCCCTGGCCGGCGGTGCGGCGCTAGGCATCGGGCTTGGTTGGGCCGCGCGCTACCTGCGGTCGGGCTGAAGACTGCCGGCCGGCGATCAGGGGGCGCCGGTGCGCCCCAGCACGTGCGCGATGAAGTGCGGCGGCGGCTTGACCGTGTGCTGCTCGATATAGTGCGCATAGCCGCTCGGCCAGACGTAGCTCCCATCGGTCATGTCGTGGCAGCCGTTGTTAATGCCGCAAATGCGGCAGCGGCTGTAGCCCATCCACGACTGGTGGACGCGACCATGTTCCTTCAGGTACGCCAACACGCGACGGCGCTCCGCCTCGGGCCACGCCGGGTCGGCACGGTCGCTGGGATAGGGTAGGCTGTCGAACCAGGACGGGATCGCAGTTGCGCGCCAGTAACCTACTCGCTTTAGCTGGGTTCCGTTGGTCAGCATAACAGTTACTTGGGGTCCGACGGTGGGAATTGGAACGTCGAACTGACTTCGTTGCCCCAGACGGTCCACCGTTGATTCCGGGGTGGGCAGCGGGCGAACATCTCCAAGTAGTCCCCTTGGGGGATTGTCTTCTCGGCCATCACGTAGAAAGCGTCGGGCTTCTGTGAGTGCGGCCCACGCTTGACTGGCCTCCAAGTAGGCATCGCCTCGAAATCTGCCGGGCGACGGACCTTGCCTCGGACAGCAAAGATCATGTGCTCCGATGCGCTTCGGAACCAGTGCCCTGTTTTCATAGATGGAGTCCGCCCGTCTGCCTGCACCTTCGCCCAGGTCAATATGGACTTGGGTGTGAACCCCCATGCGCGAACGACTTCGACGGCGATGCCGTCCGCTAAAAATGGGTTGGTGGTCCAGAGAAATAACAAGCTATCTTTTTTTGCGACCTGTGCAACGGGCAGTGCCTTGATCTGCTCAACCGTCATCACGTCGTAGTGTTGAGAGACATCGACCTGAATCATTCGAGCCGCACGCCCCCCGTCGCTGCCACGGCCAGCATTGCCAACCAAGGCCCGAGGACTTTTGTAGGGCCACGGTGGGTCGGCCATAATTACGTCAAACATGTTGCTTCTCCCTGTCTAACAGTTACTTGCTCGGGTTGGAAAACCAAAAGACGCCGCTGATGTGGGGCGACGCATACTCCCCGGGCCAGTGGCCGTGTCGCGCCTTGAACGTGGCGCGGTCATGCGCGTCGTTCCACCTATGTAGCGTGCACCGAAACTCCCAACGCTTTCGGGCTTCCCGCTTCTTTTCAACGCGCCGTTTCATACTCGGGCCTTATCTGACAGTTGCTAGTCCTGCGAAAGTAGGTGCTCGTATTGCGCCCGGTTGCCTCGCACGGCAGCGTCGAGAGCGTAGCCGATGGTCTGATGGTGTAGTTCTGCTGGTCCACGCAGGGACCAGTACAAGCGCTCGGCCCACGACATGCGTGCAAGTCGCACCTGTGCGACGCACCGCAGTTCGTAAGCCAATGTCCAGGCCGCGAGCGAGCCCTCAAGAGTTGTCTTTATGGAGCTAGGCGGTCGTGTCTCGTCCATCATGTCCTCCCTGTCTGACAGTTACTCCCCAAGCCTAGCCACGCCGGCCTTGCGGCCACAGCACGAACACTCGCCGGCACCTCGGGCAGCGCCACAGGTCGCTCTTGCCCTCGACGTGCCACTCCAACTTGATCTTCCGGCTCCGGCAGTGCGGGCAGCGCGCGCCTTGGGCCAGCAGCGCAGCCTCCAGGCGCCGGAACTCCTCCTCGGCGTCGCGCCACTCGTCATCGACCTCGCCCACTATGGGCAGCGGCTCTAGCCCGTCACGCGGCATTCGCTTGCCCCTTCCGTTCGATCTTGACCACGTGGGTTGCCCACTCGGGCAGCCAAGGTTGGCTGGCCGCAACGTCCTCGCGCCGCCCCACGAGCCCCACGACGATCTGGCAACCATCAGGCTGATGCTCCGGCCACGGCGTACCCCCGTCGGTGAGCACGACGATGACCTTGTGGCCGTCCTTCCGAGCCGCGGCGATGCCAGCGCCCATGTCCGTGCCGCCACCGCCCACCAGTCGGATGTCCTCCGCGCGGGCCACCGTCTGCACCTGGTATGCCTCCGTGTCGCAGCAGTACACGCCCACCCGCCGCTGCCCACACGCCTTCAGGATCCCCTGCGTCTCCCCCAGGGCCATCAGGAGGTCGGCCTCGTTCATCGAAGCGCTCGTGTCGATGACGACCGCCGCTGCCACCGCCGGGCGCACCAGGGCCGGCATGATGACTCCCGCAAACATCCCTTGGCGGTTCGGGAAGCTGTAGCTGTAGTCCGTGCAGCCGCGCTCGGCGGCCACGGCATTGCGCACCAGGGCCGCCAGCTCGCGCTCCCACGCGATCCGGGGTGGGGCCAGCCGCCCCTGGGCCCAGCGGAGCATCCTGCCGGGCACGCTACCCGGGTGGCCTTTCGCGTAGTCGACCATGTCCTGGGCGACCTGGTCGCGGATCAGCTCGCTCTCCGCTTCTCCCACCCCGTCGTCACCCCCGACCGCAAACGGCACCTCGAAG
>Ga0307441_1000170_pt1 | contig 25619 bp, 25 predicted proteins | sample SalMarWE160420MG_FD_202149 | JGI IMG/M metagenome (GOLD analysis project Ga0307441, IMG submission 202149) | Salt marsh sediment microbial communities from the Plum Island Ecosystem LTER, Massachusetts, United States - WE1604-20 | ecosystem: Environmental > Aquatic > Marine > Intertidal zone >... | reverse complement strand
CGGGCGGTCGGAGACTCGCCGACCCTCGCCTCGCCCACAGCCGCTATCCAGAAGGGACGCCTGCCCGACCGGGCAGGGCGTTCGGAGGGAGCGGGCCATGGGATTGCCATCGAACCTGCAGGCGAGGTGCTTGCGAGCGCGGACGGCGTGGCTGCCGGCGGCGCTCGCGCTGGCGGCGATGGCAGCGGCGCAGACGCCCCCGAGTGTGCCGAGCGACGCGGCGGCTGGCGGCGGGCCGGCCCCGGCGCTCGCCAACGTGACCCGCTCCGCGCCCGGCGTCATCGTCGGCGGCAGCTACGTGGTTCAGCGCGGCACGACGCTGCAAGGCGACGTGACGGCCATCGGCGCGGCCGTGACGATCCAGGCCGGCGCCACGTTGGACGGCCGCCTCACGGTGGTCGGCGGAAGTACCGTCATCGACGGCACCGTCAACGAGGACGTGCGCGCCATCGGCGGCGAGCTGACGCTCGGCGACGGCGCCCTGGTGCGAGGGGACGTGACGACGCACTACGCGGCCTACGGGCCGCTGCCCGGCGCGACGGTGCTGGGCCGCGTGGAGAGCGGCGGGGAGTCGCCCGTGCAGTTCTCGCTGCCGTCGAACCTGCACGTGCCCGTCGGGGCTGCGGCCCGGGCTGCCGTCCCGCGCGAGCCGTTCGGAGGCGTGGTGCGCTCGCTCGCCATCGGGCTGCTGGCGGCGCTGCTGATGGCGGCGGCGCCCGCCCGCGTCGGCCGCGTTCGCGAGGCGATGCTGCACGCGCCGGTGCGAATGGGTCTCGACGGCCTGGCGACGGCGCTGGTGGCGATCGTCACGGCGATCGTGCTGGTTGTGACGCTCATCGGCATCCCGCTCGCCATCCTCGTGGGCGTGCTCTTGTACGCCACCGTGCTGGCCGGCTGGATGGCCTTCGGAGACGCTGTCGGATCGGCTCTGGGCGAGGCCTTCGGACAAAGGTGGAGCCCTGCTCTGCGCGCCGGCATCGGCGCCTTCGCGTTGAGCCTGGCGGCGGCGGTCCTCGCCTACGTGCCGGTGGTGGGCGGCCTGGCGGCGTTGCTGTTGAGCCTGGTCGCGCTCGGCGCCGTCAGGGCGACACGCTTCGGCGGTCGCGCCCCCGGCCCCACGCCGACCGATGAGCCGCGGGCGACGGTGCCTCAACCGTGATGTAGAGGGCGGCAGCGCGCGCGGCTAGGATCTCGGGGGCGCCACCCAGAGCAGCGCCCACGCGCCGAACCGCGGCAGCTCCGCCACGTCGTAGCGTCCCTCCGGCCGGCTCGGCAGCTCCTGCAACGCGGGGCTGAGGTCGGGGTCGGCGAACAAGAAGCGCGAAGCGGTGGCCCTGTCGCGCTGGACCGCCACGCGAACGCCCTCCAGCATCACCGGCGGGCGCTTGCCGGCGTCCCAGCGGTCGTCGTCCTGTCCGGTCAGGTCGATCAGGTTCAGCAGCAGTCCGGCTCGGCCGCGGACGGCCCGCACCCACAACGTGCCCGCGTCGGCGTCCGTGGACAGCGTCGCCGGCGCGGTGACGCGGATCTCCTCGTTCGCGCCGCCGAGTTCGGTGCGCGTCACGTCGACGGAATCGCGGTCGAACAGCAGGTCGCCGTAGCGCACTGCGAAGTCGTAGCTGCGCCGTGTGGCGGCGAGGCTCTCCGGCCCAAGGCGCTTGTGGCGCACGTAGTACGCCTCGGTGAGTGCGGCGCCGGCCTCACCATGCAGCAGCACGCCGCCTCCGTGCGACCAGGCCGTGGCGAGCTCGAGGCGCTCGGCGGCACGTGCCGCCGCTTCATCGTGTCGGTAGGCGGAGAGGTATGCCGCGAGGATCGGCGTGCGCCGGGGCGCCAGCGCTCGCGCCTTGGCGACCAGAGCGGCCAGGTGGGCCAGACGGCTGTGGGGCGGCCACACCTCGATGTAGGTGGCCGACTGCGGAGCGGTGGCCGTGGTCCACGTGGGGAAGTCGTTGACGTTGTTGAACACGAGGTGACGGTCCGGCAGCGCGGCTGCCACGCGGGCGATCAGGTTCGGGAAGGCCTCGGCCAGGTCGACGAGGCTGCCGTCGGATCGCAACGCCCGCTTGGGCGCGCCGTACTGGTCGAGATGGAAGCCCGCGAAGCCGACGCTGGCGACGGCCCGTGCCAGCTCGGATGTGAAGTGCGCCTGCCAGCGTTCGCTGGTGGGGTCGACGTTCCAAAGGAAGTCTTCGCCCAACGTCCAGGGGGTCCCGTCGGGGTGGAACAAGCCTTCACTCCGCCAGCCGGGCCAGGCCTCCCGGCCGACCGCATACACGGCCGCATAGCCGAGCGCCAGCGAGCCGGCGTCGTGCACTGCCCGCACCAACCGGCGGACGCTCGTCATGGAGACTCGGCGCCCTAGCGCATCCTCGAATGTTTCGTCGCTGCCAGCTCGGTCGGTGCCGGCCGGCGTCAGCAGCGTGGCGTGGCGGTACATCCAGTCGTAGAACTGGACAGCGTTGAGGTGCAGCCTGCGCACGGTGTCCGCCACACCTGTCGCATCCCGCTCCGGGGCGTAGTCCGCGATGAAGCCGTAGCGCGGCCGCGTGAACGGATCGGCGAGCACGTCCAGGGCCGTGCGCGCCACGCCGGCGTCGGATGCGGCGCGGACCGGTCCGGCGATGCGGGCCTCGACGCCGTAGCCCCCTTCAGGTTGCGACGGGAAGCGCGCCAGCGTCTCGCCGGCCGGCAGGCGCAACGACGCCACCGCCACGTCGAGATGCCAGAGTGTGAGATCGAGCGGGCTCTCGGCGCCACGCACCTCGACCGTGGGCGCCTCGCCGGGAGCGAAGGTGGCCTTGCTGGGCAGGAGCTCCACTCAGCCCACCGCCGCCTCGGCGATGAGGTACATGGCGTGCGACCACAGCAGCGGCGTGGCGACCGGTCCCCAGCGCTGCCGCCACGGTTGCACCATGGCAGGGCTCAGCGCGTGGTCTGTGACCTGCTCGGGCAGCTCGAGCTCGTCCGTTGCCTGCGCGCGCACCCAGGCCTGCTCCGCAGCGGCCAGCGCGTGCTCGCCGGCGACGGCGTCGTGCCAGGCCAGCGAGCTTGTGAGCAGCAGCCACTGCCCGCCGCCGAAGTAGGTGTCGCCGCGGTAGCGGTAGAGGCCCCCGCCGGGGCCCGCGAGGTCCTCCCGTATCGCGTCGACGGTGGCGCGAAGGAGGGCGTCACCCGGCTCGAGCACCCCGAAGGGCACGCCCAGCCACAGCAGGCTGCCGTCGACACGGTCGTCCTGCGCGCCGCGGCGAAGGCGGCGGCCGTCGCTGAAGCGCGATCGCAAGACGGCTCGGACGCGCTGCGCGGTTTCGCCCCAAACCGGTTCGGCGAGTATGCGCGCCGCTGCTTCCAGGCCTGCCACCACGGCGCCGAGTGTGGACGCGTGCTCGCCCCCGCCCCACTCCTCCCAGCAGTCGAAGCAGGGAAGGTTCCAGGCGGCCGCGAGGTACCGCGCCGTGAGCGCTGCCGCCGCGCGCACGTCGCCTTGGGGTGGATCATTGCGCAGGTGCTCGGCCAGCGCCCACAGCCACATGCCGTACCCGTCGAGCTGGAAGTTCGGCCACGGCTCTGCCGCGCCGGCTTGGCCGCCGGCGTCCTCGAGCGTGCCCCGCAGCGTGTAGCGCGCGGGGGGCATGTGCTCGGGCGCCGCGCTCGGCGTGGCCGCGCCCTTCCAGCCCCGACGTTCGCCGCCTTCCACGCGGGCCAGGGCCTCTTCGATGAGCGAGCGGTGCGCCAGCAGCGTCTCGGCCACCCAGGCGTGGAAGGCCCGCGCCGCGGACGGTTCCCCCACGAGGTCGAGAGCATGCGCGCAGAACGCCCCGTCACGCAGCCAGGCATAGTGGTAGACCGGGAAGCTGGGGCTCGCGATGAACGCGCCGCTGCGCGACTGGCCTTCGAGCAGCACGGCGAGGCTGCGCTGGGCGAGCGCGTCGCTGCGGGCGACGGGGCTCATGCTTTCACGGCTCCGCTGGTGATGCCGGCGACGAACTGCCGCTGGAAGATGGCGAAGAGGATGAGAACCGGAGCGATGGCGACGGCCGAGGCGGCGAACACCAGGCCCCAGCTCGTGGCGTGCTGGCCCTGGAACAGGGCGATGGCGATCGGCAGCGTGTACTTGCCGGGGTCGTTGATGATCGTGAGCGCCCATGTGAACTCGTCCCAGCTCGCCAGGAAGGTGAAGATGGCGGCGGTGGCGAGGCCGGGCCGAGAGAGTGGCAGGATCAACCGCCAGAAGCGAGTCCAAGAGGAGGCGCCGTCGACGACCATGGCCTCCTCCAGCTCGAACGGGATGTCCTGGAAGAAGCTCCTGAGCAGGAACGTGTTCAGTGCGAGGTTGCCGCCGGTGTAGAAGACGATCAGCCCCGACAGCGAGTTCAGCAGCATCAGGTGCCGTGCCAGCAGGAACTGGGGGATCAACATCATCATCGTCGGCACCATCAGCGCGATCAGCACAAGGCCGAACAGCAGCCCGCGCCCCGGGAAGCGGAAACGGGCGAAGGCGAACGCCATCATCGCGGAGAGCAGCACGGCGGCGGTGGTGGTGGCGGTCGCCACGATCAGCGAGTTGAGGAAGTAGCGGCCGAACTGGTTCGAGGTCCAGGCTTGGATGTAGTTGGCGGCCGTGGGGTGGCGCGGGAAGAACTTCAGCGGGATCTCCAGAACCATCGTGTTCGGCTTGAACGAGGTCGCCAGCATGTAGACGAACGGCACCAGCAACACCACCACACCGGCGCTGAGAAGCAGCATGCGGGCACCGAGCAGGGCGCGACGCTGGCGGCGGTTGCCGACGACCATCAGCTGGCTCCCGCGGGGCGCCTGAACAGCCGGAGCTGCACCAGCGCCAGGGCGAAGACGATCAGCGTGAGGATGAACGAGATGGCTGAGCCGTAGCCGAAGTCGAGGAACGAGAACGCCTCTCGGTACATGTACGTCAGCAGCACCTGCGTCTGGTCGAAGGGCCCGCCGTTCGTCACCAGGAACACCGAGATGAACACGTTGAAGCCGCCGATCACCAGGATCACCGTCACGAAGGCCACCACCGGCCGGATGGCCGGCAACGACACGGCGCGGAAGCGGGCCCAAGCCCTGGCGCCGTCGACGGCGGCGGCCTCGTGCAGCACCCGCGGCACGCCCTGGAGCGCGGCGAGGAAGATCACCATCGACCAGCCGATGCCCTTCCACGTGCCGAGGATCCCCAGCACGAGCATGGCCGTCCAACGCGCGCCGAGCCAGTTGATATTGCGTGAGATTAGATGCAGGTTGTCGTGCAGGACCCAGTTCACCAGGCCCCCGTCGGTGATGAAGAGATAGCGGAACACCAGCGATACGACCACCCAGCTGGTCACGACCGGCAGGTAGTAGAGCGTTCGGTACAGCCCGCGCGCTGGCATGCGGGCGTCGAGCAACACCGCGGCCGCCAGGCCCAGCGCGATCTGGGTGGGCACGGTGATCGCCATGTAGAAGCCGGTGTTCCCCAGAGCGCGCCAGAAGACCGGGTCGTGCAGAGCGTGCGCATAGTTCGCCAGGCCCACGAACGCGCTGGCCGCGCCGGGCGCGATGGCCCAGTGGAAGAGGCTGATCTGGAACGCGCGAACGATGGGGTAGAGGATCGTCAGCGCGAACAGCAGGAATCCGGGTGCCAGGAACAGGTAGGCGTCGCGAAGCTCGCGGCGGCGCCGGCTGGAGAGGGGGCGTCGGGGGCTCGCGACGCGAGCCCCCGACGTGCCGCTACTGGAGGAGGCCGTCGATCTTGTGCGCAGCATCATCCAACGCCTGCTGCACCGTCTCGCTACCCTGGAAGGCCTTGGCGATGTCGTTGGTGAGGACCTGGTCGATCTGGGTCCACTTGGGCGTGGGGGTGCGTGGCCGCGCCGTGGCGATCTGCTTGAGGTAGGTGGCGTAGTACGGGTGGATGCTCGGGAGCCAGCCCTCGGAGCTCTTGATGACGGGCATCTGACCCGCTTCGGCCATCTGCCGCTGTGCGAACGTGCCGAGCATGAAGCGCAGGAACGTCAGCGCCGCTGCCTTGTGCCTGGACTGCTGGGTGAGCACGATGTCTTCGCCGCCGACGACGCTCACGCTGCCGCCGGGACCGGCCGGCACCAGGCTGCCCGCCAGCGTGGCCTTCGGGTAGGACGAGCTGAAGATGGCGAAGGCCCAGGGGCCGTCCAACGTCGCGTCGTACTTGTGTTGATTGATGCCGTCGTAGGTGCCGAGGCCGCCGTTGGCGTTGACGATGATGTTGGGCATTTCGCCGGCCTTGTACAGGTTCACCAGCATCTGCACGGCCGCCACGCTCTTGGGCCCGTTGAGGTAACCGGTCGCCTTGGTGTAGCTAGCGTTGGTGAGCCGGCCGCCGTTGGACCAGATCCACGGCAAGATGTTCCAGCCGCCCGTGCCGGACTCGGCGTACAGGTAGACGCCCTGCTTCTTGGCTTCGGCCGACATCGATTCGAGCTGCGCGAAGGTCTGCGGAGGACCGCTCAGGCCCAGCGACTTCAAGGTGGCGGGGTCGTACACCCAGATACGCGTGTTGGTGTCGAGCGGCAGCCCGTAATAGTGCCCCTTCCAGTAGTTCGTGGCCAGCGGGCCGGGGAACACGGCGCTCGAATAGCTCTTGAAGGCGGGCATGTCCTTGTCGAGGGGGGCCAGCACGCCGAGGTTGGCGAGCTCAGGCACCCAGATGATGTCAGAGCGCACCAGGTCGGGCAGCTGCGCGCCCGCCACAGCCGTGATCAGCTTCTGGTGCAGGTCGTTGTAGGGGATGGTGACGTCTTTGACGGTGATGTCCGGGTTCGCCTTCTCGAATGCCGGGATGATCACGGTCTCGAGCTGCTTGACCTCGGGTCCGTCGGAGCTGTAGGCGTCCCAGAAGGTGATCGTGGTCTTGCTTCCCTGGGCGGCGGCGCTCGTCGCCAAGCCCGCGGCGACCAGCAGGGCCGCCAGTGCCAACATGAGTCTCGGGGTGCGCATCCTGTTCGTGCCTCCTTCGTTCGGTCGCGGTGTTCTGCACGCGGAGCGGTGCCGTCGGCGACGGCCCGTCTCCTTCATGGTCATGGACGGACTACGCCGTGCGCTCAGTCGACCACCTCCGCATCCTCGGGCGCGCGCGCTCCCAGGCGCGCTTCCGCCAGGACGTCGTGCTCACCTTCCAGAGGTCCCGTCAGGGTCGCGCGGAGAACGAGGCTGGCGGCGCCGACGGCCCACTTGACGTCGTCCCAGGGGTCGACCTCGATGGCCACCGATGCGGCAGCCGGGAAGAGGTGGGCGCGCAGCTCGCGCCCGAATGCGGGCTCGAGCCAGCGCCAGGCCTGCGTTCCCTCGCCGCTCACCAGCACGAGCTCGGGTGCCAGCACGTTCACCAGCCCAGACACGGCACGCCCGAGCGTGGCGCCGGCACGGGCGTAGACGTCGCGCGCGCGCCGATCACCTTCGTCGGCGAGCGCCCGAAGCCGGTCGGCGCCCTCGTCGGCGGCCAGGATCCCGGCCTCGCGCGCCTGCGCGGCCAGCGCCGGATCGCCCACCAGGGCCTCCAGGCAGCCGCGCTTGCCGCAACTGCACAGCGGTCCATCGGCCGAGACCAACATGTGGCCGAACTCGCCGGCGCCGCCCCGGAAGCCGCGGTAGATGTCGCCGCCGGCCACGATGCCGAGGCCGACGCCCCGGCCGATGGTCACGGTGATGAAGTCCTCGCGCTCGCGCCCGTGCCCGTAGAGCCGTTCCCACACCGCCAGGGTATTGACGTCGTTATCCACCAGCACCGGCGCGCGCAAGCCCTGCTGCAACCGGTCCGCCACGCGTATCCCGCGCCACCCGAGCAGTGGCGAGTCGAGCTCGCCGCTGCTCGCGTCGAAGACACCTGGCACACCGATGCCGATGCCGAGCAGCGGGGGGTGCTCCTCGGAGCGGCCAAGCCAGTCTGCCAGGATCTCGGCCAGCCGCTCCACGGAGCGATCCGCGGACGCGTCGAACGGGGACTCGAAGCGCTCCAGCACCTGCGCTTCGAAGTCGACGCGCACACCGACCAGGTGATCGGCGGCGATCTTGGCGCCGAGGACGGTGGCGGCTTCCCCGACGAGCTCGAGCAGCAACGCCGGCCGCCCGCCCTGCGACGGCGCGCGCTCGGCCACTCGGATCAGTCCTTGTGCCAGCAACTCCCGGGTGATGCCCGTCACGGTGGCGGAGCTGAGGCCGAGCTCCGCGGCAATGGTCTTGCGTGCGATCGGCCCGGCTGCGCCGACCAGCCTGAGGATGGCCGCGCGGTTCACGTCGCGGGTGAAACCTGTGGTGGCAGTCCGAAATGGGCGCTGGCGCTGGGCGCGCTTGCGGCTCATGGCGCTCGCTGTCGCGGGCGCGCCGCGGCGTCGGGACACGACAAGCTGCCGAAGTGGGCGATAGAGCACCGCATCGCGCACGCTCCTTTCTTGGTGTGGCGGTGAGTGGGCCGGCGCCGGAACGTCACGCTTCGAACGCTCCGCGCGGCCGATGAATGATTCGATGGATCATAAATTTAGTTCCTAGTAAAAGTCAAGTGGGGATCAGGATGCGGGTCAGGCGCGGGATCGGGAGACGGAACATGGCCGCTAGCCGCGCGGCTGCATGTCGCTTGGGTGGTCGGGCCGCAGGCCCGACCACCTTCGTTGCGGCCTGGCGCGCCTCGGCCTCTTCCGGTTCGACCGGTCGCCCTCCCGAGCGCGCATGGGCGCCGGTGAGCCCTGGCCGGGCGATGCCCGTCGCTCGGGCAGCATGCGCTCGCCCCGGCCGTTCGCCACTCAGCAGCCACATTCGGCCCCGCCCGATGATGTGGCTGCAAGCCGGCCGCAGCTCGACGGCCGCGAGGCGTCGCGGCGGCCCGTCCGTTGACAGGCCGTTGCTGCCCGCGATCCTCGCCCGACCTGTCACGGACAGCCGAGGTGGGAGTTCCACGGACCCGGCAGGACCGGCGGACCTGCATGCTCGCCGGGACGGGCGCGGAGCGAGCCTCGGCGCCCGGCGTGGGGGGTGTGCGTGGCAATCCTGATGTGGCTGGGGATCTCCCTGGCGGCGCTGGTCGTGTTGTTGCTGCTGCTCGTGTGCCTGCTGCTGCTGGTGCCGGTGGCATTGGATGCGACCTGGGGCGAGGAGCGCCGCGTGCTGGCGCTCTCCGGGCCGGGTTTGCGCCTCGCGTTCGACCTGCGTGTGCGCACCACCGAGTTGCGGCTCTTATCGCTGCGCATCGGCCGTTGGTCGATGGGCGCGCGCCGCCGCCGGCCCAACCGTCCGCGCGAGCGCAAGCGGAAGCGTAGGCCACGCAGGCGCATGTCGTGGCGCCGTTTGTGGCGCCAACGGGGGCGCTTCTTCGCGGCTCTGCGCGCCTTCTTCCGGCGCGTGAAGGTGCGGCGGTTGCAGCTTCAGGCCACGATCGCCACGCCCGACCCGGCCGCCACCGGCTGGCTGGTCGGTGCCGCCTACGCGGTCCGCGCCGTGGCTCCACCCCGGGTGCAGCGCAACGTAGCGCTCGAGCCCGACTTCTCGACGGAAACGCCGCGCCTCGCGCTCGACGCGTCGCTGCGGCTGATGCCGCTCCACGCCGCCATCTTCGCGTTGCGGCTGTGGCTCGTGACGCGCCGGGCGCGCCCGAGACGCGCACGTGGCAGGGGCGGCGATGACCGGGCAACGACCCGCCGTGAGGGCGGAGGAAGGGAGTGAGCTGGACATGAGCGTTCAGGACCTCATGAAGACGCTGGTCGACGAGATCGCGACGATTGCCAAGACGGAGACGGTCGTCGGAGAGGCGCTGCAGTACGGGGAGCACACCGTCATCCCCATCTCCAAGGTGTCGGTGGGCTTCGGTGGCGGTAGCGGCGAAGGCGAGGGCGCCGGCGATTCCGGCGGCGGCAAGGGCACCGGCAGCGGCAAGGGCTCGGGGGGCGGCGGGGGCGGCGGAGTGAAGGTGGAGCCGGCCGCGTTCATCGTCATCCACGGCGCCGAGCTCTCGATCCTGGCTCCGCCGGCCCGCAAGGGCGGGCTCGGCCAGATGTTCGAGAAGGTGCCTGACCTGATCGAGAAGATCGCGGCGGCGCAGGCCGCCAGGGGAGGCAAGGGCGGCAAGAAGGGCGAGAAGGCGGAGCCGCCGGCAGAAGAGTCTTGAGACCGGCCGCACCACAGGCGTGAACCTGCCGGAGCGCGGCAGGCCGGCCGGAATCGGCTGACCGCCGCGCTCGCGGCGACCACCGCAGACGCCGAGGGCGAGGACATTCGCCCCTGGCAGGCGTCGCCCAGCGGGTCGCAGCATGCGCCATGGCTTGGCTGTCGCCCTGGCGCTTCGGTCGCGTGCGTGGCCCCGCCGTTTCGGGATTGCCTGTGGTCGCACTCAGGCGGCCGTCACGGGAGCCACGGCGGTGAGCGGTGGCCGCGGGTCATACCCGGCAGGCCTCCCCGACGGCGGCTTCCGCCTCGGGGGACTCGCCACGTTCCACCTCGGCCTGCTGTTCCTGCTGCTCATCGAGCAGTTCGTCGTGCGGGTGCCGCCGCGCGGCTACCTCGACGTGGCCAGCTTGTTCGCGGTCGCCAACGTGATGCTGGCGCTCAGGCGGGCGCGGGCGGGGGCGCTGGCGCAGGGCACCCTGCGCGCCGCCGTGTTGGGCGTTCTGCCCGTGGCGCTCGTGGCCACCGTCGTGGGCGCGGTGATCGTCGACGCGGCCGACTCCGAGCCGGCCACCGTCGCCATCGTCGCCGGCAGCTTGCTGTTCCTCGTCGTCTTCGTGCTCGCGACCGCCGGCTGGCAGTACCTGCGTGTGCGCGCTTCGCAGGGCGCGCAGTTCGACGTTGACCAGGACGGCTGACCCCGCTGCAGGCAGTCCCCGACGCACTTGGAACCGTTCCGATTGCAATGATTTGACCGGCCGGTCGGCCCGCCATATCATGCACACGGTTTCACATGGGATTGCTCCGTTACGCCACAACGCGCGTCCTGCTTACCATCCCCATGGTGCTGATCCTGCTGACCGTGGTCTTCCTGGTCCTGCACGTCATGCCGGGCAACCCGGTGCTGGTCATCCTGGGCGGCCGCAACGTGCCTCAGGCACTCATCAAGCAATACGAGCATCGCCTCGGCTTCGACCAGCCGATTTATGTGCAGTACGTCAAGTACCTGTGGGGCGTCGTCCACGGCAACCTCGGGGAGTCTTTCTCGACGGGCCTGTCGGTGACCTCGCAGATCGCGCTGCACCTGCCGGCGACGCTGGAACTGTCCTTCTCGGGGCTGTTCATCGCCGCCTTGATCGGTGTCTCCACGGGGATCTGGGCCTCGCTTCGCGAGGGCGGCATCGTGGACCAGGTGCTTCGCTTCACCCACATCGGCACCTACGCCATCCCAATCTTCTGGAGCGGTCTGATGCTGCAGATGGTGTTCGGCATCTTCCTCCACTGGTTGCCCACCGGCCTGCAGCTCAACCCGGTGTCCGCCGCGTTCTTCCAGCCGATCACCGGCTTCCTGCTCCTCGACACCCTTCTCCGCGGTAATCTCGCGCTCTTCGGACAAGCCGTGGAGCACCTGCTGCTGCCTGCCTTCACGCTGGGCCTGGCGCTCTCCGGGCTGGTCGGCAGGGTCACCCGGGCCAGCCTCATCGAGGTGCTGGGGCTGGACTACGTCCGTACGGCGAAGGCGAAGGGATTGCCGGCGCGCATGACGGTGCTCAAGCACGCGCTCCGCAACGCCATGATCCCGATCATCACGGTGGTAGGCATCCAGTTCGCCATCCTCATGGGGGGCGCGGTTCTCACCGAGGCGGTGTTCAGCTGGCCCGGGATTGGCAGCTTCCTGCTCCAGAGCATCAAGGCGCGTGACTTCAACGCCATCCAGGGGACGGTCGTCGTCATCGCGATCCTCATCGCGACCGTCAACCTGGTCGTCGACCTCGTGTACGCCATGGTGGACCCGAGAGTGAGGTTCGACTGATGGTCGACGCGCCGCGAGGCAGCCGCGTGGTGGTCTCGCCCCTGACGCTGTGGATCGGGCGCAGGCGTGTGCTCGTCGCGGGCATCGTGCTCGTGGGGCTGATCGTGCTGCTGACGCTGGTGGCGCCGTTGATCGCGCCCTACAGTCCCACGATGCCCGGCGCCGACCGGCTTGCAGCTCCAGGCGCGGCCCACTGGTTCGGCACCGATCAGCTGCGGCGCGACGTGCTGTCGCGCGTGATCTACGGCGGGCGCATCCCGCTGGAGGTGGCGTTCACGTCGACCCTGTTGTCGCTGCTGGTGGGCGCCGCATTGGGATGGACCTCGGGCTATGCCGGCGGGACCCTCGACCGCGTCTTGTCGCTCGTCATGGACGCGCTCTACTCCTTCCCGGCGTTGATCCTCGCGATCACCATCGTCGCGATGCTGGGCCCGGGCGTGGTCAACATGGTGGCGGCCATCGCCATCGTGTACATCCCGACCTACTTCCGCGTGGCCCGCGGCCAGACGCTGAAGGTCCGCGAGGAGGCGTACGTGGAGGCGGCCCAGGCGCTCGGCGCGCGCACTCCCCGTATGCTCCGCTTCCACATCGCACCGAACACGCTCACGGCGATCATGGCTATCGTGTCGTTCAACATCGCCGACGCCATCCTCACCGAGGCGGGCCTGGCCTTCCTCGGCTTCGGGCTGCCACCACCCACGCCCGACTGGGGGTTCGACATCCAGAACGGCCAGGCATTCCTGCAGTCGGGGTATTGGTGGCTCATCACCTTCCCCGGCATCGCCATCGTGCTCACCTCGCTCGGCTTCAACCTGCTCGGCGAGGGCGTCGGCGAGGCGCTGGGGCACCAAACCTGATCGCGGGCCCGAACACAGCTTCCGCGAGCGCGATTCTCACGTCCACCGCGTCGCTGCTGGGCCGCCGAGCCCCGTCACCGGCGCCGGCCGTCCAGGCAGAACCTTGCCCCCGCCACTGTTCCTCGCTTTACAATGCCCCTGCCTGTCAGGAGGGCCAGCTCGGGAAGGAGAAAGACGCGATGCGCTATATCCGATGGATCGCTGTCGCTTCGCTGGTCGTGGTGGGCCTGGCGTTTGCGCAGAACAACGTGCTGACGATCGGCACCACCGACTCGGTGACCGAGCTCTCCACGGCCAACTCGTACGACTACTTCACGTGGCACGTGCTGGCCCAGACCGCGCAAGGCCTGGTGAGGACCAAGCCGGGGGGCACCGAGATCGAGCCGTCGCTGGCCACCTCCTGGGACGTCTCGAACGGCGGCCTCACCTACACGTTCAACCTGCGCCATGGCGTGACCTTCACCGACGGCTCGGCCTTCAACGCCGCCGCGGTGAAGTGGTCGTTCGACCGGGCGCTGAAGCTCGACGGTCCCAAGGGCGCACTCGGTCTGATCAAAGGTGACATCAAGAACATCACCGTGACCGACCCCTACACGGTCGTCTTCACGCTGTCCCACCCCGATGCGACCTTCCTGGCACGGTTGGCGCCGCCCATCAGTCCGGTAGAGATCATGTCGCCCAAGAGCACGCCGGCCGACAGCTTCGCCAAGGGCAAGTACGCCGGCACCGGCCCCTACAAGCTGGTGTCGTACGTGCCGAACCAGCGCGTCGTCCTCGAGGCGTACAGCGGCTACTGGGGCACCAAGCCCAAAGTCAGCCGCGTCATCTACAACATGTACTCCGATGCCTCTGCGCTTCGCTCGGCGCTGCAGTCCGGCGCCATCGACATCGCCTACCGGAGCTTGAACCCGCAGGACATCACCAGCCTCGCGAAGAACGCGAGCTTCAAGGAGGTCAAGCCCTCCGGTTCGCTGAGCATCCGCTACATGTTGTTCAACGTCTCGCAGAAGCCCTTCGACAACGTCAAGATCCGGCAGGCCATCGCCTATGCCGTCGACCGCCAGGCGATCGTCACCGACGTCTTCTCCGGCATCAATCAGCCGCTGTACTCGATGGTGCCTCCAGGGATGTGGAGCCACATCGACGTCTTCCCGCATCGCGACCTGGAGAAGGCGAAGCAGCTCCTGCAGCAGGCCGGCTACAGCGCTTCCAACCCCCTGAGCTTCACGCTGTGGTACCCGACCGGCCACTACGGCTCCACCGAGCCTGACGTCGCCGCGGAGCTGAAGACTGCCCTGGAGCAGACCGGCATGATGAAGGTGACGCTGGCGGCGCTCGACTGGGGCACCTACACCACACGTATGCCACAGGGTGCGCTGGGCGTGTTCACGCTCGGCTGGTACCCGGACTTCATCGACCCGGACAACTTCCTCGCTCCCTGGCTGGTCGATTCCACCAAGAGCCTGGGGACGTTCTGGAATCAGGCTCCCGACTTCGCGCAGTACCAGCAGCTCCTCACCAAGTCGATCGAGACCACCGACCAGACGGTGCGTGCCGGCTACTACGAACAGGTCCAGAAGATGTCGGCCAACGACGTGCCCTTCATCCCGTTGTGGCAGACTTACGGTCAGCTCATCGCGTTCACCAAGCCCAACGTATCGGGCATGGTGATCGACCCGGCGGGCAACTGGGACGTTGCCACCGTCGGGCTGTCGCAGTAGGATCCTCGCACGACGAACCGTGCCGGGCGGCCACGTAGCGGCCGCCCGGCTATCTTGGTCGTCCGGCGGCTCGAGTACGCTCCTTGCGTTCGGGCGGTCGGCTGCTTGCCGTCGCCGGCACGAGCGCGCGCGCCGGTCGTCCAGAGCGGCATACAAGAGCGGCGCCCGGCTCGAAAGCCGGGCGCCGCAACGGGTTCTGGGTCCGTCCTCAGTAACGCTGGGCGCGTCCGCCTGCTGGCGCCGCGTTGGTTACCACGACGTTGGCGGCCTGCAGGCCCTTCTTCCCCTGCTCGACGTCGAAGTCGACTTCGTCACCCTCATTCAGGTTGCGGAAGCCTTCGCCTTGGATCGCCGAGAAGTGGACGAACACGTCGGGTCCGCCGTCGCCCTGCTCGATGAAGCCGTATCCCTTTTCAGCGCTGAACCACTTTACTCTTCCACTTGCCATGTTCCTACCTTTACCCAACTGCCTCTCTGCAAGAGGCGCTACGGATTTCCGGGCTCACGCCCGTGTTACGAAAAATCTTCACAGAGTTTTCGGAACGAGTGCAGTTTACGCGATGCGCTCGGGAAACACAAGTCTTGCCTGCGACCCAGCCGGATCTCTGCCGAGCGGCTGACGGCAGCCGTTCAGGCTCAGCCGAGCGCGCGGCGCGCGGCACGCGCCTGGCCGGGGCGCCACAGCAGCAGCTGCAGCGCCAGCGTCCAGCCCGCACCGAACGCCCAGCCAGCGAGAACGTCTGTCGGGTAGTGCACCTGCAGGTAAGGACGCGATGCGCCGATGACGGCGGCCAGCGCCAGCCCCAGAAGCCCCAGCCAGCGCCAGCGGCGCGGCAGCGTGCGCCACAGCAGCAGGTGCAGGGCCAGGAAGAACGCCAGCCCGCCCATGGCGTGGCCGCTCGGGAACGAGAAGTTGGTTTCGTGGACGAGGTGGGGGTAGAGCGCGGGCCGTGGCCGCTGGACGAGGGCCTTGGTGGCCAGGTCCAGCGCCGCCGCGCCGCCCACCTGGAGGGCGAACAGCAGGGCCCACAGCCAACGCCGCAGCGCGGCCAGCAGCAGCACGATCAGCAGGGTGGCGGGGCCGAGGCTGGTGGGCTCGCCGATGAAGCTGAGCGCGCGGGCGACGTCCGTGCGCGCCGGCGTGACGTGACGGTGGCAGAAGCGCAGAACGGCGGCGTCGAAGCCGAAGACGTGGTGGCGGTAGACGCCGTACGCGAGCGCGGCGAACACCGCCAGCAGCAAGGCGACGAGCAGCCACAGGGCGCCCGTCAGCCAGGCCGGGCGCGGAGGCGTGACGGCAGATTGCATGGGCGACAGGCTACGCCCGGGAACTGCGGCGCTCGATGGCATCGTTCACGCTTGGGCCCGGGTCGCGGCTCTACCGGCCGGTCAGCGCTCGACGGCGCCATCGCCGGTCCAGCCGGCGGCCGCCTGCGATGCCGCATCCACCACGCGGCGCTCGTCGGGGCTCAGGAGCGCCGACACGAGGCGGTCGGTCTCGCGGTACAGCGCCAGCCCCGCAAGGACCTGCTCGCGCAAACCGGGGGTGCGGCCGGCGTTGTCCAGGCCGAACGCGGCCCGCTGCAGCTCGACCCACCTGCACGCCTCGCCCATGGCCGCCGCGAGCGCGCTCAGCACGGCGTTCTCCGTCTCCAGGAGCAGGCGCTTGTGGACGACCATCACGCGCGACAGCCCCCAGGACAAGCCGAAGCGTGCTAGCAGCAGGCGCCCCGGGTCGTCGCGCCGCAGTCCCTCGACGCCCCGCATGGCCTCCTCGGCCCAGCCGGCCAGGGCATCGCCCACCCAGCGATCTGCCCGCCGCTCCAGGCTGTCCGTCCAGGTGAACGCCACCGCCCTTTCGAGGAGAGCGGCGACGGTGCCGTGCGGGTCGCTCACCACTCTGGCCCGGCGCAGGCCGGCGACGGTCACGACCGCGAGGTCGGGTTGCTCGAACCACGTCCTCGTCTCGGACTCGGAGGCCGCGCTCATCACCACGAGTCGTCCAGCGACGAGGTGCGAGCTCGCGGCCGGCGGCGAAACGCCGTCGGGAACGAGCAGAAGGAGGTCCACGTCGCTGTTCGGACCGGCCTCGCCGCGGGCATGGGAGCCGAGCAGCGCCAGCGCCGACCCCGGCGGCGCGATACTCGCCGCCAGCTCGGCGAGCTCCGCGGCGGACAGCGACGGGCCGGCGGCACCGAAGATCACGAGCCAAGCCTGCGCCGCCCTCACGCACGTGTCAAGGGGCCGAGCGCCAACGGCGGGCCGGGCGCGCGTCGGCGGCATCCCGGACCGGGCGTCTCACTCCGCGCCCCTTCTGCGCCGAGCGTACGGGGCGCGGCGCGGCTCAAGCCGGCTGTGGCAGTCGTGTTCGTCCCGCCGGCGCTGCCTAGCCCCCCAAACCGCCCCGGACCGCCACACTGCTGTCGACGTACCGCTCTTGGAAGCTCACCTCCCGCTCGAGGCTCGCAGCGGCGAGACGACCATCGACCGCACGGCCCACCGACATCACGATGAGCTTGTCCTCGACGTCATCCTGGCGCACGACCGCGGCGACCACGACCCCCTCGACCAAGGCGCCGGCGGCCAGCGGCCCGTCGCAATTGAGCAGGTAGGCGTCTACGCGCAGGCCATCACCCGACGTCGTCCCAGGAAGGTAGCCGTAGTTGACGGGGTAGGGCACGCCGTCCGGGAAGCGCGGGTGCGGCGCGCCCATGGGCCTGTCGACAACGACCTGCACGCGGCTTCCAAGGAACGCGGCCAGGTTCGGCCTCGCGGCCGCACCGTCGGTTTCCGGCGCCACGATGGGGGCCTCATGTCGCCTCACGCTACATCCGCGCAAGACGCGTCAATGCGGACCCGTTGTCGCCCCGCGCCGAGCCGCGCCGGCGCCAGGGTGAGCTTCACAACTCGAGGGCGCGCGTGCCCTCGCGCTCGAGCCCGAGGCGCACCTCCTGCAGCTCCGCGAGCGCCTCGCGCACGGCGTCGTGGCGTTCGGGCGGCGCCGCCACGATCACGAAGGCGCTGATCTTGCCGCCGGGGAGCTGGGCATGGCCGCCCGCCTCGGCGACGCGGCGCGTGACGTCCAGCACGTAGTCGTCGACGAACTTGCCGGGCAGGCGCTGCTTGAGGGCCTGCTGCTCGCCGATGATCGCCAGCACGCGCTCGACGTCGCCGCGCGCGAAGGCGCCCTCGAGCTCGTAGGCGATGCGCTTGAGCTCGTCGAGAACCGGGATGGCTTCCTCCAGCCGGCTCGTGAGCAGGTCGAGCGAGGGCTTGGTGCGGGCGTGGTGGCCGCTGTAGAAGTACAGCAGCGAGTCAACCAGGGCTTGCCGTGTCGCGGCGCTCATGCCCAGCTCGCGTGCGCGGGCCTCGGCACCGTCGTACTCGATCAGCTTGATGCCGCCCAGCGCAGTGATGGTGGGGTCGTGGTAGCCCGATGCACCCTCCAGCACCTCCACCTCGACGTGCCCCGCCTCGCGCGCCAGGACCGCAGGCGCCGGCGACTCCCCCTTGAGGCGGTGCATGGCGTGGAGCAGGCTCACCGTGAGCGCCCCGGAGGCACCCAGGCCGCTCTCGCTGGCCAGGTCGGCGAGGATGTGGATGGCCATGGGCGTGTCGAGCAGCCCGGTGAGGCGCAGGCACTCGCGCACCAGGTCGTGGCGGATGCCGCGCCCTGTGGCGGCCTTCTCCTGCGTGTCCTGATACCTCAGCTCGAAGGCGCCGCCGGGGTTGGGCTTGAGCACCACGTACACGAAGCGGTCGATGGCGGAGCTGACCGTGACGCCGCCGTAGCGCTCGGCGTACGGGCGGATGTCGGTGAGGCCACCGGCGAGGGGGATGCGCAGCGGCGTCTTGCAGACGATCACCCGCTCACCCCTTCCAGCTCGAGAACGCGGCGCGCCACTGCCACTACGTGGGCCTCAGGCGTCGGCTCGGTGCCCCCCAGGTGCAGCCACTCGCTGGCCCGCTGCCACGCCACGCTCAACCCCGCTTCGATCTGACGTTGCAGGTTGGGAAGGGCCCGCACCTCGGTGCCGGTCGCACCGGTCATGGCCCGCATGACGGCGGGCTCGAGCTTCCACAGGCCGATGTCCGCCAGCGGCCCCTCTCCGTACCAGGCCCGGCTGACGTGCTCGCCGTCGGTGGTGACCCGAACGCTGGCGTTGGCATCGGCCCCTCCCGGCGCCAGCGTGAGGACGTTCGCGGCCGGCCGGCGGACGACGGCGGTGAAGAGCTCCGCCGGCACGTACAGGTCGCCGAGCCACACCACCGCCGGGGCGTCGGACTCGAGGGCGGCGGCGACCGTCGCCAGCGCGTGGCCCGTGCCGCGTGCCTCGCCCTGCTCGAGGTAGCGGATGGGCAGGCCGCCGTAATCGTCACCGAAGTAGGCGCGCACCTGCTCACCGTGGTGGCCGACGAGGATCAGCAGTCGGTCACGGCTTGCGTCGAACGCCTCGCTGGCACACAGGTTGCGTACCGAGTACTCCAGGAAGGGCGTGAGCGCGATGGGGAGCATGCACTTCTGGAGGTAGCGCCCGAGGTTGCCGAAGCGCGTCCCCTTTCCTGCGGCGAGGCACACGAAGTCCATGGGGAAACACACGCTATCACGTCCTGCCGGGCCTTCTGACGGAGCCCGTATGCCGTCAGGATGGGGCGCAGGCAAGAAGGCGGCGCGCCGCCCCGGCCTCCGGCGCGCCTGTTCGGGCCCCGCTCGTGGCCCGCTGGGCTGGCAGCCCCGTCCAGACGGGAACGTTCACGCCTTGCGGGCGGCCCCCGTCACGGCCGGGTCGTCACCTGGCCAGCAAGCCAGCCACGTCGATGGGCGTCAACATGCCGCGCAGCTCACCGTCCGGCAGTGCGGCCGTGTGGATGTCCAGGTACATGCGGCCGACTTCCAGCATCGCGCGGTAGGCCGGCGTCAGGATCACCGTTCCCGCGAACGCACCAGCCGTGCCGCCGTCGTTCTGGAAGCCACGCACGAGCGTGTCGAGGTGATACATCGCGGGATCGTGATGAAGGTGCACGCCGCTCGCGAGATCCTCGATCACCGCGCCTGACAACCCGCTGTACTCGCCGGTGATGATGAGCCGGTTGCCGTCCACGATCGCCAGAGCCGCTGCCGTGCCGCCCGAAGGCTCGCCGAAGCCTCGGGGGCCGAGCTCGCCGGCAGCGAGATCGCCACAACGGAGCTCACATCGATAGATGGCCAGAGAGTCGTTCGAGCCTTGCGCTCTCACCGTGCCGAGCGCGGCCAGAACCAGTGCCGCGCCGGCAAGCCAAAGGACACGACGCATCATCAGCTTCCCCCCTCGGCGCACCCCTGCGGGTGCACCAGAGCCATGCGCACTACCGAGTTTCGTCTTGGGGCCTGCAACGATCGTTCGCCACGCAATAGTCGGCCCTTCATGCCCTTGCGGCAATCATGACCGAGACAACCCCGTTAGGGACCGCTAGCGGCGATGCGGGCTCACCACGACTCTCGGGCGAGGCACGATGGTGCGCCAGGGACAATGGGCCCAGCCGGCGGACTTCGTCGGACCCACCGCACCACCCGCTCGCCGCGCCCGCCTGCGACAGCGGGACGGCGCACCGCTTCATCCACGCCAATGTACCGGCCGGAGGCGCGCAGAGCCCGCGACGGCCGACGCCTCCGGCCAGGGACAACGCACCCTTGTAGCGTGCGCCGCCGCGACGTGGTATGCCCGGAGCATGAAGGTGCTCGTCGTCGGCGCCGCCGGCCGTACCGGCTCTCACGCCCTGCGGATGATGCTGGCCGCCCACCAGGGCCCGGTGCTGGGGATGGTGCGGCGGCCGAAGCAACGCGACGCCGTGGCAGCGTTCGGCGCCGAGCCGGTGCTGTGCGATCTCACCCGGGGCGCGCCCGACGAGGGCGAGGCTTCGCTGGAGCAGGCGCTTGCAGGCGTCGATGCGGTGGTGTGCGCCGCCGGCGCCGCGGACCCGGCCGAGGCCGAGGCGGTCGACCACCTCGGCACGGTGCGCCTGATCGAGGCGGCGAAGGCCGCGGGCGTGAAGCGCTTCGTGCTGATCAGCTCGCTCGGTGCCGACCGGCCCGAGCGCATGGCGCCGTCGTTGCGGCCCTTCCTGCAGGCGAAACAGGAGGCGGAGAAGGCGCTCGCCGCGAGCGGCCTGGGGTGGACGGTGCTGCGTCCCGGCGGCCTGACCGACGGACCCGGCTCCGGCCGGGTGCGTCTGGGTGAGAACCTGGGCGAGGGCGGCAGCGTGCCGCGGACCGACGTGGCGCGGGTGGCGGTGGCGGCGCTGCGTCTGGGCGCGGCCGAGGGCCGTGCGCTCGAGCTGCTCTCCGGCGACACTCCCATCGAAGAGGCGCTGCGGGGACTCTAGTCCTGGTCGACGCGCCAGCCCGAGGCTAGACTTGGAGCACCGGCAAGCCCGGGGGCGCGGGGGGCGACGCACCGTCCCCGCGATGCCCTGCGCCCGCCCTGTGCGGCGGCGCCGCGTGTCGGCGAGGCACGTCGGCCGAGTCGGCGTTCGACCCGGTCGGGTCTTCATCTCAGGAGGAGGCGTCCATGATCCCCAAGGCTCCCTTCGGCAGCACCGGCCATGACAGCACCCGCACCCTGTTCGGTGCGGCCGCCCTGAGCGACGTCAGCCAGGGCGACGCCGACCGGACCATGGAGCTGATCCTCGACCATGGCCTGAACCATATCGACGTGGCGGCCAGCTACGGCGACGCCGAGCTGCGCATAGGTCCGTGGATGGAGAAGCACCGCGGCGAGTTCTTCCTCGCCAGCAAGACGGGCGAGCGCAGCTACCAGGCCGCGCGCGACGAGATCCGGCGCTCGCTGGAGCGGCTGCGGACCGACCGCCTCGACCTGATCCAGCTACACAACCTCGCCGAGGACGATGAATGGGAGGTTGCCATGGGCGAGGACGGTGCCCTGCGCGCCTGCGTGGAGGCGAGGGACGAGGGCCTGGTGCGGTTCATCGGCGTCACCGGTCACGGCCTGGGCATCGCGGCCATGCACCTCAAGAGCCTGGAGCGCTTCCCATTCGACAGCGTGCTGTTCCCGTACAGCTACGTTCTGCTGCGCGACGCGCGCTACCGGGCCGACGTCGACCGCCTGCTGGCCGTGTGTCGCGAACGCGGCGTGGCCATCCAGACAATCAAATCGCTCACGCGCCGGCCCTGGGGCGAACGGCGCCAGACGCGGGCCACCTGGTACGAGCCGCTGGAGGACCCGGACGACATCGCCGTCGCCGTGCACTGGGTGCTCGGGCACGACGGGCTGTTCCTGAACACGGTCGGCGACATCGACGTGCTGCCGCACGTGCTCGATGCCGCCGCGAGCTTCACCGGGCCGGTGGACGACGCGACCATGCGGGACGTGGTGGAGCGGCGGCGCATGGAGCCGCTGTTCGTGCGCTGAGCGGAAAGGGGCAGCGCTGCCGCCAGCGGCGGCGCGCGGTCCACGAGGCGCCGGGTGGGAGCCCGCGAGTTTCGTGATAACGTACGTCCACTGGCGTTGATGGGGTTGGCGTGGCGGTCGGGTGCGGGGCACCTTTGATTCCGCGCCGTCGCCGTACCGTCATCTTTCGCCAACCTGGGAGTTCGTGAGCGCGGGGACTACGCTGCGCGCCGCGCCGCACGGCGCAACCGGGAGCGCACGGCTGCGCCTGGTGTCCTCGTTGCCTTGACCGAGAGGATGTGCGTGACGAACGACGCGGACACCGGGAGCGACGCCCCGCTGCTCGCTGCCAGGAACCTGAGCAAGTCGTTCCGCGGGCTGCGCGCCTTGCACCGACACCAGCTGTCCGTTCGACGCGGAGAGCTGCTCGGCGTGATCGGCCCCAACGGCTCGGGCAAGACCACATTGTTCAACCTCGTCTGTGGCTTCACGCGCGCGGACGAGGGCAGCGTCATGTTTGACGGCGTCGAGCTGACGCGGTTGCGGCCGCCGATCATCGCTCGGCTGGGCGTTTCGCGCACCTTCCAGGGCAGCCGCGTGTGCGCCCGGCTCAGTGTGCTGGAGAACGTCGAGGCGGCCGCCCAGCGGCTGCACCCCGTCACCCTGGTCGACGCAGCGCTCGGGACCCCCCGCTACCGCCGCGCGCTCGCCGCCACCGAGGCGGCCAGCCTGGAGCTGCTCGAGCTCGTCGGACTGGCCAAGGTGGCCGATGCGCACGCTGGGGCGCTGGCCTACGGCGACCAACGGCGTCTCGAGATCGCCCGCGCGCTCGCCAGCCGCCCCAAGCTCCTGTTACTGGACGAGCCTGCGGCGGGCATGGATCCGCAGGAGACGCGCGAGCTGATGGACCTCATCCGCCAGATCCGCGACGCGTTCGACCTGGCGGTGGTGGTGATCGAACACGACATGGACCTCGTCATGAACCTGTGTGAACGAATCCAGGTACTCGCCTACGGCGAGCTCATCTGCGAGGGGGACCCGGCCACGGTGCAGGGCGATGCGCGCGTGCTGGAGGCGTACCTGGGGGGCAGCCATGGCTGACATGCTGGCGCTGGAGTCCCTGACGGTCAACTACGGTCCTGTGACGGCGCTCAAGGGGATCGATCTGAGCTTGCGGGAAGGCGAGGCGGTGGCGCTGCTCGGTGCCAACGGCGCCGGCAAGAGCACCACGCTGCGAACCGTGTCCGGGATCGTGCGTCCGCGTCAGGGAACCGTCCGGTACCGTGGGCGCGACATCAGCCGCCTCGACCCGGGCGAGATCGTCGGCCTGGGGGTGGCCCACTGTCCGGAGGGGCGGCGCGTGTTCGCGGGCATGACGGTGATGGAGAATCTGAAGCTGGGCGCTAGCCGGCGCCGCGACGATGCGGACGTCCGCAGCGACCTGGGCCGCATGGGCGAGCTCTTCCCGGTGCTCGGCGAGCGCGGCCAGCAGCGCGCGGGCACGCTCTCGGGCGGAGAGCAGCAGATGCTCGCCATCGCGCGGGCGCTCATGAGCCGGCCGCGGCTGCTCCTGCTCGACGAGCCCTCGCTGGGGCTGGCACCTCTGCTGGTCCAGACCATCTTCGACACCCTGGCCGAGCTCAAGCGCGAGGGGGTGACGCTGCTGCTGGTCGAGCAGAACGCGCGCGTGGCCCTCGACCTGGTCGACCGCGCGCTGGTGTTGCGAACGGGCAACGTGGTCGCGTCGGGTACCGCCGAGGAGCTCAAGCGCGATCCGCAGGTGGTGGAGGCGTACCTGGGAGGTGGCCGTTGAACATCGTCGACTACGTCACCCAGCAAGTCGTCAACGCCATCAGCCTGGGCTCGCTGTACGCCCTGATCGCGGTGGGCCTGTCGCTGGTGTTCGGCATCCTGAACCTCATCAACTTCGCGCACGGCGACATGATGATGGTCGGTGCCTTCGCGGCGTTGCTGCTGCAGAGCGTCGGCGTGCCGTTCCCCATCGCGCTGGTGGGCGGCATCGCCTTCGGCGGGCTCGCCGGCTTCGTCATGGAGCGTGTCGCCTTCAGGCCCGTGCGCGGCGCTCCCGACGTGACCATGCTTCTCACGTCGTTGGGAGTGACCTACATCCTGGAGAACCTCGGCATCCTGCTGTTCTCCGCCAGCCCCCGCAACTTCCCATTGCCGACGTGGCTGGGCCACGTCTACAAGCTGGCCGCCGGGCGCATCACCTTCACCAACATCAATGTGCTGACGGTGGTGTTCTCGGTTCTCGCCTTCCTGTTCTTGTACTGGTTCGTCACGCGGACCGGCGTCGGCCTGGGAATGCGCGCCACTGCCGAGGATCTGGTGGCGGCGCGACTGGTGGGCGTTCGCGTGAACCTGGTGGTGGTGGTGGCATTCGTGCTCGCCTCTGCGTTCGCCGGGCTGGCGGGCATGCTGTGGGCGGCGCAGGTTGGTGTCGCCTACCCGCTGATGGGCTTCACGCCCATGCTCAAGTCGTTCGTGGCCGCCATCATTGGCGGCTTCGGCAGCATCGAGGGCGCACTGCTCGGTGGCTACGTGCTGGGTGCGCTGGAGATCGCCATCGTGGCGTTCCTGCCGCCGTCGGTGTCACCGTACCGCGACGCACTCGTGTTCGGCCTGCTCATCGTTCTGCTGCTGTTCCGTCCCGGCGGGATCACCAACGTGCGTCGCGAGGTGAAGCTGTGAGGCTCGGCCGGCTGGCCCTCTTCGCCGTCGCCATGGTGGCGATCGGACTGGCCGCGCCGCACATCGGTGAGTACCCGCGGCGGGTGTTGCTGGTCATGGGGATCGAGGTGATCATGGTCGTCTCGATGGCGCTTTCCAACGGCTTCACCGGCGTTTTCTCTCTCGGTCACGTGGGCTTCATCGGGCTGGGTGCATACTGCTCCGCCATCCTCACCTTGCCGGTCACGGCAAAGCACGCCTATCTGCGCGACCTGCCCGGGTTCCTGGCGCACTTCAGTCTGGGCTTCCTGCCGGCGACGCTGATCGCCGGGGCGCTGTGCGTGGTGGTGGCGTTCGTGGTGGGGCTGCCGCTGATGAGGCTGTCGGGGCACTACGTGACGGTGGCCACGCTTGGACTGCTGGTGATCGTGAACGTAGTGCTCGTGAACGCCGACGCCTTCACGCGCGGGTCGCGCACCTTCACCGGCGTGCTGCCCTACACCACCCTGTGGTGGGTGCTCGGCTGGGTGGCGGTGACGTGGCTGGTGTGCTCGCGCATCGCCTACTCGCCCTTCGGTCGCGCCATGCGCGTCAGCCGGGAGGATCTCGTCACCGCCGAATCGGTGGGCATCGACATCCTACCGACGCGCATGAACGCGTTCGTGATCAGCGCGTTCTTCTCCGGCGTGGCCGGGGCGCTGTACGCCCACTACCTCACGTCGTTCTCGCCGCAAGCCTTCTACTTCCCGCTGATGATCCAGCTGCTGGTGATGCTCGTGGTCGGTGGCATGTCGAGCCTCACCGGCGCCAGCGTGGGCGTGGTGGTGGTGACGGTGCTGTCCGAGGTGCTGCGCAACCTCGAGCGCGGTTTCCACGTCGGCGCTCTGCACGTGCCGCCGCTCTACGGCGCCAGCCAGGTCACGCTCGGCGTGATCTTCATCTTGATCATGATCTTCCGGCCGCAAGGCCTGCTTGGGGACCGCGAGATCGTCCTCTTTCCGAGGAGCCGGCGGGTGCGCCCCGC
>Ga0307441_1000169_pt1 | contig 25658 bp, 19 predicted proteins | sample SalMarWE160420MG_FD_202149 | JGI IMG/M metagenome (GOLD analysis project Ga0307441, IMG submission 202149) | Salt marsh sediment microbial communities from the Plum Island Ecosystem LTER, Massachusetts, United States - WE1604-20 | ecosystem: Environmental > Aquatic > Marine > Intertidal zone >... | reverse complement strand
TTTCATTTTGGGTCTCCTTTCTTTTTGAGATTCATTTTTCCACCTAATTTAATAGGTGCTAATCCTTTAAGAAAGCGAGACCTTTTCTTAATTTACCGTCATCCGATGCAGCTGTTTGGGAAAGCTCCAGATTGGATAAGCGGCTTACTTAAGGAAGTTAATGATAACGATTCGATACGATGGAAAGACTACGATTTAAGAAAAAGAAATTATGATCCCAATAAAGTTAGAAGATGGTTTAAGAAAAATCATAATATAACATTTCATGCATATGTAAGATCGCTAAGATTGGGCAGGGCTTTAGGAAGACTGAAACACGGAGATGATTTAACTCAAACAGCTTTTGAACACGGATACGAATCCTTAAGCGGATTCCGGGATGCAATAAAAAAAATAACAGGCATTTCTGCAGGAAAGTCCGGTAATAAAACCATAGTCTATATTAATCGTTTACTAACTCCATTAGGACCAATGTTAGCCGGAGCTACAAATGAAGGTGTCTGTTTGCTGGAATTTATGGATAGACGAATGCTTGAAACTCAGCTTAAGACTTTAGTAAAAAGATTTAACTGCAGTTTTGTTCCCGGATCAAATAAAATAATGGATGAACTTAATAGCGAACTGAAAGAATATTTTAAAGGAAACCTGAAAAAATTCAAGGTTCCTTTAATCGTACCTGGAACTGATTTTCAAAAAAATGTCTGGAAACATCTTCAGAAAATTCCATTAGGAAAAACAGTTTCATATGAATATTTAGCCGAACAGATTGGCAAACCTGCAGCAGTAAGAGCAGTCGGCAAAGCAAATGGGGATAACAGAATAGCCATCGTTATACCATGTCATAGGGTAATTGGAAAAGACGGAAATTTAACCGGATACGGCGGTGGTTTGTGGAGAAAGAAATATCTGCTTGAACTGGAAAGGGAGAGTGCTTAAGAGTAAAATTGAATTTGAGATGTAATTTTTAATCAATTTTCTATAAGAATTGAGTTAAGTAAAAAATTTTTCAATTGCTAAATTGTTATATTTTTTTTACAAAACAACAATTAAACAATATACTAATGTATCCCAGGCTCATTCTACCAAATACCAAAGGTCTCTAAAATCAAAACTTCTAATTCGCTTTTGATATTGACGGCGGAACACTGTCCGGTCCGGTTCCCCAGTTTTTATTTGGCTCACCGCCCATAACAAAAACCAGTTTGCCGCCGTTTGCTACTTCTTCATATGGTATATAAGTTTTATCCCATTTCTTACCGTTCAAAGTAACTGATTGAATATATTTATTTTCGGCTGAAAAATTTTCTGCATTCATTGTAAATGTTTTTCCGTTTCCCATGTGAATGCTGGCCTCCTTAATATTGGGCGTACCTATTACATAATAATTATCGGAAGGACACACAGGGTAAAATCCGATCGTACTGAAAATATACCAAGCGGACATTTGTCCGCAGTCGTCATTGCCGCATAAGCCGTCGGGTTTATTGTAATAAAATTTTGTACATATTTCATGAATTAATGCCTGCGTTTTCCACGGCTTTCCTGCATAATCATATAAATAAGCTATGTGATGAGAAGGCTCATTGCCGTGCCAGTAGCCGCCAATCTGACCTGAATTTCCCACAAGTGTTTCATCCTGTTTGTTTTTCATAAAAAGAGAATCCAGCTTGGCAGCGAAGTATTCTTTTCCGCCCATCAAATTAATTAAACCTTGTACATCCTGCGGTACGAACCATGTATACTGCCAATTGGTACCTTCCGTAATTGTAGGATTATATTTATAAGGATCAAACGGAGTTCTCCAGCGTCCTTTCGAATCTTTTCCTCTCATTAATTTCCATGAGGGATCAAATAAATTTTTATAAGACACCGCTCTTTTCATAAAGTATTTGTAATCGCCTTCTTTGCCGAGTTTTTTTGCAGCTTCCGCAATGCAGTAATCATCATATGCATATTCCAGAGTTTTTGAAACAGATTCATTTTCTTTATCGAAAGGAACATAACCCAACTTTGCGTATTCCATTACATTATCATAATGAGGATTCATAGCGGTTGTTTTCATAGCTTTATATGCACGTTCGTAATTAAATCCTTTAACTCCTTTCATAATTGCATCGGCTATGACAGGAACGGCATGATAGCCGATCATGCACCAAGTTTCATTATTATAAAGAGACCAGATAGGCAAAAGATGTTCAACACTTTGATCATAATGCGCAAGCATGGATTTTATCATGTCGGCATCTTCGTGGGGATGTATTAAAATCATAAGCGGATGTTCTGCTCTGAAAGTATCCCATAATGAAAAGATAGAATATTTTGTAAAACCTTTTGCTTTGTGAATGTTTTGATCCAGTCCCCTGTAATCACCGTTTACGTCTTCATAAATAGTAGGATCGAGCTGTGTATGGTATAATGCAGTATAAAAGGTTTGCTTCTCGGCAGTAGTTCCTTCAATTGTTATCTTATTAAGCTCTTTATTCCAATCAGCCTGACAGTCTTTAACAACTTTATTAAAATCCCATCCGGGTATTTCCTCTTTAAGGTTCATCAGTGCGTCTTCCGAACTCACGGCAGAAATACCAACCTTTACCATTACTACAGGATTCTTCTTAGTTGAATACGTCGTATAGTATTGCAAATCGGGGCCTGCAGCTTCATACTTGCTTCTAAATCTGTAAGTATTATAAATAACTTTTTTCCCATCCATCATAATCCCGAAATTATCATAAGGTCTTGAATATTCGGCGGCAAAATAAAGGTATCTTTCCTTTGCCCATCCGTTAACAAGGTGAAATCCGGTTACCAGAGTTTTGCTCAATCTTCTAACTCTTGACCAGATTACTTTCCATTGCATAACATGTGTAAGGTCTACCATAACATTTGCACTGTCGGTTTTAGGAAATGTAAATTTCATGATACCTGCATGCGGAGTAGCAGCCAATTCAACAAGAACATTATATTCGGGAAGCTTTACGGAATAATACCCTGCTTTAGCAATTTCATCTTTATGGGAAAACGGCTGGCAGTATCCTGAATCGGGGTTGAATGAAAAATGTGTTTGCCCGTTTTTAGTTTTCTCTTCTATCATTCCCGGTTTAAATTTCATATGACCTACGGAAGGTACGAAAGCAAAATCTCCAAGGTCGGGGATACCGGTACCGCTTAAGTGCTGAAGGCTAAAGCCGATAATTACGCTGTCGCCGTAATCATAGCCGTCCGACCAGTTTCTCATATCCGTATCGGGCCCAAGCTGAACCATTCCGTGCGGAGTAGTTGGACCGGGATAAACATTCCCGCCGCCAGCTGTTCCTATAAGCGGATTGATATATTCAACAAGGTCTTTTTGGTTATCAACGCTCTGGGCAACGCAGGTAAAGTTGAAGACTAATAATAGAAAAAGAGAGAAAATAACTGCCGAAATATTTTTAATATTCATAACTGCTTCCCGGTAATTAATAATTTAATAATCGAATATAAGAATTGAATTTATAAACTAATATTTGTATTTAAATTGTTTTTTTTGATTTGTTAAACAACGCATATTTTAATCCGCTAAATTTTCCTTTTCCATATAGTATAAATAGAAAACCAGATTAACAGCATACCCGGCACAAAAATATTCCAAGGAAAATAAGTGGGAATATTGTTAGTGGTAAGACTTCCGAAATTATCTGGATTAAGCGTAATAATATGCTCAAACAGATACTTGGAAATTATTATACTTGTATAATTCCATATAAATGAAATAAATATCAGTAATGCACCTAAGCAGAGAAAAATCCACTCAGTAATTTTTATTTTAAAATCCCTATTATTTTTCCCCTTAAATATCAGCAGGAGTGAAAAAACAATCATGAATATAGAAGAAATTATAGGGACAAGTACAGGGCTTATCCACGGTACGGGAATGAGGAATAAAATATCCCAGGTGAGGAACGAGGCAGGCCAATTTAGCATCAGCTTTAAACCTATGTAATAAAAAATATCCCAAACCGCGAAACAAAAAAGAAAATACGCAAACACCTGCAGCCTGTTTTTACCAGCAATAAAAGCTACGGATAAAATCATAATGAGAGTACAAAATTCACGGAGGACTTCAATTTTTAGAATCGGGCCCGGAATAATCTCTAAAGGGAATTTAAATCCCGTTGAGTAAAATATCTTTCTTAAATACACGACCACAATTGCTTCAAGAAGTCCCATTGCAATTCCGAAAATTATAATAAGAGGCAGTGTTTTATTTTGATTATTTAATGTTCCTAATTTCAATTTTATAGTATATTAAACAATGGATATGTAAATATATCATTTTAAAGATTTTCGTGCTCTTAAAAACACAAATATTAAAAATGAAAAGATTTGGTTTTGATAAAATATTTTTCAGGCTGATTCGTCATCATAAACAAGGAAATCAATACAATTTGGATTGAATTGAAAAGATAATTTACTGGCGGATTGATGCATTTCACCGATATATATTAAACTTAGAGAAAAAATTTGGTTATTTTTGCCATTCAAAACAGAAACTATGCAAATGAAAAGCAGAAAAAAGTTTAATAAAGAATATTCAAAGCCAAAGCTTACATCATTGTTAAAGCCTTACAAGAAAATGATTATGCTTCTACTCTTTTTTGTACTTGTAAGCAACGGAATGAATTTAATAATACCCAAAATCATTTCGCACGGAATAGATTCTTTTACTGCCGGAAATTACAATTTAAAGTCCATAGTCATTGAGTTCTTCGGAGCCTCGTTAATAATATTTATTTTTTCGTACCTTCAAAGTATTGTTCAAACTTTTGCATCTGAAAAAGTTGCAAAGGATCTTAGGGAAAAACTTTCAAATAAAATTTCCTTACAAAGCTATGATTTTATTGAAGGAGCCAATCCGTCTAAATTATTAACTAACCTAACATCCGACATAGATTCGGTTAAGATGTTTGTAGCCCAGGCTGTAGCCTCAATTATATCTTCACTTTTTATAATCTTCGGAACCGTAATCCTTCTTCTAACAATCGATTGGAAACTTGCGTTAACTGTTATTGCTATTATCCCGATTATCGGGGGTACGTTTTTTATCGTTCTAAAAAAAGTCCGTTTGCTATTCAAGAAAGCACGGGAGGTTATAGACCGGCTCAACAAAATTATAAATGAAAGTATATTGGGAGCGGCAATTATTCGCGTAATAAATTCACAAAATCTTGAGTATGGAAAATTTCTAGATTCCAGTACCGAAGCAAAAGATATAGGAATTTCAATTGTTAAATTATTTGCCATATTAATACCGGTAATCGGGTTTGTTTCTAATCTTGCTCTAATTTCCGTGCTTGCTTTAGGCGGACATTTTGTAATTATGGGAAGCATGACTCTCGGCAATTTTGCTGCGTTTAACAGTTATATAGCTATTCTAGTTTTCCCTATTATAATAATAGGATTTATGAGCAATATAATTGCACGGGCTTCCGTCTCTTATCAAAGAATTGAAGGAATACTTAATTCTCCCGATAAAAAATATAACGGTACACTCGATGTGCAGTTAAACGGTAATATTCAACTTGATAATATTAATGTATCGTACAATGATAAACCCGTACTTAAAAATGTATCAATTGATATTAAAGGAAGCTCGCGGACGGCAATTATTGGCCCGACTGCAGCAGGCAAAACACAACTGCTATATCTTTTAACCGGACTTATAAAACCAAATTCCGGCGAAGTAAAGTTTGAAGGTAGAAATATTGAGGAATACATTAAAGAATCATTTCATAAGCAAATAGGGATTGTATTCCAGGACAGCATAATTTTTAACATCAGCATGAGAGAAAACATTGCATTTAATACATCGGTTTCTGATGAAGCAATTGAAAAGGCAATAGAAACTGCAGAGTTAAAGGAATTTATCGATACTCTCCCCGATAAGCTCAAAACTATAGTTTCCGAAAGAGGTACAAATCTTTCAGGCGGGCAGAAACAGAGAATAATGCTTGCGCGTGCGCTGGCATTAGAACCTAAAATATTATTGCTTGATGATTTTACTTCCAGAGTTGATTTTCAAACCGAACAAAAAATTGTTTCTAACGTAATGAACAATTACAAAGGCATAACTTTAATTTCGATCACTCAAAAAATTGCTCCGGTAGAAAACTTCGATCAGATTATTCTTCTTATGGAAGGTGAAGTTATCGCTTCGGGAAAGCATGAGAAATTATTGGAAGAATGCCCGGAATATATTCAGATTTACAATTCTCAAAGAAGCACGAGTCATTATGAATTACAATCTTAATTCTTTATTTGAAAATAAGGATAAAAAGAAATCCGCATTAAACGCCGTAAAAAGTCTTCTTAAATATGCCGCGGAAGATAAAAAAATTTTAATCGCGGCTTTTATCTCCATGATAATCTCAGCGGTGCTTCTTCTTCTCGGTCCGTACTTAATCGGTTATACAATTGATAATTATGTCCGCACAAAACTATTCCACGGAGTTATTTTATTCAGCGGAATTTTATTAGTTATGTATATACTGACTTTTATTACCTCGTACGTGCAAACCAATTTGATGGGAAAATTCGGGCAGCACATGCTTTTTACTCTCCGTAATTTATTATTCAGTAAAATCCAGGAACTTCCGGTTGATTTTTTCAATCAAAATAAAGCAGGCGATTTGATATCGAGAATAAATAACGATACCGATAAGATAAACCAGTTTTTCTCTCAATCACTAATGCAGTTCTCACGTTCAATACTTATAATGATCGGTTCCGGAATTTTTCTTCTTTCTATAAATCTTAAATTAGGCGCGGCAACACTTTCACCCGCTTTATTTATCGGGATATTTACATATTTCATTTCGCCATGGGTAAAAAAGAAAAATGATGTAAGCTTAAAAAGTGTAGGGCTATTAAGTTCCGCAGTTCAGGAAAGCTTAAATAATTTTAAAGTGATTGTCGCTTTTAACAGGAGAGATTACTTTAGAGAAAAGTTTAATCAATCCAACCTGGAAAATTATAAAAACGCTGTATCCGCGGGCCTTTCAAACAATTTATTAATGCCAGTATATACTTTTTTATCAAATATAGGACAAATGATTGTTCTTGTTTTCGGAATTTATCTTATCTCTGTTCATGAATTTACAATCGGTTTACTAATCAGTTTTCTGGCTTATATCACCACTTTCTACAGCCCGTTAAGGCAGTTAGCGGCATTGTGGGCAAACTTTCAGGTTGCACTTGCCGGCTGGGATAGAATTTCACTTATAATGAATCTTGATAACGATATGCCTATTATTGAAGATAAAAGCCTTCATATTGTTGATCCGTCTTCGATTGTTTCTTTTAATAATGTTTCGTTTAAGTATCCAAACGGAGCGGATGTTTTACACAACATTAATTTTAATCTTCAAAAAGGAAAAACTTATGCATTCGTCGGTCCTACAGGCGGAGGTAAAACCACAACCGCTTCTTTAATATCAAGATTATACGATCCGACATCCGGGATAGTAACTCTTGACGGGAAAGATATTCGCTCTTACACACCGGCAGAGAGAACAAAGAAAATAGGATTCATTTTACAGGAACCGTTTTTATTTACGGGAACCATCCGTGATAATATTTTATATGGAAATGAAAAATATAAGAGTTTTACAAATGGTAGACTGACAGAAGCTTTAACAAAAGCAGGATTGGAAACTTTAATTGAAAGATTCGATTCGGGTCTTGAAACAAAAGTCCAGACTTCAGGCGATGGAATAAGTTTAGGACAAAAGCAATTGATAGCATTTATAAGAACGATCCTAAGAAAACCCGAACTTCTTATTTTAGATGAAGCAACTGCTAACATCGATACAGTAACTGAACAACTGTTAGAAGATATTTTACAAAAGCTTCCCGAGACAAGCACAAAAGTAATTATCGCACACCGCTTGAACACAATAGAGAACGCGGACGAAATTTATTTTGTCAATGCGGGTGAAGTAACTCCGGCCGGTTCCCTTCAAGATGCAATGAATATGCTGATGAAGAAGAAAAGAGTGAGTTGAAAGGTCAATTGTCATTGGTTACTATGTAAACCGATCTTTGGTCATTCTTGGTCATTAAGTCGCTATTCTTTTTAATATTAGGAAGGTCAGGAAATTTCAATTTAATTTTTTTTAGACAAATTGTAGCAATAATTAAAGTGATTAGTTAAAATATACAGAATTGAAAAATAAAGTCTTAAAAAGTATATTATGAAAACAGAATCGATTGCAAATAGGTTAATTGAACTATGCAAAAAAGGTAAATTCCTTGAAGCACAACGTGAATTGTACGATGAAAATATTATCAGCGTGGAAACAGACGGTACTAAAACAATTTCCGCGGCTAAGATGCACGAAAAGGAAAAGAAATTTTTAAGCAATGTTGTAAAATTTCATAACATAGAATATTCTAAACCATTAATTGCAGGAAATTACTTTTCAGTAGTTCTCAAAATGGAAGTTGAATTGAAAAATATAGGATTGAGAAATATGGAAGAAATATGTGTATATCGCGTTAAAGACGATAAAATAATTTTCGAGCAATTTTTTAGAGATTAGAAATAATTCGCAAATATAATTTATTTACAATTTGAATTTTGCGTAAAAATCTTTATCATTAAATAGTTTATTATTTTAATAAATCTTTTTACTTTCAATGAATAAAGATTTCATTAAAATATATCATAGGGGACCGACAGAGGGACTTAAACCATTTATTAAAAAGATATCGGTGTTCGAAAGCAGGGGTAGAATTGACTTTACCCAGAAGTTAACTCCAAGTCCATATAATTACATTTCCTATAATCATAAAGATATTCCGACCTCGCTTTTTGCTAATAGAACTATAACTCCAAAATCACGATTGATGATTGCAGGTATAAAAACCGAAGAAATATACGTTAAATATGGAGGTGAACTCTTACAGATACTTTTTGAATTTTCAGCTTCAGGATTTTATTACCTATTTCATCAGTCTCCTTTTAAGTACAACAATAAACTTGCTGAATTCAATAGAATATTTTCATCTCAGGAAATAATAGAGCTCACCGCCAGGTTATCAAAGACAGATGATGTCGATAAGCAGATAATGTTCATAGAAAATTTACTTTTTTCAAAAGTAGCAGAAGCTAAAATACCTAATCTATATTTAGAGAAAAGTATTGATTTGATTGAGAAAAGTCATGGTATAATTCATGTAAAGGATATAGCAGATCAGGTAGAGGTCTGCGAAAGGCAATTAAACAGGAAATTCAAGGAAGCAGTCGGAATTTCGCCAAAAAAGTTTTCACAAATTTTACAACTCCATTATTTAATATATCTTATTCAAAGAAAGAATTATCCTCTGCAAGAGATAGTTTTTAAAGGATCATTTTACGACCGCCCTCATTTTACACACACATTTAAAGAATTAACCGGGATGACACCGGTTGAATTTATAAATAGCAGAAGACATATAGCTTTTAAATATTTCACTTCACTTTAAAAATCCGACCAGAAATAAAAAAGTCCGTTTTTTACAACGCTTTTTTTATAAGTGATTATTATTATAAAAACGGTTATGATATAAAAATTCCATTTTTCATTAACAAAACCAAAAGGAGTTAAAATGAAATCGTCAAAAAAAATGTTTTATTTAATTCTTTCAACTTTAATAACATTTTTCTTTTTAGCAGGGTGCCAGCAGCAAAAAACAGCTCCTTCTGAGCAATTAAAACCAATTACCGACAAATATATAGACGTCTGGAATGGCGGAGATGCATCAGAATTGGATGCTATTATAGATTCAAATTTTATCTATCATTCAAACAAATTGCCTGAAGTAAATGGTATCGATGGAATCAAGAAGGAAATCGCAGAAACAAGAACGATGTTTCCTGACCTGAAACTTGTTTTGGAAGAAAGGATCTTTTCAGAAAATAAAATTGCTACCCGCTGGCATCTTACCGGTACTAATACCGGCGCCGGAGAAATGCCTCCCACCGGAAAACCAATTGACATATGGGGAAATGCTATTATACATATTGAAAATGGAAAGCTCACAGAAGAGTGGAATGCATATGACAGACTATCTGTAATGGAACAGCTTGGCTTTACATTGGTACCGCCGTCAGAAAAAAAGATGAAATAATTTGTTTTATAATTATGTGAATAAATAATATTAAGTGATTCGACTTCAAAAATAAAGAGGGAAATTAAATGCCGGTCATTTGTTTACCCAATTGCGCATTTCTATCCGAGACTTCCCGGATGATAGCCGTATATAAAAAGCTGTGCGAAATTGACGTACCGATAATAATGGCTGCTCACGGAGGTACATACGAATTCGCTTTAAAAGATGAGAAAATACCTTACCAGAAAATTGAACCGTTCATGTCTCATGAAGATTGTCTTCAATATCTTAATTCAGTCAATAAACCCTGGAAAAGTGTTTATAGTAAATCTTCGCTGATTAAACATGTAAAATCAGAAATTGAGTTATTTAAATCAAATAAAGCCGATGCTATAATTACAGGATTTAATCTGCCCTCGGCATTATCAGCCAGATACTTAAATATTCCATTAATAGTTACTCATCTGGGTTCATATGTACCGCTGGCTTTGGAAAAAGGGATGTTTTCTTTTAGCGAATGCTTTGATAATTTATTTACACACTTCATTCCCTATGAATGGATAGATAAATTTTTTACAAAATTATTTCCGCACTTACCGTTTCAACTTAAGCTTTTTAACAGCGTTGCCGATGAAATAGGAATAAAACCAATACACAGCTTTTTTGATTTAATGATGGGAGATCTTACCCTGGTTACAGATGTGCCGGAAATTCTAGGAATTTCAGAAAAAGAAATGGAAGAATGGAAACCTTCCAATAATAAGTTTTTCCGGCCATCTGCAAGGCTTAAATATGCAGGACCTATTTTCGCAAGATTATTCGGTGAAATACCTGAAGAAGTATATAGATTCCTCAATACGGAAAAACCTAAAATATATGTTGCGATGGCTTCCGGGAATAAAAAAGATTTACAGAAGGTTTATGATATATTATCTGAAATGGATGTTCGCGCAGTGTTTTGTTCTTTAGTATATAATAATAACTATTCTTCATCGGATAAAATATTAGTTGTTGATTTTCTACCTTCTCAATTAGTTATGCCGTTATGTGATATTGCTGTTATCCATGGGGGTCAGGGAAGTATTCAGGCTGCTGTTTCTGCAGGAACTCCAATAATAGGATTTCCAATTCAGCCGGAACAAAATTTTAATTTAAAGTTGATTGAACGTCATGGTGCAGGTATATGCTTATCACTTCGAAGTCTTCACAAAGGATTGCTTAAGCAAGAAATAGAAAAAATAATAAAAGATAATAATTACAAAAAATCTATGGAAAAACTGCAACTCTGGCAGTCGCGGAAAGATGGGGCTTTAGAAGCGGCTAAAATTATTTCTGATTTAATTTATAAGAAGACCGGATATGAAAAATTTTAAAATAATTTTCTTTTATGTTTAATTTAAATACCTAATAAGGGAGAAAAAAATGAACAATTTAAAAGTCCTTTACATAAGCGGTTCTCTTGGTCTTGGTCATATTACAAGGGATCTTGCAATTGCAAACGAACTAAGGGAAAAAATTCCGGGAATTGATATTACATGGCTGGCTGTTCATCCGGCAAGTTTGGCATTGGAGGATGCAGGTGAAACAATAATTCCCGAAGCGTCCAGGTATTCAAATGAAAATGAGTTTGCCGAAGAAAGCAGTAATGGTGCCGGATTAAATTTACTTAACTACCTTATGAAAGCAAAAAATGCATGGAAGAATAATGTCAGTATTTTTGCAGAAATAGTAAGTAAACAGCATTTTGATCTTATTATTGGAGATGAAACGTATGAAATCAGCCTTACACTCAGAGAACAGAAAGACCTGAAGAAATTTCCTTTTGTTATGATTTATGATTTCGTAGGACTTGATGCGACGACCACTAATCCGCTTGAAAAATTAGGTGTTTATTTCTGGAATCTTAAATGGACTCATGATTATAGAAAAAAGATAAACCCTTCATTTGACCTGGGATTATTTATTGGATTGCCTGAAGATGTTCCGAATAATTCATTTGGCCTGATGCTTCCAAACCGCCGCAAATTTGCCGAGGAAATGTATAAGTTTGCTGGCTATATCCTACCATTTAATCCGAAAGAACTAATAAATGACACTGATTTAAGAAAAAATCTCGGCTATGGTTCCGAACCGGTTATTATAGTCTCGGTTGGAGGTACTTCAATAGGTAAAGAACTTCTGGAATTATGCGGAAAGGCTTACACTCTTTTAAAGAAAACAATCTCTTCGGTTCGTATGATACTTGTAGCTGGTCCCAGAATACCATTGAATTCAATTACAGTTCCGGGAGGTGTTGAAATAAGAGAATATGTTCCAAAATTATATGAGCATTTTGCTACGTGTGATCTTGCAATTGTACAAGGCGGTGCGACATCTGTTATTGAGTTAACTGCATTAAAACGTCCGTTCATTTTCTTTCCTCTTGAAGGACATTTTGAGCAAGCAAATGTCGCCAGGATATTGAAAAGACGTTCCGTCGGTGTTGAAATGAATCTAACAAAAACAACACCACAAACTTTAGTGACTAAAATATCGAGTTTAATCGGTAAAAAAGTTACATATCCGGATATACCGACAGATGGAGCAAAGAAAGCAGCGGATTTAATATCTGATTTATTAAAACCGGTCGAAGGAACAGTCATCCAAAATAGTTTTATTTAAATGAGGAGTAGAAATGAAAGCTAATCTGAAAAGATTTGTTTTAGTTCAACTACCATTCTTATTGCTCATATTTTTCCTTTCATGTTCAACCAGGCATATAGATCGAGCAAAAGTAATAGAGCAGGCTTTTAACATTAATAATATCGATAGTGCGCTTTCTCATTATACCGATAATGTAGTTTTCATTATAGATGCTTTTAACGGAAGCGGAAAACAAGTACTTCGTCACGGTGCTGAATGGGACAGTATTGTAAATACTCACTTGTCTTTCAGCGACATTAAAATAATCGGAGATTCTGTCATCTGTAAGTGTACCGAAGAAAATGATCTCAGTAAACTGCTGGGCATCAACAAAGGATTCTATGATCCTGTAATATTTGTCTTTAAGGACGGACTGATACGATATATGAAATTTGAAAGGACATCCGAAAGCCAGAATACCAGCGATTCAGCATTTGGGACTCTGATTAAATGGGCGTCAGGAGAACGAAGCAACCAACTTAAAAAGTTGATGCCTGAGGGTAAATTCATAATAAATGCAGAAAGTGCAAATGGCTGGTTGGTTTTAGCCCGGGAGTGGCAGGAGGCAAAAAACAAAAATAGATGATCATGATGGCTGTAAGGTAGTCGCAGTGAAATGAATTATACAATTTTACTCAAAGAATATTTAAATAAAATTAAAAATATAAAAGGGACGAAATCATGAAAAAATTATTTTTATTTCTATTTTTATCTTTTTTAACAATAAATTCCGTTAAATTAAAAGCGGATCTAACAAAACAGAAAAAAGTTATTACAGACGAATGGCTTAAACTCTGGAACACCGGTAAATTATCTATTGCAGATGAAATTTTTACTAAAGATTTTGTCAGTCATATTCCTCAATTCACAAATGTAAAAGATCTGGTCAGCTACAAAGATGAGATTAAAAGGACACCAAATGAAATACAGGATTTTCATGCCGAAGTTAATGACCTGATTGGAAAAGGGGATAAAATTGCGGCCCGCTTTTCCGCCGCCGGTGTATATATAGGTAAGATCGGGGAAAAACAGATTGACCATATAAATTATACTAATACATGGATTATTATATTTCGTTTTAAAGGAAATAAAATTGCCGAGGAATGGTGGCAATTTGACATACTTGGAGTTATGCAGCAGGTTGGAATTATTCCGCCGAGCAAAGAAGGACTTCCCGCTTTGATGAGATCAAAACCGGAGGATTTTATTTGGGGCAATTCTTCTAACGTAACAGGTGATCCGGGTAATTCGGCATCTAATAAAGCAATAGTTATGCATGAATATAAAGCCTGGAATCAAAAGAATGCCGATACGCTGAAAAAAGTATTGGATGAAGTTTACTCTTCTGAATTTGTATACCATGATCCCGCACGTCCTCATGTTACGGATTTGGATAGTTACAAAAAGTGGGCTGTTGAAGAATGTCTTGTTCCTTTCCCTGATCTGTATATGGGTGCTGAGGATGTAATTTCCGAAGGTAATAAAGTGGCAGTGCGATGGACATTTACCGGCACGCATAAGGCTTTCGGCAAACAGATTAAGCAGGACGGAATCAGTATATACCGAATTGCCGGCGGGAAAATAGTAGAAGCATGGTGTGCATGCGATATGCTTGGAACTGTGCAGCAGTTTCAGGCGGCAAATAAAGAATAAAAAAGTGAATTGCTGTCAAAAATATATTTCCATAAATCCGGTTTGGTAAACTATGTATTAACTGTAAGCTCATTACCATCACAGATACTTTGCGACGGCTTAATTCAGATATATAGCATTTGAGGAAATCATTCAAGATTAATCTGAACTTACAACCGTACATATTCTATCTGCACTTGTTTTTGCAGGATATCGTGAGCAACACTCGAAATTTTTGAATCATAAGTGAAACTGTCGCCGGGTGCAAATCCTTCATGGCGCTTAACAAATTATGCCCCATGTGTATTAAGCGGCTAGAAATTTATAATTAGCTTTACCTTTTAGGACTAGTATTTTATTATAAAATAGTATTTCTGCATTATTAAATAAATAACAACTCTTTTTTTTATATTTTCGGCGGAAGCAGTTTATACACAACCGGCGTAACTAGTCTGGATAATAAAGTTGAACTAATCAATCCTCCGATAATAACTATAGCCAAAGGAGAAATTAATGGATTATCGGAAAGTGCTATCGGCATCATGCCTCCTATTGCAGTGAGCGATGTAAGAATTATAGGCAGAAATCTTAATTCCCCTGCTTCTCTAATTGCCTCATCAAGCGTTTTTCCTTCCTTTCTTAATTGATTAGTAAAATCAACGAGAAGAATCGTATTCTTCACTTCGATTCCGGCTAATGCTATAAGACCGATGGTTGCTACAAAAGAGAGTGAATTGCCGGTAAATAAAAGAGCAAGTGCAGCTCCAACTATGCCCAGGGGAATAACGGATAGTACTATTAATATACTTTTGTAGGTTTTAAATTCAAAAAGCAAAACCGCTATGAATAAAAATATCGTAATAAATATTACATTAGATATTCCGCCAAAGGATTCTTCCCGTTGTTCTATTTCACCTCCCATTTCAAAAGAATAGCCCCGCGGAAGTTTTATCTCTTCCATTTTCTTCTTTACAACTTGTATAACGTTATCATTTAAGTATCCTTCTTTAACAAATGAGCTTACCGATACGGTTCTAATTTTATCCCGGTGGTTTATTACTGCAGGTGTTGTAACAAATTTTAATGTTGAAATCTGGTTTAAGGGAATTGCAGTTCCCTTATAATTATTTACATAAAGATTCTTAAATGCATCCATTGATTGAAGATCGCTCTTTTCTTTTGTTACCAAAATATCGTAGCTGTCTCCTTCATCATCGGTCATCTTGCCGACATCAAGGCCCGCTACGGCTAAACGAACATCTTTATCAATATCGGCCGTTGGAACACCGAGCATTCCTGCCTTTTCTTTGTTTATATCTACCTCTAAATCGGATTTCAAATTTTTTAAAGGATTGTTTATATAAATAGTGCCGTCCGTATTCTGAATAAGATCCTCGACTCTTAATGAATGGGCTCTTAATGTATCCAGGTTATCACCATATAACCGTACCTCAACCGGTGCAACAACAGGCGGCCCCTGTTCAAAGTTTTTCACTTCTATTTTTGCACCCGTATATGGAGTCCATTTTTTCCTTAGCTCTTCAATTAAATCCATTTTTTTAGAACGGGACGTACCTTGCTTTAGCTGGACAAATATCTGCGCAAAGTTAGCCTGTTCGTGCCGCTGAAGAACATTATAATAAATTGAAGGATTTCCTTTGCCGACATTAGTAGAATAATATTTTATCTCGGGATATTTCTTTAACTGCCTCTCAATTTGTTTTGTAATATAATTTGTATAATCAAGATTTGACTGTGACGGCGTATTTATTTCAATTAAAAACTGGGGCTTTTCCGACGCAGGAAAAAGGCTGAAGCCAATGACGGGGATTAATGATATTGCTCCTATAAAAATTGCACTAGCTAAAACTAAAGTTATAAAGGGTTTGTTAAGCGCTTTATCTAAAATAACCGAATAACTTTTCGAGATGACTTTCTTAAGTATTCTTAAAAATATATTTCCTTCGGTCGGCGCCTTGTGTTCTTTTAACAACCTGCTTGAAAGAAAAGGAATAATCGTAAGTGCAACAGCCATAGAGGCAAGTACACTAGTAATTACCGCTGCCGGCAGACTTCTAATAAAATCTCCGGAGCCTCCTGGTAAAAATACCAGCGGCAAAAATGCAACTATCAAAGTCATTGTGCAGCCTACAACCGCAAGTGCAATTTGTTTTACGCCTTTTAAAACCGCATCCATCCTGGAATGTCCTTCTCTAAGCCACCTCTCAATATTTTCCACTACAACAATTGAATCATCAACAAGAAGTCCAAGAGCGACAACAAATCCGACAATACTCAATTGATTCAGGTTGAATCCTAAAAGATTAATTAATGTTACTCCTATTGAAAGTGAAAGCGGAATCGAAATCATTACAATAATTGCTGAACGATATCCTAGCGGAAGGAGCGTTATTGAAACCAGCAAAATTGCAATTAAAAAATCTTCTCCCAGTTCATTAAGCCTGTTATCAACATTTACAGCTTGATCAAAATTCTGAACTAAATCTATATTCGGAGGTAAAGTTGATTTGAATTTTTCAATTGCCGGTTTATATATTTTTTGTGCTGCCGTAATATTTTCATTCGGCTTTAATGCAGCCACAACAAAGACGCACCTGTGAGAATTTAATCGGGTTAAATATACCGGCTTTTGAAAATCAAAAGAAACATTGGCAATATCTTTTAATAAAACGTTTTTCCCGTTTGCCGAATATACAATAGTGTTTTTAACTTCATCAACATTTTTATAGCTGCCGCTTGTCTGAATATTAAACGACTGCGTTCCGGCATCTACACTTCCGCCGGGTATGTTTTCAGATTCACTTTGAATACTGCCAAGCACTGCATTTAACGGAATGTGCATTTGACTCATCTTATCGAGCTTTAGTTCGACTCTTACAACTTTATCCGGCAAACCGTCAATCTTAACATTTTTCAGCATCGGTAATTTCTCAAGCGCATCTTTAAAATTCTTAGAATATTTTTTTAACTCGTTATACGGTGCATTTTCGGAAATCAATGCAGCTTGGATAATATTCACATTAGAAGGAAGCCACTTTAAAACATCAATGCTGTAAATATCCCTGGGAAGTTCGCTGCGCATGTTGTTTACTTCCCTTATTACTTCCTGATATTTTTCATTGATGTCAACTCCGTGTTGATATTCCACCCATATTACCGCCAATCCGTCACTGATACTGGAATGAATATGCTTTATATTTTCCAGCGAAGACATTCTCTGTTCAACAGGTTTAACAACAAGCTCTTCCAAATCTTTCGGGCTTGTACCGGGATAAACAACTACTATTTGAAAACTCGGCTCGCTTACTTCCGGATCTTCCGAACGCGGCATATTTATTATTGTCGATACACCGATGATGATTAGCATTGCTGCAAACAGCATGGTCATCTGAGGAAATTTAACCGCATATTCTAATATCTTCATTATAAACTCAATTATTTATTGTCGACTTTTATTTGGGAATTATTATTTAGATAAGCACTTCCGGAAACAATTAAGTATTTAAAATTATCAAGACCTCTATTTATGTAGACGCTGTCCTTTTCCAGGGCGAAAATGTTTACTTTAACTTTCTCGGCGGTTTTCATATTATTAGTTGCAAAGACATAGCCCGTATTACCATCGCCGTCAAGAATTGATTGGTAAGGGATCGACCACATCTTTGATGTATATTTCGGGAATATCTCCGCTTTGCCGAACAGCCCACTGGCTATTTTTCCGGAGTGATCGTCTTTGATTTTTAATTCTACATAGAATGTCCCTGAATACGGATCCACTCCTTCCGACTTCCTAAGCACATATGCATTGATGTTAACCTTCGGATTTATATCTGATTGCACAAATGCTTTATCGCCGATTTTTACCGTTGACCAATCGTGATCGCTTATTCCGGCTTTTAAAATCCATCCGTCTTTAACCGCACCGTTTGTTTGAAATACCGGCATACCAGGGCTTACAAGCTGTCCTTCATTTACAAATTTCTTAAGGACATAGCCATCATCGGTTGCTTTGATTTCAGAATGATTCAAATTATACTTTGCAATAGTTAACTGCTCAGTGGCAATATTCAGTCCTGTTTTTGCATCCTGCATTTGAGCCAGAGTTGCCACGCTATCTTTATATAAATTCTGCGCCCTTTCGAAATCTCTTAATGCTTTTTCATACCCGGCTTTGGCCTGAGATACCTGCGCTTGTACCTCATTTAATTCAAGTACTGCAAGAACCTGGCCCTTCTTAACCTTGTCACCTTCATTAACAAAAATAGATTTTACTATTCCGCCTGTTTTAAATGAAAGATAGGTTTCGTCGTTTGTTGTAAAAACTCCCGAAACGTTTATTACTTTATGAACCATCTCTTTCTCAAGTTTCATAACCTTTACCGGGATAACATCATTAATCCTTTGCTCTTTTTTAGAAGAGCATCCGAAGTAGGTAGTAAAGGAAAGAATCAATAACGCAAGTAATATTTTATTTTTCATTTTTATCTCTTTTATTATTCAATATTTTTTTTGTACTCCCGATACTTGATTTTCGATTCCGGATATCTAGTATCGAGTATCCAGCATCCTGTATCTACTTCCCTGTACCAATTTCCCTTTCATAATCCGCTAGTGCCGTCAAAACTTTATTCGTATTTATATTCATCATCAGCTTTGATTGGGTTAATTGCGACCGCGCATCAACTGTTTCTATAAACGAATTCACTCCTTCTTTATATCCTTTAGCAATCAATCTTTCATAGCTTGCGGCAGCTTTGTATTTCTTTATTGCTGTAAAATAATTCTGCCTTGCGGCAATTAAATTGTCTCTAGAAATTGACTGACTGAGCTTAAGCTGATTTCTTGTTTTTTCAAGACTAAGCTGAATATTTTTTAAGTCGAGTTCGGCTTCATCTACTTTATAGCTGTTTCTAAATCCTTCAAAAATCGGAATGCTTAATTGAAATCCGAACAAATAATACCTTGAATCCGAATTGTAATTCCAGATCTGATCTTGTGCACCGAGATCAAGAAATGCATTTATCTTAGGAACCCAATAAAGTTTTTTCATGGTTAAAGCAGATTCATTCATACTTTCCCCTGTTTCCAGCATCTTCAATTCTTCCCTACTTGATACATCGTAGCTGCCGGATAATATTTGATCTACTTCGTTAAGCTTTAACTTGATGTTGTAAGAAGTATCAATAGCGGAATTCAAATTTTTATTCAAAATAAAATTGAAATAACGCTGTGCCGTTTTAACATTATTTCCGGCTTCTACTATTTTAGAATCTATTTCAGCAATTTCACTTTCCGAGCGAAGGATATATACCGGGAGGCCTTTGCCGTTTTTTAAAAGAGATTCATTTACTCTTTTTCCCTCCTCTGCAACCTTCAATGCATTCTTATAAATATTTTCAGCCGAGATTGCACTCAGGTAATTATAGTAAGCTGTCTTAATATCTTTTATTAATTCTCTTTTATATATATCAACTTCATATTGTTGAAGATGGACCTCATCGTTTTGAATGCTGTGATTAATAATTATGTCTGTATTTAAAACCGGCATTGTTGTATGCAGCTTTACATCATAATAGTGAAACGGGAAGAAATTTATTTTTTCATTTTCCAGCTGCGGAAAACTGCTGCTTTGTGTAAGCTGGTTTAAAGTGGAATAAACCGGGTTTAATAAGTCGCCGATCGGGATAGGGATATTTCTTCCTCCTTGACCGCTTGTATAATCACCTTCCAAATTAATTGAAGGGAGGAAATAACTGGTTGCAGTTTTAAGCGAGTACATAGCCTTTTCAAGAGAAATTTTCTTTTGCTGAAGGACTATGTTGTTTGATATTCCTTCTTGAATGTATTTTTCAAGCTTGTTTTGTGAATATATCTTTCCCGAAATAGAAATGAATAGGAAAAACATAATTAAGCTAGCTGGTACTGATTTTAACTTCATACTATTATAAATAGATTTAACATTAAATAATTAGTAAACGATATTTATTGAATGAACAACGTTTAACAAATATTTAAAAATTTTTTATTTAATTATTTCACCTAACACACCCAGGGTACTTTCAATTATTTGTTTAGTATCCTGAATATTCAAATTCTTCATCGCAGAACCTCTCCGTATTATAATAGAGGCTATACCGTGTACAACAGACCATAATAAAAACGCTATAGAATCAATATTCTGATTTTTAAACATCCCCGCCGCCTGGCATTCAGAGACATTTCTTTTTAATAATTCAAACGAACGCTGTCCGTGGGTCCAATCACGGCCTTCCTCTTTACAAATCAGTTCAATTGATTCTCTCATAATGAACATAATATCGTAATATTCTTGATTTTCCAATGCAAATTCTATATAAGCTCTGCCCTGAGCTAATAATCTTTCACGAGGATCATTTACACTTTGAGTAGAAAGCTGTTTTTGGTATAAAATTCCAAATCCTTCCACATGGAGTTCATAAAAAATAGAATCTTTATCGGCAAAATATGTATAAATTGAGCCGGGGCTGTATTCGATTTTCTTTGCAATCTTTCGAATAGATACACCGCTATAACCTTCTTTAATAAAAAGTTCCATTGCAGCGTTGAGGATCATTTTCCTCATTTCGGCTATTTCTCTATCTTTTCTTTCTGATATGCCCATTTTCTCAGAATATAATTATTAAACGATGCCAATATATTGAACAGTGTTTAATTTGTCAAGTAAAAAATTAAATCAACCTGAAATGTGTTTAAACTTAAGCTATTTTATATTCATGTGAGTATATAGTTTTTAAAGAAAAGTCATTTAAGATTAATTGTTGAATATTTACATATTGATTTATCTTCTATAACAAAAAGCAGAATACGCTTTTTCAAACACATCAGGGTTCAGATTAAAACCTACCGCTGCATCATTAGCGGTTTTTTCAATTCTAATTTTGCATCTTTAAGAGCATAAATAGAAATTATGTAGGTATGAATTCCGCTACCTTTGAGAGGGCTGGATTCGTTAATTCCGAAAGTCGTAAGGCTTTGAACAGCAACTTAAGGCACATTTATCCAAGATAATCCTGGTAAGACGTTTTTAAAAACTTCTCAAACATCTATGTATTTATCTTTATTCTTCAATAAATAAATAATTCCTACAATAACTATAAGTACTCCCCACCAAAGGTTTGCATGCAAATCCGTAAGCCTAATATTTTTATTTGAGGGATAGAACAAATCGTATACTCCTGCAGATAACTCTACCAAACCGATTATCAGCAGAACCCAACCGACAAAGTACCAGATATTTCTCATCTTTTTTTCTGTTTGCATTGTTACTCCTACCAAAGTATTATATTAATAACAATGAAAATTATAAACGTCACCCCGCCCCAAAATTCAGGTTTCTTATAAAGAACGACCTTTTCTTCTTCAAATTTGTCCTTCTCAACCAAACTTCGAACATATCCCTTTAATTCTTCATCGCTTTTGTTTTGTGTAAAGGAACTAACCGTAATAGCTGTCCCGCTGGCAATTAACCATGCCCAAACGGCACGCCAAAAATTTGCGGCCATAAAGGATTGTGCATCGGCTCCGCTGAAGTCAGGAATAACAAAACTTACGGGAATTAATTTGGCTTCCTGTGCAACGAATAAAAAAACAGCCACAACAGTTCCGATAAGCATTCCCCACAATCCGCCTTTGGGTGTTATAAACTTCCAGAACATGCCGAGGAGAATTATAGCAACGGAGGGAGCCAAAAACATTGAACTTATGGCTTGAAGATAATCGATTACCGAAGGCATGTTGCGGGCAATATAGGCTGCCGCTATACTTAAGACAATTCCTGCTACGGTTGCTATTCTTCCCACTTTTAAAAGTTTATCGGGCGTTGCATTTTTATTTATTACCGATTGATAAATATCATAAGTCCATACTGCATTAAACGAGCTCATATTTCCGGCCATGCCCGCCATAAACATTGCAACCATTGAAGTAACACCTACACCCAACAGGCCTGCATTAAAATATCTTCGTATAAGCAACGGCAATACGGAATCGTAATTAACTTTTCCGTGTTCTACCAACAGCTTAAATCCGCTTGAAGGATCTTTAAGCAATACAAGTGCAATCATTCCTGTTCCTACTACAACAGTACCGAGAAGTAATTTAAAATAAGATCCGATAATCGGAGTCATTCTTGCAGAGCGCAGATCTTTTGCCGAGAAAGCCCGCTGAATAATTAAGAAGTCTGTTGTCCAGTAACCAAACGCAATTGCAAACCCGAGGCCCAGGACCAAGCCACCCCAGGTAATGTACATAGGATTGTTTGCCGGACTTCCTGATGTTGACCAGAGTGTTTTAAAACCTTCCGAAAGATGAGCCGCAATAGCAGCAGGACCGCCGATATCGACCAATCCTAAAATGGGAAGAATTAAAATTCCCGCCCATATTAAAAAGAATTGGAGAATCTCCGTAAACATTGCCGACAGCAAGCCGCTAAGAGTTACATACAGAGCTACAAAAACTGCCGACAGCCAAATACTAAGATCCCAGTTCCATCCCAGGAAAGTGTGAAAGATTAGAGCCTGCAGATATAATGAAATACCGGAAACAAGAATCATGTTTATCACAAACATTCCGGCATTAAATACTCTGGTGCTCTCGTTAAATCGTACCTTTAAGTATCCCGGAATAGATTTTATTTTGCTGTGGTAATAAAACGGCATCATAAAAACCCCCAGGAACAACATTGCCGGAACGGCTCCAATTAAATAAAAGTGTGCAGCATATAATCCGTACTTTACACTCTGCCCGGTATACCCGAACACTTCCATCGACCCCATATTTGCAGACATAAAAGCTATGCCGCAAACCCACATGCTGTTTCTTCTTCCGGCTAAGAAAAAATCGTCATCGGTTTTTGTGTATTTCTTCAGATAGAAACCAATCCACACTATAAAGCTGAAATAGACAAGTAAAATGATCCAGTCGAAAACACTTAGTTGAATAGGTGCCATAATTTTTCCTGGAAATAATTAATAAATCTTAAACGACTACTCCTTTTTTAAGAATGATATTCGCATATAAAGCTAGTTCACCGGTGGCAACTACAGCGTAAGCTTTTTTTGCCCTTTTGTAAAATGCAAACCTTTCTATATAATCAAATTCGGAAAAGGGTTCCCTGCTTTCCTTAATTATTTTTTTATATTCTTCCCAAATTACCGGTTTAACGTTATCGCCGGGTGTAACCGCCATAAGACTAACGGGCTTTTCTGTGTAAGTATCAAGTGGAAATAGTTTTAGTACTGCTTCCAAAATTTGCGGAATCGCAATCCCATCCAGGCGGACAAGTCTTTGAGCTACGGAAGAAGAGGGGAAATTCCCATCGGCAATTACTAATTCGTCCCCATGACCCATTTCCATAAGAACTTTTAGTAATTCGGGACTTAAAATGTTCGGTATAAGCTTTAACAATTAATCCTCTCCGTTTTTAAAATGAATTTGTAAGAGCTATCGTATTTCCTCATCAAAAACTACGGCAACCTTACCGCATTTTCCGCTTGCCATTAATGAATAGGCTTCACCTGCATCTTCAAGCATGAATCTGTGTGTAATCAATTTCTCCGGTTTTATTTTCCATCTAACAATTCTTTCAACAAGCTCTTCCATGCGCCAGATAGTTGTTACCCAAGAACCGTAAATTGTCTTTTGATCGTGGATAATATCCCTTGACGGCTGAAATTCAACCGTACCGCCTTCTCCGATGAATGCAATCTTTCCCCACTTACGAGCTGCTTGAATACATGTTAAGCGGGCTTTATTATTGGCTGAGCAGTCAACAGACTTTTCAACTCCATAGCCGCCGGTTAAATCTTTAATTTGCGATACATTGTCTTCACCCGCCTTAATAACTTCATCGAACAGCCCAAGGTTTTTTGCAATGGAAATTCTATCATCAATTACTTCAATTCCAAAAATTTTCTGAGCACCCATCGCTTTGCAAAGCATAGCCGTAGCCAGACCAACCGGCCCCAGACCGGTAATCAGCACCGCATCATTTCCGGAAATGCCGATCTTTTCCAATCCTTCATAAACAGTTCCAAAACCGCATGCAACCTGAGCGCCGTCAGAATAGCTGAGTTCATTAGGTAAATAGACAAGATCTTTCTCTTCTGCTAGTAAATATTCAGCCATTCCCCCATTGCGCTGCCAGCCGTAAGCGCGCCTGTATTCGCTTGTACAAGAAATCATGTAGCCCCTCCGGCAGTCATTGCAAACACCGCATCCGGAAATATGATAAACGAGAACGCGGTCGCCTTTTTGAAAACGCCTGCAGCCCGGTCCTGTCTGGACAATCTGTCCTGATGGTTCGTGTCCGGCAATCATTCCCGGTATATACCCTTCGGGTCCTTTGCCAAGATGTTCATGATATATAGCCCTAATATCCGAGCCGCAAATAGTAGAGGATTTCATTTTGATTAACACCTCGCCGTGCCCGGGAACCGGGATTTTAAATTCTTTCAATTCTACCGTGCTATTTCCAGGCAGAATTGCACCCTTCATCTTATTCATAAAATTCCCTCTAAAAATTTTCTAAAAAAATTTTAAGGCAGGGAAATTTCTCCGTTTAAGTCCCATAAATCTTCCCAGCTTTGACCGTCCTTCCAGAGAAATACCTGACCTTTTATCAGCCTGCAATTCTTATCAATCTTTGATATCGCTTCCATATCATTTTCAGTTAGAGAGGCATTTACCACTGCTTCAAGATTTTCAAAAAAATGATTAACTGAAAACGGAATAGGAATTTGTCCCCGCTGAATTGCCCATTTAACTGCAACTTGAGCGGGTGATATTTTTAATCGTTCCGAGATTTTTAAAATTATTTCGTCTTCCAAATCAACAGTATCTTCGGGAGTTTTATCACGTTCGGGACGCCCCGGCGAACCGAGAGGACTATATGCAACCGGCTGAATGTTATTCTTTATACAAAACTCAAACAATTCTTTCTGCTGAAAATGCGGATGCAGCTCCATTTCATTGCAAACAGGCTTTATCCTTGCATCTTTTAAAAGAAGCTTCAGCTTCGGAATAGTCATGTTTGAAGTTCCGATATTTTTTACGAGGCCCTTATCAATCAACTTCTCCATATCATGCCAGGTCTTCATATAATTTTCATGTATATACGGCTTTGCATTAGGGCTGCGCGAAGTAACATCGCATTTGGG
>Ga0307441_1000168_pt1 | contig 25790 bp, 20 predicted proteins | sample SalMarWE160420MG_FD_202149 | JGI IMG/M metagenome (GOLD analysis project Ga0307441, IMG submission 202149) | Salt marsh sediment microbial communities from the Plum Island Ecosystem LTER, Massachusetts, United States - WE1604-20 | ecosystem: Environmental > Aquatic > Marine > Intertidal zone >... | reverse complement strand
TCTGGATACCACTTCGTGACGTCCGTGCTCGTCCTCCGGTGTCACCTCGTGCACGAACGGTATGTCATCGATATCCACCGTCTCCCGGTTGCGCCGGAAGTGGTCCCGCCAGCAATTGGTCAGGATGCTGAACAGCCAGGTATCCAGCGCGGCCGGATCCCGCAACTGGCTGCTGCTCTTCAGCGCCTTCGCCACCGCTTCCTGGGCCAGGTCGTCCGCCAGTGCAGGGTCGTGACACCAGGAATATGCCACCCGGTAAAGACGCTGGCGGCTGTCTTCCAGGCGTTTCTTGAACTCGTGGTTACGGCAAAGCAGGTCGAGTAGCTTCATCGTTATGGTGTACTCCGGATGTGGCCCCCCCGCCTCTCTTTAAGCAAAGAGACGGTTTCCCGACGCTATTATTCCATATTTTCACTGATCAGCTCCATTAAGTTTGCTCGGGGAATAAAGCCAGCCCTTTGGGCGTCCCCCTATCCGAGTGTCCAAATACAACGCCAACACGCTGGTGATCCCGGCGGTCTCCAAAGACCGGGCAGGCCAGATCGATCTTTATCCAGGAGAGGAGTACCCAGCATGCAAATCCGTTGCAAAAGAACCCTTGCGTGGTTCGCGTCCCTGCTCATGGCCTTCTTCGCCCTGCAGGCCAATGCAGCCAATGACGCAAACGCCGTACACAAGAAGCCCTTCGCTGTTGCCCACGTGGCTCTGCAGATCAGCGACGGCAATCCCTTCAAGCAGACTCTCGTCCTGAACGTCGCCCACAATCTTCTCCAAGCCTACGGTCCCGACCGGGTGGATGTGGAAGTGGTCGCTTACGGCCCCGGCTTGCGCCTGCTGTTTGCCGGCAACTCCAACGCCCAGCGCATCGACGCCCTGGCCGAGGCCGGCGTGCGCTTCAGCGCCTGCCACAACACCCTCATGAACATGGCCAAGAAGCTCGGTTACACCCCGAAGCTCAACCCCCACGCCATCGTCGTGCCCGGGGGCATCGTTCGCCTGTGGGACCTGCACAAGGCCGGCTACATGATCGACAAGCCCTGAGCCTTCGCGTCAAGGTTTTGTGAATAACAACGATTGATCTCGATTTCCAAATCGAGGGAGGACTACAGAATGACGTTCAAGATGAAGAAGGTGACTCAGGCCGTGGTCTGCGCGGCGGGCCTGATGGGCATGAGCGGTGCCGCCCACGCCGTGAACTGGCTGCAGGTGCAGGGCACCGAGCCGTCGTACTCCGTGGCGCGCGCCAAGGTGTGGGGCTTCATCCAGCCCGAGTACCAGTACACCAAGAATACGCCGCTGAAGGGCGGACCCTTCGCGGGCCAGCCGGCGGTGTTCAACCAGCAGCGCCCCGATCTGACCTCGCCGTCCAGCTTCAACGTGCTGCGCGCCCGCATCGGCGTACGCGGCGTCGCCTTTCCGCTGAGCGACAAGATCGACTATTTCATCCTGGCAGAGTTCGGCAACAACGGCATCACCCAGCCCACCGGCCACGCCGCCCAGTTGAGTGACGCCAGCATCACCCTGAACTACATCCCCGGCGCCCGCATCCGGGTCGGTGAGTTCAAGTACCCGGGCTCCGAAGAGGGCATGATGGGTATCCCGGCGTTCAACTTCGTGAACTTCAGCCAGGTCACCAACCAGATGATGCTGGAGCGCCACTTCGCGAACCTGACAGGCCGCAACCCCAATCCGAAGATGGGCGGTGCCTCCGAAACGCCAAACCTGCCGAATTCTCCCATCGGGGCGTTCCGCGACACCGGCGTGCAGGTCTTCGACTGGTTCGACGTGGGCAACTGGGAAAATGCCTACGCGGTCATGGTGGGTAACGGCAACGGCCTGAACCTCACCGATAACAACAACCACAAGGACCTGTACCTGTACTACTCCCTCGCCCGCATCTTCGGCGGCCAGGGACCCCACCGCCAGAGCTGGAAGACCTACGTGTGGTGGCAACAGGGTAAGCGCACCATCGGTCAGTGGGATTCCACCGCCGGCGACTTCGTCCAGAAGACATTTGATCGCAAGCGCTACGGCATCGGTACCACCTTCCGACGCGGCAAGATCCGGGCCGACGCCGAGTACATGCGCGGCGACGGCATGATCTTCAACAGCACCGCCGGTGGCGGCGCGCCGAGCGATACGAGAGTCGCGGGCGGCACCACCTACTATGCCAACTTCAATATCCTGCCCAACGAGAAGTCCAACGGCTGGTATATCGACGGCGGCTATGAGGTCATGCCCAAGCTGTGGCTGGAGGCTCGCTACGACCGCTACAACCGTGGCACCGAAGTGGCGACCGACGAGCGTGTCTTCAAGACCACCACCATCGGTGCAGAGTACTTCTTCAACAAGGCGTCCCGGATCATCGTGAACTACGAGTTCCGCAAGGCGGATGCCCCCGGGTACCCGTCCAGCGCGCCGCCGAACCAGGTGCTCGACACCTTCGATAACCGTCTGTCTACGCAGTTGCTGATCGTGTTCTAACAACACACGAAAACAATACTGCTCTACTCCTCCGAGCGGCGATCGTACAAGGGTGCACTCCTCAATCGCTGCAAGGCCTGCCCCGGTCCTTTGACCGGGGCTTTTTTTTTGCGCGGAGCGTCTGGCTACGGTTGCAAACTCAAAGGCGCCACGGAAAACACGGAAAGCATGGAAGAGCGATAAGACTTGGACGGTGGCCTCGTAGGGTGCAATAAGCGCAGCGCATTGCACCAATGGCTGACCCTGGCCGGTGCTACGTTGCTCGGTGCCAAATGCTGCCGGGCCGGCACCGCGACTCCTTCGCCTCCTGCTTGTTCTCTTCCGTGGATTCCGTGGCTCTTCGAGGTTTTTGCCCGAGGGCGCAATAATCGAAGGCCCATTGCGCCGCAATCTAATCGACATAGTCCAGCATCGGTTCTTCACCGCCCGCCCAGTCCGGAGGATATACGCCCTTCGCCACCAAACGGTGAAATGTGGAATACGGCCAGTCCACGACGCGTCCGACCAGACCGTGCTTGACGGGGTTGATATGCACGTAATCCATATGTGCGCGATAGTCGGCCGGGTTTCGAATGAGGTGCTCCCAATACCGTCGCTGCCAGATCCCTCTTTCGCCGCGCCGGCTCCTGGCCGCCGGAATCGACTCCGTTGGTGGAAGCGCCTTGGAGAATCCCGCCTTGATAAGTCGCCAGCGGACAGCGAAATCGTCGTCATTGGGAGGCAACGCCACAACACAATGCAGATGATCGGGTAGCACGACCCAGGCGTGGATGGCAAACGGATGCCGCTTCCGCACCGATCGAACCACGGTTCGCAACGTATCGATGTGCCGGGTAAGGAGGTCGGCGTTGTTTCGCTGACGGGTCGCAACCGTGAAGAAATAGGTGCCGCCCGGCTGCCAGATGCGTCGGTACTGGGACATGATGAAAGTATCGTCGGCGGGCGGGGCCGGTGCAATGCGCTGCGCTTATTGCACCCTACGTCAACTGCAAGGCCTGCCCCGGTCCTCTGGCCGGGGCTTTTTTTGCGCGGCGCCTGTACGCGCCACGACAAAATCAAGAGGGCCACGGAAAGCATGGAAGAGCGATAAGACTTGGACGGTGGCCTCGTAGGGTGCAATAAGCGCAGCGCATTGCACCAATGGCTGACCCTGACCGGTACTACGTTGCTCGGTGCCAAATGCTGCCGGGCCGGCACCGCGCTCCTTCGCTTCCTGCTCGCTCTTTTCCGTGGATTCCGTGGCTCTTCCAGGTGTTTGCCCGAGGACGCAATAACCGAAGGGCATTGCGTCCGGCAGACTGCTCAGTCCACCAGCGCTTGGCGCAATGCACTCCGTCTTTCGAGCCCCTTGTCTCTCAAGAACATTCACTTGTCCGTGCTTACCGTGTTTTCCGTGGCTCTTTTCTCTCTTGTGTTAAGCCGCGCCGCCGGCGTTTACCGCCTCCCCGTCGTCTGCGGATTCGTCGCCCACCAGAGACAGGCTGAAACCGTCGTCCTCTTCTTCGATCGCCGCGCCCTCGCCGAGGTTGATCTTCAGGCGCAGGTTGTTGGGCGAGTCGGCGTTGCGCAGAGCCTCGTCGATGTCGATGCGACCGGCACGGTACAGCTGCAGCAGGGCGCTGTCGAAGGTGCGCATGCCCAGGTTCTCGGATTTCTCCATCACCTCCTTGATGCTGTGCACGTCGCCGCGACGGATCATGTCCTGCACCAGCGGCGTCCCAAGGAGCACCTCCACCGCAGCGGCGCGCTTGCCGTCCACGGTCCGCACCAGGCGCTGGCTGACGAAAGCCCGCAGGTTGAGGGACAGGTCCAGCAGCAGCTGGTTGCGCCGATCCTCGGGGAAGAAGTTGATGATGCGGTCCAGGGCCTGGTTGGCGCTGTTGGCGTGCAGGGTGGAGATCGCCAGGTGGCCGGTTTCGGCGAACGCGATGGCGTGTTCCATGGTGTTCTGGTCGCGGATCTCGCCGATCAGGATCACGTCCGGCGCCTGGCGCAGGGTGTTCTTCAGGGCATCCTCGTAGGTGTCGGTATCCAGCCCCACCTCGCGCTGGTTGACGATGGACTTCTTGTGTCGGTGCACGAACTCCACAGGGTCCTCGATGGTAATGATGTGACCGGCGGCGTTGCTGTTGCGGTAGTCGATCAACGATGCCAGAGAGGTGGACTTGCCAGAACCGGTGGCCCCCACGAACAGCACCAGGCCGCGCTTGGCCATGATCACCTCGGTCAGCACCGGCGGCAGCCCCAGGTTCTCCCAGGCGGGAATCTCGGTCTTGATGTTGCGTACCACCATGGACACGGTGTTGCGCTGACGGAAGATGTTCACCCGGAAGCGGCCCACGCCAGGCTCGGAGATGGCCAGGTTCATCTCGGGCTTGTTCTCGAACTGCGCGATCTGTTCCTCATCCATGATCTTGTAGGCGATGTCGCGGACCTGGTCCGAACTCAGGGTTGCCTTTTCCAACGGTTTGAGCAGCCCCTGGAATTTGGCGCAGGGCGGTGCGCCGGTGCTGAGATACAGGTCCGAGGCGTCCTTCATCACCATGATCTTGAGATAGTCTTTGAATTCCATCGAGCCCCCCCTTAGAGCATGCGGATGGTACGGCCGAGTGACAGGTGAACAGTGGGGGCAGCGGCCCGGCTTGGTCGGGTCTTTAGGAGTTGTGACCCGGTCGATGTCCAAACCGTGAACGGGTTCACATTTACCAGGCTGATCGGCGACAAGGTGTCCTTCAGCGGCCTGTGAAGAGGTTCCCCGGGGCCATTGGCACTTGCTTGATGGATTCGCATCGGCTGTAGGGTGGGTTAGGCGCGTTGTCTGCGCCGTAACCCACCGGCCGTGCCGTCGGGCCCACCGCAAACGGACGGCGTGTGCGGCTTCGCACCCATGGTGGGTTACGCGAAATACGCTAACCCACCCTACAGTGGCCGAAGGCGGTCCCCAATACCGCGGCCCAGTAGGCGGTGGGTTGGCAAGACTTTGCCCGGTGTGAGTTCCTAAGGAGAAGCAGGTAAGCTTTCCCCATGTCCCGCAACGACCGTTCAACCGTCGCCGCCGACGCCCTGGCCGAGCCCCTCGCGCGCCTGCCGGAGCCCTTGCGCGCCGGCGTCGAGCGTCATTGGGAGGCGTTCTGCCGGGCGGCGGTCGAAGCCGACGTGCGGATTCCGGTCCATCCCGATTTTCTGACCGTCCTGTGCCGCGTATGGGCCACCAGCGATTTCGTGGCGCGCTCCTGCGTGCGCTCCCCCGAACTGCTGGCGGATCTGCTCGCCAGCGGCGATCTGCTGGCCGATTACGCTGCAGGTGAGTTGGCCGCCAGAGTGGCGTCCGCCGTGGTCGTCGCGGACGACGAAGACGATCTGGCCCGGGTGCTGCGGCGGGTGCGCAACCGGGAGATGGTGCGCATCGCCTGGCGGGACCTGGCCGGCTGGGCGTCCCTGGAAGAGGTACTGGAGGATTTGAGCGCCCTGGCGGACGGCTGCATCGCCGCGGCGCTGGCAAGGATCGAGAGCTGGCGGCGTGCCGAGTTCGGCACCCCCAGGACGGCGGATGGCAGGCCCCAGTCCCTGGTGGTGCTGGCCATGGGTAAGCTGGGGGCGCGGGAGCTCAACTTCTCCTCGGACATCGACCTGATTTTCGCCTACCCCGAGGCCGGGCAGCTGAAGGGTGGCGTGAGTCATGAGGAGTTCTTCACCCGGGTGGGGCGCGGCCTCATCCAGGTGCTGGGCAGCGCCACCGCCGAAGGGCTGGTGTACCGGGTCGACATGCGCCTGCGACCCTACGGCGAAAGCGGGCCTCTGGCCATGAGCTTCGACGCCATGGAGGAGTACTACCAGGCCCAGGGCCGGGAGTGGGAGCGCTATGCCATGATCAAGGCGCGGCCGGCCGCCGGCGACCCCCTGGCGGCCGTGGCCCTGATGGAGTTGCTGCGCCCGTTCGTGTACCGGCGCTACCTGGATTTCGGCGCCTTCGAGTCCCTGCGGGACATGAAGGCCCTGATCGCCGCCCAGGTGCGCCGCAAGGGCAGCGAGGACAACATCAAGCTGGGCCTGGGCGGCATTCGCGAGGTGGAGTTCATCGCCCAGGCGTTTCAATTGATCCGCGGCGGCCGCGATGCCGGTCTGCGGGTGCGCAGCCTGCTGGCCGTGCTGGCGCGGCTTGCGGAGCTGGAGTCGCTGCCCGCCTACGTGACCGAGCGGCTGGCCGCTGCCTATCGCTTTCTGCGCCGGCTGGAGAACCGGCTGCAGGAATTCGACGACCAGCAGGAGCATCGCCTGCCGGGCCGGGACCTCGACCGCCTGCGGCTGGCCGTCGCCATGGGCTACGGGGACTGGGCGGCCTGCAAACGGGACCTGGACCGCCATCGCCAGTTGGTCCACGACCACTTCGAGCAGGTGTTCGCCGCGCCCCAGGCAGAGGACAACGGCCAGGCGTCACCGACGCAGGCCGCCCTCGATTCGGCCTGGGCGGGCGACATGGACGCGTCCGGGGCACGGGCGGCGCTGGCGGATGCCGGCTACGGCGACCCGGTGGAGGCGCTGCGCGTCCTGGACGGCTTTCGCGAGGGTCCGGCGTCGCGTTTTCTGGGCGAGCAGGGCCGGGCGCGCCTGGACCGCTTGATGCCCATGCTGCTGGGGGCGGCCGCGGCGGTGCCGGCCCCCGAACGGACCCTGACCCGGGTGCTGCACCTGGTGGAGGTCATCGCCGGGCGCACCGCCTATCTGTCCCTGCTGGTGGAAAATCCCATGGCTTTGTCCCAGCTGGTGCGCCTGTGCGGTGCCAGCGCGTGGATCGCCGCCTTCCTGGCCAGCCATCCCCTGCTGCTCGATGAGCTGCTGGACCCGCGCAGTCTTTACGAACCCCTGCAGCGGGCCGACCTGGAACGTGAGCTCGAGCGCCGCATGGCCGGTGTCGACCCCGACGATCTGGAGCAGCAGATGGAGTTGCTGCGCCACTTCCGCCAGTCCACCGTGCTGCGGGTGGCCGCCGCCGACGTGGCGGGCGCCACCCCCTTGATGGTGGTCAGCGACTACCTGACCTGGATCGCCGAGGCGGTGCTGGTCAAGGTGCTGGACCTGGCCTGGAGCCACATGATCGCCCGCCATGGGCAGCCCGGTTGCACCCGCGGCAAGCCGCCCCGGGAGCGGGGTTTCGTGATCGTCGGCTACGGCAAGCTGGGCGGCATCGAGCTGGGCTACGGCTCGGATCTCGATCTGGTGTTTCTCCATGACGATACCTTCCAGAACGGCCAGAGCGCCGGTCCCAAGGTGATCGACAACAGTGTGTTCTTCGCCCGCCTGGGCCAGCGCATCATTCATATGCTCAACACCCTCACCCCCTCCGGGGTGCTGTACGAAGTGGACATGCGGCTGCGGCCCAGCGGGTCTTCCGGCCTGCTGGTGAGCAGCCTGGAGGCCTTCGCCGGCTATCAGCGCGAGGACGCATGGACCTGGGAGCACCAGGCGCTGGTGCGGGCCCGGGTGGTGGCCGGCGACGGCGACCTGGCCGCCCGCTTCGACGCGGTGCGCCGGGAGGTACTGTCCCGACGCCGGGACGGCGAGCCCCTGCGCCGGGAGGTGCGGGAGATGCGCGAGCGCATGCGTCAGGCCCTGGGGCGCAAGGGCCGCGGCTTCGACCTCAAGCAGGACCCGGGAGGTATCGCGGACATTGAATTTATGGTGCAATATGGCGTCTTGTCGGGGGCTTGTGACCACCCCGCGCTGCTCGAGTACACCGACAACATACGCCTGCTGGAAGGACTGGCCCGTGCGGGCCTTGCCTCCGAATCGGATGTCCGGTTGCTGAGTGATGCCTACCGGGCTTATCGCGCCAGAGTGCACCAGCTCACGCTGCAGGAAGAGCCGGCCGTCGTCGCTGCCGAGGAGCTGCGCGATTATCGCGAGCGGGTGGAGCGGCTCTGGCAGGCGTGGATGGAATCCGGGCGATGACGCAGCCGGCGACGACTGTTCGCAGGATTTGCGCCGCTCGCTTTTGACCGAATTGATCCTTTGATCCTGGGGAGATGACCGCATGACGATGGATGACCGCGACGGCGTCATCTGGTTGGATGGCGAGATGGTCCCGTGGCGCGAGGCACGCACCCATGTGCTGACCCACACGCTGCACTACGGCATGGGCGTGTTCGAGGGCGTACGCGCCTACAAGGCCACCCAAGGCACCGCCATATTCCGCTTGCAGGACCACACCGCGCGCCTGTTCCGGTCGGCCCATATTCTGCAGATGGACATGCCCTTCGACCGCGACGCGGTGAACAAGGCCCAGCTCGACGTGGTGCGCGAGAACGGCCTGGAGAGCGCCTACCTGCGGCCCATGTGCTTCTACGGCTCCGAGGGCATGGGCCTGCGCGCCGACAACCTGCGGGTCCATGTCATGGTGGCCGCCTGGGAGTGGGGCTCCTACCTGGGGGCGGAGAACATGGAGCGCGGTCTGCGGGTGAAGACCTCCTCGTTCAGCCGTCACCATGTGAACGTGTCCATGTGCCGGGCCAAGGCCAACGGCAACTATATGAACTCCATGCTGGCCCTGAAGGACGCCACTTCCTGCGGCTACGACGAGGCCATGCTGCTGGACACTGAGGGTTTCGTGGCCGAAGGCAGCGGCGAGAACATCTTCATCGTCCGCGACGGCATGCTGTATACGCCGGATCTGACCTCCGCCCTGGAAGGCATCACCCGGGACACCATCATCCGCCTGGCCGGCGAGCTGGGCATCGCGGTGCGCGAGAAGCGCATCACCCGCGACGAGGTGTACGTGGCCGACGAGGCCTTTTTCACCGGCACTGCCGCCGAGGTCACTCCCATCCGCGAAGTGGACGGCCGGGCTATCGGCAGCGGCGGGCGCGGACCCATCACCGAGCGACTGCAGTCCCTTTATTTCGACCAGGTGCACGGGCGCCGCGACAGTCACCCGGAGTGGCTGGCCCTGGTATAATGCCGCCGGGCCGTCGACCCTGCCGGGGCGGCGGCCCGCGTTCGTTGGGGAGGAAGGCGCCATGACCAATCCGAACACCGCCGCCCACGTGGGCGACGGCAAATACATCGAGCCCAATGCCGAGAACCGCTACGAAGTCACCCGGGCGGACCTGCCCCTGCATTGCCCCATGGACAGCATGAGCCTGTGGAACTCCCATCCCCGTGTCTATCTGCCCATCGAGAAGAGCGGGCACGCCAAGTGTCCCTACTGCGGGGCCGACTACTACCTGAAGGACGACTGAGCGGTTTGGTGCCGGCAGCCGGTGCCCATTGCCGCCGTCGCGCCGTGCCCCCGGGTGCCGTTGACGGGGGTCGGCGGTGAGCACCTGCTGGCTGCTGTGCGAGGACAAGGCGGGCATGATCAATCAGGCCCGCGGGCTTGCCGAGGCGGCGGGCCTTGAGCCGGTGCTGAAAAGGGTCACCCGCCGCGCGCCCTGGAAGTACCTTCCCCCCAGCCTCTGGTTTGCTGCCCTGAAAGCCGCCGGTCCGGGCAGCGACGCTCTGTCTCCGCCCTGGCCCGACGTGCTGATCGCTTCCGGCCGCTACACCGTGGCCCTGGCCCAGGCCATCCGGCGGGCCAGCGGCGGGCGCACCTTCACCGTCTATATCCAGGACCCGAAGGTGAACCCCGCCCGCTTCGACATGGTGGTGGTCCCCGAGCACGACGCCTGCCGGGGCGCGAACGTGCTCACCACCCGCGGCGCCCTGCACCGGGTCACCCCCGAGCGGCTGCAGGCGGCGGCCGAGCGCTTCAGCCCGGCCCTGGCCGATCTGCCCCATCCGCGGGTGGCGGTGCTGCTGGGGGGCAACAACCGCTATTACCGCCTCACCCCTGAGCTTGCCGCGGAGCTGGCCCGCCGGTTGGCGGACCTGGCCCACACCCGGGGAGCGGGTTTCGCCATCACCCCGTCGCGACGCACCGACCCCCAGGTGGTGGCGGCGCTGCGTACCGGGCTCGCCGGCCTGCCGGCCACCATCTGGGACGGCACCGGCGAGAATCCCTATTTCGGCTATCTGGCGCTGGCCGACGTGATCCTGGTCACCGCCGACTCGGTCTCCATGGTGTCGGAGGCCTGTTCCACCGGCAAACCGGTGTACGTCATCGAGCTGGCCGGCGGGGGCGCCAAGTTCCGCGCCTTCCACGCCGGTCTGCAGGCCGCCGGCTGCACACGGCCGTTTGCCGGAGCCCTGGATACCTGGGACTATCCGCCCCTGGACGATACCGCGCGGGTGGCGGGGGAACTGCGCCGGCGCCTGGCTGTCCACCGACGGGCCCTGGGGGTCGGGGAATGAAGAATCCTTTATACTGTGGGACGATGCGCCGGTAATACGCGATCGTCCCCCCGGAAGGAACGCCCAATGACCATGCTGGACCTGCAGACCCTGAAGGACACGCCGCTGACCCGCGAGCCCTTCGAGTTCGTCATCGTGAAGAACTTCATCCGTGAGCAGGCGCTGGCGGACCTGATGGCCGACTTCCCGGACCCGGGCAAGCCGGGCAGCGTGCCGCTGCCCCAGGTGCGCGGCGGGGCCGCGTTCCGCCAGTTCGTCCAGGACCTGGAGGGGCCGGATTTCCGTGCCGCCGTGGAGGAGAAGTTCGACATCGACCTGTCCGGGCGGCCCACCATGATGACCGTGCGCGGCCAGTGTCGGGAGACCGACGGCAAGATCCACACCGATTCCAAGACCAAGCTGATCACCGTACTGATCTATATGAATCCGCCGTGGGATTCCGAGGGCGGGCGCCTGCGCCTGCTGGGCAGCCCCCACCTGGAAGACGCCGTCGCCGAGGTGCCGCCGGAGGCGGGCACCATGCTCATCTTCCGGCGCTCGGACAACTCCTGGCACGGCCACTATCCCTACCAGGGCCGGCGCCGCGCCCTGCAGATGAACTGGGTCACCGACCAGTCGGTGGTGGACCGCGAGCTCAAGCGCCATACCTTCTCGTCCCTGCTCAAGACCCTCAATCCCTTCCGCCAGCGGGCGGCCGAGAAGGACGCGGCCTACCGCCAGGCTGCCGCGCCGGTGGCCCGATGACGGCATCGGCAAAGCGCGTGGCGGGTCTGAACATCCAGACCTTCAGCAACAAGCAGGGCGGCAACGCCCTGTTCAAGGCCCTGGGTCATCCCCTGGCCGCCGGTCCGGCCGCCGAGCTGGTGCAGCGCCTGGCCGCAGGTCCGGTGGCGGTCTACGATCCCCTCGGCCAGTTCGAGCCCTTCGCCCAGTTCTACGATGTTTCCGGCTGGGACGTGCAGGCCTACTACGTGCAGGACTTCGAGGACCTGCAGCGCGCGCCCCTGGGCCATGCCGCCCGGCCCATTACCGACATCAGCCGCGACCCGAAGCCGCGGCATCTGCTGGTGGCGGCCTTCGACAGCGAGCGTCTGGTGGATCATGTCCGTCATCTGGTGCCCGCCGGCGTGGAGGTGGCCACTCTCGATGCCCTGCGCATCCCCGAGGCCATGCTCACCCGGCCCCGGCGCTACCTGGATCCCCTGAACTTCGCCACCAACTTCGGTCTGCTGCGGGACGCCGACGGCCACCACACCCGCATCACCCTGTGCGACTACTGGTCCGGCTACGGCGCCCAGGCGCCCCGTCTGTGGCTGCGTCTGTTCGACAGCGAAGGGCAAGTGCTGGCGGACTGGGAGCAGCAGCCGGCCGCCGCCGGCGCCACGGTGTGCATCGACAGCCGCGACGTGCGCGAGCGCTTCGAACTGGGGGAGTTCACCGGTTCCCTGTTCATCCACGCCTCAGGCATCGCCGGTCACGACGTGGTCAAGTACGCCCTGGACACCTACGGCGACGACGACACCGTGCTGTCGTGCACCCACGACGCCAACGCCTGGCCGGCGGACTTCTATGCCGGTCTGCCGGCGCCGGCGGCCGACGAGTCGGTGCTGCTGTGGATTCAGAACAGCCATCCCCTGACCGTGCCACCCGGCGGCATCGGCCTGAGCCTGATGGGCTCGGACGAGGTGCGCACCCTGGACGAAGCCATCCCGCCCTACGGCACCAGCGCCCTGGACGTGGCGAGCCTGTTTCCCGAAGCGCGCTGGCCCGCCCAGCTGGAAGTGCACGCCGGCAAGTACTTCGTGCGCCCGCGCTACGAGGTCAGCGACGCCGCCAGCGGCCGGCGGCGCATCGCCCACGCCAACGTGGAGCGCACCGATCTTGCGCCCGACCCCAACCTGCCGCGCCTGGGGGAGTGGCTGGGCAAGGGCTACCTGCTGCCCGCGCCCGTCCTGCCCACCGGCCAGTGGAGCACCGAAGTGCTGCCCACCCCCATGGCCACCTGCCAGCAGGAACTGCCCATCGCCCTGGTGTGCTACGACGCTTCCGGCGAGGAGGCCGCCCGTCTGCCCCTGGGCCGGTTGCCCCGGAACGGCTGCACCGCGGTGGCCATCGACGAATTGCTGGCCCAGGCCGGCGCCGAACTGCCCAGCGGCTACGGCCACCTGGAGGTGCAGTACGATTTCCGGGACGGCGGCGAGGCCGACGGCTGGCTGCACGCCCTGTTTCGCTATCGCCAGCGGGGCAGCGGCCATGTGGCCGAAAGCAGCTTCGGTGCCCATGTCTATAATGTGCCCCTGACCTACCGGGGCGAGCCCCAGTCCTACGCCGGCCGCCCGCCGGGGCTGAGCACCCGGCTGTTCCTGCGCCTGGGCCCGGCCGCTGGCGACACCTTGTGTCACCTGATCTATCCGGCCTCCGGTCAGTGGCATGACACCTCCCGCACCCGCCTGATCCTGCATGACGGCCGGGGCAACGAGATCGCCACTCGCGACGTGAGCATCCCCCGCAGCGGCTCGCTGCTGTGGCGCTTCAACGAGACCTTCGAGGGCGACGAGCGTCGCCGGGCCGGCGAAGGCGCCTATGTGCTGATCCGCGACACCCACTGCCGGCTGTTCGGCTACCACGGCCTGGTGCACGCAGATCGGGCTTTCAGCCTGGATCACATGTTTGGTTTTTGAGCGGGCCATGGTCGAGGGCAGGCATGCTTCGCTGCGGCCTGCCCCGTCGCACCGTCCCGATCCGAGTCCATGGAACACCCACTGACGGTCATGCAGTTGCTGCCGGCGCTCCACAGCGGCGGCGTGGAGCGCGGCACCCTGGACGTGGGCGCCGAGCTGGTGCGCCGCGGCCATCGCTCCATCGTGGTCGCCGCCGGCGGGGGCATGGAGCGCGAGTTGGTGAACGCCGGCAGCGAGCATATTCCCTGGCCCATCGGCCACAAGTCTCTGCTGACCCTGCGCTGGGTGCGGCCCCTGCGCCGGCTGATGGCGGAGAACCAGGTGGACATTCTGCACCTGCGCTCGCGGTTGCCGGCGTGGGTGGGCTACCTGGCCTGGCGCGGGCTGGACCCGCAGATTCGTCCCCGACTGGTGACCACCGTGCACGGCTTCTATACCGTCGGGCGCTACAGCTCAGTGATGACCCGCGGGGAACGGGTCATCGCGGTGTCCGAATCAGTGCGCGACTACATCTTCGCCAACTATCCCGAAGTGCCCCGCGAGCGTGTCACGGTGATTCACCGCGGCGTGGACACTGACCGCTATCGTTTCGGCTACCGCCCGTCCGAGGACTGGATGGGCGCCTGGTACAGCCGCTATCCCCAGCTTCGGGACAAGTTCGTGGTGACCCTGCCCGCGCGGGTGACCCGCTGGAAGGGCCAGTTGCAGTTCATCGAGGTGATCGCCGAGCTCAAACGCCGACGGCTGCCCGTGCACGGCCTGATGGTGGGGGGCACCCATCCGCGCAAGCACGCTTTCCTCCACGAGGTGGAACGGGCCATCGCCGATGCCGACCTGGCGGACACCATCACCCTGGCCGGTCATCGCAGCGACCTGCGCGAGGTGCTGGCCGCCTCCGACGTGGTGCTGTCCCTGTCCACCGACCCGGAGGCCTTCGGGCGCACCACCATCGAAGCCCTCAGCCTGGGGGTGCCGGCCGCCGGTTACGACCACGGCGGCGTCGCCGAGCAGCTGCGCGCGGTGCTGCCGGCGGGGCTGGTGCCGGTGGGCGACCGCCAGGCCATGGCGGAGCTGCTCGCCGCTTGGTACCAATCCCCGCCGGCTGTTCCGTCCACCCATCCGTTCACCCTGCGCGCCATGCTGGACGCTACCCTCGGGCTCTATGAGAGTCTGGCGGCGTCGGCTCCTGTGCGTGCCGAAACCGCCTAGGCATCGGCGGAGATGGCGACGGGCGGAAGTCAGGCACGGGGCGGGCAGGGCACCATTGCCGTGCTGCTGCCCCATCGCGAGGTCTACGCTTCCCAGGGGGCGGGCGCGGTGAGTCTGTGCGTGCGGGACATCTGTTCGGCCAGCCGCTACCGGGATCGCACCGTGGTGCTGGGCCGGCCGGTGACGGCGCCGTTCGAGACGCCGGCCTTTCAGCCGGTGACGCCGTCGCGATGGTTGCCCGCCAGCCGTACTTCCCGCTACCTGGCCGGCGCCGCCGCCCTGCTGCGGCGCATCAATCCCGCCCTCATCGAGGTGCACAACAGGCCCCAGTACATCGCGCCGCTGCGGCGCAAGCTCCCGGGCGCGGCGCTGCTGCTGTATCTGCACAACGATCCCAGGGACACCAAAGCCATGAGCTCACCGGCGGCGCGGGGCCGACTGCTGGATCGCGTCCAGGCGGTGGTGTGCGTCAGCGACTACATCCGCACCTGCATGCTCGATGGCTTGGAGCAGCACCCGGGGCGGACAAAGGTGCATGCCAGCCTCAACGGCATCGACACGCGCCGCTTCGCGTTGCCGCCGGACCAGCGCAAGAACAAGGAAGTGATTTTCGTCGGGCGCATCAACCCCGACAAGGGCGCCTTGCTGTTCGCCCGGGCGGTGCGCAAGGCGCTGCCGGCCATGGATGGCTGGCGGGCGGTGCTGGTGGGCGCCCATTGGTTCGGTGACTCGCCCCGGATCACCGATTTCGAGCGCCAGGTCATGAACGAGTTGCAGCCCCTGGGTGACCGGGTCGAGATCACCGGCTACCTCCCCCACGAGCAGGTGATGGCGCGCCTGCAGGGCGCGGAGATCGCCGTGGTGCCGTCCCTGTGGGAGGAGCCCTGTTCGTTGGCCGCCATCGAGGCCATGGCCAGCGGCTGCGCGCTGATCGCCACCCGACGCGGCGGCCTGCCGGAAGTGGTGGGCGATGCGGGCACGGTACTGGCAACGCCGACCGACGATGCGTTGGCCTCCGCGATACGGGATCTGGCCGCCGACCCCGAACGGCGTGCAACCTGTCAGCGGGCCGCGAGATCGCGGGCCGAGCAGGTGCTGGACATCCGTGTGGTCAGCGCGCGGCTGGACCGGACCCGCGAACCCCTGCTCTGACTGTGTCGGCAAGAGCGGCGAAGGACAGCCGGCAAGTGCACCCGTGAGGGACAACGGCACTTGCTTGGTGGATTCGCATCGGATGTAGGGTGGCTCAGGCCCGTTGTCTGCGCCGTAACCCACCTGCCATTTCCTCTGCCTTCCAAGGCCGCAGTACTTCAAGAAATCACGGCTTGAGACGTCCACCCGCAGCACGCCGGACCGATGGGGCGAAGGGCAAGCGCCTTGCTGCTTGCAGGCGCTATCGGACCGATTACGCCAAAGGTATCCCCATCAGGCGGTCGCTTCGCCCGACGTCATTGCCCGGCACCGTTCCAGCACCGCCGCCGGCTCGAGGCGGTTCAGGTCGTCCACCTTGAGCCAGGACGCGTTGGGGCCGACCGGGGCGGACATGGACGGGTCGGTGTCCGGTCCCATCAGCATCAGCGTCGGGGCACCGCAGCGCGCCGCCAGGAACACGGGCCCGGTGTCATTGCCCACCACCAGCGCGGCGGCGCTGAACGCACCGGCAAGCCTGGGGAGCGGCGTCTTGCCGATGAGATCCAGGGTGTCCGGTGCCTTCGCGAGGATGATGTCGGCCTCGGTCCGATCCGCCTCGGTCCCGGCGACCGCGGGTTGAAAGCCTGCTTCAAGGAGCATTCCGGCCAGTTCGGCATAGCGTTCGGCCGGCCAGCGCTTGCTGGGCTTGGCGGGCGAGCAGCCAGGCACCAGCACCGCCAGCCGGTCCGGCCATGGCTCCGCAGCGCCCTGCAACCAATCCAGCGATGCCTGCGCCGCAGGGCACCCGCCCAGTTCGGCGGTACGCACCATGCGATCCCGGTTGTTGACCCCATCCATGGACGGCAGCGGGTGGGACGCCCCGCGCGCGGTACCGACGAACTCCGCGCCCGTCCAGCGGATGATGAAGCGGAAATAGCGCGCCGTGCGGCCCGAGCACTGAAAGTCGTAGATCCGTGACCAGCCCGCCGTCAGAAGTCTGATGAGCCGCCAGTTCGCGGCGAATCGCAACAACCCCGCGCGGGGATCGACCACCACCTCATCGAACCAGGGCATCAACCGGGCCAGGCCCGCAAACGGCGGAGACGTCATCAGCACCAGCCGATCGTCTGGGTGGCCCTGCCTGAGGCTCGCAAAAGCATCGAAGGCCTGGACGATATCGCCAAGGGCCCCGTGCTTGATCACCAATATGGATCGCTTCGCCATGGGCCCGGATTATACCTGCACATTTCTCGGACAAGCCCACGTTCCAGTTCCGTGACGTGAAAACCCGAGAGCCACGGAACCCACGGAACCCACGGAATGTAAAAAAATGCGCCACGGAAAACACGGAAAGCACAGACAAAGGAATGTTCTGTGACGCGCAATGCGGTAGATGTACAAGGGTGCAATAAGCGCAGCGCATTGCACCAAACTCTGACAGGCGCTACCAACCCGTCCGGCGCAATGCCCTTCGGTTATTGCGCCCTACGTTCATCGAACAGTCGTAGGTTGGGCTGAACACCGTGAAGCCCAACGTGACCATGCCCACTGATACGACAAAACTGGGCGGAAAGGCTGCCCGGACCGATGGCCAACTCCGACTCGGGCTCTGCGGTGAACGCTGCGCCTGTTGGGCTTCGTTTCACTCAGCCCAACCTACGGAGCCAGCCAATGTGGGGCGCAATAAGCGCAGCGCATTGCGCCGGAAATCAATCCGAATACGCGAGAGCCGTTTCACGACCACCGGCCCAATCCGGCGGGTATATGCCGTTCTCGATGAGAGCGTGGAACGTCGAATAGGGCCAGTCGATAACCCGATCCACCAACCCGTGTTTCACGGGATTGATGTGCACGTAATCCATGTGGGCGGCAAAGTCTGCCTCATCCCGAAGCAAATGCTCCCAATAACGCCTTTGCCAAACACCCCGCTCGCTCCGGCGCCGCCGCGCCGCGGAGATGGTCTCAGTGCTCGGAATCGCTTTGGAAAAGCCTGCCTTGGTCAAGCGCCATCGGCACGCGAAGTCGGCGTCGCCGGAAGGCAGTTCAATCACGCAATGCAGGTGATCGGGCAGCACCACCCAGCCGTGTATTCGAAAAGGATGTCGTTGACGCACGGACCGAACGACCGCCCGCAGAACATCGATATGCCGAGTGAGCAGGTCGTTGCCGCTTCTTTTCAGCGTGGCGACGGTAAAGAAATATGTGCCGCCCGGGTGCCAGTTGCGACGGTAGTCGGGCATCTATTGATTATCGCTGCGGCAATGTTCCGGCGCAATGCGCTGCGCTTATTGCGCCCTACGTTTAGCACTAGTAGTGTGCTGTAGTAGTGCGCCGCTGCGTCTCCGTTATCTTCTTCCGTGGATTCCGTGGCTCTTGATTCAATGTAGGGCGCAATAACCGAAGGGCATTGCGCCGGACGGGTTGGTAGCGTCTGCCAGAGTTGGGTGCAATGCGCTGCGCTTATTGCACGCTACAATTGTCACGCTGCGCGTCACGAACATCCATTTGTCCGTACTTTCCGTGGCGCTTTTTTGTTTGTGGCTTTCCGTGGGTTCCGTGGCTCTTCCGCAGTGTTCAGTTACCGAGCAGCTCGAACGGGTCCTGGCTCGCGTCCGGGCGTTGCCCGTCGCCTTCGATGAATATCCGGTGCCAGAGGGCGAACTGGAGCAGGTTCCACAGGGCGGCGGCGCGGCGGCCGGTTCGGCGGTGAGTCTGGATCAGCCGGCGCACGGCGTCGTCGTGCATCCAGGTTTTCACACCGGCATTGGCGGGCAGCAAGGTTTCCAGTCGGTCGAGGGCGTCGCCTGCGAGCCACTGGCCCACCGGCACGGTGAAGCCGCGTTTGCGGCTCCATAGATGCTCTTTCGGAAGCAGCCGCTCGGCCCAGCGTTTGAGGAACAGCTTGCCGCTGCGCTTGTCGACCTTGAGATCGTCCGGCAGCCCCAGCCCGAACTCCACGATGCGATGATCCAGGAACGGCACCCGGCCTTCCACGCCCCAGGCCATCAGCATGCGGTCGGCCTTCACCAGCAGGTCGTCGGGCAGCCAGGTGCGCAGGTCCACGTACTGCATGCGTTGCAGTGCGCTCCAGTGAGCGGGCGTTTCCCGCCAGGCCGCAACGAAGGGCGCGCGCCAGTGGCGGTCCGCTTCCGCCAGTTCGCTATTGAACAGGCCGTGGCCGCGGATGCGGGTGAAGGTGCCCCGGGTGCGAAAGCCGCCGGTACCGCCGCCGCTCAGAGAGCGCAGCCAGCGCTTGAGGGCCGACGCCCGGTAGCGGCCGTAGCCGGCGAACACTTCGTCGCCCCCCTCGCCGGTGAACACCACCTTGAGGGAACGGCCCGCCGCTTCGGCCAGCATGGCGGTGGGGGCGCTGGCGTAATCGCCCATCAGCTCGTCGGCGGCCCACAGGGTGTGGGGCAGGGCGCGCCACAGCCGGTCGCTGTCCACCCGGATCTCTTCGTGGCAGGACTGGAAGCGTTGCGCCATGGCCTGGGCCGCGGGCAGCTCGTTGGCCACCGAGTCGGCGGCGAATCCCACCGAGAAAGTGCGTACCGGCTCGCCCGCGTAACGGGTGAGCAGCGCCAGCAGCACGGAGGAGTCCACGCCGCCGGACAGGAACAGGCCGTAGGGCACGTCGGTGCGCATGTGCTCGCGCATCACTGTCTCTAGCAACCCGTCGAAGCGCTGCGCCGCCTGCTCGAAATCCACCTCCATGGGCTGCACCGAAGCCGGCGACCAGTAGGTGCGTCGTTCCACCCGGCCGTTCTCGATGCTGACCATTTCCCCGGGCAGCACCCGCTCGATGCCCTCCACCAGCGTGGTGGCGCCGCTGGCGAAGCTGCTTTCCAGGTATTGGGCCAGCCCCACGGGATTGACCGCCGGACGTCCCGGCAGCGCCTGGAACAGGGCCTTCAGCTCGGAGCCGAAATAGATCGCCTCGGGACGGACGGTCAGGAACAGGGGTTTGATGCCCAGCCGGTCCCGGGCCAGCAGCAGGCGCCGGCGGGGCGCGTCGTACAGGGCGAAGGCGAACATGCCCTGCACATGCTCAAGAAATGTGTCGCCGTATTCCCGGTAGGCGTACAGCAGGGGCTCGCAATCCGAATGCGTTGCGAAGCGATGGCCCCGGGCTTCCAGTTCGGCGCGCAGCTCAACGTAGTTGTAGATCTCGCCGTTGGCGATCAGGGTCAGGCGGCGGTCGTCGCTGTACAACGGCTGGTGGCCGCCCGCCAGGTCGATGATCGAAAGCCGCGTGTGGGCGAGCCCCACCGGACCGTCGTGCATGACGCCCTGCTCGTCGGGGCCGCGGTGGCCGAGGGCCCGGCAGAAGCGTTCCAGCAGGCCGGCGTCGACCTCGTCGCCGCGACGGTTGTACAGACCGGCGATGCCGCACATCAGAGCGGCCCCAGCAAAGTGGCGTACATCGCCAGATAGCCGTCCACCACCGCCTCGCGGCTGTGGTGGGCGGCCACCGTGGCGCGGCCCCGCTCGGCCAGGGCCGCGCGTACGGCGGGCCCGGCCCGCAGCAGCTCGGCCATGGCGACGGCCAGGGCGCTTGGATCCTGCACCGGTACCAGCCGGCCGTTGTCCCCGTCGGTGATCAGCTCCTCGGCCCCCAGGGAACGGGTGGAGAGCAGCGGCGCGCCGTGGTTCCACGCCTCCAGAATCACATTGCCCAGGGGCTCGTGGCGGGACGGGCACACGAACAGATCCCCCAGCCCGTAGTACGGGGCCAGGTCCGTCTGCCAGCCCGCCCAGTGCAGGCGCCCGTCCAGGCCGAGCCTTTCGCCCTGTGCCTGGAGCTCATCGGCCAGCGGGCCGTCGCCGGCGATCACCAGATGCACGGGCCGGCCGTCGATATCCCGGGGCAGGCGCGCGAACGCCTCCAGCAGGTCGGGAAAGCCCTTGTTGGGATGCAGCCGCCCGGCAGAGGTCACCACCAGGGCGTCGGACGGAATGCCCATCTGCGCGCGCAGTCGCTCGATGCGATCCGCCGGCACCGGTGCCGGCGGGTCCACGAAATTGCCGATGTGAAACACCCGCTCGGTGGGCAGGCCGTGCTCCAGCAGGTAGTCGCAGATACCCCGGGTGTTGCCCACCCAGGCATGGGCGTGGCGGTAGCCCTTGAGGTCGTAGTAGCCGCCCAGGCGCGCCACATGCACCGGCCGCCGGCCCCGGGGCAGATGGGTCAGGCGGGTGGCCCGGCCCATGTAGGTCTGTACGATGTCGGCGTCGAAATCGCGGACGATGCGCCCGATGCGCCAGCGGGCGGCCAGGTCCCAGACGCTGCGCATGGCCAGGGGCTGCACCGGCGCGTCGGTGCGCGCCAACTCCTGCGCCACCGCGCTGCCCGGCGGACACACCGCCAGCACCGGCTCGCCGCGCTGGTGCAGAGCGCTCACCAGCCGCGCGTAGAAGCGTTCGGCGCCACCGGAGGCGCGGCTGCCGATGATGTGCACGCTGCGGATCATGAAGTCGCGATCATCGCTTCCAGTCGTTGCACAACGGTGTTCACCTCCAGGTCCTCGATGCGGCCGCTGTCGCTCACCAGCCAGACCGCGTTGGCGCCCCAGGGATGGTAGCGCCAGGGGCGGCCGGGCCCGAACACCGTGAGAGTCGGAATGCCGGCCGCCGCCGCCATGTGTCCCAGGCCCGAGTCGTTGCCCACGAAAGCGGCGCAGCGTCCCAGCACCGCCGCCGCTTCCAGCAGGCTGGTTTCCCCGGCCAGATCCACGCAGGGCAGGGACGCGTGGGAGCGAATGGTTTCGCAGCGCGCCCGGTCGTCGGGCCCGCCGACCAATATCAGGGCGTCGAAGTGCTCCCGCACCGCCTCGGCCAGCGCCGCAAACTTTTCCGCCGGCCAGGTCTTGGGCGGCCAGTTGGCTCCCGGCGCCAGGGCCAGCCAGCGGGTTCCCCGCAAATCGGCGAGAGCCTTGTTGGCGAATGCGCGCTCGTCCTCGCCGGTCCACACTGCCGCCGGCGGTATCTCTGCGCCGGGATTGATGGCGGCGATCACCGACATGTGGTCCTCCACCGCGTGAGGGCCATGGGGCCCGCGGTGCCATTTGGTGAGCCGGCGCCGGGCCCGCAGCAGGTAGGCCATGCCGTCGGTGCGTAGGTCCACGATCAGGTCGTAGCGCACCCGCCGCAGCTCCCGGATCAGGGCCAAGCGCCCGCGCCAGCCCCGGTTCTTGTCCCGATGGATCACCCGCCCCAGGTAGGGGCAGTGGGTGAACAGCGCACTGGAGCGCCGGTCCCCCACCACGTCCATGCGTGCCTGGGGATAGAGTTGGTGCAGGCGCTCCAGCACCGGCGTGGTCAGCACCGCATCGCCGATATTGCTGAGCCCGACCACCAACACCCGTTCCACCGTCATGGCGCCAGCAGTCCTTCCAGGGCGTCCCGCACGGCCTGTTCGGGGATGGCCTCCATGCGCCGGTCGCCGTAGTCGGAGGCGCGCACCAGCGTCAGTCGTCGGGCCCGGGGTGCGAACTTCTCCGGAGTCGTGGGTCCGAACAGGGACACCAGGGGCCGGCCGCCGGCGGCCAGCATGTGCCCCGTGCCGCAATCGTTGCTGACGCTGGCGGCGACGCGCTCTGCCAGCGCCACGGTCAGCAGCGGGCCGGCGTCCAGGACGTCCGGTTCCTCCACGGCCGGCACGCGCGCTTCGGGCACTGCCGTGCGGATGCGCTCGGCCCATTCCAGCTCGGCGGGACCTAGGAAAAACACCGGCACCCGTGCGGCCTGCACCTGCCCACGGGCCAGACTGATGAAGCGTTCCAGGGGCCAGCACTTCACCGGATTGCCGGCGCCGGGGGCAAGCCCCACATAGGTCGGGCCGTCCGGCAACAGCCGTTCGGCCCGGGCGGACAGCTCAGGGGGCATGCGCACCCCGTCCACCGGCTCCACCGTGCGCCCGGCGGCCAGGCTCACCAGCTCCATGATCTGGTCAAGCATCCGGCGGGGCCGCGGGCTGCCGGCGGGCGGGCGTCGATCCGACAGCCGAAAGCCCGCCGCGGCGGACACGAACAGGCCATGGCGGATGCGTTTGAGGATGAGCGTGGAGGTCAGGTAGCGCTGGGAGTCGATGATGATGTCGAAGTAGCGCCCATCCAGGGGACGCCGCAGCAGTTGGCTCCAGCGGTCGCCGATGCCGGCGTTGTCGATGACGGTGTCCAGCAGGCCCTGCACCGCGTAGCTCAGCCCGCCCGCATAGAGGCTGCGGCCGCGACCCGCCAGCCAGGTGATGCGCCAGTCCGGGAACGCCCGGCGCAACGCCCCTATGGCCGGCAGCTTGATGAGGGCGTCGCCGAAGGTGTCGGTCTTGGCGTACACCAGCAGTTCTCTGGGGTGGGTATCGGTCATGGCGCGGGGCGGCGGACCCTGTCCGGTCAACGGGTGGACGGGGCGCCGGCGGCATCGCCGTTGCCGTATACCGGCGCCGCCCCCGGCGGGCGGGTCTTGAAGCGCCGATGGGTCCACAGGTACTGCTCCGGGGCGCGGCGGATGGCGTCCTCGATGATGCCGTTCACCCGGGCGGCGTCGGCGGCATCGTCGTCGCTGGGGAAATCGGTCAGCGCCGGCAGCAGGGTGAGGCGGTAGCCCTGGCTGCCGGGCAGGCGTTCCTGGAAGAAGGGCACCACCGCCGCGCCGGTCATGCGGGCCAGCCGCGAAGTGGCGGTGATGGTGGCCGCCGGCACCCCGAAGAAGGGCACGAACACTGAGTGCTCGGCGCCGTAGTTCTGGTCGGGCGCGTACCACACGGCGGTGTTCTCCTTGAGGCTGCGCACCATGGCCCGCATGTTGCCTCGCGGGATGGCCTTCTCGAAGCGCGCCTCCCGGGCCCGCTTCATCACCGCCTCGAACACCGGGTTCTTGTGCTCGCGGTAATGCACGTGGAAGGGCGCGTGCAGGGCCAGCAGCCGTCCGCCGATCTCCAGGGTGGTGAAATGCCCGGACAGCAGAATCACCCCCTTGCCGGCCTCATGGGCCCGCTGCAGGTGTTCCAGCCCTTCGATCTGCACGCGCTTGCGCAGGCGCGCCGCCGGCGTCCACCAGCTCATGGCGGTCTCCACGGCACCGATGCCAAGGGATACGAAGTGCCCGTGCAGCAGGGCGCGGCGCTCGGCCTCGCTCTTGTCCGGAAAGCACAGGGCCAGGTTGATGGCGGCGATGCGCTTGCGGCGCGGCGAGACGCGTTCCGACAACAGGCCCAGGCCACGGCCGATGGCCAGCTGCCAGGCGAACGGCAGCTGGGCCAGGCACCACATCAGACCCAGGCCCAGCCAAGTGGGCCAGTAGCGGGGATGGAACAAATGGCTGTCTGTCATCAGAAGGAACGGATTTGTGAGGGCATTCTACCTGCTCGCCGGGAGCCGGTCGACGCGCGGCCCTGTGCTATCATGCGCCCCATCGTTCCCGGGGCTGCCGGAAAGCATGAAAGTCACCATTCCCGCCTTCGACAAAGGCCGCGTGCTGGTGGTCGGCGATCTGATGCTGGACCGCTACTGGCACGGCGGCACCTCGCGCATCTCCCCCGAAGCGCCGGTGCCGGTGGTGCACGTGAAGGGCTCCGACGAGCGCCCCGGCGGGGCCGGCAACGTGGCCCTGAACGTCGCCGCCCTGGGCGCCCGGGCCACCGTGCTGGGAGTGACCGGCGACGACGAGGCCGCCGACACCCTGGAGCAGCGCCTGGGCTCGGCCGGCATCGTCTGCCGCTTCCAGCGCCTGGCCGGCGTGCCCACGGTCACCAAGCTGCGGGTCATCAGCCGCCACCAGCAGCTCATCCGGCTGGACTTCGAGGACGGCTTCGACAGTTTCGACCCCTCCACTCTGCTGGCCGCCTACCATGAGGCGCTGCCGGACTGCGACGTGGTGGTGATATCCGACTACGGCAAGGGCACCCTGCGGCCCCTGCGGAAGCTCATCGATGCCGCCCGCGCCGCCGGCAAGCCGGTGCTGGTGGACCCCAAGAGCCGGGATTTCGAGCCCTATGCCGGCGCCACCCTGATCACCCCCAACCTGAGCGAGTTCGAGGCGGTGGTGGGTCCCTGCGCCGGCGAACAGGAGCTGGTGGAGCGCGGTCTGGCGCTGATCGCCCGCCACCGGCTGGACGGCCTGCTGGTCACCCGCGGCGACCACGGCATGACCCTGCTGCGCGCCGGCCAGCCCGAGCTGCACCTGCCCGCCGAGGCCCGGGAAGTGTTCGACGTCACCGGCGCGGGCGACACCGTCATCGCGGTGCTGGCCGCCGCCCTGGCCGCCGGCGAAGGTCTGGGCGAGGCCACCGCCCTGGCCAACCTGGCCGCCGGCATCGTGGTGGGCAAGCTCGGCACCGCCACCGCCTCGGTGCCCGAGCTGCGCCGCGCCCTGTACAGCCGCCAGGAGGCCGGCTATGGCGTGCTGGGCGAGGAGCAGCTGCAGGTGGCGGTGGAGGACGCCCGCGTGCACGGCGAGCGCATCGTGATGACCAACGGCTGCTTCGACATCCTGCACGCCGGCCATGTGGCCTATCTCGAGCAGGCCCGCCGGCTGGGGGACCGCCTGATCGTGGCGGTCAACACCGACGACTCGGTGCGCCGCCTCAAGGGCGAAGGCCGCCCCGTGAATCCCGTGGATCGGCGCATGACCGTGCTGGCCGCCCTGTCCAGCGTGGACTGGGTGGTGCCCTTCGACGAAGACACCCCCGAGCGGCTGATCTGCGCCCTGCGTCCCGACACCCTGGTCAAGGGCGGCGACTACAGGCCCGAGGAGATCGCCGGCGCCGACTGCGTCACCGCCGGCGGCGGCGAAGTGGTGGTGCTGGACTACGTGGAAGGGGCTTCCACCACCGAAATCATCCGCCGCATAAAGGATCAGCGCGAACCATGAGGGACGGCCCGGATCGCATCGCAGCGTCCGGCGCGACAGTCCTCCGGTCGCTTCGCTCGACCCGCTGCGGATGCCATGGCCCAGCGACTCCGACCCTTCTGATCCCGGTTGGGAGAACCGAATGATCAT
>Ga0307441_1000167_pt1 | contig 25865 bp, 44 predicted proteins | sample SalMarWE160420MG_FD_202149 | JGI IMG/M metagenome (GOLD analysis project Ga0307441, IMG submission 202149) | Salt marsh sediment microbial communities from the Plum Island Ecosystem LTER, Massachusetts, United States - WE1604-20 | ecosystem: Environmental > Aquatic > Marine > Intertidal zone >... | reverse complement strand
TCTTGCGCTTCGGCGTGATACTCTGCTCTAGACCAAGGTACTGCTCAATTGTGCCCAGCGCGATGATGAGCGCCTGCCGTATGCCCAGCCATAGCGCGCGCTGGTCGTGCGAGTGCTCATAGTCGGTGCTTCTGGTGTAGCTTGCGCTGGAACCCGATACGCTACTCATGCCCTCTATCCCTCACCATTTCCACGCCGTCACCCGGTACATCAGCGCCGCGCCGACAATCAGCCCGGCGACGAAGCACAGTGGGTACAGCCACCATATCACTTGCCCCCTCCAAAGAACCCGCCCAGCCCCTTGATGGCCCCGCCAGCTGCGCTGCCCAGCGCCCCGCCAATGATGCGATTGATACAGTTCGCGCCAAACTCTCTGATCCACGCCTCTGAGTCGCGCAGCGCCTCTTGAACTGTGATCCAGCCCCGCGCGCTGTGCCACCTCGCCTGCCGTTCGGCGTTCTGGACAGGCGGCGCATAGCTGGCCCGCGTCCCAAGGAATGCGGCCATGTTATCGCCAAACCCGCGCACCTGGGTCGTCCACGAGCGGCCCAGTGTCTCACTGGTCGGGTATGCCTTGCCCGTCACCGTGCGCGTGCCGAACCCGCGTTCGTACCACGAATACCCGTTAGTGCCCGGCGGGCGGTTGGCCGCGGTGTCGGGCGGGTAGACGGCGATCTTGCCCCGCAGGTGCTCCGCGATACCTTTGAACATCGCCTTTGTGCCCGTCGTCAACTCGGCGGGCATCAGGCGCAAGGCCATCATCAACTTGTCCAGATTCTTGATCTTTAGGTCGATGGTCATTGACAAAGCCCCTTCGCCATGGTATAATGGATCTGTCTAGGCAATGCGGCAACCCGCGCTTTTTGTTTTGTTCTCATACCTGCCCGCCTCCCGCGTTGCCTAGACAACAGCGCCGGTCGAGGTGGGCAGGTTTTTTGAATGGAGGACGCTATGTCAGATATCATTTTTGAATATACCCTGATTGGCTGCAAAGAGGGCTGCATTTATCGCCTTCCTAATACAGAAGAAACAAAAACCAATTATGATCCTCGACGCCACATCCATTATACCGTCCTTGAAATTACGCCCCATTGCGCCCGCGTCGCGGAATGCGCGGCAAGGCGTGCGGAAATCTATCAACGTGCTCAAGATGCGTCCGATGCGGCATTTGAAAGATACAATACTATCCGCACCAAATGCCGCGGCTCCCAAATGGCATGGCGAGAAATTGCCGACGAATACACTACGAAACCTTGCCCCTTCTTCGTGCCAGCCTCCAGCGCTTGAACTTCTCCGCCCACATTTTCCGCTGGGTTTCCGTCAATGGGAAAACCCAGCGGTTTTTTATCATATTAGTTCCGCTTCCTCTGCGAGCCATCGTTTGTCCTCAAGACTACCCCTGTTATAATCATGCGCCAAATCTTCAACGTCTTCTTGCGAAAGCCTGAGCGAGCTGGCGTTTTGTTCTGCCCATGAGCGATATTCAGATACAGATGGCAACTTGGGAAAATCTGCCGGTATGCCTAATTTCTCCCGATATTGATCTGGTGTATAGGTTCGCCATTGCCATTTGCCATCTTCATACTCAGCCGCCTCTATAGCAACTATTGCCCTTTTAGGTAATGCCCCTTCTGTAATTGCTCCGTTTTCTGTTCCTAGAACATCATCCACAGACTCACGGCCGAGTTGTGTCATCTCCGCCGGTGAACGAAGCTGATCCCTAAGAGCAGTCAAATACATTCGCACCTTGCCGAAACTTCCCTTGCTGAAAGCCTCAGCGTTCGCAACATATAGGCCCTTGCGTTCAATACCCTGACCGGGTGCGTATGATGTGACCTCGCCTATATCAGGCTTGAAACTAGGTTCGATTCCTTGCGTCAGGAATATCTTGGCTGTCTCTGCATCGGTTTCACTGATGATATCGTAAACGCCTTGTGCCCGTCTTGTGTCTCGCATTGATCCAGGTTGAAAACGATCAATGATGGTCTCGGCCCCTTGTAATAGTCCCGGCTCCGCCTCTTGCTCCTCCTCAGCCGCCGCCGTCACCAGCACCGGCTCAAGAGTTGTCCAACAACGCCCGTTCGGATGCAATGGTGGGTCAATCGTGCCATCCGAGAATGGCGTGTCCAGTCCGTCCACGCTCTCATTGTGTAGCGCCTGACAGAGGGGGCAGACTAACCCATCGTTGTTAGTGTGCCAAGTCTTCCGCCAAGTGAACAGGCCCGCGTCCTCATAGCCCCGCGCTGCGATCTTGGTCCCTTGCGCGTATGCCCTGGTCACTTCTGTGACGCCGACGAGTTTGGCCCTCTTGCGGTCAAACGCGTACAGGCCCTCCAACTTGTCGAACAGATCGCCCATTGTCGCGCCCGGTGTTTCGATCCAGGCACCGACGTGGCGTTGTAGGCCCTGCTTGGTCGTGTTGTCAATGCCTTTCACCAGGTCATAGGCATACTTGCGCGCCCAGTCCACGGCATCGGCGTTGACCAGCGTCCAGTCTACGCCGACGGTGTACTGGCTCTCCATCTGTTCGACGAGTGCCTGGGCCGCCGCCTCGCTCATGTCGCTCAGTTCGGGCAGCAGCAAGGCCAACAGAAGCCGATCCTCACTGTCCCAGAACTTGCTATCGAGCCGGTCGGCCAAGTCCTCGATGGCGCGCCGACTTTGCGGAATACCCCCGCGCAGCCGGTCCTTGATGCGCTCTAGCTGTTCTCGCCAGAATTGGTAAAGAGCGTTTTCGATCCGCGCCTCGGCGGCGATCTTGGCCCCGCCATTCGGGTCCTCGTTGCCGTCCAGGTCTCTACGGATAGTTTGCCCAGTCGTGAAAAACTGTTTCCCCGCCGTGGTCGTGGTCGTGGCAAAACCCGGCGGCAAAAGCCGCCCTGACCTCCTCTTCAGTCGTGGCCGACTTGAGTGCGTCCAACACGCCAAGACTGACGTCTGGCGGGATGTGCTCAGAGTCAAACGCATATGCCGGATCGCCGCTGTCCTTGAGCCGCCGCAGGGCGATGCGCTGCCACTTGCGCAGGTCGTCTTGTGCGGCCTTGCTCACGCCCGGCTCCTCTTGCGGCTGCTGCCCCTCGGCGACAATGCCGCCAATGCTGCCCACGCCCCCGCCCTGCTGTTGGACGGCCAGTGGCACGAGCGTTGCGCCTAGCATCGGGTCGTCAAGCGGGTCGAGCTCCAGCTCAGCCCGCGCCTCGTCTATGCTCATCACCTGCCAGTATACGCGCCGCTCCTGCACCAGCAGCGAACGGTCACGCGGGCGGATGTCGTCAAACCGGCCCCGCAGGTCGTCACCGTAGAACGGGCGAATGATGCGATCAGTGATCGTCCGTGCGAACCGCGTGCACATCGGCCAGACGGTGTTCTCGATGACCGTCGCCTTTGCCGCCTCGGCGTTGGCCCGGTTGGCCTGGACGCTCCAAAATCCCTCTGGGAAGCCATACACCCGGTCGATCACTGTGCTGTTGAATACGCGGCTGCCCAGGTACTCCGCATCCTTGGCGGTCATGCCGAGAGTAGTAGCTTTCAGATCTCCGGCGCGGGCGATGATCCATCTTTTATGCTCCGTCTCGATGTCGTGCCGGATCTCCTCTTTGACGGCCTCGAACTGCCGGGGTGACATCTCGGGCGGGACGCTCAGGATGGCGTCGAGTGTTAGCCCCTTGTCATATGCCTCTTTGTTCCACTCTGCCGCGGACCGGTCGCTTGCCATTTCCAACTTGTACGCGCTGATGGGCGACATGCCACGGTGATAGTCGAACGGGTTGGCCCGGCGAAAGAACGCCACCGACTCAGGCGGCAAAAACCGTTCTTGCCCGTCCCGCGTCGAGGTGTAACCGAATCCCCGGATGTAATTCTGCGCATCTGGGATGGGCCGCATCCGGCTTGCGGGTAGCGGCCAGATTTGCGCCAGGCCGCCCCCTTTGTCGGGTACGAGCATCCAGTATGCCTCACCGCGCAGGCTGTACCACCACGCCGTATACGTCAATAACAGCTCTTGATCCCAAAATGGGCATGGGAACTCTAGCAGCACCTCGAACGGGTGCGCCTCTATCGCCTCGTCACGCTCGCCCGTTCTCTGGTACACCCCGAATGGCGTCGAGGCCAGGGTGTTGGCGATGACGTTGATGTCACTCGCCACCCAGGTGCAGCAGGCCGCCAGCCGCTCTAGCTGATCCTGACTCCAGTTGTTAACGTTCAACAGGCCAGAGCCGGGCGATGATTCCCCGCTCAGGATGTAGCCCAGTTCTGTGTTACGCGGGATTGTGTCCGCCTTGACGAATCCCAATCCTGATACCGCCCGCTCTAGCCACTTGTCTATAATGCTCATATGCCTACACCCAGCCTATCAGGATTTTGCGCCCTTCCATTCGGGCCAACACCACGGCGTCGCCACAATCTGGGGAGTGCCCAAGACGCGCCTTGATATCCTCTTTGCTCTCAATCAATATGCCCCCCGTCGTGATCTTCCAGCGTGGCGCACACAAGTCGGCCAGTAGTTCATTGTCTCTTGGTAGGGCGATATCGTCGCCTTTGATCGGGTCAAGCGCTTCCCTCATTCCCCAATACGCTTCAGCCCGCTTGTTGCGCATGGCCAGCCGGCCCGACCTGTCGCGCGCGTCGCTTTTCTCCGCAAAATTGACACCCGTCACCCGGATGCTCTGGTTGGCCAGGTCGTCATAGGCCGATGCTCCCACGCCGATCACGTCGATGTTGATCTGTGCATCGTCATCGCCCAGCGCCATAATCGCCAATGCCGCCGCGCTGGGACCGTCAGGCGTCGCGCGTCCGTCGTGTTTCTCCAGTGGCGCAAACCAGTTATCGTATCGCCTACTCAACACCGTCTGGTCATCTCCGCCCCTTGCCACATCCACGCCCAGCATAGTCAGCGGCGTGTCGGGCCGTTCTCTCTGCTCCCAGCGGTCAAAGGCCGCCCGCACCCAGGCCGTCGGTATCGTCTGCCACGGGTCATCTTGCGTCCCGACCGTAAAGTCACCGTAAAGCAGTTGTGAGCGCAGCGGCTCCGGAAGCCCCTGCAACGTCTGCTCATACCCGGTGCGCATCAGATACACGTTATCGCTCAGCCGGGCCGGGATGAACGTCCGCGATTGCGGGATCACCGTTTCGCCGTCCTGCTCGAACGGTTCCGGACCATCCACCTCCAGGCTCTTGCCCTTGATGACCGCGAACCATCGTAGCTCGCCCGGTTGCGCCGGGCTGGGGTGCGTATCATCCAGCCACGGTGCCCAGTAGCGGATCACCCACTCGCCCTCCGCATGTGTCGGCGGGTTGCCCGTTGCCACCACCCGGCAGCGCTGGCCTTCTGTGGTCGTGCGCAGCCAGCCGATCAGAAAACGGTACTGCGACTCTGTGAACTCTGTCACCTCGTCAAAGGCGATCAGGTCATGCGGTCGGCCCTGGTAGCGCCGCTTGTCTTTCTCGTGCTGTACTGCCCCAAAGTCGAGCGACCGCCCGTCGGGAATGTCGCGCCATACGTGCTCTTGCGCATTGTAGTGCGCGTGGTCGTCTAGCAGTTCATGGCTCCGCTCGATCAGGCCCGTCGCCCCGGTGAGCTGCGTATACTCACGCCGGAAGATGATCGATTTTTCATGTGCTGTTATCGCTAGGCCCTCAAGCAAGTCGCTGTTGTGGGTTGGGATAAATGATGTACCGGCAAGAAAAATCCCAGACAGCGAACTTACCTTAATACATCGAACGGGAACGCTCTCAATCGGCTCAACGCCGACAATGTACCGCTGCTCATGCGTTCCTCGAAAGCCTTTTCCCTTTTGGCCCTCTAATTTGCGCTTCAGGCGGAAAGCTGGCAAAGAGGTAAGGAACTTGAGCCGGTATTTTGGCCCGCAATCGCGCCCGTTTAATGTCGCGCGCCCTTCGGAAATAGCGACCTTTATCCCCAATGTACCCAATAACTCGAACATGCCATCGCGCAATGCCGGGCTAGTTGTGGTAAACTCACATTGGCCTCGTGGGTCACAATAGCCATCGGTGTCCATCAATCCTTGAAGGAGCGCTAATCTTTGCCCGGTAGATCCCCGTAGATAAATGGGCAAGATTCGCTTTTGACCGATAAGGCCCAATTCTTTTAAGGTTGTTAACAGGCCATAGATGCCATAAGCAATTTCTGACCGCCGCTTGGTTTCGTATTCTTCTTCTATAGAATCAATTATCTCTGGATCGGCGGTTGTTATTTCTGCCTTGTAGCTGCTGCCATCGCCTAGCCACGCACCAAAGATATAGGGATCAATAGGCAAATCGGCCTCGGGCAATTCAAGGGACTGGCACACCCCTATAGAATGATTGGTGCGCCCTCGCACCTTCAGCGTATGATAAATGTCTTGCGTTGTGCGCACCTTGCCCATCGGCGGATCTAGCAAGGCATAATCACGCTCTTTGTTTGCCATCACTAAGTCTGGACGCCGCCCAGCGCTTCGGCTGGGACGATTGGCGCGACGATTGGCCCGGTATTCTGGCGTGCGTCGATGTGCCTTGCTTCGCTCGCTATCCGTCATTGTGTGCCACTGGTGGCCCTCATCTGCCACCAATGACGCGCCATCACTAAATGTTATCCGATAGCATGGATGCCCAAGCATTATGCCAGTGGCTGCCAACACGATACAGGGCTGACCGTTTTCATCCAACAGGCAATCACCGGCTTCCACATCTGCCATTGTGGTCCAGCCAGTGGGCGTTGGTAATGGCGTCTCAATCATAAGCGCCTTTCCCCCACCTGCCGCCCCGCCGTAAAACAGTTCATCGGCGGGCGATAGGTAGGCCAGCCATTGCGGCCTACTCTGCGGTGCCCACAGCGCCGTCCCCGCTCTCACCGACTCCAGGTATACAACTTGCGATGGCGTCAGCGAGTGAAGATAGTGCGCGATCTCTTTTTTCATCGGTTAGTGTGACGCTTGTCTCAATCGGCCCGCCGTCCTTGCCGGATAGCTCGGCGCGCTGTGTGGGCTTGCCCATTTCCCATTCGATGATCTCAGTGGCAACACCTTGGCGGATATTTTCACTGTTGCTATCCAAGCCGCCGACTTTGACCAACATGGCCTTTGCCAGGTTGCGCCGGCGGACATGCTGAGCCACAACAAGACCGTCCTCTGCCATCAGCCGCAGCGCCTCATCAATCGGTGCCTTGTCCCGGCTCTTCCAGTGATAGACGGTATCCGGTTTCATCTCCAGGGATTCAGCAGCCTCTTTGTCTGTCTGTTTCTCCAGACGCGCCACGACGAACCGGATTTGGTCTGTCGAAAGCTGTCCCAGAACAGCCCCTAGCTGCTCAGATATGGAGTTTTTTGGACTCGCTTGGATTTCCTCTGTCATCGTCTTTCCGTGGTCTCGCCTCAAAATCCAACACCACACCTTCACGCTTGTAGGTCATCAACTCAGCGGCTTGGACGATTGCCGTCTCGGGCAGGTCCAAGGTCACCCTAATGCCCGAATCCGCAAGAGTTTGGACCTTGGCAACTGTGGCCCAGAAGGCACTCACTCGTCGCCCTCCATCAACTCCGCCCCGCACGCGATCAGGTGATACCCCAGTTTGCGCCGTTCATCTGGCGACCAACATCGCGCACGGAGCACCATATCGTCTACCAATCGACGATCACTCGACGATAGGCCGGTGTCAGCACCGGGCGCAACGTCAATATCGTTCCACGAATCAGGCGCGCGCCGCCATAACGGCCCCCCTATCTGTCTGTTTTCAGTCGCGTCGCTCTCGCCAAGAGACGAATCGAACAGGGTCCACGCCTCGTCGCTCAGGGTGTCCCAGGCGTCGCATTCGAGCTGGAGGCCGCTCGCATCACTGGCGGGCCGCACTATCTCGAAGCTCCGATCGCTCGATTCTACACTCGTTTTCCTCACCTATTCCCCCTCAGCCGGGGCCAGCTCTCCCCCCTATTCACAAGAGAATCCCCGCCTTTGTGAGTAGTATCTCAATGGCTGCTCTACAAGTGATAGGCATAAGCGGCTCTCTCCATTCCTGCTCAAGACGATATTCACGTACCAGGCAAGACGCAAAGTTAATGTCTTCACTTGGGCTAGTGTCATGATCAATCACTAACACAACAGCCATGCGCCCCGTCTCACTCACGGCATCGCATTGGCGCTCTAGTGCTAAACGTTGCCCAGACGGGATGCTTTGCCCTCCTAGCTTGGCCTCAATCCACACAAACAGCTTATCCCGAAACTCGACAAAGCCGTCAACGTCGGTTGGCGTTATGCTGCCAAATTGCAGCCCCGTGAAATCCCTAAGCTGTCTGGCTCTTTCCCTGTTTTGAATCTGCCCCCGCATATAACACCACTCCAAACCTAGAGAACACGCCTCCGAACGCTTTTACGTTCGGCCCGATGTAAAGCACCACCTGCCCCTGCAATGGCGCGCCGCTTGGGTTGCCGTCCACATCCACGAACTTTACGCGTCCCCGGATAAAGCACACGCATGACGCCACATCCAGAAGCGTATTGAACCACGCCGTCTCTGTCGCGTTGTTGACGAGTATGCACGCCTCTGTCACATCGCCGAATCTAACGTGATTCGCCAGCTTGTCCGCAAACAGCCCGATCAGGTTGGACGCATAGGGCGGATTCATCCACACGCGGCCCCGCCAGTCCCACAACAGGCCGTCGTCCTCTTGGCTGAAAAACGTCTTGGCTTGTACTGTCTGGTTGGCAATCTCAGACGATGCCGGATCGAGATCGATGTCGCCCATCACTTGGCGCGCCGCTGCGATGTACTCTGGCGGCGTGTACCACTCGTTGTTGCCGCTGTTGTGCGCGACGTGGGGCACACCATTTACCTTTTCAGGTAGCCCCTCTACCCACCCCTTTAGGCCATGAGCGCGCTTGTAGCAATACGGGCAATGATTGAACGTCTGGCTATCGTACAATTCACCACAAGCAGGACAGGTTATAATCCCGTGATCGGGGCGGGTTATCTGCTCAACAACCCGCTTGATGTGTGCCCCGGTTATTTTCTTGCCCTCTGGCACAGTTTCTACAGCCATCGCCCAGGCTTCGCGCTGTTGGTCGGGTTCTAGGGGGGCTAATGGAGCGGCGTGTGATTCTCGCTCCGGCGCTGGTAAATGTAGGAAATTTCCTACATTTGCAACAACTGTCGCGGCCTCCATTAACTCATAAGCCCGAAACCGCTTTAAGCCCCACCTGTCCCAACAGTACGCCTCGAACGTACCCCATTGCTCCCGATACAGCCGCTCATCTCGAATTGTTAAAAGAGCATTCCCCACGTCAACAAACGTTTTTAGTCCGCGATCAATCACGGCCTCGCAGCGTTCAAGCTCCGCCTGTTCGTTTGTCGTTAGTTCCAGTTGCGCAACTTCCGCCAACATTGTCACCTCCGCTTGTGACTCCGCAACTTTTCAAGTGGGGCAGGCGGTGCGGATGTCCGCTTTTCGGGTGCTACCCTAGCCCCACTCATCGTTTGTCTATTCCCCCTCAGCCGGGGCCAGCCTACACCCGCTGCCCTATCGCCAACCCACCGCCCGCCTCAGCCGGCCCCGGCGAGGAAAGGAGGAAACCGCGCAAGGGAGAAGAGGGAACCCTTGCCGGTGGTCTCACGCCTTGAACCATACCCGAACGCGACGGCACGACTCCGGGTCAAACGCCGTCGCCGTTTTGAGTGTGCCCTGCTTGACCAGGCTATTCAACCGCGCGCGCGACGTTGCGTTACTCATGCCCGTCGCCGTCATGTAGTCTGTGACCCTGATGTCGCTCGGCTGTACCACGCGCACCTGCGTCATCTCGACGATCTCGGCCAGCAGCGCCGCCTTGTCCTTGGGACTCATAGCCGCTCCTTGGTGCGCAGGTCCAGCGTTCGCTTGAACGGGTGAATACCTGCCAGTTTGCCGCCGTCGATCTCCAGCGCCACCATGCCATGTGTCTGCCGGTTTAGGCTGCGCATGGCCTTTCGTGCGTGGTCGCCTACCCCACAATAGGACGGCGTGATGATCAGATCGGCCTTGTCCGTCCCGCCCCGGCAGGGCAGTTCCAGGTACTCGTGCACCCACTCGTGATAATGCGCCCGCAGCACCACGCGCGGCGGGACTTGCCCGCTCACTTGCTCGCCCAGCATCAGATCGCGCAGGTAATAGCGCGCCGAATTGCCCTTGAGCCACACCCGGCTGCCAGGAAATGGCCCATGGTGCGCAGCGTCGATAGTCACCCCGTCAACGTCGAATAGGCCGTGGTATAACGCCTCGACGTCCTTGCCCGGATAACGCTCCTGCAGCATCCGCGCCACTACCATCTCGGTGCTGCCCTCGCCCATGACGTGCACCCCGGTCCCCTTGACGATGCGCACCGTGCGCACGTTCGGCAGTTCGAGCCACGGTATCAGGTTGTTAAATGCGATCTCGATCTGGTCGTATCGCCGGGTAGATACAAGATGCTCCGGGAACGTCACCCCTTGCGTCAGGTCGCCACAGTGGATCAAGACAATTTCATCGTCCCCGGCCAGCTTGATCGTACTGTCCCTATCGTCCAGATAACAGCGCCACAGATAAAGCTGGATGTGCGTAAGCTGTGGCTTCCAGGGCACCAGGTTGCCGCGCTCGTCCTCGTCGTAGAGCGTGGTATCGGGATTCAGCAACCCCGCCTTGTGCCCGCCGTGCGTGTCCGAGATGTCGGCCACTATTCGCCGCACGATATGCCCTTTTCTTCCCCCGACTATCCTGACGGCCCGCCGAACCACCCGAGAATGCCCGCCACGAAGCCGGTACAGGCGCTAACGATAGCCGACCACGTTTTGAGGTTCGCGTGCTCGCGGCTGTGCAGGTCTGCGTGGTTTTCCCACTTGAGTGTTTCGACGGCGCAGAACTTGTTGAGGCTGGACGTGTTGCCGTGTACCATCTCGCCGATGTGTTCCAGCCGTGCGCCCGTCTCGCCGCGATGGTTCATAAACTCCAACCGCAGCGCCTCGATGGAGCCTTGCAGATCCGCCACCTTATCGCTCAGGCGCTCGACCTTGGCCTCCAGTTGCGCATCTCTCAGGCGGCCATTCCCGTTGTCTACCGTCACGCCGCCAGGTGTCATCATAATGTCTCCGACGCTCTATCCCCCGATAGTCCGTCAGTCTCCCTCGGCGAGCACGAGCTTGCCGTGCATCACCTGCGATAGCCCGGTCGCCACAAAGGCGACGGCAAAAAGCGATTCCACCCAAGCCTGCACGTCGGCGGGCATCGGTTCATAGCCCAGCCCCACGGCCCCGGCATAGGCACCCATCGAAAGCGCGGCAGCCAGTGCGATAGAAATGTAGCGCTTGGCCTCGCTGCTCATCTCCCCCAACTGTGGCACCTTCTCCATAACAAAAAACGTGACCACGCCCGCGCCGGCGGACATGAGCCACTTGAGAACCTCGGCCAGCAACCCGGTTTCAACCATCAAATCACCTCCTCACCCCAAAACAAAAAACGCCCAGAGACGGCAAAGCCACCCTCCAGGCGTTCCTATGGACAGCCGTTGTGTGAGACATACAGCACCTCACTGGCCGAATCCGTTAACGTTCACACCTAGTATACCACTAGTATACTAGTTTGTCAAGTTTGGCAGGGAATCTCTAGCCTTTTTGATACTACCATACCTAAACCGAGAAACATCGGCCCCCACGCCGCTCTAGTCGAATCTCTGGTATACCCCGCGGTATACCCATAGTATACTAGGTAGTACGCGCCATAGTATGCCGAACCTTAAATATTTCGGGATTTGGCAGATTGGGGATTGACAATTATATAAAAATCGTTTATAATATGAGTAGAGATTGAGAGCAAGTACCGACAAGGAGAGGCGAAATGACTTCAACCAAGATCGCGCAGGGCACCACAATCCACTGCAACCGCTGCGATGGTATATTCGACGCCCCAGCAGGATTGACCCGCCAAGGGTTCTGCGGAACAAAGGCTGCGCGGATTGAGATTTTTGCCAAGTGCCCTCTTTGCGGACAAAATGACTCGCACTGGGTTTATGCAGCGGACGTTATGCCAGAGTTTGAGGGTGGCTTTGATGCCCGCCGCAAGGCCGAGCGCAAATGGTTGAGAGAAAACTAGGAGAGGGACCATGACCGAGCGATATAGCGTGGTTTGGGGTGGCGACAACGCCGGAATTTACCGCGAGAGCGATGGTATTACGGTTGCGGGTTGGTATCGGTTGATGCGCGATTATGGCCAGATGCCCTGTGATGTGGCCCGCTATTGGTCCGACGAGGCGATCCAAGCTGCCGGGCGCAAGTATGACTCGAGGGCCAAATGACCAACATAGCCTGCCCACAATGTGGCAACATCAAGAGCCAGGAACATCAGCGCGAATTATGCAAGCGATGTCTCGCCCAGGGACACATGTACCGCATGATGACATGGGACGAAATTAGAGCGAGCTTTCAGCGCAATTGGGATGATGGGTATCGCTTGGTGGCGCATCGGTTGGAGCTAATCGCGACCGCATTAGACAGCACAAATAAGCTTTCGGGCTAGACGAAAAAAGGAGAGGGACCATGAAATCAGAGACCGTCATCGTTATGATGTCACCAGAACTCAAGGCCGTGCTGGTCGCAATCTGCGACCTGGAAAAGCGCACTATGTCCGAGGTGGTGCGCGACCTGATCCGCGAGAAGGCCAAGGAATACGACCTTTGGCCGCCGTACCTGACACGCCAGCACCCGGCGTCCGAGTTGATCGACTCGGGCGTCGAGTACACCGTCGAACAGGAGACGAAATGAGCACACAAGATCGCATCGAGCAACTCCAACAGGAATCCCGCCAGTACCGCGCCGAGGCTAGGCTATGGAAGCGCGCAGCCGAACTCCTGCCGCTGATCGCAGCGCAAGCGACGGCACCCGTCAAAATGTCGTTCAACACGTTCGTCGCCCTGGCCGCGCACAAGGGCATCGGCATCAACGAGGATCGCGAGGCATTTCACGCCTTTGTAAGCGGGGGCTATGGAACCACCTTGCTGGCATTGGCCGAATGGTGGAAGGCGTGGGGCTATTTCTGCCGCCTGCCCGACGCCATAGACCTGGCGAACACCCAGAACGACACCCGCTATGCCGGGGCGTGGTAACGGCTCCCCCTTCTGGCCGCGACCGCCGTCGTTGCCAGAGGGGAGCGCCGAGAACGCCGGGTGCTCCTGGAAAGGGGTGTCCGCCAACGCCTACAATTTGCCCCGCTCTGACTGTGTGGTAGCGGGGGAGAGGGTTCACAGCTCCGGGGCTGGCGACCCCGGAGCACCATATCGAAGGGAGAGAATGCAATGAACGAGAAAGCACTTGTACCAATCGGGCACGAAATGACGCTACAAGACACGATGACCTTGGGTGGAACACTCGCCAAGTCTGGCTATTTTAGCGACGCTAACCAGGCCGCGCAGGCTGTCGTGAAAATTTTAGCTGGACGCGAGATCGGATTTGGCCCCATCGCATCCATGACGGGGATCAACATCATCAAGGGCCGTGTGACTCTGGGCGCAAACCTGATGGCCGCCGCCGTCAAGGCGAACCCGCGCTACAACTACCGCGTGATCAGCCTGAACGATGACGGGTGCGAGATCGCCTTTTTTGAGGGGCAGCAAGAGGCGGGCCGCTCGATATTCACCAAACAGGACGCGCAACGGGCCGGGACACAGAACATGGGCAAGTTTCCGCGCAACATGCTCTTTGCCCGCGCGATGTCGAACGGCGTCAAGTGGTTTTGTCCCGACGTGATGAACGGACAAACCGTCTACACCCCCGATGAACTGGGCGCCGAGGTAGACGAAGAGGGGAACATGATCAACGTGACGCCGTCGCCCCCCAGTCAAGACGCCACATTCGAGGAAGCGCTTGACCCGCCGCAAGAGGCCGAGCCGCCCGTCACCCCGCCACACTGGATCACCGACCCCAAAGTGCGCGCGCGGTTCTGGGCCTGGACGAAAGAGCAAACGCTGACCGATGCACAAGTCCACGAGGCCCTGGGCGTGGAGCACGTCTCGGACTACACCGGGACGATGGGCGAGGCCAAGGCGGATATCGAGCAGTACATCGCCAACTGTGCCGGGCAAGACCTGGAGGCCGAAGAGTCCGAACCCGTCGAGGACGTCTATGACCAAGTGGACGACCTGCCATTCTAGCACACAAGCCCGCCGCCAACACGGGGCGGGCAGAGGAGGAAACATGGCCTACACCCGCACGACCGATATCATGCGCCAGCGCTGCATCTGCGGGCGCATCCACCGGGTATGGTTCGAGTGGACGGGCCATTTCGAGATGGCGCGCTTTGACCGGACGGTGTGCGAGTGCGGCAACCGGCTGGAGTACGACGCCAATGCGATAGAGGAGAGACAAGATGTACACTAACCCCGGTTTGTGCCTATGCTGCGCCGAATACACCGACCACCGCAACGACCGCGAATTGTGCCCCACCTGCGCCGCCCTGGCCGCCGAGTGCCAGGCCCCCCAGGCGTTTGTCGCCCGCAAAGCTCACGATCCAGCATGGAACAAATGGGGCGGATGGGTAGCGCATATGAAAGGCATTATTGGCCCTGACGATCTCCATGACAAACTGGTCGACCTACAGATTGCCCTATTTTGTACGGCAGAGGAAATGGGCCTTGACATCATCCGCGCCGCAACAGAAAAGGCAGCGCGGGATGTGGAAAGAGGAGTAAGGTGAAAAATATCAACCGTTTGTATCATCAAGCACGCGCGTTCGTCAGCGGTTATTTCTGGCTGCCCTGCCCCATCTGCGGGCAATATTTCGGCGGACACGAAAAAGGACAAGGCGATCTGATGACCTCCTGGTTTGATGGCGTGTCCGTATGCCCAAATTGCGCCGCCGAGGCGCAACGGCGCAATGACCAATTTATGGCTGAGACCCCGCGACCCATCGTTGAATTAGACAGTAGGTCATGGGCATGACCACCGTCCAACTCGCATTTGACGACACCCGGCAGCCATCCGCCGAACTCGTGGCCGACGTGGAGCGCTGGTGTCGCACCCGCCCCGACTTGTACGCCCGCTCACGGCTGGTGTACTGCCAGCAGCGGGACGGGACGGTGTGGATGGTGAGGAACCCGTACTACAAGGAGGCGTGAAATGATCCCCGTCGGTTGGACAATCGTGATCGCCATTCTCGGCGCCATTGCGGGCGCATTCGCAGGTCTGCTCGTCGGCGCGCTGTGCTGCGTCGCCGGGAACGCCGACCAGCACCTGGAGGAGCGATGAGCGGCTATAATCTCATTCGCCCCCTGACCGACCGCGACCGGGTGTGCTTCGACTGCCCGCTGGCACCCGACGAATGCAACGAGCACGATCCAAGATGTCCGTTCTACCGCGACCGGCACAAAGAGCGCGACCCGTCGACCTGGCAATGGTTGCGGGACGCGGTGGACGGCATAGAGCCGGGGCAGAGGCGGCGCGTGCCGTTAGGCGGGGCGAAAGCCAGCCGGGTGCAAAACCACCTTTATGGCTATGTCCCCACACCCGACGGGTACAAGTGGGCCACTCGGCAGGATGGGGACCACCTGATCGTATGGCTGAAGGAGAGATGACATGCTCCACGACCACACTGACGGCGAAAAGGCGCACGGTACAAGTCTGCGAAACGTCGCCGATTATAGCGACTGCAACGTTTGCGAGGGTTGCGGTGCTATCATCAGCCATAACAAGAGGTTGTGCCACCAGTGCAGCCGAGAGCAACGGAACGCAAAGATTGAGGAACGACGGCTGGAGCGCAGGCTGGAGAACCACAGGCGGTTTGAATTGGAAATGAAATGCCGCGGGGCCGATGCGGTCCTGGTATTTCTCGATCGGCATAAGGCGAGAATGGTAGAGGAGGGATACGAATGAACGCCAAGACGAGAACCATCATTCTGATCGCCGTCATCGTGCTGCTGGCACTGACGACGCTGGCATGTGTTGGTGATGACCCATACGGCGAGATCCGCACGCACGGGCTGATCAACACGCCGCGGGCACCTGCAACCCCGACGCCGACGGTGTGCCCGCCGGGGGTGATACCGAGATGAAACGAGACGCCTACATTGCCCTGTCCTTCGCCGCCGCCTTTCTCGCCGCCCTGCTGGGCATCACGAGTTGGCTATGGTTCACCCGCGGCGACCTGGGTGCTGCGTGGTACTTGATGGCCGTGGCCGCTACGCTGGCCGCCATCGCCGGGGTGCTGTTTGGGGCGGCTGTGGATCGGCGGGCGGGGCGATGACTTGCTTGACAAACTCGGCAATGTGTGGTAAGATAGAGCTGTCAGATCAGTGGAGTGGGCGTTTTCTTTTGCGCCGGAGAGACCTTCACAAGCTATACACAGCGCTTGTCTCAAAAGCGCCTGTTTCATGCGGACCTACGCCCGCCACTGGTCTGACAACCTGGCGCAACAGGAACGCATGAAGCGGGCGCTTTTGCGTCTGAGAAAGTGAGGACTAATGAACATAGCACTGAAACTGCTTGACTTGATGTCTGCTCAAGATGACGTCACACACCTGAACGAAATGGGACCGGAGTGTCAAGAGGAAACAAGGGCAGCCATCCGCAAGCGTAATTCGGTCCGTGACGAAATAGTGAAACACGTTTCTACAATGGGCGAGCTGTCCTTAGACTCCACCAAGGGGTGGACAGAAGCAGAACTGGATTTTGATAAGTGCTGCACCAAGCTAGCGCGGGCGCGTCGGGGGTTACAACGTGCCGAACAAACTATCCGCAACTTGACGACGGCGCTTCCACCAGAGGATGCACTCAAAGCGTGGAATGAATCGGACAGCCTGCGAGCAGATTTGGAGGCCACGGAATGACCACCTACGAACGAGACGACTTTCCCGTCGAACCGCCCGACATCGAACTGACGCGGGCAGACAATGGCTACCGGCTCCAGGTGGGCTTGCTGCAAACTGATTTGGGGAGCACTCGGGCTGCGAACCGAGAGCTTTGGAGGCAGCTAGATGACGCACGCGCCGAACTTGAGCGGGTGCGCGGCGAGCGGGACGAGGCGCAGGCCGAGATAGAGTGGCTGCGGAAACAGATGCAAGCGATCTGCAACGAGGCCACAGCGGGATTGGGGCCATATGAGGCACTGGCTACCAATACGCTGCGACCTGTCATCACCAAGGCCGCCCAATGAACGTTGACGCCATCCTGAGATTGGAGACAGCGCAGAAAGAGAACAGAGAGCTGCGGGCGGAGCGGGACGCCCTGAGCGCCGCCCTGGATGCGTTGATAAGCGAGAGGGACGCCTATGATGAGGACTTGGGGCAGGCGCGGGCGGAGGTGGAGCGGTTGCGGGCGGAACTCGAACGAGTTGCACCATTTCTGATGGTACACGGGCAATTCCAGGCCGAGGACACCCAGCCATGACGCCCACCCACGGCGCTATCACCGCCCCCGACGGGTGGGTGATGCGCTGGGACCTCGACCGCACCCCGAGCCGGGTGGAGTATGTGAAACCGGACGGACAGGTGTACTCGCAACTGTCGGGCCAGATTACGGGGCCTGACTTGGAGCGGTACGCCAGGCGGCTCCGGGCGGAGCACGCGGGACAAGGGGAGCTGGGGTTATGACCACGATCACCCGCCACAATTGGCGCGAATACTGTACCGAACCGGAACTATTAGAGCAAGAAAGGGCCAACCTCGTATCGCTCAAAAATGAGGCACGAGAGGATTGGGGGCTGATGGAATTCCTCATTGCACAGACGGCGGCAGAGAGCCACGCGATGGGTGAGGTTTCCACGGTAGACTGGGATTACTCCAACCTGCCGATCTGGGCCGACGCCAACCGTCGCCTACAGCGTGCGCAGCTCGTGGCCTGGGAGCGGTGGAAGGGACTAGCCAACGTGCCACAACAGATGGAGTTGGAACTGTGACACCATACTGGCAACACGACGGCGCGAAACTATACCAGGGCAACGTGTTGGACGTGCTGGAGGGACTTGGGGCGGGGAGTGTTCACTGTATTGTGACCTCTCCGCCCTACTGAAGTAGTGGGGATTACGCGACTATGGCCTTCCCCCCGTCGAATGGCCCACGGTGCGCTACAGTCCAATGCCGGGACTGCCCGAGATTGAAGTGGCGGGGTGTGCAGAGGGGTGCGAGCATGTGTGGAATGACGGGCCAGAAATCAAGTATTCTGGAGGCACAAGCCACGCCTTGACTGGACAGCACAAAGATAGTCATACACACTTCTCAGGGACACACGGCCAATACTGCCAGCGCTGCGGCGGGTGGCGGGGGAGTTACGGATTGGAGAGAACGATTGAGGAATATGTGGGCCACACGGTGGCGATATGCCGGGAGTTGAAGAGGGTGCTCAGAGAGGACGGGGTGATGTTCTGGAACTGCGGCGATTCTTACGCTGGTAGTTGGGGCAATTATGGCACCCGGGACGGTAAGCAACGTAGCCGAATCTCTGAGCGATGGCATCGGCAGGCATATGAGGACGCGGACAACGGCTGGCGCGGATTGCCCCCCACAGCCAACCCAGGCCCGGGCCTCAAGCCCAAAGACCTCTGCGGCATTCCGTGGCGGTGCGCCCTCGCCCTCCAGGCTGACGGGTGGTGGTTGCGGAGCGCCCCGCCGTGGATCAAGAAAAACTGCATGCCAGAGTCGATGAACGACCGCCCCACGACCGCACACGAATACTGGTTCATGCTCACCAAAAGCGAGCGCTACTACTGGGACAAAGAGGCCGTGAGTGTGCCCGGTAGCGCAACGAGCCATGGCGGCAATGGGGCAAATGCCGGCGAAAAACGCCGCACGCTGCAAGACGGCGAGAATGGCACCCTGGGCCAAACCGTCCACCAGGTGGGAGCGCCAGGCCGCAACCTGCGCACGTCCGACTTTTTCTATGACTCCCTGGATGCCCTCATTGGCCAGCAACGCGCCTACCTTGCGCACCTTGAGCACCTACGGGACAATGGCGGGCTACTGCTCGATGAGGACAGCGATCCCCTGGCCCTGTTGGTGAACACCAAGGGATATCCTGGAGCACATTATGCCACGTTTAATGAGGACTTGATCAGGCCGCTCATTTTGGGATCAACGAGCGCGCGCGGATGCTGTAGCGTTTGCGGCGCGCCATGGGAGAGGGTGATAGAAAAGACAACCATTAGACAAGGGAGCACATATTGCTCATTACAAGACACAGAACAACCCCCAAATATCCGGCATGGTAAGGGAGCCTCTACTATACGATCTGATATTACATCCACCACCACCGGCTGGCGTCCCACCTGCTCGCACGACGCGCCCACGGTCCCCTGTACCGTACTTGATCCATTTTCAGGATCGGGGACCGTTGGGCTTGTGGCGGTTCAGCATAAGCGGCGAGTGCTGCTTATTGAATTGAGCAAAACGTATTGTGATGAACACATTATTCCAAGGCTAGAAGCACCTATTCAGGTACGTCTCCTATGAACCTCAATATGCTCTGCCCTTGTCAACAGCTCAAGATTCTCAACGTCGTCATTCAATGGATCTTGATCGATATGATGAATTACCATGTCGTCAGGGATACTGCCGTGCTCATTTATCCAAACTACACGGGCAAACTCACTCCATCCTCGTGGGCTATTATGGAGCTTGATCCACCTGCGTTGGTGCCCCCCTTTATCGGTTCGGATGGTTACAGTGCCCACAGGAACACGATTAGCAGGCACATCGCCCTCTTGGAACTCGGAGTCTGGAGACAGGTGGATACCTTTCAGGTCTTTATTCCAAGGCACATGGCCTGGCTTGAATGTCGTACTATTCGGCCCGTGCCCTTTAGCACGCTGATTCCCGCGCATCTCTTTTGTCTTTGTAACAGCAAGGCATTTTCTAGAGCAATGTTTGCCGCGTCCCCTTTTGTAATCGCTGGGCGGGACATAAAATTCTTTCCCACAGACTTGGCAGACACACTTGACTGGCATAGTAACCCTCCTATCTTTTCGTCTATTATACCACAAGAGGGACAATCGCGCAAGTTGAGCCGGGCATACTGTGACGAGCACATTATCCCGCGCCTGGAGCAGCCCCTACCCGTGCGCCTGCCGGGGATGTGAGGAGATGATGCGCGTTTTCACCTTGACAACGAGGGCGGGATGTGGTATGATAGGGGTGTCGGACAAGAGCCGTGCCAGCGGCAAATAGAGCACACAGATAAATCCGTACCCTTCTGAGGGCCGGTAGTCGTGTATGACGTTTCTGTGTGCGCGCTTACCGACCTGGCAACCGGCCTTCAGAAGAGCGCGGATTTTTGTTTCTAGGAGAACATCTATGCCTTGCGCAAGTAGCATCGAGGAAGCCATAGCACTAGCTGAGCACCGCTGGCCGGGACTTGATCTGCGCATCAAAACGCAAGACGAGGCGTGCGGGCCGTGTCCTATTTGCCACCAGGCGACCGAGGACGGGTTTCTGATTTTCTCCACGGGATACTTTTTCTGCCGTCCCGGGGGCCATGATGGGTGGCTGGACGATGACCAGCAGCGCGTGCTAACGCCTGAACAGATCGCCATCAGACGGCACGAGGCCGAGATCAAGCGAATGCAGCGCAAGCAGGCCGACCACGAGAAACGTCTCTCCGCCCTCGAGCGCATGGCGCAATGCAAAGACCACCTGGAGTACCACGAATGCCTTGACGATGCCGGACGTGACTACTGGCACAGTCAAGGCATTTTTGATGAGGCGATAGACCGCTACCTGCTCGGGTTCTGCTGGCAGTGCCCGACCGACACACAAGGCCGCCCGTCCTGGACGATACCCGTCGTCAACGGCGGCCAGCTCGTCAACATCCGGCACAGGATATGCCGACCGGGCGACAGCGGAGATCGTTACCGGCCCCATATGTCAGGACTTGGGAATACTTTGTTCAACGCCGACAACGTGTATGCGGACGTCCCCGAGATCGTCATCGCCGAGGGAGAAAAAAAGAGCATCGCGCTTTCGCAATACGGCTTCAACACCGTCGGCACGATGGGCAAGAGCGGGTTCCAACCGCCCTGGGCCGTGCGGTTCAAACGATTCGAGCGGGTATACGTGGCCTATGACCCGGATGCCACAGAAAAGGCCGCCGAGACGGCGCGGCTGTTTGGCAAAGCTGGGCGCGTGGTGGACCTGCCGTGCAAGCCGGACGACTTTTTCGCGCTGCACGGTGGGACGCCGCGGGAGTTTCAACGGTATCTGGACCTGGCGTGGAGGGTGCATTGAAAGAGGAGAAGAGATAATGATAGCAGAAATGAGCACAGGAGAAGCATTGGCGTCATTCTCTGACTCGGATCATATCCGTGCCGAACGTGACCATCTCAAGGCCGAACTGGAGCAGGCTCAAAGTGCGCTCAAGGCCCACATTGCATACTGGATCCATATTTATCACTGCCCCCTGTGCAGGTGTGGATTAGACTGTCAGAAAGAAATCGAGCACTTTGAGAATGCCAAGCAGGCTACCATTGCCGTGTTTCCGGGGGCGGCGATTGCGTTTGCAGAGCCGGCAGAGGAGAACTGATGGACCCCAACACACAACAGGCCGCCATCGACCTACTCGTGGCCATAGTGCTATGCATCAAGGCCGCCCTGGGCCTGGACGATGACGCCACGACGGAGGAGATGTTGCAAGAGATCATGCGGCTGCGACGGTTGGCGGGGAGGGCGAATTGACGAGCGTTGACTTGCGCCTGGGCGACTGCCTGGATGTGCTACCGGGGATTGAGGCGGGGAGTGTCAAACTGTGCTTTGTCGATCCGCCCTACAACATCGGCATTTTCTGCAAGATGACACCCGCCGACTATCTGGCGTGGTGCGAGCAGTGGATCGCAGAATGCGCCCGCGCCCTTGCGCCAAACGGTGCGTTTTGGGTGAGCCACAAAGACCCGCGCATCTTGGGCCGCATAGCCGATATGATAGAGACGCATGGCTATGGGCTGATCAACTGGGTGACGTGGGACAAGTACAACGACGCGGGCGACATGCAAGGTTTCATGGACGGCTACACCGTGGTTGACTCGTTGCGCTCCTTTCAGGTGATGGCCGAGTATCTCATCTACCACGCCGACGAGGGCGAATGGACGGCGCAATGCGACCGGGAACGCGGGTTCATCTTTGAGCCGCTGCGGGCGTACTTGGCGGGGGAATGGAAACGGGCGGGGCTGACACGGCGCGATCTTAACAAAGCCGTAGGATCGTCCTTGAGCGGTGGCGGGATGGCGTCACACTACATCGGTCTGACCACACAATGGTCGCTGCCCACACGAGAACATTACCACCAGTTGCGCGCCTATGCCAACGCACATGATCATGGCGGTGAGTACCTGCGGCGGGAGTATGAGGACCTGCGGCGGGAGTATGAGGACTTGCGGCGGGAGTATGAGGACTTGCGCTATACGTTCAACAACCCCGGCAAGGTATCCAGCGTGTGGCAATTCCCGCCCGCGCCGCGTGATCCATCGTGCCCGACGCCCAAGCCGCCCGCGCTGATGGAGCGGATCATCGCCACCACGAGCAACCCCGGCGACCTGGTGCTCGATCCGATGATGGGCGGGGGAACGACGGGCGAGGCGTGCGCCCAGTTGGGCCGCGACTTTGTAGGCATCGAGATCAACGCGCGACGATTCAAGGCTGCCCGCGCCCGCATCGAGGCCGCCCAGCGCGAAATGGTACAGCTCACCCTGGAGGTTTCGCCTTGACATTGAAAGCGCACATGTGGTATAATGGAAGACGATGTGGGGTGACGGCCCACGTCTGCAAGACTCAGAGCATAGATAGGCGAGAACCTGCTTTTTTGTCGGCGTTGCCCAAGTGGGCACGTCGCCCAAAGTCCTGTCTATGCTTTGGGCAACGTCGGCAAAAGGGCAGGTTTTTTGTTTCCAGGATGACAACAGGAGATCGACAATGAAAGACCCAACACCGACCGTACTCGAAATGGAAAGGCTCCACTTCAGCGGGAACATCGTACCGCATACGTGGTATCAGCATCTCACCAGGGAGAAGAAACACCGCGCCAAGAACGGGGAAATAGAAACGTACACATACCCCTACCTTGAGGCGATTGCCATTCTCTCCGACATCTGTTACTGGTACAGGCCGCGTGTCGTTCGTGACGAGGACACCGGGCACGTTATCCGATATGAACGCCGTTTCAGCGCCGACAAACTCCAACGGAGCTATGCCCAGTACGGCGACCTGTTGGGACTCAGCAAGGAACAGGCCCGCAAGGCCATCAAGTGGCTAGAGGAAAAGGGCGTGATCACGCTAGAGCTGCGCACCGTGTCCACACAAATGGGCAACCTTCCCAACGTCCTTTACATCGAGCCGGTTGTCTCCAAGATAGCCGAAATCAGCTATCCCGTCGGCCAAAGTCAATCAACTGACATATCCCTGTCAATCAACCAGGATACCCCCCCTCAATCAACCGATACAAATACAGAGACTACTCCAGAGACTACTTCAGAGACTTCAGAAGAAAAAGAAAAGAAAGACGTTTTTCCCGAATTCGAAAACCAAGACGCCGACATAGACCCCGATACTCTCTTCCCTGTTGGTGAGAAAAAAGATCACCAAGAAAAGCAGCAAGCCATAGAACCGTTCAAGGTTACTGGTGACATGGCGGCGGACATCCTACAAGGTGCCCGCCTGAAACAGCGGCGCAATGTTCCCGACTGGGCCATACGTGGGGCTGAAGGGCCGGACCCCTATTACAAGGTGCTCCTGGCATTCTGCAAAATGACCGCCCAGTCGGCGGAAGCCATGGGCGAAAAGATCGGGCGGGACTGGTTGGGGCAGTTTACGCAATTGGCAGAGGACAATGGCCTATCGCCGAGCCACCTGGTGCGGGCGCACGACATCTTACCACGCAAGGAGTGGGGTGAGTGGTTCTTGGAACACCACCAATGGACCGACCCGCACAAGACGAGCTACCTTGGTAGGCTGCGCATGGCAGCATCACAGATCCGTGACGGGGTGCTCGAACTGGCCCCCTTTGAGAACTGGAGTCACAGCCTATGACCGACGACAAGGCCAAATATCGCGAAATCGTACACTCGCCCGCCGACCTGGGCGTGGAAAAAGTCAAATGGGCCGAGCACATCCTGACCAGTCCCGGCGTTCCGTTTGGCATCAAAGACGTCGACGACAAGATGAACCCGGCCCACCCCGGTGATATGGTGGTCCTGTGCGGCCGGCCGGGCCATGGGAAGACCAGCCTGCTGGCCACCATCGCACGGGCCGAGGCGCGGCGCATCATAGCGCGAGGCCGCGAAAAAGAGGAAGCGGTATTCTATGTCACCTGGGAGCAGGTCGCCGAGGAGATCGACCTGATCCTCGACGCCAACGACGACTACACCGTGGCCGACATTATGCGCGGACGGGCCAACCTGGACGTGATCCGGGCGCGGGCCATCAAGCGGGTTAACCTGCCGATCTGGATCATCGGCGACAGCATCAGCCGGACCAGCACCAAGAGCATACGCCTGTTCACCGACGCGGTATGCACCGCTATCGAGCTGGCCGTGGAGGAGTTCGGCATCACGCCGACCCTATTGTGCCTCGACTACATCCAGATCATCCCGGTGCGCGAGGCGACAGAGCAGGTTATGCAAGTCCTGTACGCCGCCAAGCGGGCCAAGGAGCTGGCGAAGCGGATCGGGGTTCCGGCGTTTGTCGGCGCCCAGGCCCGGCGCGAGGTGGACGATCAAGAGTTCAAGATACCCACCACGAGAGACGCGCAGTGGGCCAGTATTATCGAGCAGGTGACGGATAAGTTCATTGGCCTATGGCGGCCCTGGTTGACCGACCGCGAGAAAAAGCCGATCCCGGTTGGCGGCGCCGAAGTCCCGATCACGGAGAACCTGATCATCATCCAGATGTCAAAGCAGCGGTTCGGCCCGGCGGGTTTCACCTGGGCCAAGCACTTCAACCCGGCGCAGCTCGAACTATGCGACCTGGAGTTGAGACGAGAGGAGCCGTACCTATGACGATCCAGTGGTTCTGTTTCTGCTGCCTTGTTACCCGGCGCTACACCTACAGCCACACCCGCACCGACGTGCGCGGCGTGGTATGGGACGTGTACCGCTGCCCGGTGTGTGGGAACCGGCGACAGGTGCCGGTGGGGGAGGGAGAATGAGACGCCGTTTCGGACCCAAGAGCACGCGGACATACAGGTTCGAGAAATGGTTGGGCAGAGAGCACCCGGCCCTACTCAGAGAATGGGAATACGAGGTGTGTCCGTATCTCGAACTGGACGAATGGCTTGAGCGCGACCACTGGCGGGTGTTGGAGGAATGGGCCGCGCTGCCAGAACCAAAAGAGGAGGGACACTAAATGTACAAAAAAACTGACAAAAACTCGGAATTGCGATATTGGCGACCAGAGCCGCAATTAGTCGATGGTATCTACCTGGCCATGCTCGTGCCGACGGTTGTCTATGTGCTGGGCGTCATTGTCTACAGCCTGGAGTCAATGACGGCCTTCGCGCCGACACTGGGTACGCAATTGTACGGCTCCGCGCTGATGGTGTTCGGCGGCGAGATGGGCACTATCGCCACTGTCATGGAGGTGTGGCGCAAGTGGCAATCCGATGCGGTCAACAAGTGGGACAAACTGGGCATTGCCATTTCGTTGATCGCCACACTCGGAAACCTGTTCGTCATTTTTACGCGGCAAACGGCATTGACGGTCTGGTGGGTGCCTATCGTCCGCAATTACGGGCCAATGGTGCTCCTTGCCTGTAGCGGTCTGGACTGTTACGCGACAGTGGTTGAACTTGGTTTCCGGCAGGCGTCATTTGGCGAGCGCTGGCAGGAATGGAACGACGCAAAGCACAATTGGGAGGCCAGGTACACGCGCAAGGAGGAAAACGCCGACGAACTGGCGGCGCTGTCGAAACAGAT
>Ga0307441_1000165_pt1 | contig 26076 bp, 20 predicted proteins | sample SalMarWE160420MG_FD_202149 | JGI IMG/M metagenome (GOLD analysis project Ga0307441, IMG submission 202149) | Salt marsh sediment microbial communities from the Plum Island Ecosystem LTER, Massachusetts, United States - WE1604-20 | ecosystem: Environmental > Aquatic > Marine > Intertidal zone >... | reverse complement strand
TTCCACAACTCCCTATCAAGACTTCTATATTGAATTGCTTCACTTATATGCTGCGGCAAAATATTTTCGGAATTATCCAGATCCGCAATAGTTCTGCTTACTTTTAAAATTCTATCATAAGCTCTGGCAGATAAACCCAGCTTTGTCATGGCCATTTTTAGTAATTCTGATCCTGCGTTATCTAGTTTACAAAACTGTCTGACCTCTTTAGATCCCATATCACCATTGTTATAAATGTGTTTTAAATGGCTGAATCTATTTAATTGTATTTTTCTCGCCGCAATAACTCTTTCTCTAATTTTTGAAGAAGATTCACTTTTTGTATCTGCCGACAGTTCTTTATATTTAACAGCCGGCACTTCTATATGGATATCAATTCTGTCAAGCAAAGGACCGGAGATTCTTGCCATATATTTTTGAATTTGAGGAAGTGTACATGTACATTCTTTTGCCGGATCGGTATAATAACCGCAAGGACAAGGATTCATTGCAGATGCAAGCATAAAATTAGCAGGAAATTCAAGAGAAAGCTTGGAACGACTGACCGTAACTTTTGAATCTTCAAGAGGCTGTCTTAAAACTTCCAGAACATTTTTCTTGAATTCGGGTAATTCATCCAGGAAAAGAACGCCGTGATGCGAAAACGAGACTTCTCCCGGACGAGGAAAGGAACCGCCTCCGACAAGCGCCGCATCTGAAACCGTGTGGTGCGGACTTCTGAACGGTCTTTCCGTTATTAATGGCAGGTCTTTGGGAATTATTCCTGCAACCGAATGTATTTTTGTTGTTTCAAGCGCTTCGTCAAAAGTCATCGGCGGTAAAATGGAAGGAATTCTTTTAGCCAGCATTGTTTTTCCCGAACCCGGCGGTCCGATCATCAATATATTATGTGCTCCGGCAGCAGCTACTTCCAGAGCCCTTTTTACATTTTCCTGACCCTTGACATCTGAAAAATCAAGATGATATTGATTTACCCTGGAAAACAATTCGTTTTTATTCGTTACGGTTTTTTCTATTTGTATTTCATTATTAAGAAATTGAACAACCTCCATTAAATTTTCCATTCCGTAAACATCTATATCATCAACTATGGAAGCCTCATCGGCTGAATCTTTCGGTAAAATAATTTTTTTAATCCCATTCCTTTTAGCCTCAACGGAAATCGGCAGGGCGCCTTTAATCGGGCGGAGAGTACCATCCAATGAAAGCTCACCTAAGAATATTGAATTATCCGGACTATTGCTTTTGATTATTTCAGTTGCAGTCAGTAATCCAACTGCAATCGGAAGATCAAAAGAACTGCCTTCTTTTTTAATATCTGCAGGAGCAAGATTAATTGTTATCTTTTTAAGCGGGTAATCGTAACCGCTGTTTTTAATTGCAGATGCCACTCTTTCTCGGCTTTCCTTAACAGCGTTGTCCGGTAAACCGACAATTGTAAACGAAGGAATTTGTTTTTCAACATTAGTTTCAACCTCAACAACGTATGCATCGATTCCTAATGTTGCACTGGAGAATATTTTTGAAAGCATTTCCCCTCTTTAATTTTAAATTATAGAATGATTAAATCCGACTTTTAATTTAAATTATTAGCAATAAAGATGTAAACTAATTGTAAAGATAAAATTTTATTTTGTAAGGATCATCTTTTTCATTTCGGAATAACCGGGAGTGGAAATCTTATATAGATAAATTCCGGATGGAAGGTTCGCAGCATCAAATGAAAAAGTATGTATGCCTTGTGATAAATATCCTTTAAATAATCTTGAGATCTCCCTGCCTTCAAGGTTATATACCGTTACTTCCAATTGACTGCTTATCGCCAAGTCAACAATAATACTTGTCGTTGGATTAAAAGGATTCGGATAATTTTGTTCAACTACAAAAGGTTGAATCTCCCCCTGCCCGACTTTAACAGATGAAGAATAGGTTACTCCTCCGTCATTATTAACTTGCTCTATTCTGTAATAAACGACATCATTTCCATTATCAATTCCGTCGACAAAACTGTAGGTTTTGGAATTATCGTTGTCTGCCTGTACTCTATAAATATCCGTATATGGTGAATTACCTACAGACTTTTGCAAAACATAATAATTTGCCTGTTTAAAATCTCCGCCGCTCCATTCAAGTTGATACGCACTATTCAATGGAAGAAGGTTTAATTCCGGAGCCCTGGTAAATATCGGGGCATTGGATTTAATATATTGAATTCCTATCGATGAAATATTCATTTTATCGTTACCGGAATTAAGATTATCGGAATTATCAAAATCGAATTGCGACATTACTGATGAACTATCGCTTATAAAATTAATAAAATTCTCATTGGAAGATGAAACTTCAATACTATTATTTAAATCTATAAATCTTAACAAATCAATTTCGAAAGTTTTATCAGTATCGTTATTTTGAAAATTGAATATTAAATCACTGGCATTTAAAAAAAACGGAATATTATCCTCTGCAATTAATTTGCCGTTACTGTAAAAATCCGCCGTATGGTTTGTAAATGAAAAATCAACTGCAATATGATACCACGATTTTCTACCGATAAAAATTGAATTCATATTATTTATAGTTTCATTTCCCTTATCCACAAGCAGCATTTGATAATTATTAGTGGATAAATCGTACTGAAAATCCGGATTATTTTTAGCTGAGATTTGTAAAAATGAAAGCCGTGAATTGTTTGATTTAATCCAAAATTCGGTTAAAAGGTTTTCAGATTGTATTTTCTGCATTGAAATATTTAATGAAGAGCCGTTCTCAAAAAGGATCGATTTTCCGGCACTTTTTTGAGGCTGATAGAATTGAAGATCTGCAGTTATATAGTTTTCTAAATTCTCATTTCCGCCGGAATTCAATAAACCTAAAACCTGATCGCTGTCTTTAAATACTCCGTAAAATTTAACATCGGATCTTGAAACGGAACCTGAATTAAAATTCATTAATATCTGGAAATATGTACCTGAGGAAAATGCCGAGTCTTCTAAATTTATAACCGTTTTATAAACCGGATCTGTGAAATCCTTCAAAGTCGATGCAGAATAGTTTAAAATCTCATTTTTGTATGATGATCTTAATTCAATTTTCTTAATAGAAATTTTTTCACCTGGAATGATGTATAATTCCAATCGTTCTGCCGAAGGAAAAACACTGGAAGTAATTAAGGAAATATCAAAGTAGGAATTAACGGGTATATTTTTCGGATAGACAAGATTATAGTTATCCGATCCGTTCTTACCGTAACAAACGGTCAAAGAAAAAAAAACAAACCAGATACAAATTGTTTTAAGCATATAGATTTGAAATTAAGAACTAAAATTCAAAATTTCAATTATTTATAGCTTCGGAGGAACTCAATTCTGTCTTGAAGCTGATTGACGGGAGTCAACAGTTTATCTTTCCCGTAGATTGCATCTTCCCTGTTATAAAATGCCAATTCGTAATCTTTACTCATAACAATGGCTTCTTCAGGGCAAACTTCCTCACAAAATCCGCAAAAAATGCATCTTAGCATATTTATTTCAAACTTTTGCGGATATCTTTCTTTCTGCCGGTCGGTTTCGCCGGCTTGAACTTCTATAGCTAAAGCCGGGCAAACTCTGGAGCAAAGGCCGCATGCAACACATCTTTCTTCACCATTTTCTTCCTGAACTAAAACCGGCCTTCCGCGATATGATGCCGAAGGAATAAATTTTTCTTCAGGGTATTTCATCGTAAACTTTGGTTTTAGCATATTCTTCATTGTAAGCGACAAACCCTTTACAATTTCAGGTATGTATATTTTTTCCCAGAACGTTAAATCTTTTTCTCTTTTCTTAACAGCCATCAATTCTCCAAAAATAAAACTTCATAATAAACTTTTTCTTCAACCCCTTGGAATATCTTAACTAAATTTTAAAAACCATTACCAAAAAAGCAACCCATATCAAATTTAAAAGTGAGAGCGGGAACATTACCTTCCAGCCCAGATTCATTAACTGGTCATATCTGAATCTCGGGATACTCCATCTTACCCAAATAAAAAAGAATAACAAAACAGCTACTTTAACTAAAAAAGTTAGAACGGAAATTATTGCAAACAATGTTGCCGATAAACCGAATGTTTCAAGGTAAGGAAACTGCCATCCGCCTAAATATAATGTAACTATCATAGCGCTGGCTATAATCATGTTGGCATATTCTGCAAGGAAAAATCCCGCAAACTTCATACTGCTGTATTCTGTATGAAATCCGCCGACAAGTTCGGGTTCGGCTTCCGGTAAATCAAACGGCAGCCTGTTAGTTTCTGCAAATGCAGAAACAACAAAAGTAATAAATCCAATAGGCTGAATAATAGCATTCCACATCCACCCTGACTGCGCCTGAACAATAGCTTCAGGTCTCAACGATTCTGCTACCAATAAAACACCGGCTACCGAAAATCCCATTGATATTTCATACGAAATCATTTGAGCGGAAGAGCGGATACCTCCCAATAATGAATATTTGCTTCCGGAAGACCAGCCTGCAAATGTAATTGCATAAACTCCCAGCGATGTTAATGCAAGTACATAAAGTATTCCCATGTTAACATCAGCTACTACAAGCGGAACATTAAAACCAAAGATAGTAACATTCGGTCCAAATGGAATTACGGCATAAGTTGTAAATGCTACGAACAAAGCAGTAATAGGAGCTAAAGTATGGATCGGCTTATTTGCTACATCCGGAACTATATCTTCCTTTAATAAAAGTTTAAGTACATCTGCAAAAGGCTGAAGCACGCCTTCCCACCCGACACGATTCGGTCCTAATCTATTTTGAGCCCATGCACTAATTCTTCTCTCAAAATAAACCAGGTACGAAACGGTAAGAAGCATAACCGTAAAAACGATTACAATTTTAACAAGACTAAAAATTATTATTTCCCAAATATTCATAATTAAATAAGCTCCGTTTATGCACTAACTGTTTTTTCAATTGGCTGTAATTTTGACTGTATGCCGAGTTCGCCGATTTTATCATAGTCCAAACCGTTAAATGCAGGAACTGTTTTAGAAATTTCCGCAAAAACATCTTCGGCTAAATTAAATTTCATCTTAGTCCCCATTGATTCTGCTAACCGGCTTAAAATTTTCCAGGAAGAAACAGCATCATATTTATGTCCCTGAGCCCATCTATCGTACTTGGAGCCGAATTTATCCAAACGGCTCATAGACATTCCGTCCATTGCTCTATCCATTTCAACCGTAGCAACAGCAGGCTTTATTCTTTGAACTCTTCCTTTAAAATTAACGATAGTTCCGTTCTTTTCAGCATATGCTGCCGCCGGAAATACAATATCGGCCAAAGCGGTAGTTTTGTTAAAGTTGACTGCATGTACAATCAATAAATCAAGTTTTGTTAATACTTCTTCAAGACCCGGATCGGCTGTCAATAAATCATCTTCCAAAACATAAAGCGTTTTAATTTTATTTTCTTTAATTCCTTTAATAATATTTTCAAATCCTGCAATATTTCCCTGCTTATTAAAAATTGTCTCAACACCTAAAGAGTTTGGAGTAATATCATCTCTTTTTAGAATATCATCACCAAAAGCGGGATCATAATGCCTCATGAAGCCAATATTTTTGGAATTAAAAACAGAACCGGCAAACTTATAAAACAGATAATTATCTTCCAGCGTTGAAAATCCGGAACCGATAAATGCAATTTCATTTTTATTAAAGGATTTAAGCTCTTTTGAAGCAGCGGAAAATGCATCATCCCATGTAACCTCCTGCAAAGAGCCTTCACGCCTAACCCGCGGCCCATCCACTCTATCTTCCGCATTAATAAATTTAAATGTGTTTAATCTGCCGTGATCGCACATCCAAAAATTATTTACTTCATTATTTTGACGCGGAGTAATTCTTAAAACTTCATTATTTCTTACCCACAATTCGATATTGCATCCTCTAGAACAGCCCTGACAAATTGTTTTATTTGAGGACATATCCCATACCCTGGCTTTAAATCTAAAATCCCTGCTGGTTAAAGCGCCGACCGGACAAATATCCACAACATTCATAGAATAAGGATTATCCAATTCTTCTCCGGGGAAAGTTACTATGGTAACCCTATCGCCTCTTTTAACAAATGTTAATTCAGGATCCTTTGCAATTTCGTCACAGAATCTGATACAACGTGAACATGAAATACATCTGTCGCCGTCAAACATTACATTAGGACCTAAAGGAACTCTCTTATCCTTATGATTTTTTTCTTCTACAAAACGGCTTTCCCCTACTCCATGTGAATAAGCATAATCTTGAAGCTTGCATTCTCCGGCTTCATCGCATATCGGGCAATCGAGAGGATGATTAATTAATAAAAACTCCATAACCGCATTCCTAGCGCTCAATGCTTTTTCAGATGCAGTATGAACAACCATTCCGTCAGCCGCAATGGTTGAACAAGCAATAACAAGTTTTGGTATTTTTTCAACTTCTACCAAACAAACCCGGCAATTTCCCGATATGGATAAACTTTCATGCCAGCAAAAATGCGGTATTATTATTCCGTTATCTTTAGCAGCCTGGATTATTGTTTGACCCTGCTTGAACTCAATTTCCTTTCCATCTAAAACTAATTTCGGCATATTCTTTCCTTAATGACATTCTTATTAAGAAGAAAAAAATTTTAGCTGTTATCTAAAAGTAGTTTTGTCATTTCGACCACAAGAAGAGATCTTATATCTTAAAAAGATTTCTCAGTCGGTCAACTTCTTTCCGGCAGGCAATCTCCTTCGAAATGACAATTACTTTCTGTTAAGATAACCATGCTTTTTTTTATTTTAATACTGATTCGACCGTATGATAATCGAAATTAAAAGCTTCTGCAACACCTTTATATGTTATTTTGCCGTCAATCATATTCAATCCTAATTTTATTTCAGGATTGGTTTTAACAGCAGCAGCGTAACCTTTATTTGCAATTTCAACCGCATAAGGCAATGTTGCATTTGTAAGCGCTAAGGTTGAAGTATGAGGAACCGCTCCCGGCATATTGGCAACACAATAATGAAGCACACCATCCACAACATATGTAGGATTTTCATGAGTTGTCGGCTTGCAGGTTTCAATACATCCGCCTTGATCGACTGATACGTCAACAATTACGGATGCTTCTTTCATTAAGCTCAACATTTCCTTTGTAACCAGTTTAGGTGCTTTGGCGCCGGGAATTAAAACAGCACCAATTACCAAATCGGCCTTAGGCAAACCTGCCCTAATATAATATTCATTGGACATCATTGTTGTGACGTTCTTCGGCATGACGTCGTCAAGATATCTCAATCTAAAAAGATTATTATCATATATTGTAACCTTAGCTCCAAAACCGGCGGCTATTTTTGCAGCATTTGTTCCGACTATACCGCCGCCCAGAACCATCACTTCGGCGGGACCGGTTCCCGGAACGCCGCCTAACAAAACTCCTCTTCCTCCCATAGCTTTTTCAAGGTATTTAGCTCCTTCCTGCGGAGCCATTCTCCCGGCAACTTCACTCATAGGAATTAACAGAGGCAACGATCTGTCAGCTTTTTGAACTGTCTCGTAGGCAATACATACGCTTTTGCATTTCATCATTGCTTCGGTCAATTCCTTACTCGCTGCGAAATGAAAATACGTAAATAATATCTGACCTTCACGTATTAATTTATACTCAGGCGCGATTGGTTCTTTAACCTTCATTATCATTTCGGCCTTTTCATATACTTCTTTAGGTGTACCGACAATTTCAGCACCTACAACCTCGTAATGATCGTCCCTAAAGCCGCTTCCGGCACCTGCATTTGTTTCTACAATAACTTTATGTCCGTTCTGAATTAATGTAGATGCGCCTACGGGCAGAAGCGCTACTCTATTTTCGTTAGCCTTTATTTCTTTTGGAATTCCGATTAACATAGTTTACCTCTTCTTTTATTCAGCATGTCTGCTTTTTGGCAGACTATGCAGCTGATTTTAATAGTGCATTTTTTGACTTTATAATTAATTTGACAAATGTGTTTTCATCAAGCAATTCATTTGCAGTTTCAAGGATGTTTTCCCTTGTTACGGCATCAATACTTTTTATCACTTCATCTGTTGTTTGAATTCGGTTATAATACAATTCGGATTGAGCCATCCTTGTCATTCTATTCGATGTACTTTCAAGGCTTAACAACAAACCGCCTTTTATAGACTCTTTTGCCTTATCCAATTCTCTGCCGGAAATTTTTACTTCTCTTAATTTTTTAAATTCTTTCGATACAAGATTCAAAGCTTTATCAATCATTTTCTCATTGGTAGAAAAATAAACACCGAAAGCCGAAGTATCGTAAAATGAATTTAAGAATGAATTAATTTGGTAAGCAATTCCGTTTTTTTCTCTTATAGATTGAAACAATCTTGAACTGCTGCCTTCTCCTAATATTTGAGATAATACCAAAGCTTTGGTACGTTCACGATCTTTGTAGCCGTATGTCGATCTGCCGATTATTGCATGAACCTGCTGAATTTCTTTTTCTATAAATTCTAATTTTGAAGGTGAAGACGAAGAAGAAAAATATTTCCTTCTTATTGTTGAAATGCCGAGATTCTTTTTCATATACTTATCGGTAAGTTTAAGAAGCTTTTCATGCTCTACGGCACCTGAAGCAGCAATAATAAGTTTATTAAATCCGTACTTTTCTTTAATAAAGTTGAATAAATCGAGCTGTGAAAATTTCCGGAGATTATTTTCCGTACCTATTATAGGAAGGCTCAAACTATTTCCCGAGTATATCAATTCTTCAAATTTATCGAATATCAATTCTTCCGGATTGTCTTCAATATCATAAAGTTCATCAATTACAACACGCGATTCTTTTTTAATTTCATTGGGTTTAAATGCGGGCTGCTGTACCATATCCGAGAGAACATCAAAGGTTGTTTCCAGATGACTGCCCAAACCGCGCCCGTAGTAACATGTCTGCTCTTTAGATGTAAAAGCATTTAAATAACCGCCTAAGGATTCTATATCAGTCGCAATTTTTTTTGCTGACCGGGATTTAGTACCCTTAAATAGCATATGCTCTATAAAATGTGTTATTCCGTTATTCTTCATACTTTCATCACGCGATCCTACATTAAACCAAAAACCGAGAGAGAAAGATTTTACGTAAGGGATCGTCTCTGAAATAACTTTAATTCCGTTCGGAAGGACTGTTTTTTTATACTGGCTCAAATCTGTAATTTCTTCTTATAATAACGAAAAATGCGAATTCAAATATAGAGAAAGAGAGATATGTAGTCAAGAAAGTTGAGTGCTGCAAAGTGCCGAAAACATGCCGTATTTGTTACATTATTCACAAATTGTGACGGATTTTTTAACACAATTAATATTATAGTTTTTAGTTTGCTTTTTACTTAATTGATACAAATTTATTTTTAAAATGGTTTTTATAAAGTATTCAATTTACATACTTTTTTAATCTATCTAACTCTGGATGAAATCTTCCTCTTTTATATCAAAACTGCCAAATTTAATTTTACAGTATTATTTAACGGAAAAAAGACTGAACTGAAATAGTAAATAAAAATGAGCTCAAAAAGTGGTAATGCTTTTTCACTTTAATTTCATCCTTATTGACACGAGAAAATTTATTTTCAATAATCCCCGAATAAAAAAAATGACAACCGGAAAATTAAATGGGTACAGCGCAGTTATAGTAAGCGGAAAACCATCCAGACAGCTAATGTTAAACATTGCAACACTCACCGAATGGTATGTTCCAAGGCTGCTGACAAGACTTTTATGATGAATGAAACACTACAGAAAATTGTTAAAACCATGTTGTGCGGTAGGATATAGTAATGTTCTATAATTGGTTTTTCTTGAGTTTAAAAAATCCGAGATAAAGTTGTTTTCCAGGCGTTAATAATGGAAATTTGATTTATATTTTGTACCATTAAATTAATAAGTTTGGCTAGTCATTTGATAGATCATACTTTCGAACATTTTTTACTCCTTAAAGAATTAAGACGAATAGTTGATTTTCCGGACAAAGATTTTTTAAAGCTTACACCCTTGCTTGAGAAAATTCACGTCAAGAAAAATGAGCATTTATTTATTGCGGGACAAATTTCAAGAAAGGTTTATTTTGTAGAGAAAGGATGTCTGCGGCAATATCTAATTAATAGCAATGGAGAAGAAAGAAATATTTATTTTAAGATTGAAAGCGGCTGGGTCAGCGAACTGCAAAGCTTCTTAAATGATACCCCGACAGAATTAAACTTGCAGGCGCTTGAGGACAGTACCCTTTTAGCAATGAATCAAAAAAACTGGATATACGCCGTAACGCATATTGCTCCATTTACAATGTATTTTATTAAAGCACAGCAAGAAACAAATTACGTGTTAAAAAAACGATTAGCAGAAGCTACTATCGAAACTCCTGAAGAAAAGTATATGCGTTTTCTTAAAGAAGAAAATCATCTTCTCCTGCGTTTGCCTTTGTTCCAAATTGCTGCTTATTTAGGAATGACGCCGGAAACGCTTAGCCGTATTAGAAATAAATTAGCCAAAAAATAATTTCTTGATTCGAATCAAGGACTTTACAGTTTTAAGCGGTTAGCTTGCCCTATAACAATTAACAATAAATTTAAGGAATAGTATCATGAAAAACGAAACAATCAAAGTCGGGCAAGTATCTATTGATTTTCTGCTTGAAACTGCAGATACAAACGGCTCGGTAGCTATGTTTGAGTTTAGTGTACCGGAAGGAGCTAAAGTACCCCTTCCTCATTACCACGAACATTATGATGAAACAATTTATGGGTTAGAAGGAGTTATTACATTTACCGTTGAAGGTAAACGAATCGACATTGCCAAAGGTGAAACTTGCTTTATTCCCCGCGGTGCAGTGCACGGATTTAATAACTTCGGGTCGGAAAATGCTAAGGCTTTAGCAGCGATTACTCCTGCTCTTCTCGGACCTAATTTCTTCAAAGAATGTGCTGAAATCGTAAATGCCGGCAGACCTCCAGATATTGAAAAACTAAAAAAGGTAATGACCGGTTACGGTTTGGTTCCTGTTGTGCCTAAAGTACTACAACATGTGTAAAACGTGATGTGATCGAAATTGATTTGATGAAGAGACTGCCCTTATTGCATTTATGTTTATCAGTGATAATGAAATGTTCGTAACGGACTTTGTTGCAGTGTAGAATAAGGTAATGAATCTTGATTGATCTAAAAGGTGGTTTGGTAATCGGACCGCCTTTTTAATTTCATTTCTTTATTCAAAAAAGATTAATTGAAGGAACACCGGAATTTCAAAGTAAAAAGATTGGTTTTACTTTCGAATTGTCAGCCAAAAAATTTTGAATGTTCAAAAAATTTCTAATAAAGTGAAATCCCTCTTCTTAATCAAAAATAAGTTCTAATAATGTTTTTCATTATAATAAATCAAATTCTATTAAACTTTTTGCATCTTAATAATATATCTATTTTGATTCTAATCTCTCAAACACTCCAAAGCTTGTACTTGTGTTTCCATTTTCATCAAAACTTAAATATGTCACTTGAACAGTATCCTCAGAATCCGATAAAACAGCAGTTTCCTTAACACAAATTTTTCCGGCCTTTTTTGCTATGCCCTAAATAATATTCGGACTCAATAAACGATAAGATTCTGAATCAGCAAACGGAGTGCCTTTGACCGGGTACTCCAATCCATCTAATTTTCCTTTAAAAGATATTTTTAGACATTCTTCCTTATCATTAATAATTTCTTCTTGCATATTGACGAAATTTCCATCTGTTTCTATTGTTAGAATCTGGCTTTTTGTAATTGATGGAATATTCTATAGTTCCAAATTCAATTTCCAAACACCCGAAAATCCATTGCGTTCCATTAATACATTCTTATAATAATTGTTTACAACTTAATGTCATTGCAATCAAAGCTCCGCAAAATACTACAATGTTACAATTGCTAACTACCTTTTTATTTTTAACACGACTTTTTTAACTAAATCCAACTTACCCAATAAACTTGCTCCGAAACAAGAATGCCGATAACCATATCAAACGTTCGCATCTAAGATAGTTGCAGCTTTCATTATAAGTTTATGTTACATATTTACTTTTTGCTTTTATAATATTCTTCTAATTTTTTTAATTCCTCCTCCATTCTTTTTCGCCAATCCTTGCCATTTCGTTTTTCCAAATATTCTTCAATTATTGCATTATGTTCTTTAGCACCGGTTGGGTCACAACCTATTAAAACATCTTTAAATCCGCCATATTTATTAATTACCTCTTGACGAACAGAATCAGGAATTGAACTTGAATTCTTAGCGATTATAACTAAACCTCCGATCCAAAAATTTACTATTCCTTTAGACAATTCTTCCTTGGCAATATCCGCATATCTATAATTATAATCTCTAAGTGTCTCATCTAGCCTTAAAGATTCTCCGGATTTTAAAACAAGATTTTCTATGTTTTTTTTAAGATACCCTATACATGAAATCATTAAATCATATTTTCCAGGGGGAACATTTTTTATAAAATATCTACCGTTATTATCAGTAGATGCCCCCAAATAAGTTTGAAGCAGAATTACGGATGCACCTACTATTGGTTCATGTGTTACGGAATCAACTACAACACCATAAATAGAACAATATTTTATATTGGTTTGTCCGTATAAATTAGAAAAACAATTTGTCATTAAAAACAGTATTATGATTTGAGGATATTTAGCGTGAATATTCATATATATATTAACTTTACAATTTTAACCATATAACGTTTTATTTACTATATAAAAAATTAATAATAATTTTAATTCTGCCTTGCTGCATTCAAGAGTAATATTTCAATAGAGGCGGCTGAGATTATTTCTTTTAGTTCACCTGCCGAAGGCAGGTTATTAGCGTAAAAATAGTTTTAAGAACTTATATCCAAAATTGATTTGCTACATAACAGTTTGTAACACTCGTTAAATTGTTTTATTTACAATAATATTTTTTTTCAATTCCAAGCATCTTTGTAATTGGAAATTTGGCTTAATGATTCCATAACTATTTCTTTTGGTATTCGAAATTCATTTACGATTTCCCGTACAAGCTTATTTTCATTCGGCAGGATTATTTTTTTATAATTGTCATTCTTGAATTCTATAACAGAAAAGTTATGTATAACTTTTGAAGAATTATTCCCGAATAGTACTATTAATAGTGAATTCATGAATGTCGCAGTATCTTCAAACGAAGCTTTTATAACACAATCGAATTCCGCTAATGTTCGAGATTTCGGATTCACGATATAACCATGTTTTAAATCTCCGTTTCTAAAAAACTTTAATCGTGAAAAACCGTTACTATCTTTGGGAAACAGAATATATTTATCATATCCGAAATTAATTTGATATTCAGTTGATAAATTGCGGGGAAGCGGTACAAAAAACGGGGCGGCATAACCGACATCTGCAATAAATTCTTTCTTATCTATTTCTATTATGCTTACAATATGAACATCGGGTGCACTCATATCCGCACCGCACAAAACGACATTGTAACCCAAAAATTTCAAAAGTTTATTAAAGTAAAAATTATTTGAATAACAAGTTCCGCCGAAATTATATTTTCTTATTCCCTCAATATATAATTCAAAATCAGGTATGTAACAAAGATTGAACTTCTTCTTATAGTACATTTTTGAAATGTTCTCAAAAGGTATATGCGTCAGATGATTATATGTCAGTTCCTTAAGAGCATCTAGACTTGGCTTTCTAATAGAAACATTCAATATATTTAGATACTCTTTAAACAATGAACTTTCTGAATTTAATAATAGCATATATTTAACCATAAAATTTAAGTGTACCAAACAAATTAACAACTTGTGTTTATGATGCCTGCCTGCGCCGGGTAAATTGCCCATCCGTTAGTTGAAAGATGCTGTCAACTTGAAATGCTCGTTAGAGAAACATTCCTTTTTATAATTTTTTAATATTATGAGGATTCGCTTCATTTACCTTGCTCTTTATTCGCCGGTTTCCATGTTTCTATATATTTATCCCCTAAAATCATTTTACCGATATATATAATTTGACCTCCGTGCAGTTCCAAATGTGTTAATGCTAAAATTAATGCCGACATTACCGTTTCATCAAATCCTTGAATATTTCTATTAACTAATAATGACTCGGATTGAACATTGGAAATAATATTATCTATCTTTCTGCGCAATGATTCTATACTTAAAAGGATATCTTTTTTTGTCGTTTGGTTAATCTCCTTAAATTCTTGTGATCTTTTCCTTTCATAAGTCTCTCCCCCAACCCCCGAGCATATCCATTGATTAAGATTTCCCTCCAAATGCTGCCATATTATTCCAATACTATTTGAATTGTTAGTCGGGCCATTCCATATTTGCGGAGTATCCAGTTGATTGATAACGTGTATTATCCGATCGAAGGCTTTTGCGTACCTTGCAGATATTATTTTTAAGAATTCAATTTCAGTTTTCATATTTACCCTTGATTATTATTATATACTAACACGGTATGTTTTGCTTATTTTATTAATACAAGGTTTTCTTGGCTGACATGGGCAATTACCAATTTACCTGGCTATCACGGACCACTCAGTGATAGCTGTTCCTTTTACTCTTCATAGTCTCCACCTGCAATGATATAGATTATGACAGCTTGAATCTATGTATTGATTTTTGTTTTTTGTCCGATATCATTTCAACAGTATCATTTTTTTTGTAGAAATATAATTCTCTGCCTTCAGCCTGCAAAAATAAATTCCGCTTGAAAGATTTGAACCGTTGAATTCAATTTTATATTTTCCAGGATTTTTAACTTCGTTTACTAATGTTTTTACTTCTCTGCCGAGAATATCATAAATCATTATTGTGACTAAACCTGATTTGGGAATTTGATAATTTATTGTTGTTGCTGGATTGAATGGGTTGGGGTAATTCTGTAAAAGACTGTATTCTGTTGGTGGAATTCCGGGCTCTTTTAAGGCAACATAATAAATTCGATCAATGTTCGCATATTCCAAATCCCTTTGAGCCAGCCAGGCGGCCTTTTGGGCCGGGAACCAATTCAAGTCGCCTACCGGGAAATTGTTTAAACTGCCGGTAATTAATTCTGTGTTGCTGTAAGACAGATCCACGGGAATCGGCCAATCCGGGTAGATGAAGTTATCCGGACCGTTGTTTATCAATCGCCAGTCAGGCAAGACAACTGAATTGTTGGTATCGACATCTGCGATAGCAAAATCTTTAAGAACGGTCAATTGGGTTGAAAGCAAGTCTTTGGAATCTGTGAAATCCGGTTTATCTATTAACCAGCTGCCTTCCGATAAATAAGGATATTTATGATGATTACCAAACATTAGGTAAGACCTATAATTCATTGTAATCATTTGAGACAGCCATGTTGTCACACCATTAACCGAATCGGAAGCTACCAGTTGTATAACGTTATTAAAAATCGAGTCCCAATATGCCAGATTACTACTGCACAATATGAGTCTGGGTGTTTTATTCGCTTCATCGGCGCTGTCGGGATATACATTAATAAGTCCCATCGGCTGCCAGTCAAGGTCCTGCTCGCCGTAATCGATTGTATGAATGCCGGGATACGGCTGAATATTGCAGTTCACAAAAATATTGTTTACAACAAACATCCTGCTTTGATATCCGAGATTCATAAACACCGAACCGGCCATATTTATAAATGTATTATGGTTGAAAAAGATGCGTTTAAAAGGATAGGCTCTTAATCTCCAGACATTTCCCTGAGCCATGATAAAAGTACAATTTTCAACAAGCAGCGAATCCTGCTTTTCAAAGCTGTCGAACACGCCGCCGTCACGCCGGCATGGATATCCGCTCATATTGACAAAGTAACAATTTCTGAATATAAAATCGCAGTCGGGGTACTCCGAATAAACCAATACTCCGGTTATATGTTCGCAAAGGCAGTTGTCAAAAAGCAGGCGAAGGTTAGGTGAGGATACTTCTGCAAAAATCTTTGTCGTAGATCCGTCTGCCGCAGCGGGTACAATCCGGCAATTCTTTATAGTTAGGTTACCGTTAACTTGAATGCTCGCGTTCATTTCAGATTGTTTTTCCCCGGCTGCATTGCATATTAATGGCGGCGGTAAATCTGCGTTTTTGTTTTTAACAATTATTGAAGTATCCGGACCTACTATGACTACGGAACGTTTTGGGGTTTGAATAAAGTAGTTCGGATAATACCCGCCGGCTTTCAGTTCATATACCCGTTCCGGGGGCACACCTGCAGTATCAAGGCGCAGTACCTCCGCCAAGGAATTCGGCAGGTTGTTCATTTCATAATAATCTTTAATTACAAGAGTATCTCCTTTTACGGTGGACAAATAGTCCTTCAGAGTCTGCGGGAAAAGCTTTGATGCGTAAAGTAAAAGTAATACCGAAAAAAGCAATTGTGCATTTTTCATTATTTACCTCCTTTAAAATCACCTGAAATTATTTTGCTAGATAAAAAATTAAATCAGATTATTTTAATATTCCGAAAAAATTTAGTTTAAAAATTAATTTCTAACAATTAAATTCTGCCGGAAATTACTTCGAACCAACCCGTATAGGCCTGAAAGGTATAAATAGTTTAAGGATATTAAAATATAAGTAAAAAATAAATTTCTTCAACAACTTGCATTAATAGGTGAAATCTGTGTCTCATTTACTATTACGATATTTGTCGCTATTTCAACAATATCATCTTCTTAGATGCAGTAAAATTATTTGTAACAATTCTGTAAAAATATATTCCGCTCGCAAGATTAGAGCCGTTGAATTCTACTTCATAATTTCCGGCTTTCTGTTCTTCGTTTACTAGCGTTGCAGCTTCACGACCCAGCATATCGTATACTTTCAATTGCACTAAAGTCCCTCCTTTAGAGGGATTTAGGGAGGCCGGAACTGAATATTTTATTATTGTAGTCGGATTAAAGGGATTAGGATAATTCTGCATTAATTGGAATGTCATTTTACTGTTTTCCATTGAGCGAATATCCGTTGCAGACGGCAAAGGACTGCCGGCATTAAACCATGCAGTATATATTAAACAAGCTAATTTATAGGAAGCGCTTTTAAATAATTTTATAGTAAACGATCCCGTATAATTCCAGAGCGCCTGGTAATAGGCATCGCTCTTTGTATCGCTGTTAACCGCTTTCGCCTTAACATCTGCATTTATAACAGAATCAACATATATATAATTATTGTAAATTGTTGTGAAGACAAAATCCGGAATATTTTGAATAAACTGTACGCTGTCTCCCGAATATGTTATTTGTGATTGATATTTCTCTATCATGTCGGTTTCATATCTTGTATGAAGTCCTCCGGGATTATAGTTTTTTGTAATATGAAGCGGCTGATGAGAATCTCCCACATAATGGCCGAGATCGGCTGCCGTTAAAACTGCTTTGTTCCAGTCTTTTCTTTCAAAACATTTTTCCAAAGTATCGTATGTAGTAATTATAGCCCACGGCAGAATACCTTCCCCGATTACAAAAGAAGAACCGTGCTCGGCAACAACAGAATCATAATCCTCGCTAATTCGTCCTGTAGATACAAATTCGGGATAGCTGTCTATATCTATATAATGCTTAGGCGCTTCGGTAGGATCGGATTTTTTCCTGTAGTCTGCATCCGATGCATGAAGAGAAAGCGGGTTCGCCCAATTCATAAATTCCTTCATTTGAGGTGGAAAAGACAGTACGGCGTTTTTATTTATTATTTTATGTCCTGTCGATCCCCAGCCGCATAAAATTAAAGTAAGTATAATTAGAAAAGGTAATAAAAGTTTTTTCTTAAAAGACATCTTACTCCCCTTGTTTAGGTTGTGTAATAGTGTTTCCCATTTCTCTTTTTAAAATACATTTTAATATATAAAATGTAAATTATAATAATAAATTAATCCCGGGATTAATCCCAGGGTTAATAACAACCAAAATTTACATTTTCAACTGTTTTAACAGTTTTCAAATTTAGGCGGTCAACTTGAGTAAGTTCAATTGGATAAATCTATTAGCCCTTAGCTTATAGTATTAATTTCATTTTTAAACTTGTTATGCCGAGACAAGGGACGAGTGAAGTTGAGGCGTATCTTCATCATTGTCATAGTTCGACTCCGCTCACTACGACAAAAAATTTATTCAGAATATTACTGAAAAATTAATTACTTCTCTGTTTAAGTATTTCAAAAAGGAGAATTCCTGCTGCAACCGAAACATTGAGCGACTGTATTTTTCCCTTCATAGGTATCTGAACCAAAAAATCACAATTCTCGGCTGTTAATTTTCTAATGCCTTTTTCTTCATTACCGACAATTAAGGCTATAGGCATTTTATAATCCACACCGGTATAATCTTTAACCGAAGGAATTCCGGGTGATAAACTTTCCAATGAAGAACCGACAATCCAGAATCCGTTTTCCTTTAATTCTTTTATTGCTTGAGAAAGATTGTTGACAGAACAAATTTTAACATGTTCGGATGCCCCGGCAGAGGTTTTTACAACAGTTTCATTTACGGGTGCACTATTATGTTTTGTAATTATGACACCATCTACACCGGTGCATTCCGCTGTCCGAAGTATTGCACCCAAGTTGTGAGTATCCTGGATCGAATCTAAAATTAAGATGAGCGGTATGTTTGATAATTTGGAACTGTTTATAATTTCATCTAAAGTATAAAATTTTTGATCTGACTTTATTGCAGCAACGCCCTGTGCGTTTGAATGGGTTGTAATGTTTTTAAATTTTGAAACCGGAATTTCGCCGCATTTAATCCCTCTTTTTTTTGCAGCTATTCTAATCGCATTAATTATTGAACCTTTTTGACCGTATAATATAAAAACCTGATCTATCACTTCGCCGGAATTCAACGCTTCCAGAACAGGCTTTCTTCCGATAATTAGCTTCATTTTAAAATATTTTTCGAAACCGGTTAAAAAAATTTATAAACATCTTCATTCTATTTTTTCCCAGGTACAACTTTTAACGGCGGCGGAACATATTTTTTCAATTTATCTTTATTTTTGCTGAAATATATAAAACCGATAACGCCAATTATAATTAATGGAATAGATATCAACTGTGCCTCCGAAAGCCCGAATAATAATCTCGGATTAAGTCTTATGAATTCTACCAATAACCTTTCCACCCCGGCAAAAATTAAATAAGTCATAAACAGCTTGCCGTCTGCCCAATCTTTTTTTCTTAATTTCCACAGTATAAGGAAAATTATTACACAGGCTAAAAATTCATAAATTGGTGTAGGATGAAGTCTTATAACTTCATCGAATTTTGTAATCGTGCCGAAGTTATCTTTTCCAACAACTTGTGATGATAATGAGTAATAGTGATCTTTTGCTGCTAATGCAGGATGATTATGAAAGAACTGCATTAGTGCATAATGGGGCTTAATGGTGCCGCCTGAATAACAGGCGCCCCACGGAAGATTAGTAGGAATCCCATAGTCGCCGTCACCTGCAAGCTGGCAGCCGATTCGGCCGATACCATATGCAAGTATTAATGAAGGTGCGGTTGCATCTGCTACGAATAAAAAGGGAATTTTCTTTTTTCTTATATAAATAGCTATTGCAACAGTAGCTAAAACTAAGCCGCCGTAAAATGTCAGTCCGCCGGGGGAAAAGGCAATCATAGGATCGTGAATAAATGAATTCCAATTTTCAATAAGATCAAGCATTTTACTGCCTATAATACCGAATACCATTGCAAGAATAGTAATTCCGGTAGCAATGTTGGGATCAACTTTTCTCCGTTCAAATTCTTTTGTAAGGATAAAGCTCGCAATTATGATTGCTATGGCCAGCATTAATCCCCAGCTGTATACCGTAAAAGGTCCTATCTTAAAAAGTTCAGGATACATTGAATCCTCATTTTTGCTTATTTAATTAACATTGAACATATCAGGTTATTTTTCGAAATAGCTTTTTTGCTTATATATTTCTAAAAGTTTTTCTATTCCATATTTTTTGTAATCTTTCCAAAAAGACCACCTCGCCCTTTTATAATCAATATTTAAAATTTCACTAGCTTCCTTTATACTATTCAAATTTTTTATTTTTTCCAACAAATCAATTTCAATTCTATTTCCATATTCTTTCCTTAATAGGTTAAAATCCTTGTCTCTTTCTTTGATCTTTCTTTTAGCTGAAATGCTGCTATTAAAAATGGATGTAAAGTTTGAATTAATTTCTTTTAATTTATCTTCATTAAATTCCTTATTAATAGTACTTTTGAAATCCTTGATTATAAAAGTACCATATTTTATGGTATCCTTGTTTATTGTAATTATATATTTTGCTCCTAGTTTATTCGCCTCTCTTTTTTGTGCCTTTAAACTTCGGTTTAGATAATCCAAATCTACAGAATAATCTTTTCCCCTTAGAATTTTTGCAATATTAAAGCCTTTTATTTCTATATCTTTAAATGTTGGAAGAGATTTATCCTCATTACGGATAATATAGAAATCTATTGCCTTCTCTGGAAGACTGAATGCCTTTTCATTTTCGCAGGCCAATAATATTCTCTCAATTCCCGCAGCAAATCCGACACCGGGAGTCGGGGTTCCGCCAAGCTGTTCAATCAATAGATCATATCTCCCGCCGCCGCAGAGCGCGCTTTGAGAGCCTACTTTACCGCTTACAATTTCAAATGTAGTTTTTGTATAGTAATCCAATCCTCTTACCAGCTTCGGATCTACTTCAAAAGGAATGCTTGAAGTTGTAAGTAAATCTTTTACAGAATTAAAATCATTCAAACTTTCTTCGTCAAGATGATCAATTAGTAAGGGTGCATCCTTAATTATTTCCTGATCGGATTCCACTTTACTGTCGAAAATCCTGAGAATATTTGTTTCGAATCTTTTCCTGCTGTCTTCGGACAATTTCTCTTTTTTATCTTTTAAAAAGATTCTTAATTTATTTTTATATTCTTCCCTTGAAGAAGGAACGCCTAAAGAATTTATTTTTACCCGGATATCTTTTAATCCCAGCGATTTCAAAATATTAAATGCAATTATAATTATTTCGGCATCCAGCAGCGGCGAAGAGCTGCCGAGAGCTTCACCACCGAATTGATGAAATTGTCTCTGCCTACCGGCTTGCGGGCGTTCCTGCCTGAACATCGGAGAAATGTAAAACAATTTATTCAGCGGCTGCTGTTTACCGAGCGAATGTTCAATATAAGCGCGTACGACCGATGCCGTCATTTCCGGTTTTAATGTCAGGCTTGTTTCACTCCGGTCGAGAAACGAATACATTTCTTTACCGACAATATCTGTCTCTTCACCGATGCTTCTTGAAAACAAAGAAGTTTCCTCAAAAATGGGAGTTCTAATTTCACGGTAATTAAAATTTGTAAAAACCCTTTCAACAATGGATTCCAAATGTTTCCAGTTTGAGATTTCTGAAGGTAAAATATCTTTTGTTCCGGTTATCGCTTTAATCATAATATTATTGATTAATTCTTTGAAGTGGTAAGAAGTAAAATCGCTTTAATAAAATAATGGCTAAATGAGCGGGTACCAATATTAAAATCACCGGATGAATTAAATTTATTCCGGCAGAAATTTAAAACTTCCGGAGAATAATTACCGAAGTCCTTAAACTTCAAAATAGTTTTCTTCTTCTTTTTTAAATATTTCTAAAATTTCGTCCGATGTTTTTGCTTTAATAAGTTTATCTCTAAACTCGTCCTTGTTCATCATTCTTGATATACGGCTTAAAAGCTTAATATGCTTGCTAACAAGGTTGTCTTTTCCAACTAGAAGAAATACCAGATAAACCGGATGACCGTCAAGTGAATCATATTCTATCGGTCGATTTGTTTTTCCGAATGCTGCAAGAATATCGTTTACGGCATTTGTTTTACCGTGAGGAATAGCAAACCCTTTGCCTACACCGGTGGACATTATCTTTTCTCTTTCCAGTACGGCATCCCTAACTTTTTCCAGATCGATTACCCTGGAATCTTCTTTGAACAAGTCGATCAGTTCGTTAATAACATTTTCCTTGCCCTCTCCTTTAAGGTCGGCTACAATATAATTCTTGCTTAATAAATCTAATACTTTCATTAATTTACCGCTAATTTACTTTAGGAATATTTTTAATTTTCAATAAAACCGAATTCAAATTTAATAATCTAATATAGATTAAGCAATGAAATGTACCATTTACCAAAAGAATTTTTTTAGATTTGGCAGGAATCACCTGCTAAACTTCTTTAAGAAAATCGACTAAAATTAAAAACTTCTTATAAGTCGAATATCATCAATCCGGCGGTTAAATAAGATTGCCTTAGGTTCAGCTTTACCGTAATTTAGTACAATAATATTTAGTAAAATACTGGGAATTTAATTATGAACATCCAAAACAAAACGGTACTGGTTTTAGGCGGCTTTGGATTAGTCGGCAGTGCAGTCGCAAGAAAACTGGTCGAAGATAATCCCAAAAGGATTATTATTACTTCATTAATGCTTACCGAAGCAGAGGAAGCTGTAAAAAAACTTGAACAGGAATATCCGCAAAAAGAGAAAGGATATTTTGTTCCGTGGGGCGGCGACATTTTTGTCCGCTACGAGTATAAAGACGAAAGCAGAGCTAAAATATTAGCCGACAAGGAAAATAGAAATACTATTATAAAAGATATTATGGATGAACTTTCGGATGATATTCTGAAAAATTCATCTATTTATCATCTTCTATTAGAATTCAAACCCGATATTATAATAGACTGTATAAATACCGCAACCGCTATTGCATATCAGGATATTTACACTTCTTACCGCTCATTAGCCCATGCAATTAAAAATAATGCATCTTATGATAATTTAGTTGAAGAATCAGAAAAATTATTGTGTACTCTTTATATCCCTCAATTGATAAGGCACGTACAGCTCCTTTATACAACAATGAGCTTAATTAAAACAGAGATTTATTTAAAAATCGGGACCAGCGGTACAGGGGGAATGGGATTGAATATTCCCTACACGCACAGTGAAGAAAAACCTTCCAGAGTATTGTTAAGTAAATCTTCAATAGCCGGCGCACATACGCTTTTATTATTCTTGATGGGACGAACTCCCGAAGGACCTATTACAAAAGAAATAAAACCAACGGCGGCAATTGCATGGAAGAGAATAGAATTCGGCGAGATCAAAAAAAGAGGTCTGCCTATCGGACTATTGGATGTTGATGTATCCGAAGCTGTACCTCTTAAAGGGAAATTTGAAATCCGGTCGGACAAACAATACAAATCTACAGGTGAAACTTTAAAATCTGTTTTCATAGATACGGGTGAAAACGGAATTTTTTCGCTTGGAGAATTCGAAACAATAACCGCCCAAAAGCAAATGGAATTTGTTACTCCGGAAGAAATTGCGGATGTTGTTATATACGAAATTAAAGGCGGAAATACCGGACACGATATCGTTAGTTCGCTGGATCATGCTACAATGGAACCTACTTACCGCGCCGGTTACATGCAGCATATGGCTGTTAAAAAATTAAAACAGCTCGAAAAAGAAAACAACGTAAGCAGTGTAGCATTCGAGCTGCTCGGTCCGCCGCGGCTTTCAAAGCTTTTATATGAAATTCATTTATTCGGAAAAAACTTTAAGACAATGTACGAATTTCTTAAAGCTGACCCGGAAGAGTTATCAAATCAATGCCTTGAAGATTTGGTTAATAATTCAAAGTTGAGGAGCGAAATAATTTCCATAGGGATACCAATCTTATTACCAAACGGAGAATCTTTGCTAAGAGGAAGCATGATAAAAATTCCGGCTTTTCGTGGAGATAACGAACTTGATATAAATAAAGAGAATATCGATAAATGGGCGAATGAAGGCTGGGTAGATCTTCGTTCTTCGAATATAAAAAAATGGCAGTCAAGAATTAAAGAATTAATTGATGAAGCTGAAAGTATATCGTCAACTTACACCGGTTCCCAGCATGTAAGAACAAAAGACTATTGGGATAATTTTGAAGAAATAAATATCGGAAAAATCTGCAGCTGGTTATTTATCCATGAAGAACATGGAAATAGGATGAAAGCCTAAATAAAATAGATATTAAGTTCTTGAAAAATTCAATCTGTATTGAGGTTGTCTCAAAACTGTCATTCCGGGCTTGACCCGGAATCTAAATACTCGAATAACTACTAAAAAGAGATGCTGAATCAAGTTCAGCATGACAAATTCCCTCTTTTGAGACAGCCTCTTCTATTTCAAAACCTTAATGATATTTATAAATAAATTCATAACCGTTTTTTTGAAGCTTTTTAGCAAGTGTTTCTAATTCTTGTCGCGATAGAGTTTCCTGAATCTTTGGAAACAAAACCCTTTCTTCATGATTTATATGATTATCAAGAGACTTACCGAACTTATCTATTTTACCGGCTAATCTTTTGCCGGTTCTCAAAGATTTTACGATTGCTTCAATTTCACGGTGCTGATTAACCATGTCATCCAGTAATTTATCAATTTCCTTAGATATACCCCTTAATTCAGGCTGAAGAATATTTTCTTCAAGATAAAAATGATTTTCCAATTCCTGGTTATAAAAATGAACAACATATTTTGATTTGTCTTCATTTGTTTTCGGCATACCTTCGATAGGCTTACTTCCCTTTTTTACCATTTGTATTACCAATGAACTTAAAAAATGGTCGTGTGCAATTGAAAATAAACTTTTGTGTTCCTGCTTCATATAGAAAAAGTAAAATTATCGTTAATCTTTTTTAAATTATTGCTTGGAAAATATAAGTATATATTTGAACTCTAAAATGAATTTAATTAAATTTTAGAAATAGGCAATGAGATAAACGACACAAAAATGTAATTGTTTTATTACCGAAATTGATATGATTAAAAATAAAGAATAAGTATTATGAATATAGCTTTTTTATTCGGAGCAGGTGTATCTATTCCATCAGAAATGGATAATACGTTAGAACTGACCGAAAAAATTCTAAATGGTGAAAATATAATTAGAGGGACCCAGGGTGAGTATGGTATTAAAAATATGAATTCTACTTTCTTTGATAAGACTAACTATGAATATGTTAATAGGATTAAAAAATTATTCTTTGTTTTACAAAACAATTTAGGAGGTCATTATTCATTCACAAATAAAATAATGAATTATGAAGATTATTATTATATGATTGATTCTATGCATACTGATGAAAATATGGAATATGAAAATCCAATTGTTACTTTTTTTACAGATTATTTATTTAAAGTTCATACCTATCTTTTTGAACCAATAGATGAATTTTATGCACCTTTGAGAATTATAGATTTAATGGGCGAAGCAAAAAATTATATTAAAGACCTGATTGCCCTATATCTGAGCAAACCTGCAAAAAATTTAGAGCAATTTAATTTCATTTCAAACATAAATATTGATAAAGATTACTCTAAAGTTTTTGTATTCACCTTAAATCATGACACATTAATTGAACAATATTTTTTTAAAAATAATATTTCATTTTCAGATGGTTTTATTGATAATAAAAGTAATGCAAGATTTTGGGATCCAAATTCATTTAAAGAAAAAATAAATTTGTTGAAGCTTCATGGATCAATTAATTGGAGAAATTATGACACTGACGATTCTTATGAAAAGGAAGTATGTATTTATAATAAATCCCAACGAGATTTTTTTCATCCAATCATTAATATCGGCAGTTTCAACAAGCTTAATGAATACAGTAAAGGAATAAATTTTGATTTACAATGTCTGTTAAAAAATTATTTAAATTCTTGTAATAGACTTATAATCAGTGGTTATAGTTTTAGAGATAAGGGAATAAATTCAAGAATTATTAATTGGTTATTTGGAAATCGAAATAGAAAAATCATTATAGTACATAAAAATGGAGAGGAATTATTTCAAAACGCTCGACCAGCTATTTTTAGTTTATGGGAAGAAGACAAAAAATCCAATACAAAATTAATTAGAATTATTCCAAAATGGATA
>Ga0307441_1000164_pt1 | contig 26123 bp, 23 predicted proteins | sample SalMarWE160420MG_FD_202149 | JGI IMG/M metagenome (GOLD analysis project Ga0307441, IMG submission 202149) | Salt marsh sediment microbial communities from the Plum Island Ecosystem LTER, Massachusetts, United States - WE1604-20 | ecosystem: Environmental > Aquatic > Marine > Intertidal zone >... | reverse complement strand
GATGGCAGAAACGTTCATTGTAACATAAAAATAAGTGCGCCCCAGGCAGTTCTGGGCACCAAGCTGAAGATTAGGACACTTGACGGCAAAATTGTCCTGAAGATTCATCCTGGAACCCAGCCCGGTACAGTCTTGAGAATTCCCGGCAAAGGTGTTCCATACAGAGGAACTCAAGGGGATCAGCTTGTTCATATACAGGTCTCTCTGCCGCAGACAGTATCTGGGGAAGAAAAAACACTCTGGGAAAAACTCTCAGGTAAAAAAGCTTGACGCTGGAGCAAGTGTATGTTATTGCCCGCATGCACGAATGCATAAAATAGAATGGATTAAAGGAGAGCTTTTTGAATTACGCTTACTTGGCCCTGCTGATTCCCGGATTTCTGCTTTCAGTTTCCGGATTCGTAATGCTTGGCAAGAAACTTCACCCTGTCATTACTGGTTTGATGTTTCTTACAGGCATAGCCGCGCTGGTTCTGGGAGTATTACTGACATGTGTTCCTGATTTTTTCAACGGTTAGGCACTTACTCGATCAATCCCAGCTTTTTGAAGTTGTCGATAAATTCAGACAGCAGTTTATCTTCGGGATGCAGTCTGAACGATTCCAGGGCGAACGATGCTGCTTTCTCAAGTAAGTTATCCTGAACCATCTGGCGTACTGTTGTAATGTAATCCTCCTGTTCCAGGTCATCTAATTCGATTTCTGGATCAATGTCATCTATGGAGGAGGAAAGTGTATAATTTTCGTTCTCGATATCTCTAAGAAGGTCATCAAGCCCCAGGGCATCAGGCATCATTGAAAAAGCCCTGCGGGCAAGCACTACCGCTTCAGAGGCTTCACCTTTTTCCAGCTTTTTCCTTGCTATCTGAACAAGATTAGCTGATTTGATTTTAATCTTGAGAAATTCGATCCTGTAGAGAACTTCAGGATTCTCAGGGTCGAGTTTTCTGGCTCTCTTCAGGTAGGCAACGGCTTTCTGCTGATGCCCGTTATTGAATTCATTATCGGATGCTTCAAACAGTTTTATGAGTCGATCCTCAGAAGCCATCGATATTTTCCTTTCCTGGTTGTTTTCAACTGCCGTTTCGGCAGGTGCAGATACCGATCTTACTGGTTCCTCTTCTTGAGCATCATCGTCCAGGGTTTCTATTTCTGGAGTATCGTTCAGGGTTTCAATTTCTGGAGTATCGTCCAGGGTTTCAATTTCTGGAGTATCGTCCAGGGTTTCAATTTCTGGAGTATCGTTCAGGGTTTCAATTTCTGGAGTATCGTCCAGAGTTTCTATTTCTGGAGTATCGTCCAGAGTTTCTATTTCTGGAGTATCGTCCAGAGTTTCTATTTCTGGAGTTTCGTCAGGAATGTCCGCAGATTCCTCTACAGGATCTTCCTCGGTTTCATCCTGCGTTTTCTTTCTGCCGATCACCTTGATGACCTGAACAAGGACTCCGTTGTTGTCATCAATAACCACAGCTTTCCTCATAAGTTCAAGAGCTTCTTCCCTTTTATTCTGCTGAAGTTTTCTCTTGGCTTTTCTCACAAGGCTTGCTAGAACCTTTGCGTTCTTTCTCACAGCTTCCTCCAGAAAATTAACAGCCCGGAGCCCAAAGATAATACAACTTCAGACCGTTCGGGAACCATGGCAGTATATCCATATGAATTGACCATCACAAGTGCAGTTTCTTCACTGTTGATAATATATTAGCCGGCAGAAATCTTCAGCGTATTCCTTGTTTGACATAGGCAACCTGAAGTTGCGGCATTTGATAAGCTTATATATTTTAATCTCGCATGTAACTTTCAATCGGGAACACTAGGGAGATAATTAATGCCATTTTCCATAAAGCACATACTGGGTATTTCTGAACTTGGGCCTGAAATTACTTCAAAGGGATCGGGCAGGATACAGTTCGTGGATCTTACATTGAGAGATGGCCAGCAGTCTCTACTGGCAACAAGAATGTCAACAGAGCAGGTTATGAGACTGATGCCTCTGATACTCGATACCGGTATGAAAACAATGGAAGTCTGGGGCGGAGCTACACTGGATAGTGCCATGAGGTATCTCGATGAAGACCCTTTTGAAAGACTTCAGCAGATGGCTGAAACGGCAGCTCCCTACCGTTGCAGGTTGAGAGCTCTTTCAAGAGGACAGAATCTATTTGGATATGACCCTTATCCAGATGATATTGTAAGGGATTTCAACAGAGAAGCTGTTGAATCCGGTGTTGGCATAATGAGAATTTTCGATGCACTTAACTATATCCCCAATCTGAAAGTGGCCCTCGAAGGTACGAGAGAAGCCGGAGGGCTGTTCGATGGAGCTGTCTGCTATACTACCGGGGATCCGTACGACATAGATCACTTCGTTGAAAAAGCTCTGGAGCTCCAGAATCTGGGCGCAGACATGATATCGGATAAGGATATGGCTGGTCTGAAAGAGCCGATCGTTGCCTGGAAATACTACACCATGCTGAAGGAAAAACTGGATGTCCCTCTCGTAAGCCATACGCACTGTACACCAGGTTTTGGCCATATCTCCGCTGTAATCGCCATGCTTGCAGGAGTGGATATGATTGATACGTGCTTCCTTCCTCTTGCGGGAGGGGCATCTCATCCGTCCGTCGAGATTCTTTCAATATTTGCAGAACAGCTTGGTATCGAAACAGATCTGGACCTCTCACCCGGTAAGCTTGAACCTCTCTACAGTGAATTAAGAAATGTAATAGCCGAAGTAGAAAAAGAATTCTCTGTTTCAACCCATGAGACCACATGGCCCGGCAGGGATAAGCTTGCCCCGATGGCTGAGGAAGTCCTTCTGTGCCTTTCCGAGGGAAGAACCATTGACGCTACGCGTATGGTAAACGAGATGGAAGCTCTTTGTAAGTTTCCCCCACCTAACGAGGAAGTAAGAGAAGCGCAGATTCCCGGAGGAATGTACAGCAATTTTACAGCCCAGCTTGCCAAGGATGGGAAATCAGACAGCCTGTCAGCCGCTCTCGATGCTGTGCAGTCAGTAAGGAAAAAAGCGGGATGGTGCCCTCTCGTAACTCCTACTTCTCAGATAATCGGGGTAAAGGCTTACCTTGAAACTCTGGGAAAGGATGTGAATCCTGTTCAGTTCGAAAACCTCATTGCAGGATACTATGGGAAAACTCCGTTCCCGATAGATGCTGATTACAGGGAGAAAGTATGCGGATTCAGAGATGAGAGGCAGTACGATTCTTCCGGTTTCGACAGAGAAATACCTTTTCTCGAAGGAACAGACCTTCCACTCGCAGTTACGAAGCGGGAGAAGCTGCTTTATTACCTGTTTCCTGACAGTTCCGGCAAATCTTTTCTGGAAAAGAAAAGGCGCGGTGAATGGGCAGACATAGTCAGGAAAAAGCGGGAGGAAGACTTGCGGCTTCGGGAAGAAAGAGAGAAAAACCTTAAGGAGCAGGCAATTGTCAACCGTTTCGCCGGAGAGATGGATCAGTTGTCGGAAGAACTCTCCGATGCCCTGGAGGAAGCAGGAAGTGAGTTCGATAAAGACAACCTTGAAGAAATAGCAGATCTTGCAGATCAGGCTGAGGAGGAAGAAGAGAAAAAGTAGCGTACTGCCAGCATTGACTTAATTCGGATTTCTCGTATCATTACTCTCTGTGGAATGATTTGGGGTATATTGCAACCACGTTAAAAAAAGTGCTAAAAAGCCGATAGCGCACCTCAAGCCGCCGGCAGGCGGCATTTCCTTTTCGGCTCTGAACAGGAAAGGTTTACCTGTTATGACTATGTTTACGAGTGAGTCAGTTTCAGAGGGACATCCTGACAAGATCTGTGATCAGATCTCGGATGCTGTTCTTGACGCACACCTCAAGGATGACCCGGATGCTCACGTTGCCTGTGAGACTCTTGTAACAACAAATTTCTGCCTTCTCGCTGGAGAGGTGAAAAGCCACTCTAAGGTTAATTACGAAAAAGTGGCCAGAGAAACTATCCGGTCTATAGGATACGATATTCCGGATCTGGGTTTCCATTTCAACGAGAATACTTACAAAATCAAAATACACTCGCAGTCACCGGATATTAATCATGGTGTAGTCGACAATGAAGGAGCCGGGGACCAGGGTCTGATGTTCGGTTTTGCATGCACTGAAACGGATGTTCTGATGCCCTACCCTATACAGCTTGCGCACAGACTGCTTGAACAGCTCAGGCTTTCTCGAAAGGCCGGAGATCTGCAATGGGCAAGGCCGGACGCCAAGAGTCAGGTGACAGTGAAATACGAAGGGAACTCACCTGTCGCCATAGATGAGATCCTTCTTTCCGTTCATCACTCACCCGATAGCAAAACCGAAGACATGATGGCTGATGTGCATGAAAAAGTAGTAGTTCCCGTACTTGATAAGTGCAGACCTTCCCTGGAATGGAACGGCAGATTTCTCTTCAATCCATCCGGAAGATTCGCAATCGGTGGCCCTCATGGAGACACAGGGCTTACAGGCAGGAAGATAATAGTCGATACCTACGGCGGATCCGGAAGGCACGGTGGCGGAGCATTTTCCGGTAAGGATTCAACAAAAGTTGACCGCTCGGCGGCCTACATGGCCAGGCATATAGCAAAGAATGTTGTCAAGGCGGGCATTGCAGACAGGTGTGAGATCCAGTTCGCATACGCAATAGGGAAACCGGAACCTGTTTCCATTATGATAGAAACCTTCGGAACTGAGAAGGTCAGTGATCTCAATTCCGTTGAAAAAGCTATCAGAGATATATTCCCACTTAGTCCTTACAGGATTATTGAGTATCTTGGATTGAAGAAGCCTATCTTCTCTGGTACTTCCTCATTCGGGCATTTTGGAAGGGAACCGGGGGCAGATGGCTCCTTTTCCTGGGAGAAGACCGACAGGGCGGAGGAACTCGCTTCAAGGCTTTTGTAAGCTGACGGGGGGCACGGTTGACTGCATTAATGCTTTTTGCAGTACTTGTTTCCGCAGGTTCGCTTGACAGTCTTGATGCATGCATGCGGGAAACCCAGGAGCAGATAGCTCTGCTGGAAGAAGAGGAAGCAGCTGTATCCACAATACTGGATGTCATTCATCAGCATCTTACGACTTCCAGAAGGTACTACAACGAACTTGCTCTGGAGGAAACTGCGATACTTCAGCAGCTAAGCAGGGTTTCCGGTGTATTCACAGCTGAGGACTCTCTTCGGGAAGCTCTTGTTGAAAGCCTATCTTCTTATATGATTTACCTTTACTCTCACCGAAATCTGGGAGGGATAGGATCCTTTTTCATAGAGGGTGGAGTAAGCAGGATGCTCCACAGACAGGCTTATATAGATTATCTGGCATCGAAGGCTGCAGAGGAAGTCTATATGCTGTCAATCAGCCAGGATTCTCTTGGCAGTTTCCGGGATTCGCTTGAAGTCCTTCTTATAGGAGTACAGCAGCTCCGTCAGCAGATGGAGGAAACTCAGGAGGGCATTTACGATGAAGAAGCACGCCAGGCTTATCTGCGGAATCAGATAATGGGAAGGATAGCTGCCGCACAGGAGTCTCTTGCCGTACTGGAAGACAGAAGAGTCAGCAGGGCTGAATTTGTTACCCTGCTCAGTACCCGCTCGAGTCCGGTTTCCTCGGGATCGCTTCTACCTGAACCGGATAATAACAGTTATATGGAGCTTCAGAGAGGCAATATAAGATGGCCTGCTGCAGGCCAGGTTGTAAGAGGATTCGGGATCGAGACACACCAGCTGTACGGAACCCAGACAACGAGTGATGGAATAACAGTTGTTACTCCACCTTCCCAGGAAGTCTGCGCGTCAGCTTCGGGAATAGTTATGTATGCAAGTGAGTTTCTGAGTATGGGAAAGATGGTTGTTATTGATCACAGGGACGGTTATTACACTATTTACGGTTATCTGGAACAGGTTATGGTTTCCCCTGATGAAGAGATAAACGAGGGATACCAGCTCGGCAGGACCGGGTCGGTTCCTGGAGGGCAACCGGGATACTATTTCGAAATCCGAAAAGGCGGAGATCCGGTGAATCCCGAGGAGTATCTGGAGTAGTATGGGTATACTGAAAACAGTGAAAGGGCAGAGCAGAGCAGACGAGCTGCTTAGCAGATCGTTCTTAAAGGAACGTCTTTCTCATGCTTACCTGTTCTCAGGCCCATCGGGAGTTGGGAAGCTTACCACGGCTCTTGAGCTGGCCGCAGTCCAAATGTGCGAAGAGGAGAAGGATGGTTACTGTGGAGAATGCAGGAACTGCCGCAGGGTATTAAGTTTTCAGCATCCTGACGTAAGATTGACGATTCCTGTTCTGGGAAGCACAAAACCCGAAGAAATTGCAGATCTTGTCCAGTCTAGGTTAGACAATGGGATCACCCCGATCAGGCTGGCCGGTAATTCACGGATCAGCATAGATCAGATAAGAGAACTCGGAGAAAGGCTTTCGATGAAAGCCTTCGAAGACAGAGGGCATATAGAGATCATACTCGATGCTGACAGAATGGGAGTTGAAGCTGCAAATGCTTTGCTGAAAACACTGGAGGAACCTCCGCAGAACACAGTGATAATACTGACTAGCTCCAGATGGTCAGCATTGCTGCCAACGGTGCGGTCCCGTTCTCACCTGGTGCGCTTCAGGAGGCTGCCTGAAAATGAGATCAAGGATATTCTGATCGACAGGCTGGGCCTGGGAGAAGATGAAGCTTCCGAAATAGCCCTTTCTTCGGATGGAAGACCGGGAATAGCTCTTCTGAAAGGTTCGAGCTCATCCGTATCTAAAGACGGTTACGAAAAAGAAGCCAGTAATGCTCTGCGCCAGCTATCGGAATGTGATTCAGCAACTCCAGTCGTTGATCTGGCTTCCAGTTTTGCGCAGAAGCTGAGCAGGGATGGATCCCTTGAGTTCTGCAGAACCATGCAGTCGTTTATTCATGATCTCAGGAGATACTCTCTCGGAAAGAAACCAGTCATGTATCACAAGAAACTGCTTCTGGGGTATAATATCAGCGATGAAGCATTCAGCAGTGGTATAGAACTTTTCAGGACCGCAGAAACAAGGCTTGCAGGAAACGGCAGGCCGGTGATCGTTCTTACGGCTGCTTTCCTGGGGATGTGGAGATGCATTGTCAGAGAGGGAAAGGAATCACTGCAGTGAGTTACACGGATGAAAATGCCAACGGAAGTTACGGGAATTACGATAAGGAGAAAACCAGCGCTCTGGAACTGTTCCGGCTTCTTTTCAATACCAGAAGGCTTGAAACGTTCATCAACTTGTCGGATCAACCGGTTTCAGTGGGGGATATGATAGTTGTTTCTGCGGACAGAGGGGAAGACCTGGGAATTGTTGTAGCCAAGTACGATCCGAGGGACCCGGTTGCTTCTATAAGCGGCCATTTCATGAGGAAAGCTAAACCTGACGATCTCCAGAAGGATCTGCAGAATCGGGAATTCGAGAAAAAAGTCCTGAAATTCTGCAAAGAAAGAGTTTCAACCAGAAGTATTGATATGAAACTGACCAGCTGCGAATCCCAGCTGGATAGAAGAAAAGTAAGAATATATTTTACGGCAGATCAGCGAAAGGATTTCAGAGGACTGGTCCGGGATCTTGCCAGCAAGTTCCATGCAAGGATAGAGATGCGACAGATCGGAGTGAGGGACGACGCCAGGCAGAAGGATGGAATAGGTTTATGCGGCAAAAGGTTATGCTGCGCATCGTACCTTTCGCATTTCAGATCGATTACACTGAAGACCGCAAGAGAACAGAACCTTGCTCCCAATCCCTCGAAAGTCTCAGGTGTTTGCGGCCGTCTCATGTGCTGTCTGAATTACGAATCTGATTTCTACAGGAAGGCTTCCAAGCTTTACCCTCAGCTGGGTTCCAGAGCAAAAATAGGAAAGAGGGAGGGAAAAGTTTCCGCTGTAGACATATTCAGAGAAACGGTAACTCTTCAGATGGAGGATGAAGAGTACAAGGAAATGGACATAGAGAAATTTCACAGAAGAAAGAAACCTCTGAATAAACCTCAGGAAAAAGGAACAAGGAATCCTCAGCAGGATCAAAGCGAAAATATCAAGAATTTGGAGTAACAATGCCAAGATATCTGGTAACAAGCGCGCTGCCATACGCAAACGGACCGTCGCATCTGGGACATCTGGCCGGAGCATACCTTCCGGCGGATATTTATGTCCGGTTTCTCAGAATGTGCGAAGAGGATGTTATTTACATCTGTGGCACCGATGAGCACGGTGTTCCCATTACTATCATGGCGGAACAGATGGGAATAACTCCCACTGAGGTTGTTGACAGATTTCATGAAATCATCAGAAGTGATTTTGAGCGTTTTGGAATATCGTTTGACAATTTCTCCAGAACCGAAAACCCCGAGCACTACAGGTTCTCCCAGGAAGTTTTCCTGGACCTGCTTGAAAAGGGATACATCACTGAGAAATCCATGAAACAGTTTTACTGTGAAAAGTGCAGCCGGTTTCTTCCCGACAGGTACGTTGGAGGGACCTGCCCCGAATGCGGGTCGGAGAATGCAAGAGGAGACCAGTGTGAAGATTGCGGAACCTGGCTTGATGCTCTTGATATCCTTGAACCTGTGTGCGAAATCTGTGGTTCAACCCCGATTCCGCGGGATACGACGCACTGGTTTCTTAAACTTAACTCTTTTCAGGACTGGCTGGAGCAGTGGCTGGAAGGCCACGCTGAATGGAAGAACAACGTGCTGAATTATTGTCGCGGATGGCTGAAGGATGGACTTCGGGAAAGAGCCATTACCAGAGATCTTGACTGGGGTGTACCCGTCCCTGTCGAAGGAGCCGAAGGAAAGGTGCTCTATGTATGGTTCGAAGCCCTTCTGGGTTACGTAAGCAGCACCAGGGAAATGTTTTCAAAAAAAGGAAATCCGGAAGGCTGGAAAGATTACTGGCTTGATCCTGAGACCCGCCTTGTGCATTTCATCGGCAAGGACAATATCGTCTTTCATGCAGTAATAGAGCCATCGGTTCTGCATGGCCTCGGAAACTTTGTTCTTCCATGGAATATCCCTGCGAATGAATACCTCAATATCGAGGGAAAGAAGTTTTCTACAAGCAGGGGAACCGCAATCTGGTTGAAGGATTACCTCGCTCACTTCCCGCCTGATCCAATGAGATATGCTCTGGCAATAAACGCTCCGGAGAACAGGGATACTGATTTTACATGGAACGAGTTCCGTTCAAGGAACAATGAACTCGCTGATGTTTTCGGCAATTTCATAAACAGGACGTTGAAATTTGCTCAAAAGACCTTTGAAGGTGTTGTGCCTGAACCTGGAGAAGCCGGTGAAGCTGAAATTGAACTTATGAAATCCGTATCCGAAACCAGGGATGAGATGGAGGAACTGCTTCGCAGCTTCAAACTGAAGGCCGCATGCCTCCGGGTGATGGATCTCGCAAGAGAGGGAAACAGGTATTTCGACCAGTCCCAGCCATGGAAAACAGCCAGGACAGACATTGGCAAATGTGCTACAACCATCTACTACAGTATTCAGTTTGCTGACGCTCTTCGGATACTGTTCGCTCCGTTCATACCCTTTTCATGCGAAAAAACAGGTAGAATGCTTGGCAGCAGCTCTCTGCTCTGGAGAGATGCAGGGGGAGAAAATATCCCTGCAGGGCGCAGGCTCGGGGAACCTGAAATACTTCTTGAAAAACTGAAGGAAGGTTTTCAGAAGATTATGCAGGGTGAAGAGCCATCGGTAACTGATAAGGGGACTTCCAGAACCCCGGTCAGAGAAACGATATCTTTTGAGGATTTCAAGAAAATGGATATGAGGGTTGGACTTGTAGAAGAAGTCCACGATATAGAAGGCGCCGACAAGCTTTACAGGTTGATGGTGAACATGGGTGACCATTCGCGTCAGCTGGTTGCCGGAATGAAACCTTTCTACTCGAAGGACGAGCTCACAGGCAGAAAAGTAGTGGTTCTGCTCAACCTTCAGCCGGTTAAGATAAAGGGTGTCAAGAGCAACGGGATGGTCCTTGCATCCGATGATGGAAATGGCGGTGTATATCTTCTTCAGCCTTCAAGCGATGCCTGCCCGGGTGACGGTATTCACTGACCGCCGCTACTACAGGTACCGGAATGCGAATCTGTGACGCGAACAGCCTTTATTCCGATAAGGGCGGTGGCATACGTGTCTATCATAACAGGAAGCTGGAATATTTCTCTGAACAGCCCCGACATGCCGCTGCCCTGGTAATTCCAGGGAAAAACGACAGCCTGACCTGTAATGGAAATACAAGAGTATACACACTGAAATCAGTTCCACTTTTCAGCTCCGGGTACCGCATGATCGTTGACAGCGGCGGCCTTAACTCGGTTTTTCTCGATTACAGGCCTGACATAGTAGAGATAGGAAGCCCTTACCTGCTTCCAGCGCTTACCGGGAGGGCATTGGGAGATTCACAAGTACCCACGGTAGGGTTTTACCACTCCGATTTTCCGGAAAGCTACGTAGGCCCATACGCTGAGAAGATATTCCCGGCAAAAATTGCCGTTTTTTTGAAACAGGCAGCAAAAAATCATGTATCAAAATATTACGGCAAAATGACAGCCGTATTTGCCGCTTCAAGGTGCATGCTTCAGAAACTTTACGACAGCGGTGTCAGAAGGCTGTTCTACACTCCTCTTGGTGTTGATACGGAAAGGTTCTCTCCATCTGCGGCAACTGCTCGGTTCAGGAGGGAGGTTGGAGCAACGGAAGGATCTAAGCTCGTTCTCTATCTGGCGAGGCTGCATTCGGAGAAAGGGCTGGATCTGCTGATGGAAGCCTACCCGCTTTTCAGAGAACCGGGAAGGATCAAGCTTGTTATCGGGGGGCGCGGTCCGCATAAGGGACTGGTACAGGAATTTGCCGGTAAATATCCCGAGGTTCACAGGTTGTCCTGGCAGATGGGACGGGACGCCGTTGCAGAAGCCATGGCATCCTCGGATGTATTCCTGTCTCTTGGACGGTACGAGACTTTCGGGCTTGCAGGTCTTGAAGCTATAGCATCGGGTACTGTTCCTGTTTTTCCTGACACAGGAGCTTCCGGAGAAATGGCGTCATCGCTTGGCCTTCTGCCGGCCTTCGAAGCAGGTAATCCCGAAAGCCTTGCTGATGCAGTAATCGAGGCACTGAAAATAACCGGGAGGGAAACAGCTGAATTCCTCAGAGACTATGCTGTCTCCAGGCACAGCTGGAGAGATGTTTTCGAGAGAATAGAAAAGTACTACGGAATGATCGTAGATGCCAGCAGCAATAAAGATATTGACAGGCTTGTTCCTCCGGACAAATGGTGGGAACAGACATGAAAAAACTGCACCTTTCCGTTCACGATGTTTCTCCTGCTCACGAGAGTACACTGCGAAAGATCCATTCCGCTCTGGAACAGCTCGGTATAGTCAGATACAGCATGCTGGTCGTTCCGGATCATCATGGAAAATGGCCGCTTGAAGATTTTCCGGAATTCTGCGGGTGGCTGGGGCAACTGGCTGAGAATGGAGTGGAAATTGTTCTTCACGGCTGCCGCCATGAAGGGGACATTGAAGAATTGAACCTTCCTGACCGGATCAGATCCAGGCTGTTTACTCGGAATGAGGGGGAGTTCCTTGGCCTTGGTGAGGAGTCGGCAGAGAAACTCCTGACAGCCGGGCGGAGTACATTGAAAAAAGCTCTTGATATCGAAGTGAACAGCTTTGTTGCTCCAGGCTGGCTGTACAGCACGGGAACATCCATGGCGCTGAGGAAGACAGGATTCGCATTTTCCGAGAACAGATGGCGTATCTGGGATCCTTCGACAGGTAAGACAATAGTCTGGGCACCTGTAGTGAATTATGCAGGCGGAAGCCCTCTGAAAAGGTGTCTTGCTGCCTTCTGGGTAAAGGTTTCAGGTATAGTACTCGCTGGCTCGAAAACTGTGAGATTTGCTATACATCCCTGCGATTTTGAGAACCATACCGTAAAAAAAGCTATAATTGAACGACTGAAGGTTTTCCTGCGAAGGCGTGTTCCTGTCAGCTATAAAGAGCTCAAGTCTGCGCCATAATGTCACTGTGAGAGTATGCAAGAGGATATGTATGCTATATATGCGCAGTCCGGAAGGGAACTATTATTGCTTATATTCCCTTGAGATACTGAAAATGAACTGTAGATAATTGAAGCAGAGGACGTAATATGTACCTTGGATTTGTAGACATGAACGCAGGTTTTCTCATTATCATTGCCGCTTTGATAATAGGGATGATTGCCCGATCGAAAGTAACCGGCACTTACAATAAATTCAGCAGGATAAACACTGGAAGGGGGCTGTCCGGCGCAAGAATGGCCAGAGAAATTCTGGACAGCTACGGCCTGGCCAATATCGATATACAGCAGATCGGTGGCCAGCTTACGGATCATTACGATTCCAGGAACAGTGTGCTGCGTCTATCACAGGGAGTGTACAGTGGCACTTCCGTCTCATCGGTAGGTGTTGCAGCCCACGAGGCAGGTCATGCGGTTCAGGACGCTATGGGCTACAGCCCTTTCAAACTTCGACAGAAGCTGGTGCCTGTTGCTAACCTCGGCTCACAGCTGCTGTTTCCATTGATAATCGGCGGACTTTTCTTTCATATGACCGAGCTGTACTATATTGGAGCTTCCCTGTATGGAGCCGCGCTTCTTTTTCAGTTAGTGACACTGCCGGTAGAATTCGACGCAAGCAGAAGGGCGGTAGTCTACCTGGAGAAAAGCGGAAGCATGTCCTCAGATGAACTCACAGGTGTAAGAAAAGTTCTTGGCGCTGCATCGATGACATATGTTGCCGCTGCGCTTGCCTCACTGGGACAGATGGTCTGGCTTCTGCTTGCAGGCAGGAGAAGGTAATGGGTGTAGAAACTCCGTTTATCATTGTCCTTGTTTTCTTCAGCGTTGTGTGCCATGAAATCGCTCATGGATACGTTGCCCTCAGACTTGGAGACCCAACTGCTTACAATGCAGGAAGGCTTACCTTCAATCCAGTTTCACACATTGATCCCATTGGCACGATAATGCTTCCGATGCTGTTTCTTATAACAAACAGTCCCATCATGCTGGCATGGGCCAAACCTGTCCCGGTGAACCCGGGCTATTTCAGGAATCCGGGGACCGGTATGATGTGGGTTGCGATTGCAGGACCCGCGACAAACTTCGCTATTGCGCTGCTGCTTACCCTGCTGCTGCACATTGCCGGAAGCGCCATGCCCGCGATACTCATGCATAGTCTGGCAATGGCTGCGCTCATGAATATCGTGCTGATGGTATTCAATCTTCTACCGATCCCGCCGCTCGATGGAAGCAGAATAGTAGCAAAATTCCTTAAAGGACAGGCGCTTTACAGCTACAGAAAACTTGAGAGGTTCGGTCTTTTCATAGTATTCGGGCTGCTGTGGCTTGGCGTTATCTCAAGTATCCTGTACCCGGCACTTAATTTTGCAATTCGCCATCTTGATCTCTATCAATACCTTCCCCGATTTTAAGGAGACACAATGATACTGTTATTTGTGGTAATGCTGGGAAGTATTTACGATGATACTCCAATGACGGTCAACCCTGACCCTACGTATGTGCAGGGGACGCACGATGAATGGATACTGGGCCAGCCGGAATACCAGCCCTTAGCAGTGACTACTGTCAGCGGAACCGACGGAGCCGAATTTCTCCTCATCTTCGAAGAGGGGCTTACGGACAGCCTTGATGAAGGCCTTCTTGACCAGTGGACAGCGGACATCGCTGAACAGGGTCTTTCCACAGAAGTTGTTGAAGTGACGTACAGTACCCCCGAGGAACTGAAATCATACCTTGAAGGCAAGTACAATGAAGGCCTTGAGGGCGCGGTGCTTGTCGGTAATCTCCCTGTACCGTGGAGCGCTCTCGATGATGCATTCACAGATGACGGTGATGAATTTCCAAGTGATTACTTCTTCATGGATCTCGACGGAGTGTGGGAGGATAACTGGGTTGGTTTTCCCTCACAGTCCAGACCTGGTTCCGATGGCCTGTACGATACGTTCAGCGGGAACCTGGAACCCGAGATATACGTCGCAAGGATCAAGGTCGATAATCTTATAGCCCTGGGGGATCCCATGGAAACCCTGAACAGTTACCTTCAGAGAAATCATGAATGGAGATTGAACGGCGACCCTGAGCCTCTTAATGCTCTGTGCTACGTGGATGATGACTGGTCATACTGGGGTATTTCGTACAGGACTTCCATGCAGAACCTCTATACCAATACCGAACTTGTGAACAATCAGACGGCAACAAACGGTACTGATTACGTTGAAAACAGGCTGCCGGCCGACTACGTCTGGATAAGCCCGTTCGTTCATTCAAATCCAGGCGGGCATTACTGGAACCCCGGCCCAACAACTGACTGGTACGAACTGGTTCCCGCAATGCCTCAGGCGCATTTCTACAACCTGTTCGCCTGTTCGAACTGCCGCTTTACAACAGTACACTGTATGGGAGCCGTATACGCTTTCTGCACATCGGCCGGTCTTGCATCGGTTGGCAGCACAAAGAGCGGAGCCATGCTTGAATTCACTCCGTTCTACAAGCCTCTTGGAGAAGGCGCATCACTTGGTGAAGCTTATAGAGACTGGTGGGATCACATCGCAGAGGGAGGTCTCAATCCAAGCGAGCTGTCCTGGCATCTTGGCATGGTCCTGCTTGGAGACCCGACTCTGATTCCCGCTATGCATATACTGGGAATTGAAGAGGGTACAGGTGATACTTTCCCTGCTGAGCTGACATTCGACAGGAATCCCTGTTACGGAGCCATAACCGTTTTCTATCCTGCTGAAAATGGCACCGTGGAGGTTTACGATACTTCTGGAAGGCTTACCGCTACAGGCATTCTTGAGAATTCTGAGAGTACTATACAGGTAAACTCACTGAATGCGGGCTGCTATATCATTCGCGTATGGGCAGGAGAAAACACCGCATCTTCCTCTGTGATAGTCCTGAAATAGCAAAGCAATGAAAAAGGGGACATGCATCATGCATGTCCCCATCTGAACGAATCAGAGATCAACCCATAAACCCGGATCCGGTGGCAGTTTTTCCAGGATGTCTTCGTTGATCGTTATGCCGTACTTTTCTTCCAGCGCATGAAGAATATCTACTGTGATCTGTTCTTCAAGACTGGCAACAGTCATCCTCCGTAGCTCGTCCTCCACTTCATCGAAGTCTGCGTTCCGCTCGGGAATAACCTCGATAAGCCTGAACATACAGCGGTTGTCTCCCCCGTAGAGCTCCAGAGGGCCCAGCCAGTTAGTTGTATCGGAAGGATCGATCAGGAAAACTTCATCACCATGCCAGCCGGGAATATCATCCACGGTAAGAGGTCTTGTTATCTGAGGATTGGATGAATCGGCTGCAAGGTACATAAAACCTTCCAGTTGAAGAATGTACTGCTCTTTCTCCTCGGGAGTCATATGACGATACACGATAACCGAATCGCTGTGAATAATGACAGCCTGCAGAACCCTTTTCTCAGGAATAGTTAGCGGTTCCTCAAGGTTAGCGAACAGATTCTCCATATCCTCCTGTGTTACGTCTACAATGGAACTAATCCTGTCTTCGTAAAATTTATCGGAAGCTATGTTCAGGAGATATCTCTCCGACTCGTAGCGGAGGGAATCCAGAAGTTCCGGGGCTTCGTTCTCAAGAATTTCATAGAAATAGGAGTTGAAATGTATCATATCGAGCAGAGAGTATATCCAGCTGATGTCGGCTGGATTCACGGAATATCTGTCCTGGTAGTAGATGATCGCGTACTTCAGGTCTCCTGCAGTCCAGCTGCCCAGATCTGACTGCATTATCACGGTCTCAATATCCGGAAACTCCGCTTCCTGATCGTAGTATAGTGATACCTGCTCTATTACCGATGAATCCACAGTCAGGTTGTAATCGGTTAGCATTGATTGTCTGAGGCTGTCTTCAAACTCCTGGAATCTTCTTGTAGCCATTGTTCTGGCAGCATTAATCCTCAGGCTCGTCGTATCAGCAAGAGCCTGGGCAATAAGTGCTGAATCCGCGGTTGCGGTGGAATCAAGCCTGACTTCAATTCCATTTTCCGTAAATCCGCTTTCACCGATCGCTAAATTGTCTATCAGATTTACAATATCCCTGGGTAGTGCCGGAAGGTGATCCGGTCCCACTGTTTCCTCAGTTTCGCTGCCCGGATTAACTGTATAGAGTACTATTTTGCCGAGATGATCTATGAAGAAATCGATATCGTCTTCCGAAACCCCATCCTCCTCAATGCCGTAAAGCATTTTTCTGGCGGTTTCTGCACTTTTCTCATTAAGCCATGAATCGGCAAATGATATCATCAGCTCGTTATCCAAATATCCCGCAGCTTCAAGCTCGTTTATCAGAAGTATCTTCTGTCCGTAAGTGACAATGTACTCCCCTATGACGTTGTCCTTGGAAGTGAATATTTCTCTCTGGGAGTCACTGAGTCTGTTCCAGGATTCTCCGACATCGCCTACGGTAGTCGTGTCTTCTCCTACTACGATAAGCCATGCTGTACTGTCTATATCTGTACCGCCGCAACCGCTCATCAGCAAAGTCGCTGATATCGCAATTAATGCTGCTGCTGGATTGAGTATTTTCAATATCATGTTCCTCCATTCTGTAGCTGTATCCATGTCAGAGTACTGTGTTCGGGATGTATTCACCGAAATTCTCACGGAGAACACCACATATTTCTCCAAGTGTTGCGTAGGAGCGAACAGCATCCAGAATGTACGGCATGAGGTTATCTGAAGTATTCGCAGCAGCTGCAAGATGCCTGAGGCGATCCTCTACAGCGCCGTTATCCCTACTTTCTCTGACATCTCTGATTTTTTTGACCTGAGCTTTCTCGACCGAAGGATCTACTTTGAGTAAGCCTTCCAGAGGCTGTTCCTTAACTTCAAAGCTGTTAACGCCTACAACTATACGCTCCTTGTTCTCTATCTCCCTCTGGCAGCTGTATGCTGATTCCTGTATCTGATGCTGAGGGTATCCTTCTTCTATTGCTCTAACCATTCCACCGAGCGAATCTATTCTGCTTATGTACTCCCTCGCTTCAGCTTCTATTCTGTCCGTTAATTCCTCAACGAAGTAACTGCCCGCCAGAGGATCGACCGTATTCGTAACTCCCGATTCGTTTGCGACTATCTGCTGTGTTCTAAGTGCAATTCTTACCGCATGTTCCGATGGAAGTGCAAGCGCTTCATCCCTGCTGTTCGTATGAAGACTCTGGGTTCCGCCCAGCACGGCAGCCAGGGTCTGAATTGCCACCCTGATGATGTTGTTATCGGGTTGCTGTGCAGTAAGGGTTGAGCCACCTGTCTGCGTATGGAATCGGAGCATCATGCTCTTGGCGTCTTCTGAGCCGAACCTGTTCTTCATTATCCCTGCCCAGAGCCTGCGGGCGGCCCGGTATTTGGCTATTTCCTCAAAAAGGTCGTTATGAGCATTGAAGAAAAAGCTCAGCCTGGGAGCGAAATCATCAACCTTGAGACCTGCAGTTATTGCTGCATTCACATATGCGATACCGTCGGCTAACGTAAAAGCGACTTCCTGGGACGCTGTACTTCCCGCTTCTCTAATGTGGTAACCTGAAATACTGATCGTGTTCCACTTTGGAACGCTGCTGAAGCTGAAACTGAAAATATCCGTTATCAGACGCATTGAATGTGCCGGAGGGAAAATATATGTTCCCCTGGCAATGTATTCCTTCAGTATATCGTTCTGAATTGTTCCTCTGAGCTTCTCGGCGGGAATGGATTGTTTTTCGGCCACTGCGATGTACATTGCCAGCAGAATTCCTGCCGGTGCATTGATAGTCATGGATGTTGAAACGCTGTCGAGAGGAATTCCGTCAAAGAGTATTTCCATATCCGAAAGGCTGTCAATCGCTACACCCACTTTACCCACTTCTCCCGCACAAAGGGGATTGTCGGAATCGTAGCCTATCTGCGTGGGAAGATCAAAAGCTACAGACAGGCCTGTCTGGCCCTGTTCGAGCAGGTAGCGGTATCGCCTGTTGGATTCCTCGGCGCTTCCGAAACCGGCGTACTGGCGCATAGTCCAGAAACGGCCTCGATACATAGTGGGCTGTACGCCTCTTGTATACGGATACTCACCGGGAAAACCCAGCTTTTCAAGATACTCGTTTCCTGGATCATCCGGGAAATAAACCCTTTCTACAGGATCTCCTGAACCGGTACAGAAAGTCTTCTTTCTCTCGGGATACTTCTGCAGAACAGGATCGAGAATATTCTCCTCCCATAGCTTTTTATCCTTGTTATATCTGCTTTCACTCATCAAGGAACCTTTCTATTAGGGATTGTAGTCCTTTGGTTTCTCATCACCCCGGAGAACACGAAGGGCTCCAAAGGCCAGAGCCTCCATCTCCTTCTCACCGGGATATACAAGTACATCGGCTATGAAAGCCACACGTTTTTTAATCCAGTTAATGAAGCCCTTATCATAAGCAATACCACCCGTTATCACTATCGCATCGACTTGACCCATAAATACAGCTGCTAGAGCCCCTATCTCCTTGGAAACCTGATATGCCATAGCCTCATAAACTAATTCATACAATTCGTTCCCATTCTTGATTTCTGTTTCGACTTCCATCATATCGTTTGTTCCCAGATAGGCGACGATTCCACCAGCACCCTTTATCATACGTTTGATCTCGGCATGTGTACGTTTTCCACTGAAACAGAGCTCAACCAGATCACCGACAGGAAGGCCTCCAGATCGTTCCGGAGTGAAGGGACCATCACCGTTAAGAGCGTTGTTGACATCGATTATCCTGCCATTCTTATGTGCGCCTACGGAAATCCCGCCACCGAGGTGGACTACTATCAGATTCAGGTCGAAATACCTTCTACCCAGATCCGCAGCTGCTTTTCTGGCAACAGCCTTCTGGTTCAAAGCATGCAGAATAGACCTTCTCGGGAGATCCGGGTGACCAGATAACCTCGCCAGCGGTTCCATTTCATCAACTACAACCGGATCAACTATGAACGCGGGGCAGCCTGCTGTGATTGAAAGCTCCCTTGCTATCGGTGCGCCGAGGTTGGAGATGTGTTCTCCCTGGATACTTTTGCTGAGATCTTCGATCAGCCTGTCACCAACGGAGTAGGTTCCCCCCTCTACAGGATATAGAACTCCGCCCCGGCCGACTATTGCATCGAAGTCGGAAATTCTGTAGCCAGCCTTTTCGAGTTCGTCCAGTATGACACCTTTTCTGAATTCGTACTGATCAAAGATATGATCGAAAACCGAAAGATCTTCACTTGAATGAGTAAGTTTGATAGACCAGACTTCCGTTTCGTTCTCGAAAATCGATATCTTTGTTGAGGTTGAACCGGGATTGATAGCTAGAATTCTGAAAGTTTCTGACATACTACTCCTATCTGAATATGCTTATATACTTCATTATTATACTAATTCACTGAAGCTGGATTGCCAAGAATATGAAAATGGACAACGTTGCAGTCATAACGGAACTGAAGCTTATCATCAAGCGTATGGACAGGCTTAGAGAAAGCTTCAGGCTGGAAAAGGAAGAGGCTCTGAAGAAATCTGACTTAAGCAATCTGGAAAAATTCAGGGAACGTTCTAAATCTATATACCAGATCAGGATAGCTGAATATTCAAGAATAATAACAAGGTTAGGATGTTGCATATCCTCCGATCAGCCGAGCATGGAGGAAGCGGTCGATCTCGTGGAATTCTGCCGGAAAGAGGCATTGCAGCTTAACGCGCATCTGACGTCAACACCGAACAGGCTGATCCGTGTCTTCAGAACGGGAGACATGGAAAGCTGAAAAGCAAATGTACTGCCTGTTACATTAGAGTATATTACCGATTCCATGTAAAAAGCGTCTGAAAGGATTCCCATGAAGAGTATAGGTGATAACGTATCAAAAAAACTGATATCAGCCGAAGAACTGGAAAGAAAAGCCGGTGAAAGCGTAACACTGCACGGAGTGATTCAGAGGATTCGGCGTCTTGGCTGGGGCGCTTTCATCATTCTCAGGCGTCACGATGGCCTTCTTCAGTGCGTAATGGGAAACGAAGGCAACGAGGAGATTCTGGAAATGCTTGATATAGAGCAGTCCGTCGAAGTCAGTGGCACTCTGAAAAAAGCCAGGATCAAAGACTCTTCAATACATCCGGCCTCTGTAGAGCTGCAGGCTGACAGTATCAGAATTATCTCCCGACCTGCGGAACAGCCTCCCGTCGATATGACAAAAAAAGTACTTGACCTTCATATAGACACGAACCTCGACCTGAGACCTCTCAGTCTCAGGCATCCCGTTGAAAGGGCAAGGCTGAAAGTTGCCGAGGCAATCGCTGCCGGATTCCGGAACAGCCTCTCGGAAATGGGATTCACCGAGATCAGAACACCTAAGATCTGTTCGGCAGGCGCCGAAGGAGGAGCGAATATCTTCAGAGTGAAATACTTCGACAGGGAAGCTTTCCTCGCCCAGTCACCGCAGTTCTACAAGCAGATGGGTGTAGGTATCTACGAGAGGGTTTTCGAAGTAGGACCCGTATTCAGGGCTGAGCCGCACCAGACCTCCAGACATATTAACGAGTACACTTCGCTTGACTTCGAGATGGGTTTCATAAGTGGATACGAAGATATCATGTCCGTCGAGATTACCGTTCTGAAAAGGTGTCTCGAGGAAGTGAAGAGAACCTGTGCCTACGAAATCGAGATGCTCGAAGCCGATCTTCCGCAGATCCCTGAAGCAATTCCCTCGATAACACTTGAAGAGGCGCACCGGATAACATCGGCTGTTATCGAAAAGGACTGTACCGGAGAGCCAGACCTTGAGCCTGAAGAAGAGAAGGTTTTGTGTGCCCATTCCCTGAAAGAGTGGAATTCGGAATTCCTGTTTGTTACTCATTTCCCTACTGAGAAACGGCCCTTCTATACGATGGACGATCCCGATAACCCTGGAACGACACTCAGTTTTGACCTTCTATTCAGAGGTCTCGAAGTGACCACCGGAGGACAGAGGATTCATGAATACGCTTCACAGGTCGAGAAAATGAAAGCATTCGGGCTTGACCCAGCCGATTTTGAAAGCTATCTGCAGGCTCATAAATATGGGCTTCCTCCTCATGGCGGCCTTGCAATAGGCCTCGAAAGGTTAACCGCAAGGATACTGGGAATCGAGAATATACGGCTTACCACCATGTTCCCGCGGGACGTAAAGAGACTTACTCCCTGATTGCTGAACGTATTTGTAGAAAAACACTTTTCCTGTTGATTATTCACTTAATCCTTCTATAGAACTCTGCATGATAACCACTTTCACATGTTATACTGCATCAGTATAACACCGCAAATCTCGATGTTAGTTTACATATGTAAATGTTCATAGACCAAGTTATAACTATTGACGGGTATACAATTATGCGTTTATTCTCATGCAGTAGAACCAGGCAGCAATATTATACAACTGCCGTAGAATCATTGTTCGATGATGAGGAGATGAGCTAATGCCAATTAAACAACGCATTCAAAAAAGTGCAGTACCGGCTGTCCGCAGCCCGTTGAAGAAAGCGGCTATTTCCTCGATTATCTACATTTTACTCTGTAGTACGTACATTGTCATATCAGGAAGATTAGCTGAAGCACTTGCGGGTACAGAGGAGTCCCTCGCTTTCCTTGAATTTATGAAGGGGATCGCTTTCATTATTGTTACGGGTCTGATCTACTTTGCCATTTCCCTTGCGAGATGGAAGCGCATACGCCTGCAAGAAGAGACTATTATATCTCAGCAGAAGGCACTCTTGCTTGGTGAACGTCGAGCAGTCGCTGGGATGTACGCAGCTACCATGGCTCACGATCTGAATAACCTGCTAATGTCTTTAAATGGATTGGTCATGGAGCTAAAAGACAGAGATAAGGGAGACGAATTCCTCATCAAAATGCGCGAAGAACTGGATAGAGCATCGCAGAACCTTGCTGTTCTATCGAAGCATGTTGCTTCGACTGTTAAGAACGTCATTCCTGACGAAGTTGAAGATGTGGATCTTCCCAAGATGGTCAAACGGATAATTACGCTTCTGCGAACACATCCAGACTTCAGGAATGCAGATTTACACGTTGCCGATACACCCCCAATAGTCTTGAGATTACACCCCATGCTTCTGGAAGAAGCAATTCTGAACCTACTTTTAAATTCTGCTCAAGCATCCGGAGACAAACCAAGGATAGAGGTCAACATACTCAGTACACCGGACGCGGTCTTATTGGAAGTGAATGATAACGGCCCCGGCATTGCACCCGAACAATTCGAGACTTTATTTTTGCCTTGTTTCACCACCAAACCCAATGGAACGGGGCTTGGGCTTATGTCTGTTAGAACCTTCGCTGATTCCTGCGATGCAGAGATCTCCATCGACAGATCTGAAATGGGTGGAGCTTTGTTCCGAATTCGCATTCCAAAGAATCAGAAAGCATCGAACAAACCCATGCAGGCGATGCCAGACGGCGCGCCTGATGGATGACGTTATGCACTAGCGATTCAAAGGGGTACACATGCAGAAGTATCTAGTAGAAATATTGGAATGTCCTAAATGCCACGGCAAACTAGACTGGAATATCACAGAGCAGACTACTGACAGAATTGTGACAGCTCAGGTTCTATGTCATCGTTGTTCAGGTTCTTATTCAATTCAAGATGGAATTGGCGTATTCCTGACAACGGATTTACAGCGAAATGATCTTTGGGAACAGGTAGACAGGTTGGAACAGTACTTGAATGAGAACCCGGGACTTGAAGAAAGACTCATGGATGTACCTCTCGATACGCTCGGACCTGTTGATCAATATTACAGAGGTGAAATACATAAAGCCCGTGGCGATATCGAAGCAGCAAATGCTGCTTATTCCATTTCCCACAAGGCGATGTATTCGGCTGATACAAATAGATGTATAGACAACCAAATGGACTATTTAATCAATGAAGTTTCCCAATCCGATAGCCCCATTGTCGATCTCGCTTCAGGAGAGTGTGAACTAGTCAAAAGGATGCTTAAGGATCTGCCTAATTTGATTGTTGTGACAGATTTCAGCCCCAGTGTATTAGTGAGGAATCGAAATTGGCTGATGGAGCAGGGTCTTTACGATCGAGTTAGCTTGCTGGCCTTCGATGTTCGTCAGACTCCATTTGCGAACGACTCCATTTCATTGCTTACCACACACGCTGGTCTTAACAACATCCAGAATCCTGGGAACCTACTCGAGGAACTCTATAGAATAGTCAATGGCAAGTTCATCGCAGTTTCTAGCTTCTACCCCGAAGATGATCAGGAAAATGGTGCAGTGATTGAAGAGGCTGGCCTAGCAGAAACGAATTATAGGGATAAACTATTAGAACACTTTCATAACGCTGGATGGGTAATCGAGGTAAAGAACTCCTGCAGTATAAAGACAGATGCTTCACCTACAGGCATTGTACTGGAAGGAGGCAAAGTGGACCTATTACCAGCATACAACACTTGTCTGGATTGGTGTATTCTCAGTGCAACAAATGCATAACAGCATTAACCAGACGCCTGTCAGTGAACGGGGTAAAGGTAAACGGCGCTGGTTACGCTGATTGTTGTGTGATTATATCAGTTGAACATTCAGTGTGGTTGTACTATGATATTGCTAGGAGGTGAGATTGATGACGAAAATCACCATTCAACTAGAAGACAATAAGGCTCAAGCATTGCGTGAGAAAGCAAAGCGTTATGGTCTTGATCCAGAGCAATTTTTGGCAGCATCTGTTGATGACCTTATTAGCCAACCCGATAGCGATTTTGATGAAGCGGCTTCGCGCGTTTTGTCAAAGAATAAGGAACTCTATCAGCGACTCTCCTGATGCGTTATCTCTCAATTTCAGAAGTACTTGAGCTTCACGATAGGCTCATCTCCTCCTCCGGAGGCCCAACAGGAATTCGAGATCTGGGTGCTTTGGAATCTGCTGTCAATCAGCCCTATGTCACTTTCGATCAACAGGATTTATATCCAGACTTAGTTTCCAAGGCTGCTGCTATTTGTTTCTCATTAGTTATGAACCATCCATTCCTCGATGGCAACAAACGTGTTGGACATGCAGCCATGGAGACATTTCTTGTTCTTAACGGAGCGGATTTTGACTGCTCTGTAAATGAGCAGGAACAAGTCATGCTCAATCTTGCTGCAGGAATATTGGATCGTGCTGAATTCACAAATTGGGTAAAAAAGCACACAACAAATGCATGAACCAGAAACAGTTCCACGGTTATATACAAGTTGATTTCTGTTCTGGTTATGCAGAGTTTCGATCAGCTTCGATCTCTTTCGCTTAGCTCCAGGAAAGCCTTCACTTTCTCATTTTCGGGATCGATGCTGAGTGCCGCACGGAGAATTTCGGCAGCGATGTCTTTCTCCCCTTTTTTTATATACGCCACGGCGAGTTTCAGGCGTGCCTCGGAGTAGCTGGGATTGATCTCGATTACTTTCTCGAGTTCCGTTATGGCACTGTCATACTCTTCCCGTCTGATGTATGCATTCGCAAGAAGTGTTCTGATATCAAGATAATCGGGAGCTATCGTAAGTGCCTTGTTGAACTCATGTATCGCACTTTCTGTTTCCTCTATCTCGAGGTAGAGGATACCCAGGTCCTTGTGGGCGTTTGCGATCTTTCCCCTCATTCCCGCTGTAAGATGTCCCTCGACGTTCTCGAGCTGTACAGCCTTCCTGTACTCGGAGATGAAACTGGTGTATTTGCCCATCTCACTGTACGTGATTGAAAGGTTGATATGCGCTTCGATATAATCCGGATTCATTTTCAGCGCCTTTTTGAACGAATCTACAGCATGTTCGTAGGAGCCCTGCATGCAGTACACTATCCCGAGCTGATTGTGTATATCAGAATAATCGGGAGTCTCTTTGCGGGCTTCCAGGAGCAGTTCAAGGGCATCATCGAATCTTTCCTGATTTATCAGTGCTTTACTTCTTTTAATAATACCATCCATGTATTGATCCATGTTACCTCCAGCCGGGCAGCAAGATTCACCGCTGCTGTCCAAATGAATAATACATGATTCAATTCGTGTCGGTCAACATCGTTACCGCTGAAACTATACAGGAAGCCCTGCAGCAGAGTTTTGCTTCCAGCAGGTAATGTCACCACCGGTTTTAGATACAACACAATCACCGGAATAAGTGCTACACTTTTTTGAGAGTTAATGAAAGCGGCCTCCCGGTTACATATTCCGTTGTTCGGAAAAACTGCGGAATGGCATAAGCCAGCAACAAGGAGGCCTGAGTAAATAATTTCTCAGAAAGGGTGTTACAAAAACTCTTCTGAAAGTAGCGGCAGAAAAACAGGTGCCCCTTGGGAGAGGAAACGGGCATATCATTTTCTCCATGCCCTCTGGCTGGGAGTTCTTCCGGGCCATTGGCTACAGGAAATTCAGGGACCAGTAGCTGGCAAAGGCTGATCTGGAGGATCTGCCGGGAGAGTAAGGGGAAGACATGAGTCAGTTACGTGGCATCGCTGCAGATCTCAACACGGTTCCTGCCGAGGCGCTTGCCCCTGTACATTGCCTGGTCCGCCTTGTGGATTACCTCGTCAACGTACATTTCTCCGCCGACGCAGATGCCAAAAGTCATGGTGATGGTGATTTCTTCTCCATTAGTCCTGAACGGTTCCTCTGAGATGAACGTTCTCAGCGTTTCCGCTACGAGCGCGGCCCCTTGTATATCAGTTTCCGGAAGGAGTATAAGAAATTCATCACCTCCCCACCTTACAGCAAGATCACCTTTCCGGAGGATATTACGAATCCGTTTCGCATGCTGTATCAGGATGTCATCTCCACAATCATGCCCAAGCCTGTCATTACAGGATTTAAACCCATCTATGTCCGCCAGTATCAGTCCGAATCCGATACCGGTGCTGTTAAAATGATCCTGCTGGGCACTAAACCATTCCAGGGCAGCTCTCCGATTGGCAAGCCCGGTCAGGGAATCGGTCCGTGTCAGTTCCTCAGCTCTGGAGTAAGCCTTTGTAAGCTTCC
>Ga0307441_1000163_pt1 | contig 26149 bp, 34 predicted proteins | sample SalMarWE160420MG_FD_202149 | JGI IMG/M metagenome (GOLD analysis project Ga0307441, IMG submission 202149) | Salt marsh sediment microbial communities from the Plum Island Ecosystem LTER, Massachusetts, United States - WE1604-20 | ecosystem: Environmental > Aquatic > Marine > Intertidal zone >... | reverse complement strand
TGGTATTAAAATGAGTAAAGAAACTGTGAAAAAAGAGACAAAGATATTATACATAGTAAATGCATATAAGCATGGAGACAGGGAACTACACTCATACACAATCGGTGTTTTTAATAAAAAACATAAAGCTCAAGCAGTAGCCGAAAGTCACGCAGAGTACAGAGGCGGTAAATATGCGTGTGTTGTAGAAGAGTGTATTTTAGATATGTATGATGAAAATAGCATTTATACAAGAAGTATATATCGAGTAAAATCTTCAATGGAGCTTTATAATGAGTAAAAAAGGATGTGAAGAAACTAGAACAGATATAAAAGAATTACTATTAAAAATAAGAACAAGAAATGAAGAAGGTGGTACTGATTATTATTGCGGAAATTGTTATAGTTCTAAATTTATTTACAAAGATCCTTGCTCAAAAAATATAAATTGTTCTCAGTGTTGCAATAGGGCTTCTTTAATGGAAATAATTACAACTGATTTAGAAATTATAAATAGAGATGATGAAGTTCGCAACTATAGAAAAAACATAATTCTAAAAAATTTTATGCATAAATTTTAAAACCTCACTTTAGGGATTATGTTTTTAATAATTAGCAGCATTATAACATAAGGAGGGATAGGATGAGTAAAGCAAAAGATGAATATTATAACAGGTTTAATCTATGGGTAGACTATAAGGGTGATGGGCCAGTCTCTGGCGACATAGTGGTTAATGCTGGATGTAGGTACATTAAAGAGCTTGAAGAGCAAAATAAAAAGTTAAAAGAATTTATTACAAATGCTAAAACATACAACAATAGTGAATTAATAAATGGTGCTGACATAGATGAAGAAACCGCTTTTTTACTAGATTATAATAAAACCGTAAAATCACATTATAAAGAACAAAAAGAGCCATTTGAATTGTAATATAAAATTTGGAGATTTCACACATTCTATTGAAATAGAACTACCCTATAAAAAAGGCGTTTTTGTTTTTATTGATAAGTGTTTATTAAGTGAAATTATAGAGTTGTGGAAAATGGGAGTTATAACGGGTGGTAATTGTTGTGGACATGGTAAACTAGAACCTACAATTTGCATTATGGGTGATGAGTCTATAAAAATAATGAAGAAATTAGGGTATAAAAACACAACTATATATAAAGATAGAAAGGATATTTTTATTGCAAAATCAAAATTGAGAAATGAGGTATTAAAATGAAAAAATTGAATAAAAAACTAAAAGAATTAGAACGGAAATGTCGCGAATTAAAACAAGAAATAGAGACATTGAAAAATGATGCATCAGAAAAAAATTGGCCACATGAAAAGAGTATATATTTTACTTTAGAGGGTGAGGGTAAAATTAAACGGTCGTATTGGCGTGATGACTATATTGACATTTTTCGCAAACAGTCTGGCAACTGCTTTATGACAGAAGAAGAAGCCGAAACATACAAAGAAACACTAATTGTTACACAGATGTTACGGGATATAGCAGAAGAACTTAACGATGGTGTTGAGATAGACTGGAATAATAGAGAGCAGAAAAAATATTTTATATTTTATGATTATTATATCTTAGAAATTGGTCAATGTTATTATTCAAGATCTTCCTCAATTTTTTGTTTGTCAAATAGATTCAAAGACGTTGCTATAAAAAGAATAGGTTTAAATAGATTAACTAAATATTTAAAGAACTATTAGGATATGACAAAACAACTCTTATGTCATGAAGGGAGAATATAATGGATAAAAATTATAAATTTAATTGCGGTGTTGAAAATGTGTATATGTTTACAGATTGTGAAAAAATAAAAGATGAATGTATTGATAAAGAAATATATATTATTGAAAAATCTAAAAACTTTGATGATGAATTTACGTATCTTGAAGCGTTACGGTATGCATATTATTCACTTAACACAAAATACGATATAATAGTTTCGATCATGTGTAATTCAGTTGGTCATAATTTATTCTCTATAGAAAACGCAGTAAAAAAAATACAATTTGATAAAGACATTGTTGAGGTTCGTGGATTTAATATGCACGGCAACCAGTCTGGATTATTTGTATTCAAAGCAGACCGACTGCCTGAAAAATGGCATCACATGGGAAGCGTTTTTGACGCAGGTAGAGAGATACATTTTAAGGAGGAGTTATGAAAGAACAACAACACCTTGAAGACGGATGGTTCTACCACAATCACGCATGGCATTTGCTGCATGAAATATTAAAATTGATCCGTGAAGTTGACGGTGCTGAATCGCTGCTCGATGTTGGTGCAGGTACCGGACTTGCTGCAAGTGTAATTGGTGCGGTGTTTCCTAAAATATTTGTTGAGGTTATGGATATTGAACAAAAATGCTTAAATTTTTGGAATGATAGAAAACTTTGTGGATGGATAGGACCTCAATTTGACGGTGCACTTAAAGATATGTATGACATCGTACTATCATCGCATGTTTTAGAACACGATGAAGAACCTATCTTTTTTATAAGACGATTATTTGGAGTAGCTAAAAAACGCATAATAATTGCAGTCCCCGATGGGCAGACAAATTGTTATGATCATAAGGTCGTTTATGGTCGTGTTAAATTAGAAGAAACTATTAAAAATGCACTCAAATGTGAAAAATATACGTACCGTAGTTTTCATGTATATCATTCTCATATGAATAATTTAATTGCGGTGGTGGATAAATGTTGACAAACATAATTAAAGAAATTGAAATAATGACAAATCTAATTGATTATAAAAAATTAAATGAACATCAAAAATTTTGTCTAAAAAATATTGAACAGAACGCTAAATGGTTGGAGAGATCTTTTAATTCTGGTATATCTAATACATCAAAAGATGGAAAAGAAAAATTAATGTATACCTTTAATAAAAACAGCTATGATTTCTTAAGAACACTTCCTTTGAAAGATTTGAACCTGTTAGTAAAGAGTTTAAAATAGAATAACAAAATTTTATTTTAAAGATGATATCTGAGAAGGTGTCACCTTTTTTATATTGAGGGGGTGGTGGATAAATGTTGACAAACATAATTAAAGAAATTTAACAACACGCAGCCTCTAGGGTTTTTAATAAAAAACATAAAGCTCAAGCAGTATCCGAAAGTCACGCATAAAATTTTTTAGAATTATGTTTTTAATAATTAGCAGTATTATAACATAAGGAGTGAGTAATGAGTAAAGCAGATGATTAAAAAGAACTTGACTGATCAGAGTTAGGATATATATTTAACTAGCGGAAGAAAATTAGTATTATTTTATATCATTTTTTAGTGATTTAAAATCATCATTTTAATGCGCTTAAAGGGCCTCAGTTTAATTAACATTAAGGAGGCCCTTCTTTAAAAAATTAATAAATAAAAATGAGAGGCGAATATGGGAGAGAATGTAATTCAGTGTAGATGTCCTGAATGCGGAGGGATTGTTGAATATAGCTCTAGAACAGATAATACCGGTAAAATTTATAAACCAGGGGATCAAATAACATTTAGCATTATACATAATCTTAAGTCCCGTGAAGAAGATTGTAGTTGTGGATGTTATTGCCAACTTGAGTTTGTTCAGTGTATGACATATATCGCGTTGATAAGGTAGGGGAAATATCATGAAGATTAAAATTTGTGATGCAGCACCAGAAAGTGCATGTTCTTATTATAGAAGTATAGGCCCATTGTCAAAATTATCTAAATTAGATCCTTCAATATCGGTTGAGTATATGAAAGTTACTTCTTGGACTGCTTTAATTGATGCTGATATCATCCTTTTTGCAAGACCACAGACTCAAGTATATCTTGATTTAATGAAAAGAGCGAAAAATTTTAATATTCCTGTTTGGGTTGATATCGACGATAATTTATTCGTTATTCCTAAAGATAATCCTAACCATAAGTTTTTCTCTGGTAAAGAAGTGTTTGATATGATGAAGGAATGCATAAAAGCTGCAGATGTAGTCACCGTAGCAACAGATGCTTTAAAAAAATCTTTTAAACATTTAAACGATAACATTGTAGTTATAGAAAATTCTTTTAACGACTATAATTTCCCATTTAAAAAAATTAATGAAAAATCAAATACAATATATTGGAGAGGGTCAGATACACATCGGGCAGACTTACTATCTTGTTCTGATAGAATATTTGAGATAGCGAAAAAATATGAGGAAATATGGGCATGGGTTTTTATTGGTGGTCGAGCGGATAACAGCATGTGGTATATTACTGATTACATTAAACGTGTCTTCAGTCTTCCTGAAACGGATATTGTTTCTTACCATTCGTATATAAGAAAACTCACCCCATCTGTACAGATTATTCCTCTTGTAGTTAATGAGTTTAATCTTTCAAAGTCTAATTGTTCATGGCTAGAGGCTACTTTTTCTGGGGCTGCAGCTATTGCTCCACTTGGGCTACCTGAATTTAATAAACCAGGAATTATTAATTATAATCATGAAAATAAAGAAAGTTTTGGTTATTATTTGGAGAAACTCTTAAAAGATAGAAAATTTAGGGACAGGAATTATGATGAATCTTTTGAATATATATCTGAAAATTTGCTTTTAAGTACTATCAATAAAAAAAGAATAGAAGTTATAAAATCTTTAATGGATAAAAATTTTTAAATAAGGAATAACATGATGAAATTTAAAGAGTCAGAATTAGCGCATAAATATTGTAAAGGGAAAGGTATCGAGTTAGGCCCATCATCTCATAACTCTTTCGGACTTGAAGATTGTCTCATGATTTCTCCAGAAGAAAAACTTGAATTTTGGAATCAATCACAAAGACTTATGGGCGAAGAGCCAACCGTTATAGATTTATTTGGTAATGCTGAAAATATACCTATAGAAGATAGCAGCATTGACTATGTTTTATCAAGTCACGTTATAGAACATGTACCGAATCCTATAAAAGCATTTATTGAGTGGGATCGTTCTTTAAAAAAAGATGGAGTTATTTTTATGATTTTTCCTAAAAGAGATGCTGATCCTAAAGATAAGGATAAACCTGTTTCAATATTAGAATCATTTATAGAACAGTATAAACACCCCTTACCACTCACAGATGACTATTGTCATATTTGGATATTTACTTTACAATTAATGATTGATATTATAGAATGGTGCAATATACAAAAACTAATTGATTGGGAAATTATAGAAAAACATGAAACTGATGATAAAGTAGGTAATGGACACACTATCGTATGCATGAAAAAATAAAAATAGCATTAATCTTAAAACTTAGAGATGATACAGATATTATAGAAAATAATATTATATATTATTATAATATCGGTATCAGAAATTTTTATATTATGTTACATCTTCCTAGTGAATTGTTACTAAGTATATTAGATTCTGTTAAAACTAAATTATCTGATGCTACGTTCAATTTATTACGTCACGATAAAGAAGGTCTTGGACTGAATCCGATTAATGGTGATTACTTAAAGGTATTGACTGATGCAGCACAAGATGATGGATTTAAATGGATAGTGGGGACCGATGCTGATGAGTTTTTAATTTTAAGGAAACATAATAATATTTATGATTTTATAAAACAGTATGATCAATATAAATTTGTATCCTTGTTATTTAGATGGACAAACTATTATTCTCAAAAAGATGAATTAAGTCTTCCATTTTATTTAGAAATGCAATGTAGAAATAATTATATGGAATGGACTAAATCAATTGGGAAGTTCAATAAAAATATGTATTATGTTCAGGGATTACATCATATTGCTGATATGAAATATGGACAAATTAGCTTACATATGAAGCAAATTTTGATAGATCCAGATATAGCATATTATGCACATTTTCAATATAGATCAAAAAAACAATTTATAGACAAAAATATTAAACAAGCAAATAAATTCAATGATTGGAGAATGGACCGAATAAAAGCAGATCCGTTATTTTTTGAAAATTCTTGGAATAGAATAATAAATGAAAGGATATGGCCATCTAACATGGATAAAGAAGAGAATATAAATAATAAAAAGAGTAAGAAACTTATTTACGATCCAATAAATCCTGAATTGATGGAAATAAAATAAATGGAAGATAAAAGGATACTTGAATATCAATATTTAAAACAATTAAATAAATATATGAAAAACACAGAAAAGATTTTTATTCCAGGTAAGGACAAACCATTTATATATCCAAAACAATTAGAGATACATCTTCCGTCAGACAGGAACATTACATGTAATTTAGGATGTGAACATTGTTTTTCTACGCTATACAAAAAATCATTAGGGAAATGGGAATCTGAAGGTTTAAAACTTCTTGAAAACTTAAAAGGAAAAATACCATATTCTATTTTTGGTGGAGCGTATACAGAACCGACTGCTAATCCATATCTTTTTCCTTATCTTGATATAGTAAAAAAGTTTGGGAATCATTTTGGGTTACATACGAATGGCACATATCTTCTTGATCTTGAAGAAAAACAAAGATTTCTAACTAATGTGCACGACATAAGTACTGATAAAACTGACTATATTTCTATAAGTCTTGATGCTGGTTCAGGCAAGTCGTGGTCATCGTTAAAGAAAAGCCCTGCAGATAATTTCTGGAAAATATTATCTGCAATTGAAAAGATGACAAATATCAGGGATAAATCTAACAAAGAAAGTCATGCGATTAGAGTTGTTTATTTGGTTTCAGAAGTAACATGTGATCTTAGTGAATTTGAGTTTATTACTTCTTTTGCAAAAATGTGTGGAATAGATTCTCTTAGATTTTCTATACCTTATGATTATTATAATAAACATTTTGATTCAGTAAGAGAATATAAGAAAAATACTGAAAATATGCTTTCTGAAATAGTAAAAAACAATACAAAACATTTAGTGTCAAAAGACAAAAGCTGCCATCCATATATATTTTATAATGATTCATATTATACTGATATAGATAGGTTTAATTTTGATACTTGTTATTATGGGTTTTTCCAAATAACGTTAGGTGCAGATGGATATGTTTATCCATGTTCTGCTGTCGCAGCACCCACAGCAAAACATCTTAGAAGAGGTGTCGTATCATCAGAATTAAGTGTTTTTAAAGATCAATGTTGGGAGATACAAAATAATCCTGTTAAGTGTAAAAGTGATTGTTTTAAGCATGGATTGCGTGGGAATAGAATGGCATTAGAAATAAATGAATATTTTAATGGTGAGGGTAACAATGTATTTGAATGAAATAGAAGGCATAAGTACTTGTGTAACGAAAAAGGAGCTTGAAACATTACATGAACTTGTTAAGAAGAATAAGAGTGATGTTTGTGTAGAGATAGGATCATATATGGGTGCGTCATCTATTGCTATTGCTTCTGCATTGAGCGAAAGTGATATTTTATATTGTATTGATATTTGGTTGTCTGATGTTAAGATGAGGCCAGATCCTAATAATTCTTTAACTTTGTTTGAAAATTTTAAGGAGAACACGAAAAAGTATAAGAAAGATATTAAGCCTATTGTAGATTACAGTTATAATGCATATCGTTATTTTGTAAATGTTGATATTAAAATAGATTTTCTTTTTGTTGATGGAGATCATACTGTGAAAGGAGTTGGTCAAGATTGGTCTTTGTATTATTCTCTAATGAGAAAAGGTGGTATTGTAGTTTTCCATGATTGGGGGTGGGGATCAGTTAAGAAGATGATTAAAGATAATGTCATGGATAAGACAGAAGGTCACAATAATCTACCAAATATGTGGTGGGGTATTATAAAATGAGAGCAGCTTTAATTGGATGTGGATATTGGGGTAAGATATTAATTCCATACATCAAAGAAAAATTTAACTTGGTTTCTATAACAGGGAGAAAAGATTCTGATATAAAAAAAATAGCTAAAGACATAGATGTATTTTTTATCGCTACTCCAATAGAGACTCATTACCATATAGTTAAAAAATGTATTAAACAAGGTAAACATGTTTTTTGTGAGAAACCTCTTGCGACTTCTTATAAAAAAGCTTTGAAGTTATACAACTTATCTAAAAAATATAATGTAAAGTTGTATACTGATTACACGGAAATGACTGCACCTTCTCGATTAGAAATGGTAAAAATGGTTGATCGTGTAGGTAAGATTTTCGAAATAAATGGGTTTACAAGACAACATGGTAGATTTACGGATCAACATGTTTTTTGGCAGTTAAGTTGTCATCAGTTATCGATGTTATCCTTATTTGTCGATTTAAAAGAATTAAAATTTATCAATGTAAAATTAGATAAGAATAAAATCACAAGAACAGGATTGATAAAATATTTCGGAAAAATATTTGGTTCACTTTATGTTAGCATAGATAGCGGGTATAAAGATAAACTATTTGTTATTAAGGGAACAAGGGGGAAATTAATTTATGATTACAATAATCAGTATCCCGTTAAAGTTTATCAAATGGGAGTCTTAAAAATTAGAAAAAAATTTGACGAAAAGAATAATTTATTTTTCTCCATTAATAATTTTGTAAAGATTATTAATGGAGAGATAGAGTCTAATAATCTTATTTCAATTAAAATAGTTAAAATTATAGAAAATTTATTTAAATAGCTCTTTTTTATATCTTATTACTCTTATATTTAGCCCGATGATTTTGTCGGGCTTTTTCTTGTTGACATTTATACAATATGTTTATACAATATGTTTATAAACATATTGTATAAAAGCGAGTTAATAAATGTCTAAAAAAACCGAAATAATTAAAGGACCAGGTAGTTGTTTACCTGGTGTAGGTAGAACACCGAAAGCCTTACAATTAAAAAATTATTCTACGGTATTAAAGCTTCTTGATGATTCAGTTGAGGATGCTTTTAAAGTTATTAAAGATGGCCTGAAAGATAAAGAACCTTGGGTAAGATTAAGGTGTGCTGAGATAATTCTTAAGAAGTATTTACCCGATAAAAAAATAAGAGAAATAGGTGGTATTGGAGGTGGCCCAATACAAATTACTAATACAGACAAACGTGCTGCTGTAATAACTATAGTTAATATACTCGATGAAATGGGAATAGACGATTTAAGAGAGAAGGCAAAAAATGGAGATTTCAGAATATTTGACGTTGACGGAAGAGCAGAAAACGAACAGGAAAAAACGATGGGAGGAGAAAAAGGAACGAATAGCCCAGGGGATTGATCCTGAGAAAGCAATAAAATCTGATAGAGCCACAAAAGCATTAATTCTTTTAGAGAAAGACCTTGAAGATGAAGGAAAGACTTTAGATCAAACGAGTCGTGATACATTATCTGCAATTGTTGTTGAACGGTGTATCAATGATTTTTTCTTTTTCGCTAAGTATGTGCTTAAATTCGATTTATTGACAGAACAAACTCATAAAAGGTGGGCTGATGATTTACAGGCTGCTATAAAGAATAATAAAAAACGTATTATGAGACTTAAGCCGAGGGGTACTTTTAAATCCACAATGTATGGTATAGGACTTATTCTTTGGTTATGGGGATGTATGGACACACAGATTCGTATTTTTTATACATCTGCTAATGCATTATTATTAAACGAGGTATCGGATTCAATAGATAGATTTTTAGGTTCATCAAAGGGTGATACTCTTTACTCGTTAATTTTTAATATTAATAAGGACGAAAAAGCAAAAAATACATCTGATGTATTTAATATAGATGGTAGATCGGGAAAAGGATTTTCTTTAATCTTAAGGACTGCTGGTGGTAGTACAGTAGGTATTCATCCCAACGTTATTATCTCCGACGATGCTCTCGATCAAAATGATCGAGATAGTCAGGCAACTAGGGACCAGAAAGTACGATGGTTTGATAGTTTGTCACCATTATTAGTTCCATTTTTCTCTACGAGAGATAATATTGTTTTTGAGACAATATTTTATATCGGTACTCGATGGCATATGAAGGACTTATGCCATCATATTTTTGAAACAAATAAAAAATTACCGGCTAATTTAAAATGGGATATAGAAGTCGAGTCAATTTACAATAAAGATGGCAAGACAAATTATCCTGAATTCATGACAGATGAAAAGATTGCGGGAATAAAGGTAGGCATTTCAGATATATTTTTCAGCTGTAACCCAGGTGAAGCTCCAGTATTAATGAGTGATTTTACTACTAAGCAAATAAAAGATATGAAGATCGGAGATAAAATAATTGGATTTACTCATGGTGAAGGGTTAAAAAATAAATCTAAATTAGCAGTTACGGAAGTATTACAAATAAGAAGCAGAAAAGCAGATGTTGTAAAAGTTACTTTAGAAAGTGGTCGTGTTATAAGATGTACTCCTGATCATAAATGGTATAATGGAAGATTAAATAAAGATAGTTATCAGACATACACTCCAGCTAAAGTAGGAAGGGATTTACTTAGAGTTATTGATTGTCATTATACGCAATCGTTTGATGATTTACTTAATTGTAGATGGCTTGGAGGGATGTTTGATAAAGTAGTTAAGATCGAACCAGATGGGAATGAAATAGTTTATTCAATGCAAACAACAACAGGGAATTATGTTGTTTGGGGATATGCATCTAAAAATTGTCAGTATGTAAATAACCCTCTAGCAGAAGGTATGCAAACTTTTGATCTGAAGAAACTTACTTTTGTTAGAATGGAACAAGTTGATCTTACAAGAGGTCAATTATTATGTGTATTCGATCCGAGTAAAGGGAAAACAAGTAATGATTATCCTGCTGTTTGGTGGATACACAATTATGAAGATGAAATGACATTTATTGATGCTATTGATGAGAAAATAGAGATAACATTAATGGTGCATAGGATAGCTGCAGTTAATAAATCATATGGATGTAGAACTATGTTATTCGAAGATAACAATGCGTTTTTATTAGAAGACGCTTTAATTAAGGCCCACGCAAATATAAATTGGCATGTTAACATAGAAACTGTCCATCATGGCTCGAACACGAATAAACATGAGAGGATAATATCAATTCAACCAGAATTATATTCAGGACATACAAGATTTATGGATGACTACGTAGATAGATACCCCGAAGCAATGAATCAAATAGTATTTTATCCTGTTTACGGGAATGATGATTTCCCCGATGCAGTTCAAATGGGAATAGAATATTTTAGACAACCTCATTTTAAATTTCAACGTTATGAAGAATGTTATTAAGATTAATTTTATTCGTTAAGATTAACTTTATTCGTTAAGACTAATAAAGTTCTTGCAATTTTATTAGTCTTAATTTATATTGTCAGGTAACTTGCTCTTACTTGTTTATTGTATTTCGGATGCTACCACGATAAGGGGCTTTCGCTACGCCTCCTGGCGATAAAGGGGGCAAACTTTTGAGAGAGATGATATGTCAGCGACAGCTAATGAGATTATTTTTAAAAGAAGAAATATTGAATTAAAAGAAAAGTTAGAGAATTGGACATTAATTTTTGAGTCCTATGTCGGTGGTGTCTTATTCCAGAAGGGTAATTATTTAATTAAATACCCTAAAGAAAGTACGTCAAGCTTCAATGCTAGGAAAAGAAGAGCAGTTTATTTCAATCAAGTAAGTCCTATTGTAGATATGATGAGTGGATTATTGTATCTTAATAGACCCACCAGGAATATTCATTCTGATTTTGAATATATAAGGAAAGATTTCGCTAAAGGGAAAACGATAGATGAGTTCATGAGAACTGTTTCTGCATATTCTTTTATGTTCACTTGCGGAATTTTAATAGATTCTCCTAATTTTGATAGAAAAATTATTAAGACAGAAAAAGACAGAAGAGATAACAATATAAATCCATATGCAACACTGTATCTCCCATTTAAAATAAGAGATTTTTCTATAAATAATGATGATGGTGAGTTAAATTGGGTTTTACTCGATGATTCGTATTTTAGTAATGATAACCCATTAGCTGAAGGAGTATTAATAATAAAATACACGTTATGGACAAGAGACACATATAAAATTTACGAAAGGAAAGGAGTGAGAGGTGCTATAACTGTTAGTGAAGAAAAGTCACATTCCGTCGGTTATGTCCCATTTAAATTTGTAAGCTGGAGAGATGACAATAATGATTTCGTAGGTGAAACAATTTGTGAAGATATTGCTATGATATCTAAATTAATATATAATAATATGAGTTATATGGATGAAATGTTAGCGTCAGGAACTTTTAAAATGTTAGCTTATCCATCAAAAGACGGAACAGTACCAGATGCTTTAACAGCTGGAGGTGTAGGAGCATTATCTGTCTTACCTTATCAAGGAGATTTTAGTACACAACCATCATTTATAGGTGCAAATTTATCAGAAATAGATCCGTTTTTAAAAGCTATAATTTTTTATATGGCAGAAGTACTTAAAAAGATAGGATTAAGTACTGACGAAACGAAAGAATTTGTAAAGTCAGGTGCTGCAAAAAAAATAGATTTTGAAAAAACAAAGACGCTCCTTGTTTCAGGAGCAATGATGATGAGTAAAACAGAAGATTGGTGCTTTAAAACTATTGCTGCCTGGGAAGGGAAAAAAGACGCAAAAATGTCTTCTGATTATACAACAGCATTTAGTAACGAAGATTTAGAAACAGAAGTTACAATGCTTACTGAATTATTAGTACAACCAGTTAAAGAATTGAGAGTTAATGTCTTGAATATCTTAGTTAAGAAATTATTAACTAATTATATTGATCAAGACAAACTCGATAAAATATATGCAGATATAGAAAAGAACATCGGTGGAGGGTTCGCAGTTGAGAAAACTTCTGAAAAATATAAATCCGGTACTAAAGCAACAGAGAATCAATCACAAGATCAAAATATTCCAGTGTAAGTAAGGAGCGAGTAATGAAATTAGGTATCAAATTTAGACAGTTTTTTGGGCCAGATGATGGTTCTGGAGGTGGTGGTGATAATTCAGGTGATAACTCAAGTGGAGATACACCAGCACAAAAGTTTGTAGAAATAGTTGATCCAGTAACGCAACAGAAAGTAAAGGTTCCTGCTGGATTAGATTCTCTTTTTGGGCATATTATCTCTAAGACTAGAAGTGAAACAGAAAGTCAATTTAAACCTATTATGGCTAAATTAGAGGAAGAGAACGCAGATTTAAGCGTTGTCAGAGAAGAAGTTGAGAAACTTCGCCAGGCGAGTATGACTGCTGAAGAACGTGCTCAAGAAAATGCTAAGAAAGTTATTTCAGAACACGAGAAGAAAGCTAAAAATGCCATTGACGAGGCTAACACTTGGAGAGGAAGATTTGAAACATCAATCATCAAAAATGATATATTATCATCTTTTGGAGATGTTAAGCTTTGTAATCCAAATCAAGTTGCGATATTATTTGAAGCTGAAGGGAAAGCGAAACCCTCAGAAATAGTTGATAGTGAAGGTAAACCAACGAATGAATTTGAAGCAAGAGTTAAGTTAGTTCTTGAAGATGATAGGGGACAACCAGAAACTGTTGAAGGTACCCCGAAAGAATTATTCGGACGTTGGATTAAATTAGATAGGAATAGTCATCATGTCATGAATGATTTACCACCAGGAAGTGGAGCAAGACCAGGTAAACCATCTGGGAAATATTCTCAGGAACAATTGGCAGCGATGAACCCTACAGAAAGAATGAAATTTGCTAGAGAACAAGATAAGGCAAGTAATTGAACTCTAGGAGGACTTAAATGTCATTAACATTAGTAGAAGCGTCGAAACTTCATTCGGGCGATGTTATTCGTTCGGCTATAATTGAAATATATGCCAGAAGTTCTGACATATTAAGTGTATTACCATTTCAGAACATAAATGGTAATGCATATAAGTATAATCGTGAACAAACGTTACCCGGTATTGGATTTAGGGGTGTAAACGAAGCGTTCAGCGAAAGTACAGGTATTTTAAATCCAATTGTAGAACCGCTAGTAATTGCTGGTGGAGATCTCGATGTGGATAAATTCATCCTTGATACTATGGGGGATGATCAAAGAAGTGTTCAGGAAGCAATGAAGATTAAAGCACTTGCATTGAACTGGACTTTAAAATTTATAAAAGGAGATCAAGCGTCTGAACCACGAGAATTTGATGGTTTACAGGTTCGTATAACTGGAGATCAACTAATTGCTGCTGGTGCAACTCCAAATGGTACTCCTTTATCATTAGCAAAACTTGATGAGTTAATTGACTCTGTTCAAGATCCTCAATATTTATTAATGAATAAAGCTATGAGGCGTAGACTTTCTGCTGCAGCTAGGTTATCTACTGTTGGTGGTTATGTAACTTATACTCTTGATTCATTTGGACGTACTGTTACAAGATACAACGATATTCCTATTCTTATCGTTGATGAAGATAACGCAGGGAACCAGATCCTACCTTTTACTGAAGCAGCTACTTCTGGTACAGCAACAGCTACTTCAATCTATTGCGTTAGTTTTGGTGATGGAATGCTTACTGGTCTTGAAAACGGTGGAATAGACGTCCGAGATCTTGGTGAACTTGAAACAAAACCAGCAATGAGAACTAGAGTTGAATGGTATAGCGGAATGGCAATTTTTCACGGGAAAGCTGCCTCTCGTCTTTGGTCTATATCTGATGCTGCGGTAACGGTGTAAGGAGGATATGATGAGAGTAACTAAAACTTATGATGATGATCTGCTTTTAAAAGATGCTGGTTTAGTCGCATCTTCTGCTGCTGCATTAGTACTTTCTGCAGCTAAAATTCTTGACCTTGGAGTAGGTAAATGCCAGGGAACCGTTATTATTGATGCAACTGCTGTCGAAGTTGATACTGGGGATGAACGTTATGATATCGAAGCACAATTTAGTAGCTCTGCTACTTTTGCTTCAGATATTTATACAACTAATACGTTATCTCTTGGTGATGCGACCACTCTTATTGGAGATGTTGATATGGGTGTTGGTCGTTACGAATTACCAGTTGTTAATACAATTGCGAACGGAGTAACAAAGCGGTATATGAGACTTTACACTAAAGTAGCAGGAACAGTTGGTACTGGTGTTAATTATACAGCTTATTATTGTAAAAGACCGTAAATATTTAAAAGAATAAAAATTCCGGCCCTTAATTGGGCCGGAATTTAACAAGTAGGAGGGTTTATGATTTTTGAAAGGAATGAAAGGAAAAGAATTGAACTTATCAATCAGAAAGGAGAAAAAGAAGAATTTCTATATTCTGTTGATGCAAAGGAAGCGTTGATGTTAAAAGACAAAGAAGGTAATCAAAGGTATACTTTACCTGAGAAAAAAGTAGAAAAAATAGCGAATATTAAAACCGCTAAAGAGAAAGATGCCGAAGAAGATGCTTTGTCAAAACTAAAGACTCCAGTTAAAGAGAAAGTTGAATAAAGGAGATTAATATGTTAAGTTCTTCATCAACAATAATCGATGTTAAAAAAAAATTATCAAATGATTTTTCATTTTATGGGTATGATCTTGAAACATTATTTGATGAAGAACTTACTAGTATCTCAGAAGATGTAGAGCGCACTTATTTCTATCAAAGAATAGGTTATGAAAAATATGTCGAGATACAAGCAAAAGATAAGGTCGGTCTTACTGAATGGGAAACGAATCTTTATTTTGCTGAAATATTTACTATTTGTGTAGAGTTTCTGTCTACGAAGAGTGCGGTCGATAACCAGTTACAAAGTTCATCTAAGTCAAAGTTAAAAGTTGAAGGGTATGCTTTTGAAACTGATTCTGGAGGTGGTAGTGGTGCATCTCTTAATGATTATTCAATCAGTAAATATTACGATAAGATGTATATTTATTGGAAGCTTGGAGGATTTAATTTACTTTCATTAGAAAGGGGATGTACTATTTTTGGTGATACTCCAGATTATACTGATATGGATACTACCCCATGATAGCTAATACAGAGATAAGAGATAAAAATATAGTTGGATTCTATGATGATTATATCTTATCTGATGAAGATTTAACTTGGTTTATTGAGATGGCAGAAAATGGTGAAGCAGAAACTGCATTAGACCTATTCATAAAAGAGAGTATTATACCTCCAGGGGTAAAATATAGTGATTTTCTTAGACAATATCTCAATGATTCTGAATCTGGAATTCTTAGCTTAAAAGATAGAAATAAAGCAATTAGAAATATAGCGATTTTAAGTGTTGGTCTTGGAACGTTATGGAATAGGTTATACAAAACATATTTAAAAGAAGTATATTCACCTGATATATTTATAATAGCAGGAGTTGCAAACGATCAAATAAGAAAAATTATTTTATCAGAATCAATCGGTATCTTTGAAAAAGCTATTAATGGAGCAATGTCTCAAACATCATCTTTTGTTATCAATGGCATCAGAACATTGCAAAGAGAAATGATCGTAGAAAATTTTAAATTAAGGACAACAGGTTTAACTGGTAAATTATTAGATGATGAAGTTATTAAATTTAAGAGAGCGATAAGATCAAAATATCCGCAGCTATATAAAGCTATGAGTGAAGGGAATATTCTTGTTACAAGTAAATTTAGTGTCGGGGGAGAAACATTTCGTCATTATAAAATAGATACTTATGCGGATATGGCAGTTAGGACAACTTTATTGAATGTGGATCGGGCATCTAATTTGATGATGGCGATGGCAAATGATGAACCTGTTGTCGAATATATCCTTGCTGATCAGAGAACAGTTAAAAAAGACAGAGAAATTTGTCAAGATATACTTGGGAATTTTGTTCTTGGTAAAAGTCTTTTAGCTATCGATAAGGAAACTGCTTCTAAATTAAATATTATGACAATTGAAGAAGCTGAAACCTCACCTGATTATGCAATGGGAGTTGGATGTAGACACACAATTAGAAGATTGGGAAAAGCATTTTTAAATGAAGTAGATAAAATTATAAAAGGAGAGTAAGACAATGGCTATAGATCTTGGAATGACATCTACTAAATTAGTTAAAGCAAAACTTCACGTCTATAATGTTTGCTCTCAGGGTAACACCATTACTCTTATTAAACCGGCCGCAAAAGATGAAATGGGAACTGCACTTACTGAAAGTAGTATATCATTAAAAACACATCCAATAAGATTTAGCCCTTTTGATAGAGAAGTTTCTCAAAAAATATCATGGTCAGAAGATGTAGATATCCTCTGCTATGTTTCTAAATTAGAAATAGACAAACTTTCTATTAATATTAATAAATTAAAAAAACAATATGGGGCCCTAAGATATAATAATAAAACATATACAATAAGATATATTGAGAATTATTCTTCATTTGGGGCTGATTTTTTATACGTTGTCATTGGGGGTAAAATATGATAGGTGTATATATAAGTCAGAGAGAAATTGATTTTTTGATACGAGATTTACGTAAATTAGGGAAGATAATAGGTTCTCCTAATTTACAGATGTATAGAGCCGAACAATTTCGTAAATTTACTGTCAAGGAAGTTGTAGGTAATCATATTGGTTTGAAAAAATTAAGCAACGCTACTATAAAGTTAACTGGAGCACACGCGCCATTATCTTTATCAGGTAGATTAATGAATAATATGAAAGTGAGGAAAGCACCTAAAAATGCTGCTGATGTAGGCTATTTTGACAATGACATGACACAGGTTCCAGGGACTAAAATAACCTATACTAAGCTTGCTAGGCTACAACATACCGGATATAGAATAAAGATTACTGGTAAAAAGGGACAAAAAGTACTGGCTTGGTTACATAGTCAAGGTGTTTTTGATGGTAATCCAAGTGGGACAACCTTGAAAAAAGGGGAAGGGTGGATTAATGTTCCGGCCAGGCCATTTATGCTTAAAGCAATGAATAAATATGAAGCGAAAGGATTAGATATGAAAGCAACAGATCAATTTTTGAAAAATCTTTCCGATACACCATCTGGAGAAAAAAGTGTTTAGTGAATTTACAACACAAACATGGATACCTTCTGCCATATCGGTAGTTGTCGCTAACAATACAGATACCAGTATTGACGGGTCTTGTAAGTCTATAACATGGACAGAAGCTATTGATGAGTATGTAACTATTGGATTTGATGAAATAGATTTGTCTACTTATGAAGAAATAAGTTTTCATATATATGTGGGAGATGTACTTACTGAAGATGATATCTTCATGGTAACTATTGATTCTACTGAATTTTCATTTACAAGAGAAGAGTTGAGAATGGGGAGGTGGAATCACATCCTCATTGATTGTTCTGAAATGACCACAGTAAGTTCTATTATTATTACTAGTCTAGTCGAAGACTTAATTTTATTCGTTGATTACATCGGTTATAGAAGAGTAACTTATAATTGCGACATCGATATTATTGAAGCTTTAAAAGCACATATAAATCTTGATTATGATGTTAGTACGACTCTTTCTGCTGCTGCTTCTGCAGGAGATGATTCTATTTCATTGACGAGTAAAGCATATATAACAGACACGTCAACTTTAGAAATAGATAATGGAAGTGGTACAATTGAAACTGTTGATTTAATTTCTATTAATGGAGAGTTAAGTGAAGAGTTAGTCAATAGCTTTGCTTCTGGAGTTGAAGTTCGTTGTATATGTCCGGTGCGGAATGAAGATAATGAAAGTTTAGAACCTGATCCTATATGTGGGATTATGGTGTATGACATTAATGTCGATAAAGATGAGTGTATAGTGCAAACTAAAAATAGATCTAAGATAAAAGAATACTTAGGAAGTTTGGGTATATTAATTTATATAGATTGTTCAAGCAAGAAAAAATTAATGCAAATGGCAAGAGAATTTAATAAAAAATATGGAAGAGAATTTCAGTTTTTATTAGATGGAGAACAAGTTGATATTTACATGGATTCAAGTATTTTCACTGAAGAAGTTATCGGTAATAATCCTAGAATGGCTTATTATTATCAAATAGAACCACAACCATATCTTTTGGTTAATAGGGTTCCAATTGAAACAATAACTGTAACGGTTGAATCAAAAGGAGTAGTTTAATGATTAGGACAATAACGAATATTACTAAACAGACACAACAGATAATGTTTATTGATGGAACAGGGCAAGCCGTTTATCCTAAAAAGTCAGTATACATTGACTTAGAAAATGTTTCAAAAGATGAACTGGAGCGAGTTAATAAATTTTTTGAAATTGATATGGAGGTGAAGAATAATGAGTAATTACGGTTCAAGTGCGAATAGAGTTCCCGCTAAAGGTGGAGCATCACTTATAGATGTTGATATCTATAAATTCTTATTGCTTGCTAAGACTGAGCGTGGAATTGTAGATGCAGATGGGCATCCTGTAGTCCATGACCAGATTTTTTCGATGAATGATTTCTACCCTAAATGTGGTGGATTTAATACCAGTTATTATGGTTCATATATAGCAGATTCTTTTTTTAAGGAACTTGATAATAGTCTGGATTGTGAGATGAAGGTTATAAGTTATGTAGATGATGCTGCAGTACAAGCATCATACGTAATTCTTGATGCTGCTCCAATTAAGATTTTTGATCTTAAATCTGGAAGAAAAGGGCTTATCGATAAATCTGCATTTGGAAATAAAATAGCAGCTAAGATAACTCAGGTTGAAGATTTTAACTTTAAAATGACAGCAAATATTGCAGTTACAGATACTAGTTGTGTTCTTAACAACGTAGACAATTTAGAGGTAGGCAATTACATTAGGTTTACTGAGAGTACAGACGAGGAAGTAAAAGTAATAACCGCTATTGACGGCGCGACTAAAACAATAACTTTCTCTGCTCTTGAACTAGCTGGTGGTTTTACTGCTGCTGCTTGTAATATAACAAGGATTGATTGGAAACTTGAAATTGCAGTTAAAAACGAAAAAGGCAATTATGAGAAAAAAGAGGTTTGGGAAGGACCATTCGCGCAGTCTGATACAATAGGGTTGGCGAGTGAAGTAAATGATGTTGTATCTGGTTCTGAATATGTAATTTTAACTGTAGATGATACTAATGCCTCTGATCCAGGAGATCAGATCCCTGCTGCTCTTACTGCATGGACGCCATTAGTAAGTGGTAGTGATGGCGCTGCTGCAGTAGATGCTGATTGGAATACTTTAGCTGAAACTTATTTAGCTTCTACAGAGTTTACAATTATGACTGCACCAGAAAGTTCAAGTTTAGTCCATAATAATAACATGGTAGAATTTTGTACTACATATTATCGTGGAATGTTTTACGCTGCTGCATCTAATGGAGCAACGAAAGCAATCCTTGAAGATCTTTGCGGTTCATTAAGAGGAAGCTATAGGTTTGGAATGTTGCCAGGTGATAAGTGGGTTAGAGTTAATGATCCCTCCACGACTAATGGTAAAATAGATATACCGAAAGTTGGTATGGATGCAGCAAGTTGGTTCAACACTTATTATAAATTTGGTGAGTCTAAAGTAGCTGCTGGAAATAAAACAGAAATGATATTAAATACTAATGCTGAATTATTAGATAGTAATGGTCTTGTCCACGATGATAAAGAAGGCGTTGGTGGAAGATTAATTAGAAATTACAGCGTTAATATTTGTCGTTATCGTAGAGGTATTGGTATTACAAATAATTCTGCAAGGACATTTAGTACTGATGATGGGTATAAATTTCAGAATCAAATTATGGCATTTATACTTTATGCAAGATCGATTGTGACTTATTTAAAAACAGTTGAACAAGATAAAGCTGGTGCTAATGCGCAAGAAATACATAAGAATATTATATGGGCATATATGCACAGTAAATTTACTAGCGGGCATCTATTTTCTGGATTTAAAGAAGATGGGACTAAAACTACTTTTAATGATGTTTGTATAATTAAAAACGATTTCACTGTTAATACTCTCGCAGATATTAATAACGGTATAGAACAAACATTCTTACAATTTGTTTCACCACCACCTATCGAAGAGAATATACTTTCTCTTGCAAGTGCTGGTGTTACTACAGTAAGGTCATAAGGAGGGAAAAATGGCTAGAGCAGTATCGTGGAACTGGGAGCTTCAAATAGATGACGATGTTGTCCATCCTTTTGAACTAGGAGAATTTGGAGAAGGTGAAGAAGGACGTATTGAAGTTGCCGATGGAGATAGAAAATATAAGATCAGAGATCAGATTTATAACATTGATGAGTTAATGGTAAAAATCTTGATTAAGAAAGATAGAAAATATTACGATGTAATGCAACGATGGTGTTTGAGTGGTGAAACTAAAAATATATTTTTGGTTGGAAGAGATAGTGCTCATGTAGCGCAGATGACTTTCCTACTTTCAAACGCAGATTGCGCAATGGGTAAACATAATGCAGTTAATCGTCAGAATAAAGAAGCTGATACAAAAACTTATTATGTAATCCCTGATTATGTAGATGAGGTGATATAACAATGATTCAATTATACAGTGGACTAGTAAGGAATGGCAAGTGGTATAATTATACAGAGGTCTCTCCATTACCAGGAGGGGCCTTGGCTTTAATGGAAGGTGGAGATAGAACTGGAGCAGCAAGGATATTAAATTTAGTAAAAGGTTCTATCACATCGTTATTCACTGAAGCTGGTGAAGAATATATTTTAACACCTAAAGATTATAAGGATTTAATGGCGGTTGATTCATGGAAAATTGGATATGAACAAATTAAATTAAAGTTTGGTGGAGAATATCCTATTTTCCCAGAATACTTTTTTTGTCCAGTATGTAGTCGTCCAGGAATGGAGAAGTATACTGAGGTTAATGAAAGTTGGCAAGAATTAGTAGAGAAAGGACTTATTGATGAAACATTTCAAGAAACAGAAGAAATAAATTTTGAGATAATTCTCCCAGAACCATTTACTGTTGAAGGAGCTAAAACTATTGTTGGAGGGACGTATGATAAATTGATAGTAAGGCCTTTAACGATTAATGACATGCTATCAATTCAACATGATTCAGAATCGATGTCATCAGATGCCAACCAAATATATGCGACTTGGGATGCATCTATAGTAGAAGTATGTGGAATGTCTGAACGTGATTTCAATATTTTAAAACGGACATCTCAAAGTTATTTTACGAAGAAATATATAAATACAGAAGCAAACATTGACGCAATGATGGATGCGTATGATGGAATTAAACTTGGTTTCAACGGATCAGACAGGAAAGTATCCTGCAATTATTGTGGCACAGAAATAGGCGGAAGCTTAGATTTTACAAATTTTTTCTCACTCTTGTTGAAGAAGAAGTCGTTCCAAAATTCGAACAAGTAGAAGACAAAGAATTTTGGTATTATCCAGGTATAGGCAGCAAGAGATGTAATAATTATCAATTTGTAAGAGATACAGATGCTTGGATGACTTTATCTGTATTGGGTGCAGTATATAGTGGATGGTGTAGAATGGTTAGGAATCTTTTTAAATGGTCTCCAGATGTTCTTGAATATATGTCAGTTGCAAGTATCGTTAAACTTGTTGATGAATCAATTGAGGATAATAACGATGGTAAAATTAAAATGGATGATCTTGAATGAACCTATTAAGTGGATTTGGAAATAGTTCAGCTAAAAGTCTCGTTATCCGGTTTATTGCCGATACTGCTAGAGCGAGTAAAGATATTGATAAATTATCAAACAAAATCAATAAGGTTGGGCCGTATAAAGGGATATCTAGTTTAAAAGGAGCGTCTAATCTTAACAGATGGAAGATGGATAATTTTAATATTGATACTAGAACACAATTTGGTAAAAATCTTAAGGCATATTCTGGCGTAACAGATATGGACAGAAAAATGAGTAGTTATTTACGTGGATCAAAAAAATTAGAAGAAAATATGAAAGCTGTTGGTAATGAAGCAAGGAATAGTACTTCATTTCTTAGTAAATTTTCTGGTAAATTAGGCATAGCTACTATTGCTATAGCTGGGTTTATTGCTGTTATGTCTAAAGTGTTCTCAATGGGGACAATGGTTGAGAACTCTTTAACTTCTCTTGAAGTATTACAAGGCAGTAGTAAAAAAGCGAGAGAAACTATGAAACTTGCAATGGATTTCTCACTTAGAACTCCATTTAAACCAAGAGAAGTTTTAGGCGCTACTCAAGCCGCAGCACAGTATCATATCGATTTATATAAAAAGGGTAAATATGGTCTCGGAAAAGACCAGAATGTTGCTCAGATTCTTGCTGGTATGGGTTCATTTGTTGATTTAAGCGGGGAAAAAATAGGAATGGGTCGTGCAACTCATGCTGTTATGCGAGGAGACTACCGATTATTAAGGCAATATCGTGGACTAGTAAATCCTGCTTTTGAAGCAGCGAAAGGAAAAGGTAAAGTCGGCACACCAGCATTTACTAGAGAATTTATAAAAGGTTTAGGTAAAATACCTCAGATCATGGACATGGCAAAGAAACAATCAGAGACTGTTGCTGGTTTATGGAGTACTATCGCAGGATCAATGGATATTGTTCTTATGAAATTTAGTGGTGCTGGAGAAGAATCAGGTGTTGTCACTATGTGGTCTCATGTAAGAGATATTCTTTTTGAAGTAAGAGAAGGGATATTAAATCTTGTTGATTATATTGGTCCAGGGTTGACAGATATAGGTGCAGCAATAGGGTCATTTTTTAAGATGATTTGGAAAATTGCTAAGGTAGTTGGGGTAATAATCGCACCAACATTTAAAATAATCTGGTTTATCATTAGAGCAATAGCAGTTGTTTTAGAATGGGTATTTTCAAAAATAGGTAAAATATTAGATTTCTTTGTTAAGATTTATGATAAGATAAATGATGTAACTAAAGCAGCAGATGAATTCAATAAAAAGGAAAATGAACCAGGATTACTTGAAGATGCAATCGCATTCCTTAAAGCGCAATTAATGCTTGCGGACGTAATGTTTGATTGGGCTATGGCTGCTATGTGGGAAAGAATTGCATTTTTAATAGATGCTTTTAAAAGACTTATAAAAGTATTCGCTTCTGGTGGAAATATAGTTGATTTTGTTAAAGGTGAAGGGACATTTTTTCACCAAAAAGCAGTTGCTTCTCGGCAAGAAGAAGAAAGAAAACTAAATGAAGGGTTTATAAAAGGATATGCAACTGAAGCCCAAAAAAGAATAATAAATGCACCCAAGACTCCATTTGAAAAAAATCTTATCAAAAATAAAGATGCTACAGATGAATCTATCAGACAACGAAGGATAACGGTAGAAAGAGAAAAGACGCAAATTAATATCATAAATAATAGTCATTATTTAAAAGCAGTAGAACAGATAACGGATTATCAGCCCGATCCAGTAAGGAGTAGATAATATGGCAAAAGGACATGGAATAATAGTTAATTTAAGCAGTAATGCTCCGTTTATTTTTCAATTTAATCCTGAGACAATAAATACTAATAAAAAAATAACATATGCAGTTGCACCTAATATTGGTGGTGCTTTTAAAAAGAAATATTTCGCAGGATTTGATTCAAAAGAAATAGAATTTTCCATCCAATGTATAGATATGAATGGGCCAACTGGAGTTATGGACGATATAGCTTACTTTGAACAATTAAGAGAACCAGACCCAGGGTTCGGGGTAGCTAATTCATTCTTTGGAAACGAAAATTATCCACCTCCAAGGGTATTACTTCAATTTGGAATATCTTTTATCCCTTTAGTCTGGGAAGTTCTTAACATTCAAATTGAAGAAACACATTTTCATTCAGGACATATTAGAGGTGTTGTGGGGGTTCCGAAACGTTGTCACGTAGATATAAAACTTAGTCTTGTAGAAGATCATGCACTCAATAAAGCGAATCAAATAGCTAAAAAAGCGCAAATGTTTTCTGCAAGTGCGAAATCTATTGCAAATGAGATATTATATAAGAATAATAATAGAAGAAGAGAAAATACCGGATTATTTGGGTATACAAATGGAGAAAAAGGCGTTTTATCTTTTCTTAAAATTGACCCTAAATACTAGGAGATGGTATGTTACGTTGGGAAGTAGTATTAGATAAAAATATGTTTGGAATAAATTTAAGAATGTATAGAGATATGTTTGTAGCAAAAAAAACATTCAAATCTATATTTTTTAATTTAGAACTTGATCACCAAGCATTTAAACATTTTGATACCGAATTATATATGTATAGAATGTTAGACACTAATTTTATAAGATATATAGAAGAACGAGGTGATCTCACAAGGATAGAAGTTGAAGTTCCTTCACAAGAAGACACGGAATTTACGGTATTATAAAATGGCTATTTTAACACAGAATACAAGTATGGTTTACTGGAAAATTTATCACGGAGATAATAATACAGACATAACCGACATCTTATCTGGGTATGTTTCTTCTATAAGAATAAATAAAACAGCCTTACCTGTTGCGCATAAAAATAAAAAATCTGCAGGAGAACTTTCTGATTCTCCATCAAAAGCAGTTATTGAAATAACATCAAATAATTATGTTGAAGAAATTTTTGTTGAAGGTGTTCAAATAAAAATTACAATGGGATATGAAAAATTAGTCCAGCCAACAGTATTTGAAGGGAGGATACAATCGCTTCCTGAAGGTTCTGCAAAAGATATGTTAAATTATACCGTCATAGCATATGGAATTGAAACAGACTTAGCCGGTGAACAAAAAAATAGAACTTTTAAAATTCCCACAAAAACAGAAATAATAAGTCAAATAGCAATGGAAAATGGTTATATTTGGAATATTAGTATCGCAGATAAAGCTCCAATGAAATCACATTTTATGCCTGTTCAAAAAAAAGAAACCGATTATGAATTTATTATGAGATGTGCTAAAGCATGGAATTGTTTATGTTGGTTCACAATCACACCTACTGGCAAACAAAAACAATTAAACTTTGCGGATGCAAATATTGCTTATGAATTAAGTGACGGAACTTTAGAAGATAGGTCTATTTATGAATTAGGTTATAGGACAGATAAATATGCTTGTAATGTAGAAGTCGTAAAATGGAGCCATCAGAATAACGCTCTTTCTAATGGTGGAGCGGGGATAAGTGGATTTGGTGAATTTGGTAAAGTAACTGGTGATATGGAATGGAGAATTGTTTACGATAATAAAACATGGATATTAAAAGAAGAATTAAGGAATCTTTTTAAACGAAAAACTAAAGATACTTCATTATCGGGAGGTATATCTATCGCAAAAGATATTTTTAAGGTAAGTACTGGA
>Ga0307441_1000162_pt1 | contig 26291 bp, 22 predicted proteins | sample SalMarWE160420MG_FD_202149 | JGI IMG/M metagenome (GOLD analysis project Ga0307441, IMG submission 202149) | Salt marsh sediment microbial communities from the Plum Island Ecosystem LTER, Massachusetts, United States - WE1604-20 | ecosystem: Environmental > Aquatic > Marine > Intertidal zone >... | reverse complement strand
TACCCGGCCGCCAGCGTTTCGAAGCGCCGCAGCGTCTTCTCCACCTGCACGATGTAGTAGGCCTGCGCCTCGGTGGCGGTATCCACACCCGTCAGGCCGCCACCGACCACCACCGCCGGCAACCGCAACTGCAGGTTGGTGAGGCTGTCGGCTTTGGCGGCGCCAGTGAGCTGCAGGGCCATCAGGAAGTCGTTGGCCTGGCGCATGCCCGGGGCCAGACTGCCGGGAATGGGCAACGCCTGGGGGAGGCCCGCGCCCACGGCGATGGAAAGATGGTCGAAACCCAGGGCCCAGGCTTCCTCCACGGTGACCGTGCCGCCGAAGCGCACCCCGCCGAAAGCCTGAAAGTGGGGCCGACGGGCCAGGGACAGATACACCAGCTTGAGGAAGTTCTTGTCCCAACGCACCGTGATGCCGTATTCGGCCACCCCGCCGAAACCGGTCATTACCCGACTGTCCAGGTCTTCCACGAGCTCCGAATAGTTCCGGATGGGCCGCTCCAGCAACTCGCGGGGCAGGGGTTCGATCTTCAGCCCATCGGTGCCCACCACCGCGCAGCCTTCCATCAGCAGGTAGTGCGCCAGGGTGAGTCCGGCCGGCCCCATGCCGCTGATGAGCACCTTGCGGCCGTTGTAGGGCTTCGGCGCCCACTGACACCGGCGCAGCGGGTTCCAGCGAATCAGCAGGTCGTAGATTTCCACACCCCACGGCAGGTCCAGCACATCGGTGAGAATGCGGGTCTCGGTCTGGGGAATGTTGACCGGATCCTGCTTCTGATAGATGCAACCCTTCATGCAATCGTTGCAGATGCGATGGCCGGTGATGGCGCACATGGGATTGTCCACTGTGATCATCGCCAGCGCCGCGATGGTCTGCCCGCGGCCCTTGAGCACATGCATCTCGGAGATCTTCTCCTCCAAAGGGCAGCCGGTGAGCGTCACGCCCAGGGGATTCTCCTTCAGGCCCTGGCCGGGGTCCCCCTTCTTCTCGGGAAACCCCTTGGAGCAGAAATCGCCGTCGTGGTCGTGGCAATAGATGCAGTAGTGCACTTCGCTCAGCGCGTCGCGCAGGGACATTCTGGGATCGGTAAGCTTGAATCCGTCCCTCGCCCTGTGGTCCGCGGGCGGACCTTCCAGCCGCCCGACAGGGTCGCCCGGCACCGGCACCAACGGCACCAACCTGCTGTAATCCAGCAGTTCGGGCAACCGGAAGCTGGCCCAATCCTTGATGATCTTCTGGCCCTGCGCCGTGTTGCGGGCCTGCATACACCAGCGCGTCAGTCCGTCGATCGCTTCCTTGTTCGCCGCGGCGTCTTCCAGCAACTGCACGCCATAGCGGGCGATCGCCAGCTCGCGGTCCGGTCCGGCGAGGCCGGCACGGGCCACCGCCGCATCGATGCGGGCATCGAGCTCTTCGAACGATTCGAGGCTGTCCGGATCCACCCGCAGCCGCCGCGCCCGGCGCTGGACATACTGTTTCTTGAAATGGAACACCGGGTCGTGCGCCAAAGTGGCCCGTGCCGACGCCTCCAGCTCCCCTTCGATTCCGAACAGCTCCGCGACAAAAGCTTCCAGAACCGGCGCGCAGGCGAGCAGCAGCTCACTCACTTCCGTGGCACTCAATTCACGCTCGCCGGACCGGTACGCCGCCAGAGCTTCCTGCCAGGCCGGCTCGAGGCCTTCCAGGCGGGTCATGAACTGCTGGTCGAGTCGCTGCAGGCCTTCGGGGCTGAATAGGTCGTTGAATTCGATGTCGTCGAGCTTCAGGGTCGGTTGAGTCATAGGAGAATTCTTGCACCGCTCGCTGGTAGAGACCCTGCTGGCAGGGACATGGAACTGGGCATTTTACCTGCACGCTTTCGTAGTTGCATGATTTACCCTGTCTTATCAGGGTTTGAACCGTTCAATCGGGGATGGTTCGGCCGCGACCGGGCCGGTAAGACTGAAAGTGCGGGCCACCACCCGGCTTCGCCGGCGTCGCAGAGGTCTTCCCGGCGACGCGGGCGGCCCGCGCGGCCGGCCCGCCCGCGATCCACCGCACTTCGAATAGAGGGAAGCCCGACCGGCAGGCGGAAGCCGTCAGTCGCCGGCCGGCCGGCGGCCGAAAACGAACAACGTGTCGATGTCCAACCACAGGCCGTTGGCGGTCACCAGATCCTGCACGCTGGCCAGATGCTGTTCACGGAAAGCCTCCCGTGCCGGTGCGTCAAGACGTTCCACGAACCCCCGAAAGCCGGTGTTCCAGACCACCTCCCACCATTCCTCCACCCCGGTCAAATGGTACCCGAGGGACTCACGCTCGACGCTGACGTCCGCGAAACCCGCCGCTTCCAGCAATTGCCGACAGTCCTGTTCAGCAGACAGTCGCAGCCACGGGAAGGAACGCCTGCCCTGGGGGAACTCCACGCCGTTGGCTTCCAGCTGGGCACGCAGAATTTCGGCCATGGGCTGGAAGGCATCCGGTCCGAAGCAGGTGAACGCCATGCGCCCACCCGGCTTGAGGACGCGCCGCCACTGAGTGAGGGCATGATGCATGTCGTCCAGAAAAAACAAGCCGAACGAGCTGGACACCGCATCGAAATACGCGGACCGGAATTCCGGCGCTTCGGCGTCCATCCAATGAAAGTCAATGTTGGTCAGACCCATCTTGCGGGCGTTGAACTGTGCCTTGTCCAGCATCCCTTCGGACAGGTCTATCCCGGTGACACGGCCGCCGGGCGCCAGTGCCTGGGCAGCCGCGGTGGCTACGGCGCCGGTACCGGTAGCCACGTCCAGCAGTTTTTCGCCGGGCCGAAGCGCCATCCGCTGCACCAGCCGGTCCGCGCAGAATGGAAAGAAACGCAAAGCCGCGCGGTCATAGTGGGGCGCCAGCTCGTCGAAAAGCGCCGTCACCCGCCTTTTGCGTTCATCGACAGCGCTACTTTCCTGAGGTATGTGGGACATTGTCGTCTTTCCGCGTCGGTCCGTTTCCAGCTCACGTACGGCGTCGCTCGCCGAAGTGGCCACCGTGAGGCCGCCGGCTTCCTCCGACAGCGTCGGCGGACCCACCCGGGCAACTGCCGGTCGATCCGCGAGGCCCGCAGTCCCAAGGAAGCGTGGTCGTGGAAGGATACCCGGGGCCGCGAGTCCGACCCCGCTTAATCCCCGAGGCGGGTGCTCAGCAACCGGCCGGGGTCGCCGGAGGTGTGCCGCACAGCCCAGATGGCACAGCCAGGAATGCAAATAGGAAGTATTCAGCTTCCAAACTTTACCGCGAAACCGGATGCCTTACAACGGTGCCGCCGGCAACCCTTGCCGCCGCGATCATTACCACGGACGCGACATAGTATGGAAATGGGATAAATGCAACGGTACAGTTGGATGTGGCTTTGCAGCCCGCCCCTGCGTATCGACCATGAGGCTTCCGACGATGCCCCAAACCAAGATCCTGCTGGACGAATCCGAGATTCCCACCCATTGGTACAACGTCATCGCGGACATGCCCACGCCGCCATCTCCACCGCTGGGTCCCGACGGCAAACCGGTGGGGCCCGATGCCCTGGCGGCCATATTTCCGGACGCGCTGATCGCCCAGGAGGTCTCGGGCGAACGCTGGATCCCGATCCCCGAGGAGGTGCGGGAAATCTACCGCCTGTGGCGCCCTTCCCCCCTGTTCCGGGCCCACAGGCTCGAACAGGCCCTGGGTACTCCTGCCAAGATCTACTACAAGTACGAGGGCGTCAGTCCCGCCGGCTCCCACAAGCCCAACACCGCCGTTGCCCAGGCTTTCTACAACGGGGAAGCGGGCATCCGGCGTCTGAGCACCGAGACGGGCGCCGGCCAGTGGGGCTCCTCCCTGGCTCTGGCGGGCCAGATGTTCGGCATCGATGTGCGCGTGTACATGGTGAAGGTCAGCTACGAACAGAAGCCGTTCCGTCGCTCCATGATGCACACCTGGGGGGCGGAGGTGCTGGCCAGCCCCACCGACCAGACCGAAGCCGGCCGCCGCGCCCTCGCTGAGGACCCCGACAACCCCGGGTCCCTGGGGCTTGCCATTTCCGAAGCGGTCGAGGAAGCGGCATCGCGCAAGGACACCAACTATGCGCTGGGCTCGGTGCTCAATCATGTGCTGCTGCACCAGACGGTCATCGGTCTGGAAGCGAAAAAGCAGTTCGAGAAGGCCGGCGATTATCCGGACATGGTGTTCGCCCCCTGCGGGGGCGGCTCCAATTTCGGCGGCGTCGCGTTCCCGTTCTTCGCGGACAAGGCGGCCGGCAAGGATGTGCGTCTGGTGGCCGTGGAGCCAACATCCTGTCCCACCCTCACCCGCGGCCACTATGCCTACGACTTCGGCGACACGGCCGGGCTGACCCCATTGATGCTGATGTATACGCTCGGCCATGACTTCATGCCGCCCAGTATCCACGCCGGCGGCCTGCGCTACCACGGCGACTCGCCCTTGGTCTCCCAGCTGTTCAAGGAAGGGCTGATCGACGCGGTGGCTGTGCCCCAGGTGCCCACCTTCGAGGCCGGCGTCACCTTCGCCCGGGCCGAGGGTATCATCCCGGCCCCGGAATCGAATCATGCAGTGCGCGCGGTGATCGACGAGGCCCTGGCATGCAAGGAATCCGGGCAGCCCAAGACCCTGTTTTTCAATCTTTCCGGCCACGGCCACTTCGACATGGCCGCCTACGACAAATACTTCAACGGGGAATTGGAGGACTACGCCTATCCCGATGCGGCCATCCGTGCGGCCCTGGATCGCCTACCCAAGGTGGCCGGAAGCGGCGGCGCCTGAGGAGGAGCGCCGAAAATAAAGAAAATGTGCACTGTGCACGATATAGGGTAAGGACCGCGGCTTATACTTTTTTGCATTCCGGCTCGCGCCGGAGCTACCAGGGTGTATCGATGCCCAGACTGACGCTGTCGTTCAAAGATAAGAGGCTGAAAGTCTATCCTCTGCTGGAGGATGAATTGCTGGTGGGACGGGACCCGGCCTGCGGCGTCCATATCGACAGCCTGGCAGTGGAACCGGTGCACGTGCGGATCCATCGGCTGGGGACGGACTATCACCTGGTGCCCGCTGAAGGGGTTACCGGGATAGTGGTCAACCATCAACCCATCAGCGGGGATTGCCAGCTCCACGATGGCGATCTCATTCAGATCGGCAAGCACACCCTGACCTTCGCCCAGGAAGCAGTCACCGACGAGCCCGCCGCCGCCATGCCCAGCAACCGGCCGATGGTCACCGGTTGGATGCAGATCATGAGCGGCTCGCACCTGGGCCGCACCATCCGCCTGGATCGGGCCATGACCCGGCTGGGCAAATCGGAATCGCAAACGGCGATGGTGGTACGCCGCAACGACGGCTACTACCTGTCCCACCTGCAGGGTGACAATTCACCCCTGGTGGACGACCAGCCCATCGGCGAAAGCACCCATCGACTGCGCAACGGCGAAGCGGTGCGCATAGGAGACCTGGAACTGCACTTCTTCCTGGAAGAGACGGGCCACGAAACATCCAAAGCGCCTCAGCGTCGCTTCAGCCGAGTGCCGTTCGACGGGGCTGCCACCTTGAGCGATGCCGAGCACCAGTGGGACACCGAAGTCATGGACCTGTCACTGAAAGGCGCACTTATCCGGCGCCCGCCGGAATGGTCCGGATTTGCCGGCAACGACTATCAGTTGCGTCTGCAGCTGGACGATGACGTGGAAATCGACATGGACGTAACTGTGGCCCACGTGGAAGAGGACCGGGTGGGCCTCACCTGCCGGGACATCGACGTGGACAGCGTCACGCACCTGCGCCGCCTGGTGGAGCTCAATCTGGGCAGCGCGGACCTGCTGGAACGGGAACTGGCAGCGCTGGGATAGAGGCGCTCCCACGCCTTTGAAGCTATATTTCGTCGATCACATCCGCCAGCCGGCGGGCACCGACAATCTCCATGTCGTTGATCCGGCCTGCGCGGGGCGCGTTGGCCATGGGGACAATGGCGCGGGCGAATCCATGGGTGGCCGCCTCTCTCAGCCGCTCCTGGCCGTTAGGCACCGGGCGGATCTCGCCCGCCAGACCCACCTCCCCGAACACCACCAGATCGGTTGCCAGGGGGCGGTCCCGGAAACTGGACAGGATTGCCAGCAGCACCGCCAGATCCGCAGCGGTCTCGCCTACGCGCACGCCACCCACGACATTCACGAACACGTCCTGGTCAAGTACCGCCACACCCCCGTGGCGGTGGAGCACCGCCAACAGCATGGACAGGCGGTTCTGCTCCAGCCCCAGGGTCACGCGGCGAGGATTGCTTAGGGGACTCTGGTCCACCAGCGCCTGCACTTCCACCAGCAGCGGCCGGGTGCCCTCACGGGTCACCATGATGACGCTGCCCGGTACCGGTTCGTCATGGCGTGACAGAAAGATGGCCGACGGATTGCTCACCTCCCGCAGGCCCTTGTCGGTCATGGCGAACACGCCCAGCTCGTTGACTGCGCCGAAGCGGTTCTTGATGGCCCGGATGACACGGAAACGGCTGCCGGACTCGCCCTCGAAGTACAGCACGGTGTCCACCATGTGCTCCAGCACCCGCGGACCGGCCAGCGTGCCTTCCTTGGTGACATGGCCTACCAGGAACAGGGCGGTGCCGGTCTGCTTGGCGAAGCGCACCAATTGGGCGGCACTTTCCCGCACCTGGGCCACCGAGCCCGGCGCCGACTGCAGGACCGTGGTGAACAACGTCTGCACCGAGTCGACCACCATCACCTGGGGACGCTCCCGGCGCGCGGTATCCAGAATCGCCTCCACGGAGGTTTCCGCCACCAGCCGCACACGGTCGCCGGCCAGCCCCAGCCGACGGGCCCGCATGGAAACCTGCTCGGGGGACTCCTCGCCGGTCACGTAAAGCGCTGGCAGCTGGGCACCCACTGTCGCCAGGGTCTGCAATAGCAGGGTCGACTTGCCGATGCCCGGATCCCCGCCCAGCAGCACCACGGAGCCGCTCACCAGGCCGCCACCCAGTACCCGGTCCAGTTCGGCCAGGCCGACCGGCGTGCGGGCCTGGGCCTCGGGCTCCACTTCGTCCAGGGTCTGCACCGGGCGTTGGCCGCCTTCCCCGGCATAGCCGGCGAAGCGGGGATTGGATTCCACCGCCGCGGTGACGGCGACTTCCAGCAGCGAATTCCAGGCCCCGCAATCGGCGCACTGCCCTGCCCACTTGGGACTCTGGGCACCGCATTCTGAGCAGCTGTAAAGGGTTTTGGTCTTGGGCTTGGCCACGGCTCCGCTCTGAGCTCACATCTCGGGTGTGGCGCTAGCGGCCATCGCGGGATTCTCCACAACGGCGCCATGACGCGGGTACCGGGGCACCCTCTCGCTGACGGCGCACAGCAACTCATAGGCGATGGTGCCAGCGTGCTCGGCCACCTCCTCCACCGCCAACTCATCGCCCCACAGCACCACCGGATCGCCCACCCGGGCGTGGGGATGCCCGCGAAGATCGATGGTGATCATGTCCATGGACACCCGGCCCGCCAAGCTCGCCCGTCGTCCATTGACCAACACCGGGGTACCGGAGCCGGCATGGCGTGGATAGCCGTCCCCGTAGCCGACGGTGGCGACGCCTACCGGCATGTCTTCCGGGCAGGTCCAGCTGGCGCCGTACCCCACCGCATCCCCCCGCCGATGCCGATTGATGGCCACCAACTGGGTGCTGAACGTCATGGCCGGCCTCAGCCCCTCCTGGGACCCCGTGCCGCCGAGAAAGGGGGACACCCCGTAGAGCATGACGCCGGGGCGCACCCAATCCAGATGGGTGGCGGGCCAGCCCAACACCCCCGCGGAGTTGGCCAGCGAACGCGGACCATCCAGCCCGGTCACGGCAGCGTCGAACGTCTCACACTGGTCGTGAGTGCGCAGGGAACGGCGGTCGTCGGCGCAGGCCAGATGGGAAAGAAAACCCATAGACCCCACAGCGGCGCAGGCGCGCAGCCTGGCGGCCGCGGACGCGACCTCGTCGGGCGCAAAGCCAAGCCTGTGCATGCCGCTGTCCACCTTGAGCCAGACAGCAACCGGGCGCGGCACTCGCACCTTCTCGAGACTGGCGATCTGCTCGGATTGATGCACGACGATGTCCAGCCCTTGATGGCTGATGACATCCAGTTCGTCGGGATCGAAGAACCCTTCCAACAGGGCAATACGATGCTCGACGCCGTTGTCCCGCAGCACCAGCGCCTCCTCCAGGCTGGTGAGCGCGAAGGCGTCCGCCTGATCCAGGGCGCGGGCCACCGTCAACAGGCCGTGGCCGTAGCCATTGGCCTTGATGACTGCCATGACTCGACTTGCCCCGGCGGCTTCCCGTACCCGTCGAAGGTTATGCTGCAGCGCGACAGGGTCGACCAGCGCATGCACGGGGCGCGTCATGAATACTCCTCATCCCCGTAGAAGTTGTCTGCGTAGTTTTCGAAACGCGTGTACTGGCCCAGAAAAGTCAGCCTGCGCATGCCGATGGGACCGTTGCGCTGCTTGCCGATGATGATTTCGGCCGAGCCTTTGTGCTCGCTGTCCTCGTTGTAGACCTCGTCGCGATAGATGAACACGATGACGTCCGCGTCCTGCTCGATGGCGCCGGATTCACGCAGGTCGGACATGATCGGCCGCTTGTCAGTACGCTGTTCCAGGCCCCGGTTGAGCTGCGAGAGGGCGATCACCGGTACGTTCATTTCCTTGGCTAGCGCCTTCAGCCCCCGCGAGATTTCCGAGATTTCGGTGGCCCGGTTCTCCTTGCCGCCCGGCACCTGCATGAGTTGCAGATAGTCGATGACGATCATCCCCAGATCGTGTTCGCGCTTCAGACGCCGCGCCCGCGCGCGCAGCTCGGTGGGGCTCAATGCGGGGGTGTCGTCGATGTACAGGGGTGCCTCTGCCAGGATGCTCACCGCCGAGGTGAGCCGGGGCCAGTCATCGTCCTCCAGCTTACCGGTGCGCACCTTGTGCTGGTCGATGCGCCCCAGGGAGGACATCATGCGCATGGCGAGCTGCTCGCCGGGCATTTCCATGCTGAACACCGCCACCGGCGTCTTGTACTTGATGGCGGCGTTTTCCGCGAGGTTCATGGCGAACGTGGTCTTGCCCATGGATGGGCGTCCCGCAATGATGATCAGGTCCGAGGGCTGCAGGCCCGCGGTCATGTCATCGATATCGGTGAAACCGGTAGGCACGCCGGTGATATGGGTGTCCTGCTGGAAAAGGGTATCGATTCGGTCGACCGCCTTGGTGAGCAGATCCTTGATGCCCACAAAGCCCCGTTTGCCGCGGCTGCCCTGCTCGGCGATCCGAAACACCTGTTGTTCGGCGAAATCCAGCAGCTCGGCCGAACCGCGTCCTTCGGGGAAAAAGGCGCCGTCGGCGATGTCGGTTCCCACCCGGATGAGCTGGCGCAACACGGAATGCTCGCGCACGATGTCCGCGTAGGCACGGATATTGGCCGCGCTGGGCGTGTTCTTCGCCAGGGTACCCAGAAAGGCCAGTCCGCCGACATCATCGAGTTGTTGATGCTGGTCCAGCCATTCCGAAAGGGTGACCACGTCGAACGGACTGTTGCGCTCGGCCAGCTCACTGATGGCATGGAAGATGAGCCGGTGATCACGACGGTAGAAATCATCTTCGGAGACACGGTCCGCCACCTGATCCCAGGCGCTGTTCTCCAGCATGAGGCCACCCAGCACGGATTGCTCGGCCTGCACCGAATGGGGCGGAACCTTGAGGGCCTCCGTTGCCGTCACGGCATTCTGTGCCGATGGTACGGATTCGGGCATTAAACCTCCGGCTGAATAGCGGTCATCGTCCGGTGCAAACCGGCCCGCGCCGTCGACGCTGGAGCCGGACAGTCCGCCTGGACACATCCAATGGTAGTCGCTTTCGGGCCCTCCACGGCGGACCCACCGAAGTTCGTGGGTCCGTGGGCGAGCCAGAGGCAACTAATTGTATTATCGAGTATTAATAACACCCAGGCTAACGCACCTGGGGCGCGGCGCCCGAACATCGGAGACCAGGGAAGAATACACAACCGGACAGGGAGCCCACAAGGGAACGCCCGCTCCGGCAGGAGACCGGAACGGGCGCAGATGGCGAGTTTCCAGGACCGCCCGGACAACGCCGGGCTGAAAACGGCGTTGCTATTCGGCGACGACCGTCAGCTTGACGGCGGCGTTCACGTCACTGTGGAGGTGCACCTCCACCTCGTACTCGCCCACCGCCCGGAACGGGCCTTCCGGCAGCCTCACTTCATGACGCTCGACCGCAACGCCGGCTGCGCTGATGGCGTGAGCGATATCGGTGGTGCCCACCGAACCGAACAGTTTGCCCTCGTCGCCCGCCTTGGCGGTAACGGTCACGCCGCTGAGCGCCTCCAGCGCTTCGCGACGCGCATTGGCGGCGGCCAGCGCATCGGCGGCAGCCTTTTCCAGTTCCGCCCGCCGCTCCTCGAAGCGTGCCACGTTCTCGGGCGTGGCCGAAGTCGCCTTGCCCTGCGGAATCAGAAAATTGCGCCCATAACCAGGCTTGATCTTGACCCGGTCGCCCAGGTTACCCAGGTTTTCCACCTTTTCCAGCAGAATCACTTCCATCGCTATTACCCCATCGAGCCCGAATGGCTCACGGGCGACCCGAGGTCGCCAATTCAAGTGAAATCAACAACCCATTCGACTACTGCGCCGGCAACCGGCGGCGAAAATCGAACCAGGCGTCCAACAACCCCACCAATGCTAGCAACACCACCGTCGGCCGCAGGACAATCAACGCCACGTACAAGCCCACCAGCCAGGCCACATGGGCCCGATAGGTCGCCACCGCGGCGTGTGCCAGTGCCAGCCCCGTCAGGGCGTACATGATCAGCAACACCATGGCGATCTGCACGGCGACCGTTCCGAGCACACTACCCTGACCGGCGGCGGCGGCGAACACCACCGCCAGCGTTATCCATCCGCTGGCGGGATCCATCCGCAAGGCATGGAATTCCCGCCGGAATCCGCCAGGGTTGTAGAGCAGCGCCTGCCACCAGCGGGCCAGCAGCAAACACACCATCAAACCCAACACCAAAGCGGCAGCCGCCACACCGGTCATCAACCGGGCCACTTCCGTCAGCACCTGCTCCGGACTGGCCCCTGAACCGCTTTGTTTCAGTGCCGGTTCGAGCACCGGCTTCAGCAGGTGATGCCACCAGCCTGCCGGGTCGCCGTGAATGGCGTAGACCCCCACCACCACCAGTAGGCCAACCAGTGCCGCGGTCTGCACTGCCCGGGCCAGCGACACCGTGTAGCGCAGCACCCAGGCCACCAATGCCACCGGTACCCAGAGAAACAGGGCCGCCAATACCACCGGTACGGCATGTCCTGTGACCAGGCGCGCCAGAATAGCGGTACCCGCTGCAGCCCCCGTCATCACCAGCGCAGCTTGCCAAGGACCGGCACGCAGACACACCAATCCTACCGCGGCGCCGCCGATGTAGCTGAGCGGCGCCGTGAACGGCGGCGCCAGCAGTGCCAGCACGGCGCTGGTCGCCGCAACCAGCATGGCCCGCAGGCGGCTTCCCATGATGAATCCCGCCAGCGCGCGCATGGGATCACTCGTAGCCACTGGCCGCCGCCTCACCCGTCCGCTTGCCACGGACCGGACGGCGGCCGGCCTTCAAACCCGTCAGTGGGAGTCGCAGTAAGGCAACAGAGCCAGATAACGAGCCCGCTTGATGGCCGTGGCCAGCTGACGTTGATAGCGCGCCTTGGTGCCGGTAATACGGCTGGGCACGATCTTGCCCGTCTCGGTCACATAGTTCTTCAAGGTCGCTATGTCCTTGTAGTCGATCTCCTTGACGCCTTCCGCGGTAAAACGGCAATACTTCCGGCGGCGAAAGAAACGAGCCATGTTGTCCACCTCTTCTGCTAATCGAGATATTCGATACGCTGCGCGTGCAACACGATGCGCAGCTCACTGTCGCGGTAGCCGCTGCGGGCCAGAAACCCCGTGACCCGCAAGGGGCGTCCCGGAGTCAGTCCGGTCGCTGCCGCCTGCAAATCACTGCCGCTGGCTACCACCGCTATACGACAACGCACTTCCCGGGGCAGTCCCGCCTCCATCTGCCGGGACTCATGGTCCAGCAGGAAACGGGTGATCGGGATACCGCCCGGCGATACCCGCGTGCGGGGAACCTTCACGACATGACCGGCAATCACCAGCACATTGTCGTTCGCGTCCGCCGTTTCTTCGGTCATGGGCGAACGCGTCGGGCGCCGTGCCCGTCAGGCCGCCTCGTCGCTGTCCCCTCCATCGCTCGCCTCGCTGTCGGACCCTCCCCGCTCGGAGGACTCGTCCCGGTCGCCGCGCTCCTTGTCGTCCCGCTTGGCCAGCAGGGAAGGCTCGGTGACCGCTTCGTTGCGGGCAATGACCAGATTGCGCAGCACGGCATCGTTGAAGCGGAAAGCGCTGCTCAGTTCGTCCAGCGTGGGCCGGTCGCACTCGATGTTCATGAGCACGTAGTGAGCCTTGTGGAGCTTCTGGATCGGATAGGCCAGCTGGCGCCGACCCCAATCCTCGAAACGGTGGATCTTGCCGCCGGCGGATTCGATGGTCGAGCGGTAGCGCTCCACCATGGCAGGGACCTGCTCGCTCTGATCCGGATGGACCAGGAATACGACTTCGTAGTGACGCATTGCACAGTGCTCCTTATGGATTCAACAGCCTCCCGCAAGGCGCGGTGAGGCAAGGAGTGAGCGACTCAGGGAGTCGCAAAGGCGGGAATTGTACCCGAGGAATTGCCGGGATTCAATGGCTTGGCCACAGTGCCGCGCCGGCCCCCTCAGTTCCCGCCAGCCAGCCGCTGGCGACGGGCCTCGAACAGCAAAACTCCCGCCGCCACCGAGACGTTGAGACTTTCCACCTGTCCGACCATGGGGATACGCGCCAGAGCGTCGCAGTGCTCGCGGGTCAGGCGCCTCAAGCCCTTGCCTTCGCTGCCCAACACCAGCGCCACCGGGCCCTTGAGGTCCAACTCGTAGATCGTCTGTTGCGCCTCGCCGGCCGCGCCATACAACCAGACGCCGGAGTCCTTCAGATTGCGCAGCGTACGGGCCAGGTTGGTGACGGCGAACACCGGCACGGTTTCGGCGGCGCCGCAGGCGACCTTGCGGACCACGGCGGTCAGCCCTGCCGCCCGATCCTTGGGAATGATCACACCATGGACGCCGGCGGCATCGGCGCTGCGCAGACAGGCGCCCAGGTTGTGGGGATCCTGGACACCGTCCAGCACCAGCAACAAGGCCGGCTCGCCCAGGCGATCGAGCATGTCGGACAGACCCGCCTCGTCGGCCGCTCCGCGGGCCTGCACTTCGGCCACCACGCCCTGGTGGCGGGCTCCGTCCACCAACTCGTCGAGCACCCTGCGCGGCACGCCTTCGACTTTGATTCCGGCCGCTCGTGCCTCATCCATGAGCCGACCCAGCCGCGCCTTGGACGCGCCTTCCTGTACCCAAAGGACTCGACAACGGCCCGCGCCTTCGGCCAGAGCCGCTTCTACGGCGTGGACTCCGAAGACGTACTCTGCCGCGGCAGCCAAAGCCGATGCCCCTCAGCGCTGGGTGGCAGGAGGGGGGGGCTCGTAGGCACGCTGCTCCTGGCCCTGTACCAGCGGCTGGATGATCAGCTCCACGCGGCGATTGAGCTGCCGCCCGGCCGCCGTGGCATTGCTGGCCCGGGGATCGCGCTCTCCGCGGCCTTGCGTGTAGAGCCGTCCCGGCCGGACACCCTGGGCGATGAGGTAATGAGCGACACTGCTGGCCCGGCGCTCGGAGAGCCGCTGGTTATAGGCCTGCGACCCGACGTTGTCGGTGTAGCCGATGACGTGCACGATCGAACGGCTGTAGCGCTTGAGGATCGCGGCAACCTTGTCGAGCGTGGGCATGAACGCGGGTTTGATGGCTGCGCTGTTGAAGGCGAAGGACACCTCGCTGTTCACGTCGATTTTCAGGCTCTGGTCCTTGAGACGCTGAATTTCCACCTGATGCTGGCGTTGCTCAGTGGCCAATTCCTGCTCGAAGGCCTGCTGCTGCTTGTCCATGTAGTTGCCGACGGCAGCACCGGCCAACGCACCCACCGCCGCGCCGACGAAACGGCCCGAATCCCGGTTGACCTGGTGACCGAGGATAGCGCCCGCCACCGCGCCGATGGCCGCCCCTTCCTTGGCCCGCCGGTTGGGATCGTTGGCGGCGCATGCCGCAAGCGCCGCCGCCAGCAGAACCACAAGCGAAATCGTGAGGATACGGTTCATCGTTTGCTCCTGCGCCTGGATTTCTTGCGCGGCCCGCGGGTCTTCGGGCCGCCTTCGCTCTTGGGTTCGACGGCCGCCGTTTTCCCCTTCTTGGAGCCGGCGCGCTGCCCCGGCCCACGCCGCTTCTTGCCGGCGGGCTTCGTTGCGCGCTCCTGCGCGGCGTCGCCATGCACCGGAGCGCCTTCGAGATCGAAATCGATTTTGCGCTCGTCCAGATCCACCCGCACCACCCGTACGCGGACCCGGTCCGCCAACCGATAGCTGGTCGCGGTACGTTCACCCATCAGACGGTACTTGGCCGGATCGAAGTGGTAGTAGTCGTTCTTCAGAGCGGTTACGTGCACCAGGCCTTCGACATAGATATCCGCCAACTCCACGAAGATACCGAAGCTGGTAACGCTGGTGATGATGCCGTCGTAGACCTCGCCCACCTTGTCCAGCATGTACTCGCACTTGAGCCAGTCCACGGCGTCGCGGGTGGCTTCATCGGCGCGTCGCTCCGTCATGGAGCAGTGTTCGCCGTAGACGACCATATCGTCGTGGGTGTACTGGAACCCCTTGGCGCTTCCCCGTCCGGTCACCCGCCGCACCGCGCGACGCACCGCACCTTCCTTGCGGGCGATGGCGTGACGCACGGCACGATGCACCAACAGATCGGGGTAACGGCGGATAGGAGAAGTGAAATGGACATAGTTGTCGTGGGCCAGCCCGAAGTGGCCGGTGTTGTCCGGGCTGTAGACTGCCTGGGCCAGGGACCGCAACAGCACTGTCTGTATGAGGTGGGCGTCCGGCCTGTCCTGCACCTTGTCCAGCAGCTTCGCATAGTGCTTGGGTTCCGGGCTGTCCCCGCCGCCGAGCTGCAACCCCACCTCGACCAGGAAGTTGCGTACATCCGGCAGCTTGTCCGCCTTCGGGCCTTCATGCACGCGGTACAGAGTGGGAACCTTATGGCGGGCGAGAAAGCGCGCCGTGGCCACGTTCGCGGCGATCATGCACTCTTCGATGATCTTGTGGGCGTCGTTGCGCACCACCGGCACGATGCGCTCGATCTTGCGATCGGCACCGAACACGATGCGCGTCTCGGTGGTCTCGAAATCGATGGCGCCGCGCTTGGAGCGAGTACCCCGCATGGTCTTGTAGAGACCGTACAGCTCCTCCAGGTGGGGCACCAGGGCGGAGTGCTTCTCGCGCAGAGCACGGTCGCCGTCCACCAGCATTGCAGCGACCTGATCGTAGGTCAGGCGAGCATGGGAACGCATGACAGCGTCATAGAAACTCGAGCGGGTGATGTTGCCCTCGGCGTTGATGTACATGTCGCACACCATGCACAGCCGGTCCACGTTCGGGTTCAGCGAACACAGGCCGTTGGACAGCACTTCGGGCAGCATGGGCACCACCCGCTCGGGAAAATACACCGAGTTGCCACGTTCGTAGGCCTCAGCGTCCAGCGCACTGCCCGGGCTGACGTAGTGGGAAACATCGGCGATGGCCACTACCAGCCGCCAGCCCTTGGGCTTGCGCTCGCAATAGACCGCATCGTCGAAGTCCCGGGCATCGGCGCCGTCGATTGTGACCAGCGGCGTATCGCGCAGATCGACACGGTTCGCCTTCGCCCGCTCGGGCACCTCTTCGCCCAGACCGGCGATTTCCGCCCGTACGCCCTCGGGCCATTGAAGCGGCAGCTCGTGGCTGCGTATGGCCACGTCGATCTCCATGCCAGGGGCCATGTGATCACCGAGCACTTCCACCACGCGCCCGATGGGCTTGGCGTGCTTGCTGGGCTGCTCGATCAGATCGATGGTGACGATCTGTCCATGCTGGGCCTCGCCCTGCATGGCAGGCGGCACCACGATGTCCTGGGACAAGCGCTTGTTGTCCGGCACCACGAAACCGATGCCGCTCTCGCTGTAGAAACGACCCACCACCTGGTGGGTGTTGTGCTCCAGCACTTCGACGATGGACCCCTCGCGGCGCCCACGGCGGTCGATGCCGGTCACCCGGGCCACGGCCCGGTCGCCGTGCAGCACTGAACGCATCTGCCGGGGCCCGAGAAACAGGTCGTCGCCGCCTTCGTCCGGCACCAGAAAACCGAAGCCGTCCGGATGACCGATGATACGCCCGCGGACCAGGTCGGCCTTGTCCACCAGGCAGTAACCGTTGCGCCGGTTGCGGATCAGTTGGCCGTCGCGCTCCATGGCATTCAGGCGTCGGCGCAGGGCCTCGAGGTCGTCCTCCGATTCCAGCTCCAGAACCTGCGCGATCTCCTCGCGCACCAGCGGCACGCCCTTTTCGCCGAGCATTTCCATGATGAACTCCCGGCTCGGGATGGGGCGGTCGTATTTGGTGGCCTCCCGCTCGGCGTACGGGTCGGACCTGTCCTTTTTTCGTGCTCTCTTGCTCATTGGATCCCTTTGTGAAATATCCGACAGAGGCTCTGCCGGGCGGCCAGGATACGTTGACAACCCGGACCGCTACGGGTAAAGTTCGCGCCCTATCGGACGGCGCCCTAGGCGGCGTCGACTCCGGTGCTTGCCGAGGTGGCGGAATTGGTAGACGCGCTAGCTTCAGGTGCTAGTGGGGGTAACCCCGTGGAGGTTCAAGTCCTCTCCTCGGCACCACTTCCTTGCAGGCCGGGCCTGGGCCCGGCCTTTCCCTGAAATACCTGCCTGCTTCATCCTACTCATCGAAGGGATGGCGCAGGATAATGTTGTGGTTCCGATCGGCGCCGGTGGAAATGATGTCGATCGGGGTCTCCACGATTTCCTCGATCCGCCTCAAATAGGCCTTTGCATTGGCCGGCAGGTCATCGTACCGCTGCACGCCAACCGTGGACTCCTTCCAACCGGGCATTTCCTCGTACATCGGCTCGCAAGTGGCGAAGGCATCGGCACCCACCGGTGGCGTCAGCCGTTCATCGCCCGCGCAGCGATACCCAACGCACAACCGGATGATGTCCAGGCCGTCCAGCACATCCAGTTTGGTAATGCACAGGCCGGACACGCTGTTGATCTGGTTGGACCGGCGCAGGGCCACGGCGTCGAACCAGCCGCAACGGCGCGCCCGGCCGGTGGTGGAACCGAATTCATGGCCGCGTTTGGCCAGGTGCTCGCCCATTTCGTCGAACAACTCGGTGGGGAACGGCCCGGCCCCCACGCGGGTGGTGTAGGCCTTGGTGATTCCCAGCACATAATCCATGTAACGCGGCCCCATGCCGCTGCCGGTACAGGCCCCGCCGGCGGTGGTGTTGGACGATGTCACATACGGATAGGTGCCGTGATCGATGTCCAGCAACGCCCCCTGTGCGCCCTCGTAGAGAACGCTGTCGCCGTTCTGGCGGTACTGGTACAGCAGCTCGGGCACATCACCCACCAACGGCTGGATTTCCTCGGCCATGGCCAGGGTCTCTTCCAGCACCTGCTGGAAATCCACCGGATCGCACTTGAAGTAGTGTTGCAGGGCGAAGTTGTGGTAGTCCAGCACCTCGCCCAGCTTGGCGGCGAACAACTCCCGGTGGAACACCTCGCCGAGTCTCAAGCCGCGGCGGGACACCTTGTCTTCGTAGGCCGGCCCGATACCACGCCCGGTGGTACCGATGGCCGCCTTGCCCCGGGCGACCTCGCGGGCATGGTCCAGGGCCACGTGGTAGGGCAGGATCAGCGGACAGGCCTCACTGATCTTCAGGCGCTCCCGGGCCGGGCAACCGTTGGCCTCCAGCATGCGGATCTCTTCCAGCAAGGCCGACGGAGACAGCACCACGCCGTTGCCGATCAGGCATTGGACGCCGTCGCGCAGAATGCCGGAGGGAATCAGGTGCAGGACGGTCTTCTTGCCGTCGATCACAAGGGTATGGCCGGCATTGTGCCCGCCCTGGAAGCGGACCACCGCTGAGGCCCGTTCGGTAAGCAGGTCCACCACCTTGCCCTTGCCTTCGTCACCCCACTGGGTGCCGATCACCACTACGTTCTTGCCCATACCCCACAGTCTCCCAATACCCGTCCACTCAATCAGATGATGTTCACTTCAGCGCCTGCACGCTCCAGCGTCCGCCGGTGTGCGCCAGCACTCGGTCGCATCCCAGCTCACGGGCGCCCCCCGTCTGTCCCGGCAATCCACAAACCACCCGCTCACCGGCGGCTCGCAGTTCCGCGATCGTCTGCTGCAGGGCTGCATCCGCCTCGGGCGGGGCGAATATACCGCCTCCCGTACCCTCGTCTGCGGCGGGACCGAGCCGCATCAGGGTCAGCAGGTCGGTACTGAAGCCCGTCGCCGGGCGAGCCCTGCCGAACACCTTGCCAATTTCGTCGTAACGTCCGCCGCGCGCAATCTCCTGGCCGTGGCCGGGCAGATAGGCGGCGAACACCGCGCCGGTCTGGTAACCGTAACCACGCAGCTCGGCCAGGTCGAAATACAGCGGCACGCCGGGCAGTCGGCGGCGGGCATCGTCAGCAATGGCACTGAGGTTATCCAACGCCACCCGGACTTCCGCCCCGGCGCCGCTCAATACCGCCCGGGCCTGTTCCAGCACCTGCTGGTCGCCGTGCAGCACCGCCAACTGGGCCAGAGCCCGGCCCACCGGCTCGGGCAAATCAAGTTCGCCCAACAGGATATCGATTTCCGGGCGGGCCTTGCGCTGCAGGGCGTCGAAAAGCGCGGCCTCCGGCTCCGGCGCCAACCCGGCCTGCCGCACCAGCCCCCGGTAGATGCCCACGTGACCGAGGTCCAGGTGCACGTCCGCGATGCCGGTGACCCGCAAGGTCTCCAGCATCAGCGCCAGGATTTCCACGTCGCCGTCCACGCCTGCGTAGCCGAACAGCTCGGCGCCGACCTGCAGGGGACAACGGGATCCGGCGAACCCGTCGGGGCGGGTACGCAACACGGGCCCGAAGTAGCACAGCCGGGTGGGCGGCTCCTGCTTTAGCTGGTGCGCGTCGATGCGCGCCGCCTGCGGCGTGATGTCGGCGCGCAGCCCCATGAGCCTGCCGCTCAACTGGTCGGTGAGCTTGAATGTCTGCAGATCCAGGTCGTGGCCGGTGCCCGTCAGCAGGGAGTCGAGATACTCGATCAGGGGCGGCACGATCAGGTCGTAACCCCAGCTTCGGTACAAGGCCAGCAATCGCTGGCGCAGCGATTCCAGACGCCAGGCATCGGGCGGAAGCACCTCCTCGATCCCTTCCGGCAGCAGCCATCGATCGATTGCCGTCATATGAGCGTTACTCTGTTCGAAATCCCGGCCGCCCGATCAGCGCAGCAGGTGCAGCAGCAGCAGACCGGCGATCATGCTGGTCAAACCGGCGACGCGCAGTTGCCGATCGTCGGACTGTGCGACCAGTACCAGCAGTCGGCGCAGCCCGGCGGGGCTCAGAAATGGCAGCACGCCTTCGATCACGAGCATCAAGCCGAGCGCTGTGAGTAGATCGTGCCACATCGGTTTATCCACAAAAAAGCCGGGCGGGCCCAGCGCCCACCCGGTCCGGCATTCCGCGCCGACCCGTCAGACTCAGCGCGTGCCCTTGGCGTCCTTGAAAAAGTTGAAAAACTCCGTATCCGGTTCCAGCACCAGCAGATCGTTCTTGCTGTTGAAGGTCTGCCGGTAGGCCTGAAGGCTGCGATAGAAGGCATAGAACTGCGGGTTCTTCTTGTACGCCTTGGCGTAAATTTCCGCCGCCCGCGCATCACCCTCGCCGCGAATAGCCTCGGCGTCCCGGTAGGCCTCGGCCAGGATCACCTCGCGCTGGCGGTCCGCGTCGGCGCGAATGCGCTCGGCAGCTTCGGCGCCGCGGGAGCGGAATTCCTTGGCGACCCGCTCGCGCTCGGCTTCCATACGCCGATAGACGGAGCTGCTGACGGCGTTCGGCAAATCGATGCGCTTGATGCGCACGTCGACGATCTGGATGCCCAACTGCTGGGCGGCCTTGTTGGCGCTCTTGGTCAGAATGGACATGATCTGGGCACGCTCGCCGGACACCACCTCGTTGATGGTGCGCTTGCCGAATTCGCTGCGCATGCGGTCCTTGATCAACTGCTCGATGCGCTGGCGGGCCTGGAGCTCGTCGCCAAGGACCTTCGTGTAGTACGTCTTGGCATCGGCAATACGCCATTCCACGAACGAGTCGACGATTACGTTCTTCTTCTCGCTGGTCAGAAACCGTTCAGGCTCCATATCCAGAGTGAGAATGCGCCCGTCGAACTTCATGACGTTATTCACGAACGGGATCTTGAAATGGATGCCGGGCTTGACGTCGGTCTTCACCACCTCACCCAGGCGGAACAGGATCGCCTTCTGCCACTGGGCAACCGTGTACACCGAAAACGATGCCACCACCAAAGCGGCGAGAACTACCCCGATCATTATGGTTGCAGTCTTGGACATCAGCGCGTCTCCCGCCCGGAACGGACATCATTGCGGGAAGACGAGCTCTGCCCGTTGCTGGAAGAGCTCGTCTCATCGGTCTGCTGGGCCTGCGATTGGGCAGGCTGACTGGGGCTGCTGTTCTTGATGAGCTTGTCCAAGGGCAGGTAGATCAGGTTGTTGCCCTTCTTGAGGTCCACCAGCACCTTGCTGCTCTTGGACAACACGTCCTGCATGGTGTCCAGATACATACGCTCGCGGGTCACGGCAGGCGCCTTGTCGTATTCGGTCAGCAGTTCCAGAAAGCGCTTGGTGTCACCCTTGGACTGCGCCACCACCCGTTGCTTGTAGCCGTTCGCTTCCTCCAGCACCCGGGCGGCGTTGCCGCGGGCCACCGGAATCACTCCGTTGGCATAGGCCTGGGCCTCGTTTTTCAGGCGCTGCTCGTCCTCGCGCGCCTTGATGGCATCGGAAAACGCAGCCTGCACCTGATCCGGAGGCTGAGCATCCTGCAGCGTCACGTTGACCACCATCTGGCCCGTGTCGTACTGGTCGAGGATGTGCTGCATCAACGCCTTGGTCTTGGCTACCACCTCGCTGCGCCCTTCGGTGAGCACGAAGTCCATCTTGCTCTTGCCCACCACTTCGCGCACCGCGCTCTCGGCAACCTGCTTGAGCACGCCTTCCGGATCGCGCACATTGAACAGATAGGCACGGGGATCTTTCACCTGGTACTGAACGGCAATCTGCACGTTGACGATGTTCTCGTCCTGGGTGAGCATCAGTGCCTCGCGGGGCACCGGCACGATCTTGGTGGCGCGGCCGCTGGCGGATCGGTAACCGACCTCAACGTAGCGGCGCTGCTCAACATCAACTTTCTTGACCGTCTCCACGGGATAGGGGACGTGCCAATGGGGACCCGGCAGGGTGGTCGCCTCGTAGGCGCCGAACAGCAGCACCACACCGCGCTTGCCCTGATCGATGATGTAGAAACCGGACGCCAACCACGCCACCAGCGCGATCAACGCCACAACGCCGATACCGAAGGAGTTGGAGCCGTGCGAGCCGCCGCCGCCTCCGCGACGTCCGAACAGCCGGCCGAAACGTTCCTGCATCTTGCGAACGATTTCGTCCAGGTCCGGTGGACCCTGGTCGCCGCCCCGGCCGCCCCAGGGATCTCGATTACCACCACCCGGTTCGTTCCAGGCCATTCAAATACTCCGTCGTTGCCGTCCGTCTGGGTTGCTAAGGTGCCGCCACTGGCAATTCGCGCGGGCGCGGAACAGCGCACCGCGGGGACAAATCTGCCCCGTAATTCATCGGAACGGTTGCCAAGGGGGTGATTTTATGGGGCTTGGGAGGCTCCCGCAAGGAATTCCCCCCGCGCATCGGACTCCAGCACGCATTCCAGGCCCTGCCCGCGGCACAGGTGGTCCAACTCGCGGCGCGACATGCGCAGTTTCATCCAGCAATTGCCCTTCTCGTCGACACGCTCCTTCAGCACCGTGCCGACACCATATAGACGGGCCCGCAGCCGGCCCGCACTGGGAGGTACACACAGCCAGCCGCTGGCCAGCTGGCCGCGGAAGAACTCGGCCACCGCCGATTCCAGCAGGTCGATGCCCGCCCCGGTCGCCGCCGACAGCCACACCCGTCTCACCGTGCCGTCGGCGTCGCGCTCGAGACGCGGCGTCTCGCCGAGCATGTCGATCTTGTTGTAAACCTCGAGCTGAGGCACCGCGTTGGCACCGATTTCGGTCAGCACCTGGTTGACCTGCTCGATATGCCCGCGGCGCTGCTCGTCGCCGGCATCGATGACATGCAGCAGCAGGTTGGCTTCCAGGGTCTCTTCGAGGGTGGACCGGAACGCCGCCACCAGATCGTGAGGCAGGTGCCGAATGAAGCCGACCGTGTCGGCCAGCACCAGCGGCCCGATTTCAGGCACGTCCAGGCGGCGCAACGTCGGGTCCAGGGTGGCAAACAGCTGGTCGGCCGCCATCACGTGGGCGCCGGTGAGCCGGTTGAACAAAGTGGACTTGCCGGCGTTCGTGTAACCGACCAAAGACACGGTGGGCACTTCGGCCCGGGAACGTGCCCGACGTCCCTGCTGGCGTTGCCGACGGACCTTTTCCAAGCGACGGTTCAACAGCTGGATGCGCGCCCCCAGCAACCGCCGGTCTGTCTCCAGCTGTGTCTCACCAGGGCCTCTAAGTCCGATACCGCCCTTTTGCCGTTCCAGATGGCTCCATCCCCGTACCAGCCGGGTCGACATATGACGCAACTGCGCAAGTTCCACCTGCAGCTTGCCCTCGAACGAGCGGGCACGCTGGGCGAAGATGTCCAATATGAGGCCGGTCCGGTCCAGCACCCGGCATTGCAGCAGCTGTTCCAGATTGCGTTCCTGACTGGGGGACAGCGCGTGATTGAACAGCACCAGGTCGGCCTGCTCCCGTTGCACGCAGTCGCGGATTTCCGCCGCCTTGCCGGCACCCACGAAATAGCGGGGATCGGGGCTGGCACGCGTGGCGGTAATGGTCGCCACGGGCTCGCCGCCCGCCGAGCGCACCAACTCGGTGAACTCCGGCAGGTCCTCCTGATCCTTGTAGTCGGGGAGATTGAGGTGAACGAGAACAGCCCGCTCGCCGCTACGAGGGCGTTCAAACAACAGCCATACTCCGCAGTCGGAAGTGCTCAGGCATTACCGGGTTCGGGACCGCTCTCTTCGGCACCCTGCAGGCGCACATTGCGCGCGGGTACGACGGTGGAGATCGCATGCTTGTACACCATCTGGCTGACACTGTTCTTCAGCAGCACCACGAACTGGTCGAACGATTCGATCTGTCCCTGCAGCTTGATGCCGTTGACAAGATAAATGGAGACAGGAACGCGTTCCTTGCGCAGGGCATTCAGGAAAGGCTCCTGCAACGACTGCCCTCTAGCCATGTCGTTTCTCCTTTTTTTAATTATTTGTGCCAAGTTATCTCTCCTGCTGACAAAGTTTGAGGAAGAAACCATCCGGGCAAATCCCTTCGCCACGCATGTAGGGTTGGTGAGAAAATTGTAGCATAGTCACAAATCCGTTTGGTGCAAGCACGAAATCCCGTCCAGCCATTTCAATACCTTATTGAGGAGTGTCGGCGACAGCGCATCGAAGCGCTCGGCCCCCGATTCGCTGCGAAGCCAGGTCAGCTGCCGCTTGGCGTACTGGCGGGTGGCAATGATTGCCCGCTCGATCATCTCATCGCGTGTCAAACGGCCGTCCAGGTACGCCCAGGCCTGGCGATAACCCACCGACCGCATGGAGGGCTGATCCGGTCCCAGCCCCGGGCGTTCCCGCAGAGCCTTCACCTCTTCGAGAAAACCCTGCTCGAGCATGGCATGAAAGCGGTCGGCAATGCGGGCGCCCAGCACATCCCGATCCCCGGGGGCCAACACGAGTTTGACCAGCCGATAGGGAAGCCGATCCGCGTCGACAAGGCGGGCGAACCATTCGCTCATGGGCATGCCGGTCAACCGATAGACTTCGAGCGCCCGTTGGATCCGTTGCGGGTCGTTCGGGTGGATACGGCGGGCGGCCTGCGGATCCACCTGGGCAAGACGGGAATGCAGGGTCTGCCAGCCGAGTTCCTGTGCCTCGCGCTCCAGTTCACGGCGCACATCGGGATCCGCCGAGGGCAGCGGCGACAAACCCCGTTCCAGAGCCCGGAAATACAGCATGGTGCCGCCAACTAGCAGTGGTAGACGGCCGGCATCCCGGATTAGTTCCACCTCCCGCAACGCATCTTCGCGAAACCGCGCCGCCGAGTACGCCTCCGTCGGATCGCAGATATCGATGAGCCGGTGGGGTGCCTGCCGCAACACCTCCGGTCCCGGTTTGGCGGTACCGATATCCATGCCGCGATAGACCATGGCCGAATCCACGCTGATCAGGTCGCAGGGAAAACGGCGCGCCAGTTCCAAGGCCAGATCGGTCTTGCCGGAGGCGGTAGGTCCCATCACGCACAAAAGGGGCGGTTTTGCCGCTAGGTCCACCACCGCTCAGCGACCGCGCAGGAACAGGCTGTCCAATTCGTCCATGCCCAACTGAACCCAGGTGGGACGTCCGTGATTGCACTGCCCGCTGCGTTCGGTGCGTTCCATCTCCCGCAGCAGGGCGTTCATTTCCTCGATACCCAGGCGGCGATTGGCACGCACCGAGCCGTGGCAGGCCATGGTCGCCAGCACATCGTTGAACGCCTCCTGTAAACGGCTGCTGGTCCCGTAGGTGGCGAGGTCCGACAGCACGTCCCGCACCAGGGCTCCGGCATCGCAGTCTCGCAGCAGCGCCGGAATACGACGCACCGCCAGGGTTTCAGGCCCCAACTGGTCCACATCAAAACCGAGTTCCTCGAACAGCGCCCGATGCTCCCCGGCTAGCTCGGCTTCCCGTCGGCTGACGGCCACGCTCACCGGTACCAGCAGCGGCTGGGAACGTATGCCGGCCTCCCCGTGGGCCGTCTTCAACCCCTCATAGGTGATGCGCTCGTGGGCGGCATGCATATCCACCAGCACGAGGCCGTGGGCGTTCTGGGCCAGCACGTAGACGCCGTGCAGCTGAGCCAGCGCAAAACCCAGGGGAGGCGGTTCGGCGTCGGGCATCGCCTCGCCCACGACGGGCGCCGGCTGAGCCGACGTCGCCTGCGGGTGCAGCGAATCGTACGCGGCAAGCTGCTCGCTCACGTTCAGGGACATGGCCTGCTGCCTGTGCGGCAAACCACCCATGCCCGGCAGCGCGGCCGGCACCTGGGGCGGTGGCTGCACCTGGTCGCCGGGGCGCAGACCGCTCAACGCTTCGTGGAGCGTTCGAAACAGGAAGTCGTGCACCAACCGGCTGTCCCGGAAACGCACCTCGTGTTTGGCCGGATGCACGTTCACGTCCACGGTGGTCGGATCGATGTCCAGATACAGGACGAATGCCGGATGGCGGCCGTGGAACAGCACGTCGGCATAGGCCTGGCGCACGGCATGGGCCACCAGCTTGTCACGCACCATGCGACCGTTCACGAAGAAGTACTGCAGATCGGCCTGGCTGCGGGAGAATGTCGGCAGGCCGATCCAGCCATGCAGCCGCAGCCCGGCGGCGGCATGGTCCAGTTCGACACTCCGTTCCACGAACGCGCTTCCGCAGACTTCGGCCACCCGGCGCAGACGGGAAGCGGAGTCGTTCCCCACGGGCATACGACATACCGGGCGCTGATTGTGGCGCAGCACCAGTTCCACATCTCCGCGACTGAGGCCGATACGCTTGACCACGTCTTCCAGGTGCTTGAACTCAGTCGCCTCGGTGCGCAGAAACTTCCGCCTGGCAGGAATATTGAAGAACAGGTCCCGCACATCGAGGGTGGTTCCCGGCGGATGGGGCGCCGGCTCCGGCTGCGGCTGCACGTCCGAGCCATCGCTGCGCACCGTCCACCCCGACTCGGCCTCGGTGGCCCGGGAGGTGAGAGTGAGGCGTGACACCGATGCGATGCTGGGCAGTGCCTCACCCCGAAAACCCAGACTGGCCACCTGCTCGAGATCGTCCAGGCTGGCGATCTTGCTGGTGGCATGGCGGGCCAGCGCCAGCCCCAGCTCCTCGCGAACGATCCCGCTGCCGTTGTCGCGCACCCGGATCAG
>Ga0307441_1000161_pt1 | contig 26403 bp, 22 predicted proteins | sample SalMarWE160420MG_FD_202149 | JGI IMG/M metagenome (GOLD analysis project Ga0307441, IMG submission 202149) | Salt marsh sediment microbial communities from the Plum Island Ecosystem LTER, Massachusetts, United States - WE1604-20 | ecosystem: Environmental > Aquatic > Marine > Intertidal zone >... | reverse complement strand
CGAATCGATGGACTCCAGGCGACATTCCGGCACGCACGGGGATATGGAACTGAGAGAAACGGAGTGTCGGGTGCCGTCGTGTCTCCGGGGCTAGACCGCCGCGGCCAGCGCCTCCTCGCGGGGGCCTGCGCCGCGAGCACCGTCGATATCTCCGCCGGGTCCGCTAGGTCGTGCAGTGTCAGGGCCGCGTCAATCGCGGGCAGCCCCGCCTGATGAGAGAGTAGCTGCCGCACAGTGATCGAGCCTTGGACGCTTGCGCAAACTCCGGCCAGTAATCAGCCACCTGGGCGTCATACGCAATGAGTCCCCGAGCGACCGCGCCTGCGATCGCAAGCGAGGAAACACCTTTCGTGGTCGAGAGCATTTTGACGAGGGTGTTCTCTTGCCGCGGCACCTTGGTGATGCCATTGCGGTAGCCGCCCCACAGATCGACTACCTTGACGCCATCGCGGTAGACGGCGACAGCTGCCCCAACCTCTTTGCCGCTGAGTATGTTACGGCGAAAAACGTCGGCAACTCTGCCGTACCCCTCGTCGACCTCCCCGGCAATGAGACCGGGTTGCACTATGACCCTGAGAAGCTGGTGCGGTCAGCTCGACGTGAACTTCTCGCGCAGCTCACCTTTAGACGCTCAGGCCACTGCCTCCAGGGTTCGCGCAGCGGAGTATTTGGAATTGGTTTGCGGGTATCCATTGGGGCCGATGCAAAGGCAGTCGTGGTACTCTGATACTCATTTAGTTTCAAAATGCCCGCAGTGGGGGAGGTCCCTGTGCAAATATCCTCGATCGCATTTGCGGCTGAATATTGGCTGGCTCCCGAGCGGTTCTATACACGCACCACAAGACTTGGAGATCGGTTCCTGTTCAACTTGCCGGGCGCCGTCGACGCGTTGTGCGTCACCAATCCGGTCGACGTGAAGAAGGTCTTCACGGCCGGCAACTCGATCCTTCAGCTGACGCCGGCGATGGACCGCTTCACGCCGCACCATGCGATCTTCGGCGAGCACACGTTGATCAGCATGGAAGGTGACGAGCACCTCACCAACAGGCGCTACGCCAGCCCGCCGTTTCACGGAAAGGCGATGAGGTCCTACGAGCAGGCCATGGTGCGCTTGACTGAGAAGGCGCTCGCCACGTGGCCGATGGGCGAGGAGGTCAGCTTTCGCGACCGCTCCGGTCCGATTGCGCTCGACATCGTCGCCGAGGTGATTTTCGGTGTGACCGACAATCGGCGCGCCGAGCGCGTGCGCGTGGGGGCGATTGCTTGGCTCGACACAATCCGTAGCGCGCGGCTTGCCATCCAAACCGCGTGGGCAACCAGCCGCGGCGGCAAGTGGACCGGAAATTACGCCAGGATCACAGACGCGCGCCTCGTCGTCGAGGCCCTGGTGCAGGAGGAGATCGACGAGCGCCGCCGCACCGGAAACGACCGCAGCGACGACGTGCTCGGCATCATGCTCGGCGTCCGCGACGACGAGGGCAATCCGATTCCCGACAAAGCGCTGCGCGAGCAGATAGCGAGCCTGCTGATCGCCGGCTACGAGACCACGAGCCAGGCACTGTCCTGGCTAGGGAACGAGATCACCCGCCAGCCGGAGTTGCTCGAACGCCTGACCGATTCTGCGCAGGGTGACGATCCGGAATGGATCGACGCGACGATTCACGAGGTCCTTCGGATGCACCCGCCCGTTCCCTTCAATGTCCGCTACGTGGTCCAGCCGTTTGCGCTCGACGGCCTCGATGGCCCCGTGCTGGAACCCGGCCGCATCGTCATGCCGTTCACCTACGCCGTGCACCGCCGGCCGGACCTTTACCCCGAGCCCGATCGCTTCCAGCCGGGGCGCTTCATCGGCACACGACCCGGGACCTATGAGTGGATCCCGTTCGGGGGAGGCACCCGCCGTTGCCTGGGTGCTGCCTTCTCGCTGTTCGAGGTCCGCGTGATCTTGCGGACGATCCTTCGTCACGCGCGCTTTCGCGTGGCGGCCACGCCGATCGAGCCGGCGGTGCGCATGAATATCTCGCTTGTCCCGAAGCACGGCGGACGCGTTGTCCTCGACCGCGCTTGACCTGTCATATCGTTGGCCTGTGCCAGAACAGGATTCCGACGAAGCCGGGGAACGGATCGTCGAAGCCGCGCTTGCATGCTTCGCCGAACTTGGGATTCGGCGCACCTCAATGGACGACATTGCCCGCGCGGCAGGAGTCGGGCGCACGACGGTCTTCCGGCGCTTCGACAGCAAGGACCGGCTCGTGCAGATCGTCTTGCTCCGGGTTGTCGGACAGGCGACCAAGCGCGTCCAGGCGGTATTCGAGAGCGCGCGCGACCTTGAGACCGGGCTTACCGAGGCCCTCGTCGCGTCGGTGAAGGAACTACGCGACCACCCCCTGTTCGCGAAGGTGCTGCGGATCGAACCCGAGTCGTTCCTGCGAACGCTCACGACCGACGGCGTGAGCGTGATCGCGGTCGTGCGGGGCTCGATCACCGACTGGCTCGGCGCCAGCGGCGGCGGGCCGCTCAGCGACGAGGACGCCGAGATGGTGGCGGAGGGGATTACCCGACTGGGCATGTCGCTGGTCCTCACACGGGAGGGCCCGATCCCGGTCGACAGCGACGAGGGCTTGCGCGCGTACTTTGCGCGTTACCTCGTTCCCGGCATCGCGCGGCTCGCAGCGTCGTAGAAGCCACAACAAACACTTCGCGTTCCGTCGAAAATAGCGGCACGGCCTCGTCGTTCGCTTTGGACACGCTCGGGCTATGGCCGGATATGCATCACGTTGGGACGATCACGGAATACTGTTCGCGCAGTAGCCGTTTGAGGATCTTGCCCGTCGGGTTGCGTGGAATGGCCTCGGCGAAGATGACCTTTTTCGGCAACTTGTAGCGCGCGAGTCTTGTTCCGCAGAACTCGACGATTTGTTGCTCGCTGACCTCGCTCTGGTCGGCAACGACTATGGCGCAGGCGATCTCGCCCCACTTCTGATCGGTCAAGCCGATGACCGCCACCTCGCTGACCCCGGGAATGCCGATGATCACGCTCTCGATCTCCGCCGGGTAGATGTTCTCGCCGCCGGAAATGATCATGTCCTTCAGGCGATCCTTGATGTAAAGATAACCCTCATCATCAATTTCGCCGATGTCGCCGGTACGGAACCAGCCGCCATCGAAGGCAGCGCGGGTGGCGTCTGGGCGGTTCCAGTATTCCTTGAGCAGGATGTCGGACTTGATCACGACCTCGCCTTCCCCCCGTTCGCTGATCACGCCGTCGTCACTGCGCACACGAACGTCGGTGAACATGGTGGCCCGTCCGGCCGAGCCGACCTTGCGCAGCGCGTCTTCGCCTAGCAGCAGGGTGCCGCCGCCGCACGATTCGGTGAGTGCATAGCCCTGCACGACCTGTATGTTCTTGGCGGCATACATCTTGATCAGGGCCTCCGGCATGGGCGCGCCGCCGGTGATGAAGTAGCGGAAGTCAGGCGCATTGAGTTCGGCGAACTGGGGCACTTGACGCATGAAGTTGAGGATTGCCGGCACGGCACCACCAATGGAAACTCGCTCATCGACGATCAGTGACCACACCTTCATCGCATCAAATTGCGGCATCGAGATCAGGCTGACCCCGCGCATGGCGCAGAAGATGACCGTCGTCAATGCCGCCACGTGGAACATCGGCAGGGGTAGCAGTACGCGGTCCTGATAGCGCACGTCGACCGTCAGGGACCATGCACTTGCCGCCGAGTGCACCGAGTCGTGGGTATGCACCACTCCCTTTGGATGTCCGGTGGTGCCCGACGTGTACATGATGAACAAGTTGTCGGCGCCGCCGTATTCCCCAGCCGGTTCGTTGGCAGCTGCGGCCTTCAGGCGTTCGCCGAGGGAGTCAGTGCTGCCCCCTGCCGGTACCCAGTGGCTGACGGTGCAGGAAGAGCCGGCATCCGCCTTGATGGCGTCAACAACCGTCGCCAACGCTTCACCGTAGATCACTACGTCGCTGCCACTGTCGGACAGAATGAAATCCACCTCAGGAGCGGCAAGGCGTAGGTTGAGGGGGACCGCCACGGCGCCGATCTTGGCCGCGCCATAGAACAGGCAGCAGAACTCGACACTATTGGGCATCAGTAACCCCACGCGGTCACCTTCGCCGATCCCGAGCGAGGTGAGCACGTTGGCGCACCGGTTCGCCAGCGCGTTCATCTCTGTGTAGTTCATCCGCACGTTGGTAGATGGCTCGACGTAGGCCTCGAGCAGCGGCGAAACGGTTGCGCGTTGTCTGAGCATGGAGCCAATATTCTTCATGGGGTTCTCGACTTCGGTGTTGTGTGGCTGATGTTGCGATCACGCGAGCTTGGCCGCCCACCTGGCGTTGTGGGACTCGTTGCGCCAGCGTCGATTTGGAGCGCCCGGAATGCCTGTTCAATGAGTTCGGCAAGTCGGAAGGGCTCGTGGACGGCTTCCGGCGCTGCGCCGATGGCGATGCACAGCTCGGTGTTGAAGCTGGCAAAGGTGACGTTGAGTCCGGCGCCGGGCGGCAGGATCGGCAGGCCATGGAACGCGACCAATGGCGCGCCGGCCAAATAAAGTTGCCCGGTCGGCCCCTTCATGTTCGATATCACCAGGTTGGCGCTCGGCACCTTTCCGAACCAAGGCAGGGCATCCGACATGGTTAGGCTGGCAAACAGCAACAGCGTATAGGCCTGGCGCGACGTCGTTTGCATGCCGCGCCCTTTGCCCTTTGCTTTCTTTGTCGAGGCGTGTATCTGCCGCAGGCGCTCGCCGACGCTCGCCTCGGGGGCACCCATTGCGATTAATTCAGCGCTCACCTGGTTACCTCCGCCCCCGCCCGATTCGTCGCGCAGCGACATGGGCATAAAGGCCACCAAGGGTCTGTCGGTAGGAGCCTGGTGTTCGCGGAGGTAGTGATGTAGGGCATCGTCGATGGTGGTCATGACCACATCGTTGACGGAGGTGTCGGTCGCCTTGGCCACGGCCTTTACGTCGGCGAGCGGCAATTCTATGTTTGCGTAGGCACGCGCCGCCGACTTCGCAGTCTTATTGAAGAGGGTATGCCGCGCGGTGAAAGGCAGGGACGCCTTTCGCGGCTTCAAGTTCAGTGATTGCACGCCGAGGTCGAGCACGTCACTACCCAGGCCGACTACATCTCCTGGCAGCTTGGTCAGTCCCCTGAGCATGCTTTGCAGTCGCTGTATTTGGGAAACGCTGGGCCGCGACCGGCGTGGCTTGTCGCCGCTCTCAAGAGCCATCCAGGGAGCGGCCAACGTTTTGTTGCGTGGTGAATCGCTCAGGAAGTTGCGCATTAAGCGCAAACCGCCTTCCCCGTCGATTAGCGCGTGGTGCACTTTGAGCATGACCGCTATACGGCCATTCTCGATACCGTCGATGATGTAGCACTCCCAGAGCGGATGACCACGGTCGAGCAGGCCGGTGTTCAGAAAGGAAACCGTCTCATAAAACTGCTGGATGGAACCCGGCGCCGGTAAGTCAATGTGTCGTACGTGATTCCGCATGTCCGGCTCGACCGTTTCCCACGCCGCGACATCTTTGCCCAGCCATTTGAGCTTGTAGTTAAAGGGTTTGACAGCCTGGCTGTGCCGATAGGCGTCGAACAGGCGCGGCCCGAAAGTGGACTCCTGTCCCTTCGGCTTTTGGAAGATGGTGAAGGCAGCCATGTGAAATGGCCGGTTGGCTCTCTCCAGCAGCAGGAATGACAGATCGGTCGGGCTGATGCGAGTCATGTAGCCATCTCCTTGTGGTGAAATCTGCTGGTGTGGGCGCCGTGGTCGGGACTGACGGTGGGCGAAGTCCGGCCCGCTTGCCCTCGGGCGGATCGAACAACATCAGTGCGCCGGCGTGTCTGCGGTCGACGGAGTGGGGGACCCGGCGGACGTGGCCTGCGCACGGGCGACCGCGAGCAGCTCGTCGAGCGAGGCCCGGAAGCCGCGGACCAACTCCCATGTGTCGGGAACAGCGACGGAGTCGGCAAGGACGCACAGATTGAACTGGTCGCAGTAACTCCAGACGGTCATGTTGAGCGTCGCGCCGTGGGAGATCTGCCCGGTGGAGAACCACCGATCGACGCGCCACCGGCCGAGGTAGCGCGGTTCACGCGGCCCCGGCACGTTGGACACGACCACGTTCTTGAACGTGTCGAAGCGGCCCTTGGTCCGCGCATTGACACGGGCAAGGCTCGAGATGAGGCGTTCGGGCAGGAGCTCGATCACCGCGGCGACGTCGGCGTCCTTGGTCTGGGCGAAGTGCTGCTTCGTGGCCTCGGCGGCGGCGCTGGTCGCGCGCAACCGCTCGAGCGGGTCGGCGATCTCGGCGTGCAGCCAGACGTAGTCGACCGACGAGTAGTTGCCCGGGTGAGCGCGCTCGGCCGCTGGAGTGACCGCGAGCGGCATCGTGGCCACCATCGCTTCGTCGGGAAGTGAGCCCGAACGCTCGAGATAGCGGCGAACGCTACCCGCGACACAGGCCATGAAGACGTCGTTAATCGTGACGCCGAGCGTTTTGTTCACCTCGCGAACGTCGGCGAGCGGGAACGTCTCGCAGGAGAACCGTCGGCTGCGCGACAGCCCGCACTGGAAAGGGCCTGGCGGGGTGGAGCGGTCGAAGGCGGATGGGACGCGCCGCTCGCCGCCTTTAGCGAAATCGCGCTCGATGCGCACCCGATCGCGCACGGCCCGTGCGGTCGGCGCGACCCGGCGGAGCCTGGAGGGCAGGTCTCGTAGCGCCCAACCCAGTCGCTGCCTTGTCGACGGCAGCGGTTGCGGTGCCCATGGGGGCGGCACTACCGCGGCATCGTCAGGCGTGTCGTTGTAGAACGCGGCGAGCATGTCCAGCGCGCCGACGCCGTCGGAGTAGGCATGGTGTAGCAGCGTCACGAGTGCGACGTGGCCGCCTTCGAGGCCCTCGACGACCCAGGTCTGCCACAGCGGCCGGTCGCGATCCATCGGGTGGGCGTAAATCTGCTCGACGAGCTCGCAGAACTCCTCCATCCCGCCGGGAGCGGGACAGACGACCCGGCGTACGTGCGCGTCGAGATTGAATTCGGGGTCCTCGACCCAGATCGGGTGATGCAGGCCAAGCGGCGTGGGCAGGTATCGCAGACGGAAGACCGGAAGCAGGTGGGCGCGCTCTTCGAACATCTGCCGCGCCTTTGGCCACGACCAGCCGTCGGGGTCCGTCGACGGGTCGAGCACGCTGATCTTGAGCGTGTGGTTGTAGGCGCTGCCTCCATCGAGGTACAGCATCAGCGCATCGACGCCGTTGAGTCTTCGCATCACGTTCGGGCCTCCTCGCGCGCTCGCTGGCGCGGTGTCCCCACGGTCAGCGTAGATACCTGCATGGCTTTTGACATTGCTTTTCTCACTCTCTTCAAATGCTCGTCAGTGGACGATCACGCCGCGGATGTTCTTACCGTCTCGCAGGTCTTGGTAGCCCTGGTTCACTTCCTCGAGGGTGTAGGTGCGCGTCACGAGCTCGTCCAGCTTCAGCTGACCGGCGTCGTAGAGCCGCAGCAGCCGCACGATGTCGTACTGCGGATTGGATGAACCGAACAGCGACCCCCTTATCGTCTTCTCGTGCAGCGTCAGGTCGGTTCCGGAGACGTGCACGGTGAGCTTGGCTGGGTCTGCCAATCCAGTGATGACGACCGTGCCGCCCTTGCCGATCACAGCGGTCGCCTCCGAGACAACCTCTTCGTCTACGGTGCCCACCAGGATCAGCGCCGCGTCGGCGCCCTGCCCCCAGGTGAGCTCGTCGACCTTCTTCGCGGCGCTGGCGGCATCTGCGAAGGCATGGGTGGCGCCGAACTTGAGCGCGGTCTCGCGCTTGAGTGCTACCGGGTCCACGACCACTACGTACTTACAGCCGGCGGAGATTGCGCCCTGGACCGCGTTGATACCCAGGCCTCCGACGCCGTAGATGACGGCCGTGTCGCCTGCCCGGAGGTTTCCGGCATTGACCGCGGTACCCCAACCGGACGGCACACCGCAGCCGACCAGCACCGCGGTCTCCAGCGGCAGCCATTCGTCCACTTTCACTACCGAGTGTTGCGAGATGGTGGCCCGCTGGGCGAATGTGCCGAGCATGCACATGGCACCGAAATCCATTCCTTTGGAATGGAATCGGAAGCTGCCGTCCGGCATGCAACCTTCTAGGATCGTGGCACCCATATCGCAGAGGTTCTGCCGTCCGGTCGAACAGTAGCGGCACGTCCCGCAGCTTGGGATGAAGCTGCACACGACGTGGTCTCCTGGCCTGACTTTGGTGACGCCGGGACCTAGCTCCTCGATGACTCCAGATCCCTCATGGCCACCCACGATCGGGTACCGCGGTGGCAGGTCGCCGTCGGTGAGGTGCAGGTCCGAATGGCAGAGTCCTGCGGCGGTGTACTTGACTAGCACCTCGCCAGGACCTGGCCCGTCGAGATCTAACTCCATCAGTTCGAACGGCTTGCCGGCCTCAAGCAACACTGCGGCAGTGGTTTTCATTGTGCTGTCCCTTTCCGGAGTGCGGTTACTTCGCCCACGGGAAGAATTTCGCCACGCCCGCTGCAACGATCCGCTGATACGACGAACCCGTGATCCGAGCGAGCACATCGACGGCTTTTGCCTCCCAGCCGACCACGACCCGGGCGTGGCCCTTGGCGACTCCCTTGACGATGGTCTTTGCCGCCATTTCCGGGGAGTGGATGAGCAAATACTTGTCGTAGAACTCCGCTAGGGTCTGAGCGTTTTCCCCCTCGGCGACAGTTGCGTTGCGGGCGACGGCGGTCTTGATGCCGCCGGGATGGACGCATGTCACCTTGACCGGATGCCTGGCGACCAGCATCTCCTGGCGCAGCGCCTCGGTGAAACCGCGCACGGCGAACTTCGCGGCGTTGTAGGCGCTCTGACCGGGCACCGCGATCAGCCCAAACAGGCTGGAGATGTTGACGATGTGCCCGTCACCCGATGCGATCACATGCGGCAGAAAGGCTTTCGTCCCGTTAACGACGCCCCAGAAGTCGACATCCATGATCCGCTCGATGTCCTTGAACTCGGACTTCTCGACGTTACCGTTGTAGGCGATGCCGGCGTTGTTGTAGACCTGGTTGACTGTGCCGAAGTGGGCGACGACGGCGTCGGCGTATGCCAGCACGGCTTCCCGTTCGGCGACATCGAGCCGGTCGGACTTCACGTGCGCGCCGAGTGCTTGGACCTGACGGACGGTTTCGGCGAGTCCGTCGGTATCGATATCGGAAAGCGCAAGTTTTGCTCCCGTGGCCGCGAGATTGAGGGCCAGCGCCCTACCGATGCCGGAGCCGGCTCCGGTGATGACGGCGACTTTTCCTGCGAATGAGCTCATGTGACTGCGGCCTTTCGTTGGGTGTGGAGGTGGTTGCGCAGTTTCGTGCCGAGGTCGGCGATTGCGTCGCCCGCTTCGGGTAGCAGACTGACCTGAAGATGGAAGTCGTGCCACATGTGGTCGAACCGCCGGTGGTCCAGGAGGGTCGTCTTCGAAGCAGCACAGGCAGTTTCGATCTTTTCCGCGTCGGCCGAGATCGGATCGTCACCGGCGGTCTGCATGATGATCGGCGGCAGGCCCGTCATGTCGCCGTACACCGGCGAGATGCCGGGCAACCGCGGATCGAGGGACCCGGCGTAACGCGGCGCCCATTCGGAGCACATGTACGGAAGGATCAGCGGATCGCGCAGCACCGGTCGGATGCCCTCGACATCGATGGCGAGATCGGCCCAGGGGCAAATCAGGCCAAGCGCGGCCGGTGCGGCAATTCCACGATCACGCAGCGCCATGGCCAGCGCCAGCGTTAGCCCGCCGCCTGCCGAATCACCTGCGATAACAGTAGTTTTCGGGTTCAGCCCGTCACGGAGAAGTTGGGTGTAGACATCGACCATTTCCTCGAGGGCGATGGGATACTGCGCATCCGGTGCGCGGGAATAGTCGGGCAACAGCGCCGTCATTCCGGCGGCCGCGGCGAGCTGTGCGGCCAGGCCCCGATAGCCCCGTGCGCTACCCAGGGCATAGGCGCCGCCGTGCAGGTAGATCAGGGTTCCAGTCGGTGCGGCCTGCGGTGGCTGCACCCGATCGACCCGAACACCCGCGATGGCCACGCGCTCGAAGCGAGTGCCCTTGGGTGGGCGGGCTGCGGCTGTGAGCGTCGCGAGCATGATGCGCCGCCCGGCGACGCCCATGCGGGGGGATCCGAACAGCGGCCGCGCGCCTCGCAGGACGGCCCGGATGACACGCTTGTTGACTCTCATGGTGACCTCTTGTCGATGGGATATGTATGGCGGAGCGAGTGCACTCAGGCGACAGCCACGCTGGCAGGTGCCCTGTCGAACCGCACCACACCGTCGTCCACCGGGTCCTCGAGCAGCATCTTCGAGTCTTTCTCGTAGTCCATGAGCACCTTCCACGGTTGCTTGGAGCCTTGCCGCGGGAGCGTGTCCTTCGCGCGCTGCACATAGCCGGAATTCAGCGTGTCGAATATCCCTATGTCCAAACGGGAGTCGTCGACATCCCGGGGTGTGGCCACCGCGTAGCCGTTCTCCTCCATGTGCCGCAACAGACGGCAGAGGTAGGTGGCGGCGATGTCGGACTTCAGGGTCCACGACGCGTTGGTGTATCCGACGATCCAGGCGAGGTTAGGGATGTCCTCGACCAGCACCGCCTTGTAGGTCATCCGGTCGCGCAGCTCCCGCGCTTCACCGTTTACGAAGAGTTCCACGCCGCCGAGCATCTGGACGTTCAGACCGGTCGCGGTGACGATGATGTCGGCTTCGAGTTCCCGCCCGGATTTCAGCAGGACACCGTTCTCGGTGAAGGTGTCGATCTGGTCGGTGACTACCGACGCCTCACCGGATTTCAGCACCTTGAACAGATCGCCATTGGGCACCGCACACAACCGCTCGTCCCACGGCATGTAGTTGGGCGTGAAGTCGCTCATGTCGACGGACGGCCCGACCTGCTTTTCAACCAGCCAGAGTAGAAGCCGGCGCATCTGGGTCGGCCAGCGGCGGCAGGCCTTATACAGCCAACGCTGAACCGCGATGTTCCGCTTGCGCGCTAACCCGTACACCCAATTGTCGGGAAGGAACCGTCCGAGAAACGCCGAGATTTTGTCCAGGGCGGGCAAATTGAAGATGTATGACGGCGAGCGCTGCAGCATGGTGATGTGCTCGACGTCGGGAGCCATCGCCGGGATGAGGGTGACCGCGGTAGCGCCACTACCGATTACGACGACCTTTTTGCCTGTGTAGTCCAGGTCTTCCGGCCAGAACTGGGGGTGGATGCACTGCCCCTTGAACCGCTCGACCCCGGGGAAGGTCGGCAGGTAGCCGGCGTCGTGGTTGTAGTAGCCGGTGCAGCTAATGAGGTAATTGCAGCTGTATGCGCGGGTCTCGCCGGTCGCCTCGTGCGCAGCCGTCACTGTCCAGCGGCTCTCTGGGCTAGACCACTCGGCAGTCAGCACCTTCAACCCGTAGTGGATCTTCTCGTCGATGCCGAACTCGGCAGCGGTATCGGCGATGTACTGCTGAATCGACGGGCCGTCGGCGAGGACTTTGACGTCCATCCACGGACGGAATTTGAAGCCGAAGGTGCACATGTCGGAGTCCGAACGGACGCCGGGATAGCGGAACAGGTCCCAGGTGCCGCCCATCCGCTCGCGCCGCTCCAGCACGGTGACGGTCTTGTGCGGCAGAGCTGCCTGCAGATGGCACGCTGTGCCGATACCTGACAGGCCCGCGCCGATGATCAGGACGTCGAAATGTTGTGCGGTCATGGCTTCCCTTGCGCTTCTCGCCCGCTGTGCTCGCAGGATGTTGTTTAACCAGGATCGCCGATGCCTCGGTCGTAGGTCTTGACACTTTCCGACATACTTTTATCATTTCCCGACACAGGGAGTTGATCCAAATGGGCAGCCTCATCCGCGCCACCAACCTGTGGGGGTATGGCGACCTGATGCGCGAGCTCGGCGCTGACCCGCGGCCTTTTCTGAAGCGCTTCGAGATCCCGCCGGGTATCGAACATCAGGAGGACGCGTTCTTGTCGTTGGACGCATTCGTTCGGATGCTGGATGCCAGCGCCGCCGAGCTCGATTGTCCCGACTTCGGACTTCGCCTGTCGCGCTGGCAGGGCCTGGACATCCTCGGCCCCATCGCGGTGATCGCGCGCAACGCTGCGACCTTGCTCGCCGGGTTGGAGGCGATCGGGCGCTACTTGTACGTCCATTCGCCCGCCTTGACGCTGACTGTTTCACCAAGCACAGCGGGGTCCAACGTCAAGTTCGGCTACGAGGTGACCGATCCGGCAATTCCCTATCCGCTCCAGGGATACGAACTCAGCATGGCCAACGCAGTCCGCATGATCCGCCTGCTGGGCGGGCCGGAGGCGCGAGCCCGCGTTATCTCATTCATGCACGGCCAACGAGGCTCGGACGCCGCGTACAAAGACGTGCTGGGTTGTACCGTGCGGTTCGGCCAGACGTGGTGCGGATTCGAGGTACCGCGTCGCCTGGCCGGCAGGCCGATCGATAACGCGGATCCGGAAACCAGGCGCATAGCCACGATATACCTGGAGTCCAATTACCTGCCAAGCACCGCCGCGCTGTCCGAACAGGTGACTGAGTTGGCCCGCCGCCTGCTGCCCACCGGCCAATGCAGCGCCGAGGTCATCTCCGACCAACTCGCCATACACCCACGAACGCTGCAACGACGCCTAGCTATCGAGGGCGTGCGATGCCAGGACCTCATCGAGCGGGAACGCCGCGATCAGGCGGCCAGGTACCTCGCCGAACCCGGTTTGCATTTAAGCCAGATCGCGGTCCTGCTCGGCTATTCCGAACAGAGCGCACTCAACCGTTCATGCCGACGCTGGTTCGACAAGACGCCTCGCCAGTACCGAGCCGAACTACCCGTGTCCCCGTCGTCGGCCCACAAGTAAACTGCGACTACAGTCGATGAAACTGTTGGTGAAAAGCCTCCCGGCCGAGGATAGTGACCGTCGATGACCGACGTCGATCCGCTTGCGACACGGCGGGACCTGGTCCCGGATATTCCCGCGGAATTGCAACAGGCGGGATTTGACAACGTCGAGGAGATCGGGCGCGGCGGATTCGGGGTCGTTTACCGCTGCGACCAGCCCATGCTGGACCGCGCCGTTGCCGTCAAGGTGTCGATCACCGACCCGGACCCGGACACGCTCGACCGCTTCCTGCGAGAGCAGCGCGCGATGGGCCGCCTTTCCGGACACCCACACATCGTGAACGTGTTGCAGGTGGGCGTGTTGGCGAGTGGCCGGCCCTTCATCGTGATGCCGTACCACGCGAAGGACTCGCTGGAGGTACTGATCCGTCGGCACGGACCGCTCGACTGGCGCGAGACGCTCAGTATCGGCGTGAAGCTCGCGGGTGCGCTGGAAGCGGCGCATCGCGCGGGCACACTGCACCGTGACGTGAAGCCTGGGAACATCCTGCTGACCGATTACGGTGAACCGCAGTTGACCGACTTCGGAATCGCCAGAATCGCCGGGGGTTTCGAGACGGCGACAGGGGTGATTACCGGTTCGCCGGCTTACACCGCGCCGGAAGTGCTCGAGGGCGCATCGCCGACGCCGGCATCGGACGTGTATTCGCTGGGCGCGACGTTGTTCTGCGCGCTGACCGGCCATGCCGCGTTCGAGCGGCGCAGCGGCGAGCAGGTAATCGCTCAGTTCCTGCGGGTGACCTCGCAGCCCATTCCAGACCTGCGGACGCAGGGGCTGCCGGCCGACGTGGCGGCGATCATCGAACAGGCGATGGCGCGGGATCCAGCGGATCGTCCGGCGACAGCTGCAGCATTCGGCGAGGAGCTGCGGGCAGTTCAGCGGCGCAACGGCGTCACCGTCGACGAGATGCCCCGGCCCGTCGAGCTGGGCGTCGAGCGCAGAAAGTCGACCGTGGCGCGCTCGGTTCATCGGGATACCGGCGGCACCCCGACGTTCCAGACGCCCCCGACACCCGCGACGAAGTACCGGCCTCCGGTCGCCACCAGGTCACTGGTCGCCCGCAGCCGGCTCACCGACCTCCTTCGCGCCGGCGGACGGCGGCGGCTGATCCTCATCCACGCACCCTCGGGGTTCGGCAAGAGCACGCTGGCGGCGCAGTGGCGTGAGGAACTCTCGAGCGAAGGCGCCGCTGTCGCCTGGCTGACGGTCGACGATGACGACAACAACGAGGTGTGGTTCCTGGCGCACCTACTCGAGTCGATCAGGCGGGTCCGTCCCGAGCTCGCCGAGTCGTTGGGGCAGGTGCTCGAAGAGCACGGCGATGACGCCTGCCGCTATGTGTTGACGTCGCTCATCGACGAAATCCACGAACACGACGACCGGATCGCGGTAGTGATCGACGACTGGCATCGCGTGTCCGACAGCCAAACCAAAGCCGCCCTCGGTTTCCTGCTGGACAATGGATGTCACCACCTGCAGGTCATCGTGACCAGCTGGTCTAGCGCCGGATTGCCATTGAGCAGGCTGCGGATCCGCGATGAGTTGATCGAGATCGATTCCGGTGCTTTGCGTTTCGACGTCGGCGAGGCGACCTTATTGCTGAACGATGTCGGTGGCCTAGCGCTGTCGCGCGGCGACGTAGAGGCGCTGACCACATCGACGGACGGGTGGGCCGCAGCCCTGCAACTGGCCGCATTGTCGCTGCGCAGTGGTGGCGATGCGAACAGCCTGCTGCGCCGACTTTCCGGCGCCAGCGACGTGATCCGCGAATTCCTGGGCGAGAACGTGCTGGATACCCTCGATCCCGATCTGCGTGAGTTCCTATTGGCGACATCCATCACCGAGCGGACCTGCGGTGGACTGGCCGCCGTGCTGGCGCGGGTAACAAACGGGGGCGCGATGCTGGACGAGGTCGAGCAGCGCGGCCTGTTCCTGCAGCGGATCGACGACAACCCGAATTGGTTTCGCTTCCACCAGATGTTCGCCGAATTTCTGCGCCGTCGGCTCGAACATGACGGGCCCGATCGGGTCGAACAACTCCACCGCACCGCATCGGCGTGGTTCGCCGACAACGGCTACCTCAACGAGGCTGTCGACCACGCACTGGCTGCGGGCGATCCCGCCCGCGCCGTTGATCTTGTCGAACAGGATGGGACCAGCCTGCTGGAGCAATCGAAGATGACGACGCTGCTCGGAATCGTGAAGAAGCTGCCGTCGCAATTGGTGGTTTCGCGGGTCAGGCTCCAACTCGACATCGCCTGGGCGAACATCCTGTTGCAGCGTTCGACGCTCCCCGCGGGCGCACTGAACCGCTTCGAGGCGGCCGTGGGCCGCGCGGACCTCACCGATGCAATGCGTGCGGATCTGCGAGTTGAGGCGGACGTGCTGCGAGCAGTCGCCGAAACGTTCGCCGATCGGGTCGAGCGCGTGGACGATCTCGTGGCCGAGGCAATGTCGAGGCCAGACACCCTGCATCCGCGCGTGCCTGGGTCCGCCGGAAACGCCGCGGCGTTCGCCGCGATCTGCCGCTTCGACTTCGTCGGCGCGCACCGGCTGCTTGACTGGGCCGCGCCCTACCAGGAGATGATGGGACCATTCGGCACCGTTTACGGACGCTGCCTCGGCGGCATGGCCGCCAGGTATCAGCTCGACATCCCCTCCGCTTTGACGAGCTTCCGAGGGGCATTCGAGATCGCCACGGGAGTCGGACCCCACTCGCACGCGGCCCGGCTCGCCGGTGCGCTTCTGGGTGAATTGCTGTACGAGACCGGCGACCTGGCCGAGGCCACGCGGCTAATGGATGAGAGCGATCTGCTCGGAGCCGACGGTGGCATCGTCGACTATTTGGCCGCCAGGTACGTGATTGGTGCGCGGATCAAGGCCGCGCAGGGGGATCATGGGCCTGCGGCTGATCGTCTTGCCGCCGGCGCGAAGGCCGCGGTCCGCCTGCGGCTGCCACGGCTTGTCGCCCGAATCAACAATGAGCGCATCCGGCTGGGCATCGAGCTACCTCAGGCGGTTGCCGCCGGTTTGCGATCGCCCCGCACCATTCCCCGTGACGATGGAATCGCCACGATGACAGCCGAACTCGACGAGGGCTCCGCGGTTCGTCTGTTGTCCGCCAGCGATTCTGCGGACGACCACGAGCAAGCATGCCGACGGGCCGCCGATCTCGCCGCTGCAATCGATGCCGAGTGCAGACCGCTGGCGGCGCTGCAGGCGCGAGTGCTCAACGTCGAAACGCTCACCGCCGTAGGCCGGGAAGCTGACGCCCGAGACGAACTGGCGCCGGTAGCCGCGCAGTGTGCCGAACTCGGGCTGTCACGTCTGCTGGTCGATGCGGGGCTCGCATAGCCCGGCGGCTTGACGTCGAAGTGGCGCTACTGCTGTGCCAGTGGTCACGCTATGCGCCCGCGTCCGTCAGCCGACCGCGGCAGCTGACGGAGAATCCCGCGGATATTCCGTGGCGCCGCATTCTCGGTCGCAGCCCCGCACGGCTCGTGGTGGATTCTTGTGCGGCCTGACCGAGGCCGATTGGCGACGATCCCATTCCAATAACGTGACCTTCGTATTCAGACGAGCGCCGCGGCATGTTGACGCCGTCAACACCTTTCGCGTATTCCCAGGTTGGTTCACGTCGTTTCGCGCACTTAAATTCGATGTTTCCGCAGTTCAGCGCGATTTTTGCAGCGGGTTCGATTCCCGGCAGCTCCACAACAGAGAAGTCTCTAGGTCGACCGAAATTTCAGCGCCACCCCGTTCATGCAGTAGCGCAGGCCGGTCGGTTCGGGGCCATCGTTGAAGACGTGGCCGAGGTGCCCACCGCAGCGGCGGCAGAGCACCTCGGTGCGTGTCCTGCCCAAGGTGTTGTCCTGCCGCTCGAGTACGGCGTTGTCCAGGGCTTTCCAGAAGCTCGGCCAGCCGGTACCGCTGTCGAACTTGGTCGTTGACGAAAACAGGTCCTGTCCACACCCCGCACATCCGAAGATCCCTTGCCGGTGTTCATCGTTGAGCGGGCTGCTGAAGGGCATCTCGGTGGACGCCGTGCGAAGCACGGCGTACTGCTGTGGGGTCAGAAGTTGCCGCCACTCCGCGTCGGTATGGCTAACCTCGAACGTTTCGGTCGAAGTGTTAGGCGCACCGGCCGCGATGGAGTCACCCAGTGAGCCACCCCCGGCGAGCATGCCGAGCGCCGCCGTGCCGCACAGTACGTGCCGTCGGGTCAGAGCCGGCCACGGCCGCCGTGGTGTCGGGCCAGTCATCCTTCCGATCGTAGGCGCGACATCCCCTCTCAGGCACGTAGGGTTTCTTTATGAAAAGGGCTTTCGTCGTTACCTTCGCGGTCGGGTTGATCCTCGCACTGTTCGGTCTGATCTGGGCGCTGCAGGGATTCGGAGTTCTTGGTGGTAGTCCGATGAGCAACACCACGACGTGGTCCATCATTGGCCCGTTCACGGTGCTGACCGGCATCGTGATCGCCGTTTTCAGTTGGCGAAAACTCTCATCGAAGTAGTCGTGTCTACGCCACGGTGAAGTCCACCTTGTGCCAGCCGGTGGCGCCGTCGGGGACAGGACCAACCTGATCCGCGGTCTGGACGGCGCCGGTGTTGTCGGTGGCACGCACGGTGATGGTGTGTTTCCCAGGGTTTTTCGCCTGCCAAGAGAAACTCCACAACCGCCACGTCTGATTGGAGTAGCTCGCGCCCAGTTGGGCCGGCCACCACACGTCGTCGTCGATGCGGACCTCCACGGCCCGCACCCCACGATTCTGTGCCCACGCGACACCGCCGAACACCACGGGCCCCAACGGCACCTTCTGACCACCTTTCGGCACGTCGATCCGCGACTCGGTTTTGATGGGCGCGCGCGCCGCCCAGCCCTGCCGCGTCCAGTACGCCTTTGCCCTGTCGAAGCGGGTCAGCTCCAGGTCCACGACCCACTTGGTGGCCGACACGTATCCGTAGAGCCCGGGTGCTATCAGGCGGGCCGGGTAGCCATGCTCGATCGGTAGCGGCTGACCGTTGAGGCCGACCGCGAGCAGCGCGTCGCGGCCATCGGTGAGCGCCTCCACTGGCGTGCCGGCAGTGAACCCGTCGATCGACGCCGAGAGCATCATGTCGGCGTCCGCGTGCACGCCGGCGGCCGCCAGCAGATCGGCCAGCCGGTAACCTGTCCAGATGCCCGTCGAAATCAGCTTTCCTCCAACGGGATTCGACACACAGATCAGCGTCGTCACCATTTCGACGACGTCGAAGTGGGCGAGGTCGTCGAAGCTGTAGCTGGCTTCGCGGTCCACCATGCCATGAATGCGCAGCCGCCAGTCGCCGTGGCTGAGCTGAGGGACAGTGAGTGCGGTGTCCACCCGGTAGAAGTCGGCGCTGGCGGTGATAAAGCTTGGCAGCGCAACGCCCTTCGGTTGCACATCAGCAGGTATTGGTGGTGCCGGTGTTCGCGGTCGGGGAAGTGCGAAGCTGTTGCGGTCACCGGCCACCGAATGTACCGACCGCGTGAGGACCGCACCCACCACGCCACTCACCACTCCGAACCCGAGCAATCCGAGCATGACCAACCTGCGCCTGCCGGCCTCCGGCTGGTCTCGGCCGGCTTCGTCTTCCGGGCCTTTTAGGCCGGGCCAGAACCGACGGGTGAGTAAGCGCAGGGTCGCCACGCCGCAGGCGGCGCCCGCGACGGTGGGGATCGTGTCGAGTGCTGTCGCGCCCTGCCGCGACAGCACCGCGATGCATCCGAGGACGCCCGCCGCGACGATCACGGTGCTGCCGAGCGGGCGCCGCCGAGTCTCGAGGGTCCCGGCGATCGCAGCGATCGTCGTGATCACCACAAGCACGACGACGGACACGAAGAATTTGTCCAGAGAGCCCAGGGTCTGGATCGCCCATTCTTTGACGGGGCCCGGTGTCAGGTCGACGACCGCCGAGCCGATCGCGACACGCGCATCTGCCCGCGCACCGAACGGGACGCTCACTAGTTGGGCTACCCCGAGCGAGACGGACGCTGCGGCAATCCCGGCGATCATCCGCTCGTTCGACGGGGAAAGGGCCATCGGAATGAACTCTACTCGCCTGTCCTCTTAACGGCCGCAATCAGATTGCCGTGCGGGCGGAACTGCTATATCGACCCGCCGCCGTCGACCGGCAACTGTTAAACATAGTCATCGAAGGGCTCTACCGCTGCCTGCAGAAGAGTTAAACCTCAACGAATCCAGGAGATTTCAGCAGGCGGTCGACGGGGCGGTGCAATACCACGCCGCCAATCGCTGGTGCAGTGCACTGGTGAAACCGGAGGTAGCGAACGGGGACAGAACTGGACCCGAATGGAACGAACCGGCAGCTTAGCAGGTATTTCTCCTGTTAGAGTGCAGGTTTCGATTCCCGGTAGCTCCACTAAAAAGCCAGGTCAAGCCCCTCTGAAAACTACAGAATGGCTATCCAACACATATCCAACACTGAGGGTCTACTGTAGGCTTCGGTTTCGTCGCAAACGCCACCGCGATAGACAACCCACCAGAGCTCGCGCGCCGCACCCTGCAGGCCTATGAGGAGCTGAAGAAGGCGGCGGGAAGACCGACGGGTCCCAAGCGCGTGCTTTCCCGAACGGCCGACTAACTGGCGGCGCTCTTGCCCGCACGGGTTGGTGCCCGCCGTTTCATCATCCGAGCCATCCACGAGCTGGCGACGTATTGCTACCCATCGGATACGCCGCGACGTCACCGATCCCAGTCGAAGACTACCTGGCGACCCACCCACACTGACTCGTCGCGGCGCGGCGAGCGTACGCCGTCTGGTGCAGCCGACATCGATCGACACCGTTCGGCGTCGTCACGTCACAGATCGCCCAGCAGCTTGGTGCGGTTGGCGACTGCAACACCGTTCAGGGTGCCGAATCGCCCGTCCGGGTAGGGACGACGACTACCGGAACTTTTGCCGATTGCGCGACCGCGGCGCCGACCGAGCCCAGCGGCATGCCAGCGAATCCGCCTCGACCGTGACTGCCGACCACCACTAGCCGAGCGCGCTCGGATTCCTCGACGAGCCAGCGGACGGGCTGATCCCATTCCAGCCGTCGCCGCACGTTCACGTTGGGATACTGTTCCTGCCAACCAGCCAGCCGTTCGGTTAAGGCTTTCTCTCCTTGACTTTCGTAATTCCGCCAATCCATGTCGAGGATCGGGAAGCCTCCGACGTCGTTCCACGCGTGCAACGCGACAAGCGGCAGCCCCTGGTGTGATGCTTCATCGAAGGCCCACGCGGTAGCCGCCTCTGACGCGGGCGAGCCGTCGATACCCACCAGGACCCCTGCATTCTGGTTGGCCGCCGATGCCTCCTCGCCGCGAATGACAGCAACCGGACAGTGTGCATGGTGAATAAGGCCCGTACTGACCGAGCCCATGGGAAGAGGGCCGCGCGCGCCCATGCCGCGGCTGCCCGCCACGATCATCCGCGCCTGCGTGGATGCGTCGATCAAAGTCGGCACAATGTGCGAATACTGCGAGTACAGCACCCCGGTGCGCACCTCGGGCGGCGCTTCGCCCACCTCGGCGCAGAGGGTCTTGCGGGCCTGCTCGATCACATCCTGAGCGCTTTCCTTCTGCCACTTGGCGAAGTTCGCTTGCATCGGGCCCTCGGGCCAGCTAGCAATCACTGGGGCGACGACATGCAGCAGAGTGATCAGCTCATCGCGCAATATGGCTTCGCGGGTGGCCCAGCGTATGGCGGCATCCGATGCTGCCGAGCCGTCAACCGCGACCAGAATTCCGTATGTCTCGGGCATTGCGCACTCCCTGACCGTGAGCCCGGCTCATCTGTTGTCCATCTGTCATCGAGGCTAGCGACATCAGCTCCCAGTCGGAAGTGAGTTTGACCCTGCCGAAATTTTCCGACCGCGAAGCACCGGACGCCACGTCGACATCTGGCTGACAGCTGCGACGCGGCCACTCTCTCACCGCAATTGCGGCCTACGGGCCCAGCTTGATTGCCGCCTCGCACGGTGGTGGCGACGTTGCGTTGGTACAGGGCTATGCTGCGACTCGTCTAGGTAAGGCAGTCCAATGAACCTCGTAGCCAAGGCTCTCGACAAGGTCGTCAATCCACCGCGGGTGTCGAATCCGGACCGGCTGCGCGCCGTGGTATCCGGCAAGACCGTGCTAGTGACAGGTGCCTCTTACGGACTCGGCGAGGCCACCGCACGCAAGCTGGGGGCGGCCGGGGCGACCGTGCTACTGGTCGCCCGCTCTGCGGACAGACTGACAGCCCTTGCGGCGTCGATCAACGCGGGCGGCGGCCGCGCAGCCGCATACCCGGCCGATCTCACCGACCTGACGGCGGTCGCCGCACTGACGAAGAGGCTCAACGAAAAACACGGCCCGATGGACGTCGTCGTCAGCAATGCCGGCAAGTCCATCCGGCGGTCGCTGCATCTGCAATACGACCGGCCCCAGGATTTCGACCGCACGATCGGCGTCAACTACCTCGGCCCGGTCCGGTTGTTGCTTGGGCTGCTTCCCGCGATGAGGCGCCGCGGCAGCGGGCACATCGTGAGCATTTCGACGATCGGTGTGCGCACCGCACCAGGCCCGCGCTGGGGTACCTACCTGGCGTCCAAGAGCGCGTTCGATGTGTGGTTACGCAGCGTCGCACCGGAACTGCGCGCCGATGGCGTGCATGTCACCTCGGTGTACATGACGTTGATGCACACCCCCATGAGCGAACCCACGCCGATCCTGCGCAGAATGCCGGGTCTGTCTGCGGATCAGGCCGCCGACATCGTCGCGAAGGCGATCATCGACCGGCCCCCCACGGTGCAGCCATGGTGGGTGTGGCCGATCGAAATCAGCTCGATGCTCCTACCCGGGCCGCTGCGGGTCGGGATGGGACTGATGTATCGGTTTTCTACTGATTCCCCAAGCGCTCGGGGGACTCAGCGATGACGGCCGCGACGATCGTGACCAGCGCGGCCCGGGTGGTGCTGCGATCGGGATTGTTTGCGCCCGCTGGGCCGCTGACGATTTTCCGCATCGTGCGCGAGGCGGTTCGAGGCGGTTCGAACCTCGGTACTGTGATGGCGATCGCGGCGGCTCGCTGGCCGGACCGCACAGCGGTGATCGACGATGATGGTGCGCTGAGCTACGGCCAGCTTCAGTCCCGCACCGAATCTCTGGCGGCCGCGCTGGTCTACCGCCACGGCATCGGACCGGGAGTCCCGGTCGGCGTCCTGTGCCGCAACGGGCGTGGCTTCATGCAGGCGATGTTCGCGGCGGCATCGGTCGGTGCCGACGTGGTGTTGCTCAACACCGAATTCCGCACCGACGCGCTGGCAACCGCGTTGGACGCGCACCGGATCCAGGCCCTGATTTGTGACGACGAGTTCGCCGACCAGGTGCGGGAGGCAGACGAGGCCGTCGCCGTCGTCGATCCCGCGGAGCGTGACATCGACAAGCGTGAGCCACGGCCGAAGGCCGGACCGGGTGGTCGTTTCGTGCTCCTGACGTCCGGCACGACGGGTACACCCAAGGGTGTGCCACGCACACCCCGTATCACCCCGGTACTGGGTGTTGGACCCGTGTTCCTCGACCGCATCGGGCTGCGCGCTGGCAGCCGAATTGCTGTGCCAGTGCCCATGTTTCACGCGTTCGGGTTCGGGATAATGTTGCTCACGGTAATACTCGGCGGCACGCTGCTGACGAGACGGCGGTTCGACGCCGAAGCAACGCTCGCGCAGACCTCGTTGCATCGCGCGCACGCGCTCGTCGCGGTCCCGGTCATGCTCGCCCGGATTCTTGGGCTTTCGGACGAGGTGCGGGCGCGAAACCCAGTTCCGTCGCTGCGCGTGGTGATTTCCGCCGCAGCACGCCTGGATCCAAGCCTGGCGCAGCGGTTCATGGACACTTACGGCGAGGTCCTCTACAGCTGCTACGGCTCCTCGGAAGTCGGCATCGGGTCACTTGCGACGCCCGCCGATCTGCGGGAGACGGCGGAAACGGTTGGCAGGCCGATTCCTGGCTGTCCGGTAGCAATTCTCGACGAGAACGACCGTCCCGTCGAGCCGCACATCACCGGGCGGGTGTTCGTGGGTGGTGGCCTGACGTTCGACAGTTACACCGGCGGCAGTCGCAAGGATGTGGTCGCCAGGATGACGGACACCGGGGACATGGGCTACTTCGACGAGGCGGGGCGGCTGTTCATCGTCGGCCGTGAAGACGACATGATCGTTTCCGGCGGCGAGAACGTCTACCCCCGCGCCGTTGAGAACGCCCTTGGTAAACATCCCAACGTGGCCGACCACGCGGTGATCGGTGTCTCGGATGAGGACTTCGGCCAGCGGCTCGCTGCCTTCGTCGTCCCCCGCCCGGGTGCTGACATCGATGAAGCCGAACTGCGGGAATATTTGAAGGACAAGGTGTCTCGCTTTGAACAACCGCGGGACATCACCGTCGTCACCGAAATCCCGCGCAACCCCACCGGCAAGGTGTTGCGGAAGGGACTGGGTCATGATCAACCGCACCGCCCGACACGTGCAAAACGTCGGAAGAGCCATCTTCCGTGAGATCCTCGAGTGCCGGGTGCATGAGAGTTTCTAACCATCTCTCACCGGCACCTCGGTGACGATCGCGCTGAGCCTCGGGTGACACCAGTCGGTTGAGTCTCACGTCGGACTATCTGTTCGCCCATCCCGACGTCAACGCTTTCTTCACCGGCCTTAATACAGCTGTAGTTGTACGTCAATCTACGCAGGTCAACGGGCTAGGATTCCGAGCGCCACGGCGGCGACCGGAGGTCGACCCCGACCGAGTCCTGCCAGTGCCGAGGAGCACATTGGAAACCTGTACCAACGTTGTTGGGTACCGCTCTCGGGAATACTCTGCTGCAGCAAAGCGCCAACAGAGAGGAATTCCGGCGATGGCCACGAAACGTGCCGAAGCAGCGCAGTACCTCAAGGAGGCCGCGGGCCTGAAGCTGGTCGTTTTCGGAGCGGATGGGCACGAGATCGCGGCGATGTTCGTGCAGGGATCGGTGACCTACGACGAGGAGGAAGCCACCTTCATTGCGGTCGCCGAGGACGGCCACCCGGTTGGGGAACTGTTCGTCGATGAAACGGTCGATTACGACGAGAACATCGACTCGTTCGTCATCCGAACCGTGCAGTAGCTATCCGCCCTGGCAAGGGCGATGTTGTGCTCCCGCACTGCGTTAACTGAGGTGATGGGAAGGTGATTCGGTGTTGACTCTGGTACTTCACCGAATACGCGAGGCACCTTTTTGAGAGTTACTGCGCGTCCTTTAGCTTGTGAAAACGCTGATCTCCATGTCCTTGATCGACTCGCGCAGGTGATTGGCCAGATACCACTGCTCACCGCTGCAGGCATCATGCAGGGCCTTGCCAACTGCGAGTTTGGCGTCTCTGAGGTGTTGGCGGCGCTCTTCGCCGATGGCGGCGACGGCGTGCAAGATCGCGTCCACGGCGTCCTGGTAGTCCTGGGTGAAGCTCATGGAATACTTGGCCACCGTTTGGATATTCCCCGGCTTCTATAACAATTCGCACCTCCCGCGCGGCATGTCGGATAAATCTTTGGACACGTTGTGGATGGGTGAGCGTAGGACACGCCCTAGCCGCACATCGGGCGGTGCCAGAGCCCTTTGGCAGTCGGTCACAGGACCTTCGACACTTCTGTGCGGCGGTTCAGCGATCAACACTGGGCAGATCACCCGATGAGGAGGCAGCCATGTCGCTCTCCACTGCGGCAATGTGCCGTGCGGTCGCTACCGGTGCCATCAGCGGCGCAATGCTATTTGGCAGCGCGGCGATCGCCGTGGCCGATCCGCCGCCCAACTGCACCGCCGCCGACCTGGCCCGTACTGCATCCGGTGTTTCGAATGCCACGGCGGACTACTTGTTCGCCCATCCCGACGTCAACGCTTTCTTCACCGGTCTTAAAGGTCAGGACCGCGATGCCATGCGCGAGAACACGCAGAATTACCTCAACGCCAACCCGGCGGTGAAAGCTGACCTTCAAGGCATCCGTCAGCCTTTGGTTGATTTCAAGGGTCGCTGCCAATAACCCATGCGCCGGGCGCGTGGGTCTACCGTCTTTGATCGAGCTCGGCCCGCCGGAAGGATGACTGCCATGCGAATCAGACGGATCTATCTCACTGCGATTGCCGTGGTCGCTCCCGCCGCCGCAGCGGCGATGCTTGGCGCCTTCATCGCGAGCCCACCCCAACTCAACGCCGATCCTGGCGTGGGGGGCTGTGTAGACGTGGTTGGGGTGTCGGCTTGCACCAGCGCCGACATCGGCGTGCCGAACCTCAACGCGGTGGAGAACGTCGTCCCGAACGTACAGGTGCCGAACATCAACGTGCCCAACGTCAAGGTCAACCCGGGGCACGTCGGTTTGCCGGGTCGCGGACGGTAACGCCGCAGCGCGCCCGAGCGAACTGTAGTCGCCTGCCAACCCTCAACGGCCGCCGTCAGGACTGCCGCGCCACGATTACGGGGATCCTGGCCCTGTTGACCACGGCTGCCCCAACCGAGCCCAGCAACTTGCCGGCTAACCCGCCGCGGCCGTGGCTACCGACGACAATCAGTTGCGCTTCTTTGGACGCCTCGATCAGCCCACCCGCCGGCTCACCAATTTCAATTTTGCGATGGATCCCCACGTCCGGATAGCGTTCCTGCCAACCCGCTAGCCGTTCAGCAAGCATCTCCTCCTCGTGCGATAACTCAGCGTCCCAATTGGCGTTCGGGAACAACTCTTTGAAGTCGGAAACCCGAAGATCAGTCCAGGCGTGCAGGGCCATCAGACCGACACCTCGTCGTGACGCTTCGCCGAATGCAATGGCAGTCGCTGATTCCGACGCCGGCGAGCCGTCGATGCCCAACAGCACCGGCGCCCGCGCGACATCGGCGGCCAGCGGTTCCTCGCCGTGGATCACGGCGACTGGGCAATGCGCGTGGTAAACCAATCCCGAACTCACCGAGCCAAGGAAGCTGCGGACCAACACGCCGCCATGCCCGCGATAGCCCACCACGACCATCTCGACCTCTTTGGAAAGGTTGACGAGCGTCGGGACGGTGGCCGAATGAAACACCTTGCTATTGATTTGCACTAAACCGAGGTCACCGGTGCTCTGTTCGGCGACCTCGATCGCAGACTTGATCAATTCGTGTGCCCGCTCGTCCTGCCGTTGCCGGAAGCCGGTCGGTGCGGGGACCTGGGACCACCCCGGTACGGGGGCGCTGACGACGTGGACGAGGGTCAGCGGCACACTCCGCAGCGCGGCGTCACGGGCCGCCCACCGGACGGCACTCAGTGCCGCTGCCGAGCCATCGACGCCTACCAAGATCGCGCGATGTGGCGGTTGCGACATTCCAGTTCGT
>Ga0307441_1000160_pt1 | contig 26732 bp, 26 predicted proteins | sample SalMarWE160420MG_FD_202149 | JGI IMG/M metagenome (GOLD analysis project Ga0307441, IMG submission 202149) | Salt marsh sediment microbial communities from the Plum Island Ecosystem LTER, Massachusetts, United States - WE1604-20 | ecosystem: Environmental > Aquatic > Marine > Intertidal zone >... | reverse complement strand
GGCCAGGCCCTGGTGCAGCGCCGCGGCTTCAACAAAGCGGCCGTGGCCCTGGCCGCCAAGCAGGCCCGCCTGCTGTGGGCACTGCTCGCTCACCAGGACGACTATCGGCCCGCGGCCTGAAGGCCGCGACCACCCACGTCACTGACAGCACGAGGACCCACCACCACCGATTGCGACGATGACAGCATGATGGCCAAACAGGTCGGACCGGCATCGGGAAAACCTGAACGGAAAGCTGGCTCACCAAGGCCGATTCCGTAGTGAGGACCCGATGCGCGAATCTCCATCAGGGCGCGAACCGAACACACGGTTCACTCAGACGCCGAATATATGCTTGCACTCGGACCTATCCGCCACTCGCTGACATCTTGCAACCAGGGGGAGTCCATATATGCTTTCCGTGCTTTCCGTGGCGCATTTTTGAATTCCCTTTACTCCAGCGGCTTGATGAACACCTTGGACTTGCGCTGGTAGTTGTACAGGCTGCGGCGTTTGACCGGCAGGTCGGCGACGTCGCCGGGCTGGAAGCCCCGCTCCCGGAACCAGTGGGCGGTGCGGGTGGTGAGCACGAACAGGCGGCGAATGCCCAGCCCGCCGGCGCGCTGCTGGAGAGCGTCCAGGAGTTGGTCGCCCCGGCCCTGGTGGCGGTAATCGGGGTGCACGGCCAGACAGGCCAGTTCGCCCACCGTTTCTTCCGGATAGGGATACAGAGCCGCGCACGCCACGATCATGCCATCGCGCTCCACCACCATGAAGCGGTCGATTTCCATCTCCAGCAGTTCGCGGGAGCGCCGCACCAGCACGCCTTCGGACTCCAGCGGCTCGATGAGTCCCAGAATGCCTCCCACGTCGTCGATGCGCGCGGGTCGCAGGCCTTCATAGGTTTCGGCGGTGATCAGGGTGCCCACGCCGTCGCGCGTAAACAGCTCGCGCAGCAGCGCCCCGTCCGTCTGGCGGCTGATCAGATGCGCGCGGCGTACCCCGCGACGGCAGGCGTGGACGGCGTGCTCCAGGTGGCGCACCATGTCCTCGGGCAGCTTGCGGCGGCCGTGCAGGATCTGTTCGGTCTGTATCGGATCGAGCTGCCGTATCAGCCGCCGGCGTCCGTCGGTGAGCCCCTGTTCCTCCAGCACCAGGATGAGCTTGTCCGCCTGCAGGGCGACCGCGGCGGCGGTGGCCACTTCCTCGGCGCTGATGTTGAAGATCTCTCCGGTGGGCGAGTATCCCAGCGGCGAGAGCAGCACCACCCGGTCATCGGCCAACTGCTGACGGATGGCGGTGACGTCCACCCGGCGCACGTCGCCGGTGTGACAGTAGTCCACCCCCTCGCGCACCCCCAGGGGGCGGGCGGTGACGAAGTTGCCGGAGGTTACCCGGATGCGCGCTCCGGACATGGGGGTGTTGGCCAGCCCCATGGACAGCAGCGCCTCGACCTCCACCCGGACCGTGCCCACGGCCTCCTTTACGCAGGCCAGGGCGTCGTCGTCGGTGATCCTGAGCCCGCCCACGTACCGAAGCTCTGCGCCCCGTTCCCGCAGCCGCTGCTCGATCTGGGGCCGCGCCCCGTGGACCAGCACCAGCCGGATGCCCAGGCTGTCCAGTAGCGCGATGTCGTGGATGAGGTTCGCGAACCCCGGGTCCGCTACCGCCTCGCCGCCGAATAGCACCACGAAGGTACGGCCTCGATGGGCGTTGATGTAGGGCGCGGAAAGACGGAACCAGTCGACGAAGGATTTGGCGTTCTTGTTATCGGCCACGTTGGTGTCCCGGCTGCAGGAAGCTCGATTGACTGCTTACTATACATGCTGATTGCTGGGTTGCACTAAGGTCGGTAAAACCAAGACGCCACGGAAAACACGGAAAGCACGGACGTGAAAAAGGATGTTTGTGGAGTACGGGGAACGACGAGCCGAACAGTTAACGGTTACCGCCCGCTGCAGTAGTGCCCGTTCATGATTTGGAATTTCCGTGCTTTCCGTGTCTTCCGTGGCGCTTTTCTTCCAGGCTTGAACGCCCTACTGCGGTCGAACGCAGAGTTGCCGGACGAGCTGGCGGAGCAGGTCGACGGTGGGAGTGATGCGGTCCAGGGCGAGGAACTCGTCGGGCTGGTGGGCCTGGTCGATGTCGCCGGGGCCGAGGATGAGAGTGTCCATGCCGAGTTGCTGCAGGAACGGGCCCTCGGTGCCGAAGGCCACCGCTTCGGCGGCGTGGCCGGTGAGGCGCTCGGCCGCCTGGACGATGGCGGCGTCGGCCGGCGTCTCCATGGCCGGCAGTCCGGGGAACAGGGGCTCGACGTCGCCGTGCAGGCCGGAGCCCTCCAGGACGCCTTGCAGGCGCCGGCGCAGGGTGTCGCGCAGTTCCGCCAGGTCCATGCCGGGTAGGGGTCGCAGGTCGATCTGCAGTTCGCAGTCACCGCAGATGCGGTTTGGATTGTCGCCGCCCTCGATGCGGCCCAGGTTGAGGGTGGGGACCGGCACCCGGAACAGAGGGTCCCGGTGGGCCGCCTGCAGCTCGCCGCGCCAGGCGAGAATGTCGCCGATGACCCGATGCATGCCTTCCAGGGCGCTTACCCCCAGGGACGGATCGCTGGAGTGGCCGGAGTGTCCGTGCACATGCACCGCTTCCATCATCATGCCCTTGTGCATGCGCACCGGGCGCAGGCCGGTGGGCTCGCCGATCACTGCATGACGAGCCCGCGGCCGGCCCTGGTCCACCAGCGCCTGAGCGCCGGCCATGCTGCTCTCCTCGTCGGCGGTGGCCAGCAGGATCACCGGTTCCGCCAGATCGGTCGGCTGCAGTCCGGCGGCCGCTTCGATGGCCAGGGCGAAGAAGGCCTTCATGTCGCTGGTGCCCAGGCCGTACAGCCGGTTGTCCCGTTCCGCAAGCTGGAACGGGTCCTGGGACCAGTATTGGGCGTCGAAGGGTACGGTGTCGGTGTGGCCCGCCAGCACCAGCCCCCCGGGTCCCTGCCCGAGGGTCGCGATCAGGTTGGCCTTGCCCGGGTGACCGGGAATGGGCAGCACTTCCGCCGTCCAGCCAAGGTCTGTCACCCACCCGGCCAGCAGGTCGATCACCGCCCGGTTGCCCTGGTCGAACTTGGGATTTACGCTGCTGACGGAGGGGATCGCCACCAGTTCCCCGATCATCTGCAGCACCTTGGGTACACGCGTTGTCATGGCCGGATTGTGGGCCCGGCGGCAGGCCCGCGCAAGAGGTGCGCAGAGCGTTCCATTGGCCCATAATGCCGCCGAATTTTGCGCTGATGCGGGGTGGTGTTCCACCTTCGTGTCCCGCAGGTGATCCATCCATGATACGCGCCGCCGGCTTGCAGGATATCGACGCCCTGGTTGCCATCGAGCAACGGTGCTTCGAGACCGATCGTCTGTCCAGACGCAGCTTCCGCTACATGCTCACCAAGGCCAACGCCGCCACCCTGGTGGACGAGCGCGACGGCGTGATGCGCGGCTATGTGCTGGTGTTGTTTCACGCCGGCACCTCCCTTGCCCGACTGTATTCCATCGCGGTGGACGTGCCATGCCGCGGTCAGGGTGTGGGCCGCCTGCTGGTCGAGGCCGCCGAGCAGGCGGCCCTGGATCATGACTGCGTCTATATGCGCCTGGAAGTGCGCCGGGACAACGAGGATTCCATCGCGCTGTTCCGACGCCGCGGCTACCGTCAGTTCGGGCGTTATGAGGACTACTACCAGGACCACATGGAGGCGCTGCGGTTCGAGAAACCCCTGGGTTCCCAGTTGCGACCTGAGCTGGCCCTTGTGCCCTACTACGAGCAGACCCTGGACTTCACCTGCGGCCCGTCCACGCTGATGATGGCCATGAAGGCACTGGACCCGGACCTGATCATGGACCGGCGCCTGGAGATCCGTCTGTGGCGGGAATCCACCACGGTGTTCATGACATCCGGCCACGGCGGCTGTGGCCCCTACGGGCTCGCCCTTTCCGCCTATCATCGGGGCTTCGACGTGGAGATCTACGTCAACGACGAGAGCGCCCTGTTCGTGGACTCGGTTCGCAGTGCCGAAAAGAAGGAGGTGATTCGCCTCGTGCAGGCGGATTTCGTGGAGGAACTGGAGAGTCTTCCCATACCCATCTACTACCAGCCTCTGCCGATGGCGGAGATGAAGGAGAAGTTCGACGAGGGCGGCATTCCGGTGGTGCTGATCAGTTCGTACCGCATCTACCAGGAGAAGTTTCCCCACTGGGTGGTGGTGACCGGTTTCGATGACCGATTCGTGTACGTCCACGATCCCTATGTGGACTATGAAAAGGGCAAGACGCGCACCGACTCCCTCAACATGCCCATTTCCCGGAATGATTTCGAGCGTATGACCCGCTATGGCAAGTCCGGTCAGCGGGCCGCGTTAATCATTCGCAGGCGCGGCGCCGCGGACCGGCTGCCCGGCGCCTGATCCATTCGTTGAGCAGGAATACTTAAGATGGCCAACCAGCTGATTGTGGTGGAGCAGCCCGGCGACTGGCGCTTCGGTGCGCCGGACTGTCCGGTCGTGCACGTGGATGACTACCTGACCGGCGAGGAATACTTCAACCTCAAGAACGTTCAGGTCATCAATCTGTGTCGGGGCTACAAGTACCTCACCGTGGGCTACTACTGTTCGCTGCTGGCGGAAGCCCGCGGCCACCGGGTGATCCCATCGGTGAAGACGGTGCTGGACCTGAGCAGCAAGGCCATGTACAGCCTCGACGCCGGCGACCTGGACGAGGCCATCCAGAAGCGTTTCAGAAAGCGCCAGGAGGGCAGCGCAAGGAGCCTGGGGCTGGACATCTTCTTCGGCCGCTGTCAGTACGAAGAGATGGCCGACCTGGCCCGGCAGATCTTCGAGCTGTTTCCCTGCCCCCTGTTGCGGGTGGAGTTCGAGCGCCATGACCGTTGGCGCATCGACAGCATTAGGCCCCTGTCTCTGCGCAAGATGAACAAAGCCGACGACGACACCTTCGCCGCCGCCCTGGATCTGTACCGCAAGAAGCGCTGGCGTTCGCCCAAGACCCGCACCGTACTCCCCTACGACATGGCCGTGTTGTACAACCCGGACGATCCCCTGCCGCCATCCGACCGGCACGCCCTGAAGCACTTCATCAAGGCCGGGCGGGCATTGGGCGTGGATGTGGAGCTCATCGGCCGCAAGGATTACTCGCGTCTGGCCGAGTACGATGCCCTGTTCATTCGCGATACGACCCGCATCAACCACTACACCTACCGCTTCGCCAAGAAGGCCGAGAGCGAAGGCATGGTGGTCATCGACGATCCCACCTCCATCCTGCGGTGCACAAACAAGGTCTATCTGGCGGAGTTGCTGCGGGCCAACCGGGTGGCAACACCCAAGACGGTCATTGCCGGCAAGGGGGACCTGGGTGCGGTGGAGCGCGAGATCACCTATCCCATCGTACTCAAGGTGCCGGACGGCTCCTTTTCCCGCGGTGTGGTCAAGGCGGAGAATCGCGATCAGCTTCAGGACATGGCGGCCCGGCTGTTCAAGGAGTCGGAGCTGATCCTGGCGCAGGAGTTCATGTACACGGACTATGACTGGCGGATCGGCATTCTGAACGGTCAGGCCATCTACGCCTGCCAGTACTTCATGTCCAAGAAGCACTGGCAGATCGTCAAGCATGGTCCGGGAGGCGAGTTCCAGGAAGGTGCCTTCAAGACCCACCCTCTGGATGCGGTGCCGCCGGCGGTGGTGGCCACGGCCCTGAGCGCGGCGCGGCTGATCGGCGATGGGCTGTATGGGGTCGATCTCAAGCAGCACGGCGACGACGTGGTGGTCATCGAGATCAACGACAACCCCAACATCGATGCAGGCGTCGAGGACGCCGTTCTCAAGGACGAGCTGTATCGGCTCATCATGCGCGAGTTCATTCGACGTATGGACCTGCGGCGCAGGACGGAGCGCTGAGGCGTCGGCATTGCCGTCGGATTGGTGCAGGTGCAGGGATCGTTGTGACGGTATGGGTGCTTGGGGCGTTTGTTGGGCTTCGCGGTGCTCAGCCCAACCTACGGTGATTGCGGTAGAGTTTCTTCATGATCGATTGGCGTGACCCCGAACAGTACCGGTTCACCGAGGCGCTGGCGGCAGAGCACTGGGCCTGGGAGTTCCTGCGGCGCAACCTGGCCTATCAGGCCGACTGGCGCTGGTTCATCGAGCGCTGGCGTGCTCTGGAAGCCGACTACGGGGCGCCGCCGCAGCGGGATTTCTTTCGCTGGAAGCAGGACCCGCGCGCCTATGTGCTGGATTCCGAGGATGACGGCGGAGACAGCTGCCGGGTGGATGTGGACAAGGTGCTGATCGAGTGTTGGGTGGGCGCCCGCTGGGGGCTGTACAAGTTTCCCCTCGATCCCGCCGTGGACCGCCCCACGCTGGGCGAACAGCTCACCTGGCGCCATGCCGATCGGCCGGCCAAGCGGATTGGCCCCATGGACGGGGACTATCTGGAGGGGGATCCGGCCCGCGTCGCGCTGGGTTTCGATCTCAGTTTGCCGCTGCGCGAGCAGCTTGACAGGGCCAAGCGCTACCTGCAGGCCACCCAGTCGGGCCTGCGGCGGCAGGGCCGGTTGCGCATGCGCACGGTGGCTAACCTGCGCGAGCGCTGGGCACGGTGCCTGCGGGCCTTGGACGGGGAGGCGGCCGGCGCCCCGGAAACCGAGCTGGCCGAAGTGCTGTTCGGCCACCGCCCGCCGGAACAACGAGCCGATGCCATCGTCCGCTGCCTGGGCGAAGCCCACGGGCTGCGTGATGGCGGCTACCGGGAAATTCTGCTGCTGCCTCCCGGTTGAGTCCTGGCGGGCGGATCGGCAACGGTGCCGCTGGCGGTCCGTCTTTTGGCCGGGCGTTGCCGGTATCGGTACAATACCGGGTCTGTACACCGACACTCAGGGAAGCCGCGCCTGCCCTGGGTCGGTCGATCCGCTCACTCGGAGATATCGATGGCCGACAAACTCAACCGCTACAGTTCGCGTATCACCCAGCCCAAGTCCCAGGGCGCTTCCCAGGCCATGCTCTACGGCACCGGTCTCAGCGAGCAGGACATGGGCAAGGCCCAGGTGGGTATCGGCAGCGTCTGGTACGAAGGCAACACCTGCAACATGCATCTCAATGACCTGGCCGCCAAGGTCAAGGAGGGCGTGGTGGCGGCCGGACTGGTGGGGATGCGCTTCAACACCATCGGGGTTTCCGACGGCATTTCCATGGGCACCGAAGGGATGAGCTATTCGTTGCAGTCCCGGGACCTGATCGCCGATTCCATCGAGACCATCATGGGTGCCCAGTGGTACGACGCCAACATCTCGCTGCCGGGCTGCGACAAGAACATGCCGGGTTGCATCATCGCCATGGGCCGCCTGAACCGGCCGGCTCTGATGGTGTATGGCGGCACCATCAAGCCGGGTTACACCGAGCACGAGCACAAGTTGGTGGACATCGTGTCGGCGTTTCAGAGCTATGGGCAGTTCATCGCCGGCAGCATCGACGAGAGCGAGCGCGAGGACATCGTGCGCCACGCCTGTCCCGGGGCCGGCGCCTGCGGCGGCATGTACACCGCCAACACCATGGCCTGCGCCATCGAAGCCCTGGGCATGTCGCTGCCCTACAGCTCCTCCACTCCGGCGGTGGACCCCGGGAAGCTGGAGGAATGCCTGCAGGCCGGCGCCGCCATCCGCAACCTGCTGGCCAAGGACATCAAGCCCCGGGACATCATGACCCGCGCCGCGTTCGAGAACGCCATGGTGGTGATCATCGCCCTGGGTGGATCCACCAATGCGGTGCTCCACCTGATCGCCATGGCCCGCTCGGTGGACGTGGAACTGACCATCGATGACTTTCAGGCCGTCAGCGACCGGGTGCCGGTGCTGGCGGACCTGAAGCCCAGCGGCCAGTACGTGATGGAGGACATTCACAAGGTCGGCGGCACCCCGGCGGTCATGAAGTATCTGCTGGACAACGGTTTCATCGACGGCAGTTGCCTGACCGTGACCGGCCGGACGCTGGCGGAGAACCTTGCCGATCTGCCGGGCCTCAGCGAAGGCCAGCAGGTCATCCATTCCCTGAACGATCCCATCAAGCCCAGCGGACATATCCGCATCCTCAGGGGCAACCTGGCTCCCGGCGGTGCGGTGGCCAAGATCACCGGCAAGGAGGGGCTGCGATTCTCGGGTCCGGCGCGGGTCTACGACTCCGAGGAGGACATGCTGCATGCCCTGGAGCGCAAGGAGATCGGCAAGGGCGATGTGGTGGTGATCCGTTACGAAGGGCCCAAGGGCGGCCCGGGGATGCCCGAGATGCTTACCCCCACCTCCGCCATCATGGGGGCGGGTCTCGGCAAGGACGTGGCGCTGCTCACCGACGGGCGTTTCTCCGGCGGCTCCCACGGTTTCATCATCGGCCACATCGTGCCCGAGGCCCAGGAGGGCGGCCCCCTGGCGCTGGTGCAGGACGGGGAAACCATCACCATCGACGCCGAGTCCAACACCATAGACGTGGACATCAGCAACGAGGAAATGGAACGCCGCCGGGCCGCATGGCAGATGCCGCCCTACAAGGCCCAGCGTGGCACCCTGTTCAAGTTCATCAAGAACGTGACCGACGCTTCCCACGGCTGCGTCACGGACGAGTAGCCTCGTACCGGCTCGATCGAGGATCGTCTGCCGGGCGCGGCAGACGATCTGCCGTCATTCCAAGCTATTTCCAACGGAGGAGACGAACAATGGTAAAGATTACCGTGAAGCAGAACGGCCCTTATCTGGTCGAGGGCGACGGCGTGACGGTGGTGGATTGGAACGGTCAGGAGTACGTTCCGTCCCGGCGTCCCTTTGCCCTGTGCCGCTGCGGCGCTTCCACCACCAAGCCGTTCTGCGACGGGACCCATTCCAAGATCGGTTTTCAGGCGGCCGAAGCCGCCGTACCCGGCAGCGGCGACAAGCCCGCCCAGTGACTCCGGCCGACCTGCCGCTGGGGCCGCGGGGTGTGCGGCCTGGCGGTTGCGGGTCCGGGCTACAGGGTGTCCCAGCTAGAGCGCTTGCGTACCCGGATACGGGGCAGGATCAATCCGATGATGATGCCCAGGATGATCACGCCGGCGCCGACCACGAACCAATCGCGGGCGGTGCGGTCCTTCAGGGTCTCGTTTTCCTGCCGTACCGACTGCAGGTCCCGTTGCAGGGACAGCATCTCGCCCTTGAGCTTCTTGTTCTCGTTGTCGATGGACAGGGTGTTGGAGGCGGTGCGCCGGACCTCGTCGAGCTGCTGAGTGATGTGGTTGTTCTGTGTCTTGAGCTGGGCCACCTGCTGGGTGAGGTCCTGGTTCTTGGATTTGAGGTCGCTCAGGGTGCCGGCCTGCTGATGATCCTGCTGCTGGAGCTGGGCGAGCTTCTTCTGGGCGGCGGCAAGCTGGTCGCGGGCCGACGGATGGTCCATCAGAAAGCGGGTCAGCACCCAGCCCTGGGTTCCGTCGGCTGTCTGCACCTGGGTGTAGCCGGTCTGGGGGTCGGTCTGCAGCACCTGCAGGGGCGTGCCGCTGGTCAGCATGCGGACAATGGAGTGGCTGGTGCTGGTGCCGGTGCGCAGGGTGACTTGCAGCTGATCGCTGACGTACTGGGTCTCGGCCTGCGCGACGGCACTGACGGCGCACAGGACAAGCAACAGAAGGAACTGTTTCACGACGACTCCCGAATGCTGTTGACGAGCTCAGGCCGGGCGACCGGCGCAGGGCGTACCGCGATGGCGGGTGCGGTGTTTCACAAAACCGTCGGGCCGGGCTGGCATCTGAGCGCGAATCGCGGTATCTGTGAGCAACGGGCATGATTGCGCGACTCGGTGCCGCAAATCAAGTCTGTCGTAGGCGATAGAGCGGGGAAGACGGCTTTAGTGAAAGCGCAATTGACGCCCTTGGATCAGTTCGATTTCCACCAGGTGATTGAACGCACACAGGGTATCGTACTGGTTATGTTTACCGCACCCGGTTGCGGCGCCTGCCGGCGTTGGCGGGCCATGCTCACCGAGCTGGACGCCCGGCGTGCCGATCTGCGGGTGTTCGAGGTGGATGCCGCCCAGGATCTGGCCCTGACCAGGGAGTTCGAGGTTTTCCACTTGCCCGCCGTGTTTGTGTTCGTGGACGGCACCTACCACTGCGCCCTGCACAGCGAGGCCCATCCGGAACGTATCGAGGCGGCTCTGCAGAGCGCCCTGACGGCGCCGGCGGAGGAAGCGCCGTGAAGGTTGACGACCGCGGCGAGTGGCTTTCGGGTGTGCGCCGGGTGGCGTCGCCCAATTGGGACGAGCGTCCGGCAGGCGAAGTCTCGCTGATCCTGGTTCACGGCATCAGTCTGCCGCCCGGCGAGTTCGGCGGGCCCGCCATCGATGCCTTGTTCACCAACACCCTGGACCCGCGGGGGCATCCCTACTTCGAGCAAATTGCTCACCTGCGGGTGTCCAGCCATGTGCTCATCCGCCGGGACGGCGCCGTGGTGCAGTACGTACCCTTCAACCGGCGTGCCTGGCACGCTGGGGATTCCTGTTTCCAGGGGCGGCGCGCCTGCAACGATTTTTCCGTGGGCATCGAGCTTGAGGGGACCGACGACCAGCCCTACACGGACGCCCAGTACCATCGCCTGGCTGCGGTCATCAAGGCCGTGCAGGCAGCATTCCCCGGCATCACATCCGAACAGGTGGTGGGACACAGCGATGTGGCGCCGGGGCGCAAGAGCGATCCCGGTCCGGTATTCCAGTGGTCACGGCTGTGGGCGTTGTTGGCGGAAAGCGTCCCGACTTGACAGCCAACTCGTGCAGCCGGTAGCGTCGTCTGCCTGGATTCTAAGAACAATTCGGACCGAATTTGCAGCCATGACGCTCATTTCCGTACTCGTCGCCCTGCTGGTGGAGCGCTTTCTGGGCCATCTGCAGGATCTGCGGCGGTTCGACGCGTTCGTGGATTTCTCCGGCTGGCTGCGGCGCCGCTTCTTTCAGTCCCCGCCCTGGGACGGCGCCTTCGGGGTGCTGGTGGTGCTCGCCGTGCCGGTGGTCATCACCGCTGTGCTTCAGGACTGGCTGAGCAGCTGGCTGTTCGGGCTGCCGGAGCTGGTCTTCTCCATCGCCGTATTGGTGTACTGCCTGGGTCCCCGGGATCTGGCTGCCGATGCTGAAAGCTACCAGGATGCCGCCGGCGGCGCCGACGAGTCCCTGGTCTACAGGGCCGCCGACCGTCTGCTGGGCGGGCAGCTTCCCGACAGCGGCGATCGGGAGGGAGCCGCGGTGGACGGGGTGTTCAGCCAATCCAACACTCGTCTGTTCGCGGTGTTGTTCTGGTTCATGGTGCTGGGACCCATGGGCGCCGTTCTGTATCGTTGTGCCACCGTGTTGCGCCAGCAGGGCGCCCCCGACGAGAGCGAATTCCAGAATGTGGCCGTTCGTTTCCACAGCCTGCTGGGCTGGCCGTCGGCCTGGCTGGCAGGGCTCGGGTTCGCGGTTTCGGGGGATTTCGAAGGGGCGCTGACCGGTTTGCGGGAAGGCCGTACGACCCGACTGGAGCGCTTTTTCGATCCCACCGCCGGGGTGTTGGTGGATGCCGGCCGCGGCGCACTCGGTCTGGAGGCCGACAGCCCGGTGGACGCCTCCACGGTGGGTCTGGCCATGAGTGTGGTATGGCGTACCCTGGGCGTGTGGGTGTTTCTGCTCGCGTTGTTCACCTTGGCCGGCTGGGCTGCCTAGGGAACCTCTGCGCAGACCGCTGAAGCGGCACTCACGGCGTTGCAAAGGTGCTCGGAATGCTCATCTACTTGTTGTAAACTCCGTTTCCTCGCCGGAGTGTCCCGATGTCCGCTATCCGTCCCGCTACTGATTCCACCCCCGCAGTCACCCGCATCGATATCATCCGCCACGGCCAGCCTGTGGGGGGGCGACGCTATCGTGGCCAACTCGACGATCCGCTCAGCGAGCTCGGCTGGCAACAGATGTGGAACTCGGTGGGGGATTACGGTGGCTGGGACGTCATCGTCACCTCGCCGCTGTTGCGGTGCAGCGAGTTCGCCCAGGCCCTGGGGGAGCGCCTCGGCATCCCGGTGACGGCCGATGCCCGGCTCAAAGAGGTCGGCTTCGGCGCCTGGGAAGGTCGCAGCCGCGCCGATGTACAGACAGCCGATCCCGAGCAGTATGCGGCCTTCTACCGCGATCCGGTGGGTTGCCGTCCGCCGGGCGCCGAGCCGCTGCCGGCCTTCACCGCAAGGGTGGCGGCCGCATTCGACGAGCTGGTGGAACGCTATCGCGGACAGTCGGTGCTGGTGGTCGCACACGCGGGAGTGATCCGGGCCACCCTCGCCCACACACTCCAGATTCCCCTGGCAGCCCTGTACCGTATCCAGGTGGCCAATGCCGGTGTGACCCGCGTGCAGGTCCCGCAGGACGGGCCGGCCGCCCTCGTGTTCCACGGTGGCACTTTGGTGTGAGGGCGCTGCTGCTGGTGCTGGCGTGGCTGGTGTCGGGCGCGGCGCCGGCGGCTCCGGTGTCCGCCGTGGACGACGCCGGCACTGTCATTCATCTGTCCCATCCCGCCCGGCGCATCGTCAGTCTGGCGCCCCATGCCACGGAACTGTTGTTCGATGCCGGAGCCGGTGCGCAGGTGGTGGGAACCGTGTCCTACAGCGACTACCCGCCCGCCGCCCGCCGGCTTCCGCGGGTCGGCAATGCCAGTCGCATCGACCGCGAGCGGGTGCTCGCCCTGCACCCCGATCTGGTGGTGGGCTGGGGCAGCGGCAACCCACCCGGCCAGCTGGCCGCCTTGCGGCGCCTTGGAATTCCCGTGTTCGTGTCCGAGCCGCGTCGCTTCCGAACCATTGCCCATGACCTGCGGGCCCTGGGGCGGCTGGCGGGTACCGAGCCGGCGGCAGGGGCGGCTGCCCAGGCCTTCGAGCGGCGGCTGAAGGCGCTGCGCCGGCGTTATACGGGACGTTCTCCGGTGACCGTGTTCTTCCAGGTCTCCACCCATCCGCTGATCACCGTGACGGGCGAGCACATCATCAGCCGGGTGCTGCGCCTGTGCGGCGGGCGCAATATCTTCGCCGACTTGTCCGGGCTCGCCCCCCAGGTGTCGCTGGAAGCCGTGCTCGCCGCCCGTCCCCGGGCCATCGTGTTCTCCAGTTATGCGGGACAGGACAGCCGATCCATGGGGGCGTTCTGGTCCCGGTGGAAGGCCGTACCGGCAGTACGCAACGGCGCGATCTTCGGCATTCCCGCCGACCTGATCGCCCGTCCCACGCCGCGCATCCTGGACGGCGCGGCGATGATCTGCCGGGACCTGCAGAAAGTCCGCAACCGATGAGTCCGGGCGGGGCGGGAAGAGCCACGGAATCCACGGAATCCACGGAAGGGATAAGGCAAAGGCGAAAGCGCCACGGAAGACACGGAAAGCACGGACGGAAGGGAATGCCGGGGTGATCGTGGCGGACTCGTCACACAGGCGCGGTTACCGACTGGCGCTGTGGCGTATGAACCCAAAACCCTTGGAGCTACGGAATCCACGGACAAGAGATTCAAAAGGCATCAAGCGGCGTAGGGTGCAATAAGCAACGCGCATTGCACCGGACAACCGCGGTTCAAAATCTTCCCGTCCGTGGATTCGGTGGCTCTCATAAAGCTTTTCGGGACTCCGGCGCAATGCGCTACGCTTATTGCGCCCTACGTTCTTGCCGTCCTCTCGTCCGTGCTTTCCGTGGCGCTTTCGGTTTTACTGCGCCCGAGCTGTTTGGCGGTGCGGCAAGCGAATAGCTCCTTCCGTGGGTTCCGTGGCTCTCACTTCTTGACGTGACTGGCCGCAATCTCCCGGATGCGCGGCGCTTCGATGCCGTACTCATCGGCCAGTTGCAGGGCACGGGTCAGGCGGGCCGGTGCGCTGCGGCCGGTGCAGCGGTGTTCGGGGTCCCCGTCGAACGCCTCCACCATGCCTGCCACCAGCGCCTCGCCGTCCAGCCGTTCGCCGGTCAGGGACTCCTGCAACTCCACCACTTCCAGGGCGACGGCCCGTGCCAGGGGCTGGTGGTCGTGCCACAGGTCGTGGACGGTGCCGTCGGTGACCAAACCGGCGATGTTGGTGGTCAGGATGTAGACGTTCTTGCGCACCAGTTCGAACAGCAGTTGAGCCTCGTCGGCCAGCACCCGCACCGGAATGTCCAGGGTTGCCAGAGCATCCCGCAGCAGGGCGGCGCCGGGCCCGTAGGCGGGCGAGGGCAGAATCACGCGGGCTTCGCGTCCGGGCTTCTTCTCGAACCACACCGAAATGATGGTGGGATCGGTCAGGCCGTGGCGTTTCCAGTCGGCGGGAAGCAACTCGTTCTGGATCAGCGCCAGGCGCTGCTTCCAGTGGTCGGGAAGGGATTTCAGGACCGGGTGCAGGTCCCCTTCCGCCACTGCCGCCACCACTGTCGCGGGCTGGGGAACCTCGGCGGCCAGTGCCTCCGGTTCCTGGCCGCGCAGCAGCGGAAAGACGGGGTGCCCGAGTTTCAGAAAACCGCGGGCGAACACGCCGCCCAACTCTCCAATACCGACGATGACCACAGGTTCTTTCATGAGGCTCCTGGCGATTGTCAGCTGTTCTTGGGGATGGCCTTCACCGAATAGTAGTCCTCCCGTTCAATGACGGTGAACAGGCGGTCGATGTTGGGATGCCGGCCGGGGTGGGCTTTGGCGTCTTCCACATGCTCGGCGAACAGTTCCAGTGCCCGGCGGGCGGCCTGGGGCCCGATGCCGCCGAAGTCCACGGCAACCTTGTAGTAGACCGCCAGCGCGCCCTGCTGACCGGGTTTGTTCTCGATGACGACGTCGGGTTCGTAGCCCTCGCCATACAATTCCAGTCGTTCCAGGTTCTCTATGGAGGGCAGGGTCGTCAGGTTATCGGCGAAACGGGTCATGGGTTCTACGGTCGCTGCGGGCATGGGGGGCCGCAATTATAGCGTGCCCTGCGGCCCGTTTCGAAACGCGCCGGTCAGCGCTGGTGTCGCCAGAACACTTCGCCGTTGCCGGCCTCCCGCGCCAACACCCGCGCCACCACGAACAGCAGGTCCGAGAGCCGGTTGAGATATACCAGAGCCTGGGGGTTGACGGTCTGGACGCGGGCCAGGGTCAGGGTCCGGCGTTCGGCCCGGCGGCAAATGGCCCGGGCCAGATGGCAGGCCGCTGCTGCCGGTCCGCCGCCCGGCAGAATGAATTCCTTCAAAGGGGGCAGGTCGGCGTTGAAGCCGTCCAGGGCCTGCTCCAGGGCATTGACCTGCTCGGCGCCGATGGCCTGGTGCCCCGGCATGCTCAGCTCTCCGCCCAGGTCGAACAACTCGTTCTGCACCTGGGTGACGACATCGCCCACGGCGGATGGTAGCGGTTGCGCCGCCACCAGGGCCAATGCGCTGTTGAGCTCGTCCACCGTGCCGATGGCTTCCACCCGCGGGTCGTCCTTGTCGACGCGCGAACCGTCCCCCAGGCCGGTGCTACCCTGGTCTCCGGTGCGGGTATAGATCTTCGACAGTCGGTTGCCCATGGCTCATCGGTCTCGCAATGCCGCGCCGGCGCTCCGATTGGCGCCGGCCCCGTTCAGCTCCCTACCAATTGATAGCGTACCGGAAGTTCCATCACCACGTCCCGTCCGTCCAGCCAGGCCGCGGCCTGGGGCAGACGGCGGACCTGCTCCAGGCTGTGCAGCGCGGCACGGTCCAGCACCGGGTAACCGCTGGAACGGGCCACCTTCAGCCGGCTGATCTTGCCGTTGCCGTCGATGCGCAGGGACAGGACCACCTTTCCCTGCCAGCCCCGCTCCCTTGCCAGGGGCGGATAGTGGAAATAGCGCTGCAGGCCATCGACCAGCGCCTTGCGCAGACGCCGGGTCAGCGTGCCGCGCCGGGCTGCATTGTGAGCGCTGGTCGGTCGCGCGGATGCCGACCCGTGCGGCCCGGTCGCCTTCGCCGGGTGTCGCGCTGGCGGGCGGCTTGAGGGCCGGTTGGCTGCAGCGCTGCGGGCGGGCGGGGCGTGGTGCTCGGCCGGTGGCGACGCCGTTGCCATCGGCGCCGCAGGCCTGGGCTGTGCCGGCGTCGCTGTCCGGTTCCTGTGGGGCGGCTTGCGTGGCGCCGGCGTGCGGTGGGCGATCGACGGGGGCGCCGTTTTGCGCAAGGGCGCGCGCCCGGCGGTGGCTTTTCCCTTGGGTTCATCGGAGTGACGGTAGGGCGTACGCAGCAGCGAGATATCCAGACGCGCAGCGTCTGCCACGCCGCTGGCCGCCCCACGGAATGTGGGGTGCAGCCAGCCGAGCACAGCGGCATGGAGCAGCAGCGATGCCGCCAGAAAGCCGATCAGCGGACGGGCGTCCGAAGCCATCACAAGGCAATGCCCACCGACAGGGTGAAGGCCCGTTCGGGCAGCGGATAGGCGTTGTATTTGCCGGGGGTCGACAGGCTGCGCACGCCGTAGTCGTACGCCTTGCGGTCGAACAGGTTGTGCACGGCCGCGGTTACCGACCACTGGTGCCAGCGCCTACCCACCTTCAGGTCCACCAAGGTGTAGGCGGGGATCTGCTGACCGAAGTTGTTGGTCTGGTCGTTGTCGAAGTATTTGGCGCCCACGTAACGGGCGCCGGCTGACACCCAGCTTCCGTGGGGCAGTTTCCAACGGGCGCTCACGGTGGCTGTCTGGCGGGGCACCAGAGGGACGTTGTTGCCCGCATTGGGTCCGTCGCGAAACTGCGCGCGCATGTAGGCATAGCTGCCCTGTAGTTTCAGATGCGCGGTGACGGGGACGGCAGCGGACAGTTCCAGGCCGTAGCGGCGGGTGGGATCCAGATTGACGTTGGCGAAGGTATTGGGATCGTAGGCGATCTCGTTCCTCAGCCGCAGGTAGTACACGTCCGCACTGAAGCGGGATTTGCCGGGGGTGTAGGTTACGCCGCTGCCCACGTCCACGCTGGTCTGGGGTTTGAGGGGCGAGAACACCTGCAGGAATGTGGTCGGGTCCGTCTGGAACAGCTCATCGATGGTGGCAAGGCGGACGCTGCGGGCCGAGCGCAGGTACACGGACAGGTCCTGGCGCAGGCGATGGTGCAGCCCGAGGTCCAGCAGATAGACGTTGTCGGTGCGGTCCGCGGGCGGCGCCTGGGTGGCGAAGCTGCCGCCGGGAGCGCTCGGGTCGGCATGATCCCGGGCGGTGATGCGCACCCTCTCCAGGCGTGCGCCCGCGGTCAACGCCGTGGTACCGGTCAAGGCGAGTCGGGTGCGCCCGTAGGCGGCCAGGGACTTCTGGGTCACGTACAGATGATGCACCGGTGTGGCGATGGTGGAGGGGTTCAGGGACCGGTCCGATGTGTAGCGCGAGTCGTAGTAGTCCACGCCCAGCACCGTGCGGGCGCTGTGACCGAACAACGGCAGCGGAAGGGTCAGCCGCGGCGTGAACGACCAGGTGCTGAGGTCGGAGTCCAGATAACGGGCGTACTTGCCTCCGAAGGTGTAGTCGTCGAAAAACGCCTTTTCGTTCTTGGTGCGGTAGCCCACATCGAGCACCGCTTCGGCGCCATTCTGCCAATAGTGGGAATAGCCGCCGCTCAGGCGGTCGCCGGTTCTGCGGGCCCAGTCGTTGGGCGTGGCTGTGCCGCGCCGGTCGTTCACCAGCTGATTGATTCCCGCGCTCGGGTCCACGGTGCGAGGTCCGGGCAGGCGCAGGCGCTGGGAGTCGCCGCCCATGCGCAGAAACCACTCGCCGTTGGCCTGCGGCAGCTTCAGGTCCGCCTGCACATTGCGCTGCTGCAGCTCGTTGTTGGCGCGATAGCCGTCGGAATCCACAGCCTGGCCGGCGACATGCAGGGAGTACCGGCTGCCGGTATGGCTGGCGTCGGCATCCAGGGTGCGGGTGGCGAAACTTCCCAGTGACATGTCCAGATGGGCGCGCGTACCTGCGCGTCCGCCCTTGCGGGTAATAATGTTGATGGCGCCGCCCACCGCCCCGTCTCCGTACAGCACGCCGCCGCCCCCGCGGATGATCTCGATACGCTTGATGCTGTGCAGCGGTATGGCAGCGAAGTCCACCGCGCTGAGATCGATGTCGTTGAGGCGCCGGCCGTTCAGCAGGATCAAGGTATTCTGGGTGTCGGTGGCCCCGAACCCCCGCAGTCCGACGCTGGCGCGGGCGGCGTCGTTGCCGTACAGGCTGCGGGTGACCACGCCGGCCTGCTGCGACAACAGTTGCGGCAACGTGGTGGCGGTGCTGTCCGCGATATCCCGGGCGGTGATGACCGTCACGTTGGCTGGTTCGCTGGAGGCAGGCGTGCCCAGCCGCGTCGCCGTGACCACGATGGGCTGGGCCGAAGCGCCCTGGGCGCCGATCGGAACGAGACTGGCAAGTGTCAGCAGTGCGACGGAGTGTCGGATAGGCAAAGCGGTTCCTCCCTGGGGCGCACACCCGCGCCCACGCTCAAATACCGTGGCGTGAGGAACTGGAAGACAGGGAACGGTGAGACCGCGCCTGTGGTTGTCGCCCCCCGCGACACGGACCATGCGCCTGCTCCAGGCCGGTCTCCGGGCTCACGAGTGGTCTGGCTGATGCCGGACCGGGCGAATCGCCTTCCCGCGTGTCGACACGCAGTGGCGTTCTGATCCGCCTTTACTCGTCTACCGTTGCGGGGGCAGCGCCGGACTTGCCGATTCCGAGCGGAATCAGGCGCACCGGCTTCCCGTTTCATCCCGGGATACGAACATCTCCCGGGACACCTGGAGCGAGAATGCGTGGCTGACTCTAAGGGCGCTCATCGGCTCTGTCAAGGTGACGCCCTGCGGCTGGCCGCGTTGCGCGGGTGCGGGTGGTGTCGGGGAAGGTGACGACTCGTGTACCATGTAATGCCTTGCTTCGGGGCGGGAAACGGCGCTGTGGCAGGCGTGCCGGCGGCGCCGCTCAGCGGGCCTTCTGCCCTTGACCTTGAACCAGTTCTTCCGAGAGCGACGATCGGGACAACGCGATGACCGACATGCAGCAGGATGCCTTCCGAGCCGCGTTTCGAGGCAGCTTTGTGGGAATGCTGCGCTGGCCGCAGCTCGACGCCCTGTGGGATGCGGTGCGCGAAGACGCCGGCGGCGGCTGGTACATCTATGCCGTGGGCGAAGAGCCGCCCGCCGAGCCGGCGGATGCGGATCAGGTGCGTACCTTCATCGAAGAAATCGACAGCTTGCTGCGCAAAGAGCACGACGAAGACTACTGCGGCATCGTGTACGCCGATGAACCCGGGGCACCCGGGTTCGTGAAGATCTTCGATCCCAACAATCTCGGCGTTTCCTGCGGCTACAGCGACAGCCCGCCGCTGCCGGGCTGGATACTCTGTAAAATCCCTCCCGCCGCACTGGACGCGGGCGGCCCGCTGCCGGGCAACCGCCGGCGCTGGTGGCAGCGGCTGTTCGGCAGCTGATCGGGCCCGTCCCTCGGGCAGCGGTTTTCCGTTCCCTCCCTCAAGACTCTTCCCGATACGGTCGATAGGTTGCAGGAGTACTGTAGCGGCGCCGCGCCCGAGCGCCGGACGTAGGGCCGCGCTCGGGACCGCCGTGCGGGACCTTGTGGTTTAGCGACTGATGTGAAGGGGAGTTATGAAAAGCAGAATGCTAATAATCGCCGCTACGCTGGCCACCCTGCCGGGGCTGGTTCATGGCGAAGGCGTGGCGGTGGGCGGCCGGGTCGGCACCCTGGGCCTGGGATTGGAAGCGGCGACGGCCCTGTCGCCGTCACTCAATGCCCGGGCGAGCGTCAACGGATTCAACTACAGCAGGGACACCACCCGGAGCGGCGTCGACTATCACGCCAAGCTCAAGCTCGGCACGGCGGCATTGGATCTGGACTGGTACCCGATGCACGGTGTGTTTCGCACCACCGTCGGATTGGCCTACAACCGCAACGAGGCCGATCTCAGCGGCCGCCCCAGCAACGGCCAGTTCGTCATCAACGGCATCACCTATCAGGCAACCGAAGTGGCCGCCCTCGACGGTAGCGTCACGTTCAAGAAACTCGCGCCCTATATCGGCATCGGTTGGGGCGACCCTGTGGCCTCCGGCCGGGGATGGGGATTTGCCGCCGATATCGGCGTCCTCTACCAGGGTTCCCCGCAGGTGGGACTGGGCGTCACCTGCGGGACCGGCCTCAATACCGCCATGTGCACCCAGCTCAAAAGCGATACCGAACAGGAGCGTGCTCAGCTCGCGTCGGACCTGTCCAGCTACAAGTGGTACCCGGTGGTTTCCGTTGGCGTGTCCTATCGTTTCTGAGGCCTACCGCCTCCAATCCCCCGTGGCGGTTCCGCGCGTCGCCGCGGCGCCGTCACGGGTCCTCGCGGCTTTTGGCACGGCCCGTATATGCACGATCGCAGCCGCCGGCGCAAACGCCATTGCAACAGGCTTCGTTCGTGCTCTGCGCCGCACCGCCCGACTGACCCTGTAATACCGACGTAATGCGCCAGTCACGGCGGCGTCACGTCCTCTCTCTAGGATGGTGCCCACATCAATCCTGCGTTAGGAGAGGCACCTATGGCGACGCCCGCCACCATAATGGCCGAGCTCCACACGGAACATGCCGGCACCCTGACTGTGTCGCTGGCAGACGACCACGAAGTTCGCGACTGCCAGCGGCTGCGCTACCAGGTATTCGCGGACGAGTTGGGTGCGCGGCTGCATACGGACAGGCCGGGCGTTGACCGGGACGCGTTCGACCCGTTCTGCAAGCACCTGCTGGTGCGCGACTCCGCCACCGGCGCCGTGGCGGCGACCACCCGACTGCTGCTGGACGGCGATGCCCGTCGGGCCGGTGGGTTCTATTCGGAGACCGAATTCGATCTGCAGCCGGTGTTGGGCCTTCCCGGACGGTTCATGGAAGTCGGGCGCACCTGCGTGCACGGGCACTACCGTTCGGGAACCGCCATTGCAGTGCTATGGTCCGGCGTGGCGCGCATGATGGTCATGCATCAGGTGGACTACCTCATCGGCTGCGCCAGCATCCCCCTGCGTGACGGAGGCGTCTACGCCCAATCGGTGGTGGAGCGCCTGCGGGACAGCTATTTCGTACCGGAAGAGCTGCGCGTGATCCCGAAACGCCCGTTGCCGGCCTGGGACGTGCCGGTGCGGCCCGATGTGGCGCTGCCCGCGCTGCTCAAGGGCTACCTGCGCCTGGGCGCGCGGGTCTGCGGCGAGCCGTGCTGGGATCCGGATTTCGACGTGGCCGACCTGTTCGTGCTGCTCAACCGCGACCGTCTCGAGCAGCGCTATGCGCGCCACTTCGTGAATCGGCTGTGAGTCCGGCGGGCAGTGTCGGGCGGGCGTCGGGGACGGCGCTCAGAACAGCGATGCTGGCGGTACATGTGGCGTTCGGCGGGCTGCTGGCGCTCGCGTTATCCGTCGGCCGCGGCCGGTACTGGTACCGCACCCGTTACGGGCGGCGGCTGCTCGCCTGGTGGATGGGCGCCTTGAACAACATGCTGCGGTTGCGGGTGCGGGTCATCGGCGAGCCGTGCGACGGGCCGGTGCTGTTGGTGGCCAATCATGTGTCCTGGCTGGATATTCCTGCGCTGGCTGCGGTGGCGCCGGCGGTATTCGTCGCCAAAGCGGAGGTCCGGCAGTGGCCGCTGATCGGTTGGCTGTCCGCCCGGGCAGGGACGCTGTTCCTGCAGCGTGCCTCGCTGATGGGGGTGCGGGGCGTCATCGACCGACTGGCACAGGAGCTGGACGAGGGTCTGCGCTGCGCGATATTTCCGGAGGGCACCACCACCTGTGGAGACGACGTGGCACCGTTCCGGGCGGCCTTGTACCGCCCGGCCGACGGCGGCCGCTGTGCGGTGCAGGCGGTGGCCATCCGTTACTGTCGCGGTGGCCGCAGGGACGCCACCGCGCCATTCATCGGCGACGACGGGTTCCTGCCCCACCTGTGGAGGATACTGCGCCAGGGCGATTTCGAAGTGCGGCTCCATTTCTGTCCGCCCGCGACCGGTGCGGTCCACCGCAGGGTGCTGGCAGAAACCACCCGGGCGGCCATCCGCCGGTGCCTGCAACAGACACCGGTGTCCACCAAGGTGGCATAACGGAGCGCCTATTCGGGAAGCCACGCCGTGGTGCCGGACACGGACACGGGAATCAGCCGGTGGCGGTACAGGCGCTGCAGGTGGCCCTCCTGCAGCATCGCCTGCGCATCCCCGTGCAGGCACTCGCCGTCGCCGAACAGCAGCAGGAAGCGGTCGGCGAAACGCGCCGCCAGGTTGATGTCGTGCAGCACCATGACCAGGGCCTTGCCGGTGGCGCGCGCGTGGGCGCCGAGCTGTTCGAGCAGCCGGATCTGATGGTGCAGGTCGAGATGGTTGGTGGGTTCGTCCAGCAGGTACACGGCCGGATCCTGAGTGAGCAGGGTGGCCAGCCCGACCCGGCGTCGCTCGCCCCCGGACAGGGTGTGTATCTCGCGCTGTTCGAATCCCGCCAGTCCCATGGCCGCGAGGGCTTCCCGCGCGCGCCGATAATCGTCCGGTCCTTCCCAGCCCCACAGCCCCAAATGGGGGTGGCGCCCGATGAGCACCGTATCCAGCACGGTGGCGGGGAACGGATCGCTGTGGTCCTGCAGCAGCAGCCCCAGGTGCCGGGCCCGCACAGTGCTGGGCGCGTCCTGCAAGGCCATGCCTTCCATGCTCACCGTACCTGCCGCCGGCGCGGCCAGCCCGGCCAGCGTATGCAGCAGGGTGGTCTTGCCGACGCCGTTGCGGCCCAGCACGCACCAGCACTGGCCTGCGTCGACGGCCAGATCGAGGCCGTTGCAGACCCGCACGTCGGCAATGCGCACAGCGAGCTTTTCCGTTGCGAGCAGCGCCATGGCGTCAGCGTACCGTGACCCGGCTGCGGCCCAGCAGATAAAGGAACAGCGGCACCCCCAGCAGGGCGGTCAGCACGCCCACCGGCAGCTGACGGGGCGCGAACGCCGTACGGGCGAGGGTGTCGGCGGCGGTCAGCAGGGCGCCGCCAAGCAGGGCCGCTCCCGGCAGCAGTACCCGGTGATCCCGCAGCCCCAGCAGACGCAGAATGTGGGGCACCACCAGCCCCACGAAGCCGATGCTGCCCGCCAGGGTTACCGCCACCGCCGTCAGCAGGGAAGCCAGCAGATAGACGGTGATCCGCATCCGTTCCACGGCGACCCCCAGGGCGGCGGCGGGCAACTCGCCGTGGGCCAGCACATTGAGCTGGCGGGCGATGGCGGTCGCGATGGCCAGACCGACCGCAAGCACCACGAGCGCCGGCCGGGGGTCGCCGGCGGCGCTGAGATCGCCCATCAACCAGAACAGCATGCCGCGCAGCCCCTGGCTTGGGCTGACGGCCAGCATGAAGCTGACGGCGGCCCCCCAGCCGGCGGCGACCACCACACCGGTGAGCAGCAATCGGGTCGGGCTCCAGTTGCCCTGGCGGCGGGCCAGTCCGAACACGCCGGCGGTGGACAACAGGGCGCCACCGAACGCCCCTGCCGCCGGCCAGCTTCCGCCCAGGCCCAGCAACATGGCCCCCAGGGCGCCGGTGGCGGCGCCGCCGGATACGCCCAGGATGTAGGGGTCGGCCAACGGGTTGCGTACCAGCACCTGCATCAGGGCGCCCGCCACGGCCAGCAGGGCACCAGCCGCGAAGGCCGCCCCGGCGCGGGGCAGACGCAGTTCCAGGACCACTTCCCGGGCCAGCCCGTGGCCGTCGCCCGTCAGGGTGGCCCATAGCTGGTGCCAGTCCACCGGCACGATGCCGGCGTGCAGGGCCAGCACCAGGCTGGCCGCCGCCAGCAGCACCAAGCCCGCCAGCAAGGCCAACGGTCGAGCGGGGATGTTCACCATGGGGGCTCGCCGTGGACGGGCGGACGACGTGGCTGGCCCGCCCCCATCAGGCGGTTGCGGCGCCCGGCCCGCGCAGGCTGATGATGGGCCAGCGTTGCTTGCGGGCGTGGGTGGCAAGTGTGTCGTCCGGGTCCACCGCCACCGGGTTGTCGACCCGGGACAGCAGCGGCAGGTCGTTGTGGGAATCGCTGTAGAACCAGCTGCCCTGCAGATCCTCGTCATGGTCGGTCAGCCACTGCTGCAGACGCTGCACCTTGCCGTGCTGGAAACACGGGGTGCCGGTGACGGCGCCGGTGTAGCGGCCCTCCTGCATTTCCGGCTCGGTGGCCAGCAGGTGCTCGATCCCCAGGCGTTCGACGATGGGCGCGGTGATGAAGCTGTTGGTGGCGGTGATCACCACCGGCAGGTCGCCGGCACCCCGGTGGCGCTCGATCAGGGTGCGCGCCGCCGGCAGTATGATGGGATCGATCTGCTCGCGCAGATACTGCTCCCGCCAACGCCGCAACTGATCCATGTCGTGTTCGGCCAATGGCCGCAGCTGAAAGCGCAGGAACTCGCGGATGTCCAGGGTCCCGGCCTTGTATTGATCGTAGAAGCGTTGGTTTTCCCGTTCGTAGTACTCGGCGTCGACGATTCCCCGCTCGATCAGGAAACGTCCCCACAGGTAGTCGCTGTCGCCGCCGAGCAGCGTGTTGTCCAGGTCGAAAAGGGCTAGGCTCACGGCAGAGAAAAACTCCGGATATTTGGGGAAAAATGAGCGCTCAAGAGCATAGTGCCCGGGGCTTCAAAGGTAAATGAGCGGGCCCGCCTGCGGGGATTTGCCGCCATGCCTGGATTTGAAGATAATGAACTGAGACTGCCTAAGACGTGTGCTCCAAGTGATTGATTCAGACGGATATAGACCAAATGTAGGTATCATCCTCAGCAATCGGGATGGTCATCTGCTGTGGGCTCGTCGGATCGGTCAGCGGGCCTGGCAGTTCCCCCAGGGAGGGATTCGCACCGACGAGACGCCGGAGGAGGCTCTTTATCGGGAGCTTACCGAAGAGGTGGGCCTGCTTCCCGGTCATGTGGAAGTGATGGGCTGCACCCGCGGCTGGCTGCGTTACCGCCTGCCCCGGCGGCTGGTGCGCCGCGACAGCCGTCCGTTGTGCATCGGCCAGAAGCAGGTCTGGTTCATGCTGAGGCTGGTGGGCAGCGAAGGCTGTGTGTGTCTGGATCGTACCGACAAACCCGAATTCGACTGCTGGCGGTGGGTCAACTACTGGCATCCCCTCCATGAGGTCGTGGCATTCAAGCGCAAGGTCTACGAACGCGCCCTCCATGAGCTCGCGCCGTTGGTGTTTCCCGACGGCGCCCCGCCGATTCCGCGGCCGCAGCGCTTCGGCGGCCACCGCTTTGACCGCTGATCGCCGACGGCTGTTGCCGTCACACCATAGACCAAAGCCGTGAAAGAATCGCTGCCCATGCTTGTTACCCTGCGCCGCGTCGTGCAGGAGGTCAACGCGGCGCCCGATCTGCAGGGCGCCCTGGAGATCATCGTGCGGCGGGTACGGCAGACCATGGAAGCGGACGTGTGCTCCGTGTATCTGCGCGACCCGGTCAATGGCGGGCATGTGCTGATGGCCACCGACGGCTACAACCCGGACGCCGTGGGGCGGGTTCGGCTGGGGTCGGGTCAGGGTCTGGTGGGGCTGGCCGCCGAGCGTGCCGAGCCGGTTAACCTGGAAGACGCGCCGGCTCACCATCGCTACCGGTTCAGCGCCGATACCGGCGAGGCGCCGTTTCACGGTTTCCTCGGGGTTCCGATCATCCAGCATCGCGAAGGGTTGGGCGTGCTGGTGGTGCGTCAGCGCCAGCGGCGCGTATTCGCCGAATCCGAGGTCACTTTCCTGGTCACCCTGGCCGCCCAGCTGGCTGGCGCCATCACCCATGCCGAAGCCAGCGGCGGTGTGCGCCGGCTGCTCCACGAGTTCGCGGGGGACGCCTTTTCTCTGCGCGGGCTGGCGGGCGCGCCCGGGGTCGCCATCGGTCAGGCGGTGGTCGTGTACCCCCTGGCCAACCTGGACGCCGTGCCGGACCGCCGCGCCGCCGATCCCGCCGCCGAGGAGGCTGCCTTCAATGACGCGGTGGCGGCCGTGCGCGAGGAACTGCAGGGCCTGGCCAGCAACATGGACGGCGCACTGCCGGCGGCGGATCGGGCGCTGTTCGACGCCTATGTCATGATGCTGGGCAGCGACACCCTGGTGGATCGCGCCCTGGAACACATACGCGCCGGCAACTGGGCGCCCGGTGCATTGCGGGACACCATCGCCGAGCATGTAAAGATCTTCGAGGGCATGGAGGACTCCTATCTGCAGGAGCGCGCCGAGGACATTCGCGATCTGGGGCGGCGAATTCTCGTGCACCTGCAGTCCACGCCGCCGCCGGCCAGGGAATGGCACCCCCACACCATTCTGGTGGGCGAAGAGCTCAGCGCCACTCAGCTGGCGGAGGTGCCGGCCGAATGCCTGGCGGGCGTGGTGTCGGCGCGGGGTTCGGGTTCTTCCCATGTGGCCATTCTCGCCCGCGCCCTGAACCTGCCCGCGGTGATGGGTGTGGAGGACCTGCCGGCCGGACGTCTGGACGGTCAGGAGCTGGTGGTGGACGGTTACCAGGGCCGCGTCTACGTCAAACCTTCCCCGGCGGTACGGGCCGAGTTCCGGCGCCTGATCCGCGAAGAGGCGGTGCTTGCCAAAGGGCTGCGGGAGCTGGCCGGACTGGCCTCGGAGACCGCCGACGGCCAGCGCATTCCCCTGTACGTCAATACCGGCCTGCTGTCGGACATCTCCCCGTCCCTGCGCAGCGGCGCCGACGGCGTGGGCCTGTATC
>Ga0307441_1000159_pt1 | contig 26753 bp, 28 predicted proteins | sample SalMarWE160420MG_FD_202149 | JGI IMG/M metagenome (GOLD analysis project Ga0307441, IMG submission 202149) | Salt marsh sediment microbial communities from the Plum Island Ecosystem LTER, Massachusetts, United States - WE1604-20 | ecosystem: Environmental > Aquatic > Marine > Intertidal zone >... | reverse complement strand
GAGATCGTGCGCTACATGATCGGCTTGCTCGACGACACCACGCCGACCGGCAAGGGCGCCGACTCGGCCGCCCCGCCGCGCTGACACGACGCCGGCAGAAGACTGGGCGCGACCGCAGAAGGCGGCCGCGTGGAGCGACGGGCGGCGTGCGGGTGACGCGGGTGCGCGGGCAGCGGGCCGCGCGGCACGCGCCGAGTGGCACGCGCCGAGTGGCGATGCACGACGCCGCACGCGCAACGGCACACGCGCACGCAACAACACACGCGCGCGCGCAGCGGCACACGCGCGCTGCACTAATTGCGTTAGGATATAGCCTATGCAGATTAAGGATCGTCCCCATGGCGCCTAGGCCGGGCGTCACGCGCGGGCGCGTGATCGACGCGGCGGCCGAGGCGATCGACGAAGGCGGCCTCGAGTCGCTGTCGCTAGCCCGGCTCGCCGAGGCCCTGGGCGTGCGCACGCCCTCGCTGTACAACCACATCGGCGGCCTCGACGACCTGCGCGGCGCGCTGCGCCTGCGCGGGCTCGAGCTGCTCGAGTCGCGCCTGCAGCGAGCCGCCGTGGGCCGCGCCGGACGCGACGCGCTGCGCGCCGTCGCCGAAGCCTATCGGGCCTTCGCCCACGAGCATCCGGGGCTCTACCCGCTCACCCTCGGCGCCGGCGGGCACGAACCCGAGGCGGTGCGGGACGCCGTGGCCGCCGAGGAGGCCGCCGGTCGCACGCTGGACGTGGTCCTGAGCGTGCTCAGGGGCTACCGGCTGGCTGGCGACGACGCGCTGCACGCCACCCGCGCGCTGCGCAGCTCGCTGCACGGCTTCGTGTCGCTGGAGAACGCCGGCGGCTTCGGGCTGCCGCTGGCGCTGGACGAGAGCTTCCGCCGCCTCATCGACATGCACGACGCCGCGATGCGAGACACCGCGACGCACGACACCGCGACGCACGACACCGGCGCCGGCTGAGCCGCCGACGCGCGCCCTGCCGCGGAGACCGGAGGGCGCCAGACCCGGGCCCTGTGCCGGGCCCTGTGCCGGGCCCTGTGCCGGGCCCTCTTCCCAGGCCCTCCACCTGGGCCCGTGGCGTGACCGCGCTCGGCGCCGTGCAGGGCCACCTCCAGACGGCCCGCGCCGCCGCTGCCGTGGCCCCCAGGCGAGCGTTCGCACGGCTACGGGCACCTCGTGCGTCGCGAGACCGATACGCCTAGAGCAATCGCCCCGCCCGCCGCCACGTCGACAAGATCTGGTAGGCGTGCCCGGCCTCATGCTCGACGAGATGGAAGACGGCCCACTCGGGGCTGACATCGTAGTCCTCGCCGTGCGGGCTCCGCAGGGTCGGCCAGTCTTCCGGCGTGAAGCCCCGCAGCTCATCCATGACGACCGTGTGCGACCGCTCCAGACGCTACAGGTGCTCCTCGAGCGGCACCCCGAACACGGCGCTCAGCCGGCCGTTGGCATCGTGCGCCGCGTGCGGGAACAGCGAGGCCATCGCCTCGGGGAGGCTCGTCCGGCCGCGGAGGTCGAAGAACACCCACCCCAGCTGGACGCCGGCGACGTGATGGAGAAGCGAACCGATCGCGTTGTCACCACCGGCCCCTCCCAGTCGAGCGTGCGCTGGTCGATGCCCTCGACGGCCCGCAGGGTGATGCGCCGGACGCGCCCGAGCGCGTCGAGCCAGCGCCCGATCTCCGGCTCGACGCCGGTCACGGGCGTCAGTTCCAGCTTCCATCGCTCCTGCTTGCTCGGCATGTCGCCTCCTTCTCGCGGACACGAGCACCGGGGCCGGCGCGGCGGGGGCGGCGTGGCGAGGGACGGCACGCCTGCCAGCGACCCGTTGCCGGGGCCCGCTCCACGGCGCCGCGCGAGAGGCCGCCGTCGCCGTCACGGCGCGCCGACGGGGCAACGACACGTCGCCGGGGCGCCGAGGATCGTCCGGATCCGGCGTGGACAAGGGATTCTCCTCCGCCTGATCCGTGCTCAACGCCAGCTCGGAGGCCAGTCGAAGTACGACGCGAAGGTGTACGCGATCAGGTCCTGCTGGTCGCCGGGGGACAGGTTCGTGTAGGTGGAACCTGCCACGGTGGCCATCAGCTTGCGCACCTGGTCGGGCGTATGCGTCAGCACCCAGGAGGCGCTGCGGAGGTCCTGCAGGTCGTGCCAATGAAGCAGCGCCACGCGCACCGCTTCTGCCTGCAAGCGCTTCTGCGCTTCGAAGGCGAGGCTCTCGCCATGCCTGATGTCCGCGCGGGTGTCGGGCAGGGTCCACACGTACGCCGTCACATCCCACGCCTTGGTCAGGTCATTCTCGGCGGCAGGGTGATCGAGCATCCGCCCCATGCTGATGCCGGCGACCTCCGCGGGCGTGTAGGCCGAGCGCCAGCTGGCCGTCCTGAAACGGATGCTTGCCGGATGGCACGCCGCACAGGCCGACGCGTAGCCTGCCTCGCCGGCCACGATGCTGGGCATCGTCGTGCTGAGCGGCGGCGGGCCCGAGGGCGTCGCCTTCTTGCCGTTGGGGGCCGCCCACCCCGCCGTGCCGGCAACGAGCGCGATGACGACCAGCGTTGCGGCCAGCGCGATGGTGTCGCGGCCAGCGTTCCCGTAGCGCCTCAAGCGGCGCCTCCCTCCTGCCCCGGCCCGTGCCGGGCTCCGTCGGCCAGGGTCACGCCTTCGGGCCGGCGACGGCGGCCCCGCGGCCGTCCACAGGCGCGCCTCCGGCCGCCGGGCGCAGCAGCGTGGCCAGCGTGCGGGCCCACTCTCGGATCGCGGACCAGTCGCGGATGTCGGTGGCGGGTTCCTTGCCGGCCAGACGGTCGAGCGGGAAGCGCAGCAGCGCGGGGTCGAGCTTGCCGCCGAAGAGTCGGAAGCCGATGGGCTCGAACCATCCGTAGCGCGCCAGCTCCTTGTCGAGCTGCGCGCGGGAGGCCTGCCATTCCTTGTCGTCGAGGGGGTCCTTGACGGGCCCGAGCGCGAAGACGGCGACGGGCCGTTCGCCCAGGCTGCGTTGGTGGCGGGCGAGGAACCGGCGCGCGCTCTTGTGCCACCGGAACATGTACAGTGCCGCCCCCATCACCACGGCGCGGTACGGCTCGAGGCTGCGCACGGCTTCCATGGGCTGGACGGCGATCTCCAGGCCCTCCTCGCGCAAGGTGGCGGCGATGGCTTCGGCGACCTCGCGGGTCGAGCCGTAGCGGCTGGCATAGGTGACGAGAACGGACTCCACCATGGGGTTCACGCTCCTCCGCGGGCCGGCGTCCGGCTCAGCGGGTCCGGGACGCCTTCATCGCACCGGCGCAGCGTTGGTGACGATGTCTCGCGATGGTCACTGCCGGCACCCCCTCTGTAGGCCCTCGGGCGGCTTCCCGCCAGAGGGGAATGTCCCTCTCGTTGCGTGGGCCCAGCGGCGGGGCGCATGCCATGCCCCACAACGTCCACCCCTACGCCGTGCTCGACGCCGGCGAGCCCACCGTCTACGCGCGCGGAGAACGTCCCAACACGTGCGTTCCCCGCAACCGCAGCGGGCCCGCAATGACACTTTCATGACACTCTCCCCCGCCGCGCGTCCGTAGGATGGGGCTTCGTGGAGCGGCTGGCACTGATCGGGGTCTCGCACCGCCGCGGCGGGGCCGGGGCCCTGGAAGCCTATCAACAGGCCTACGCCGGTCCAGGCGAGGAACGCCTGGCACGGGCCGGCCTGCGTGAGTTCGTGCCGATCGTCACCTGCAACCGCTGGGACGTCGCCATGGTGGTGCCCGAGGGCTACGAGGTGGACGCGCTGCGCCGCCGCCTGGCGCTCGAGGGCCAGCAGCGGCCCTACGCCTTCGTCGGCGACGGGGCGCTCGAGCAGCTCGCGCGCGTGGCATCCTCGCTCGACTCGCTCAATCCCGGCGAGGACCAGATCATGCGGCAGGTGCGCGAGGCCTACGGCGCGGCGCAGGCGCGCGGCGCCACCGGCCCGACGACCGCGTTCGCCTTCGAGACGGCCCTTCGCGTGGCCAAGCGGGTGCGGCGCGAGGTGGCGCTGGCGCCGGTCAACGCCTCGCTGTTCAGCCTCGCCCGACCGGCCCTCGAGCCGGTGCTGACGCCGGGCAGCACCGTGGCCGTGCTCGGCGCGGGCGAGATGGGGGCGCTGGCGGCGCGCTCGCTGGCCGACCTGCCGGACGTGCGCGTGGTGCTCGCCAACCGCACGCTCGAACACGCCGAGGCGGTGGCGCGGCCGCTGGGCGTGGAGGTGCTGAGCCTGCAGAGCTTCCTCGCCGAGCCGCCGGACGCCGCCGCGCTGGTGTGCGCCACGCCGGCCGGTCACCTGGTCGACGCCATGCTGCTCGGCCGCATGCCGTCGTTGCGCCTGGCGGTCGACCTTGGCATCCCCCGCAACGTCGACCCCGCCGCCGCCCGCCGCCGCGGGATCAGCGTGCTCGACGTGGACGGCCTGCAGATCGCCGGCCGCGAGCGCCGCAACGAGCTCGCGGGCAAGCTGGCGGACGCCGAGCGCATCGTGCGCGACGAGCTCGACGAGGCCGTGCGGGCGTGGACCGAGCGCCAGCTCGGCCCGTCCATCCGGCGCCTGCGGGCGATGTACCTCGACACCATCGGCGACGCCCTGCCGCCTGCGGCGGCGCGCCGCCTGGCACACAAGTTCGCCCACGTGCCGGTCAAGGGCCTGCGGGGGGTGGCGCGCGAGCACGGGCTCGAGGCGGCGCTCACCTTCCTGAGCGAGGCCGGGCTGGCCGACGGCGGCGGCGCCGCCCCCACGCCCGTTGCCGCCGAGACCGCCCGCCACGCTGCCGGCGCCGCCACGGCGGCGGCGGACGCAACCGCTCCCGCACGGCGCGAGGTCGACCCGGGGGAGACGCCGTGAGCCAGCTGCCGGGCTACCTGCGCGGCGAGCGCGGCCGGCCGGGCGAGGGGCGCCACGTGCGCATCGCCACGCGCGCCAGCGACCTCGCGCTGAACCAGGCGAACAGCGTGAAGCGCGAGCTCGAGACGCTCGGCTGCACGGTCGAGCTGGTGCACGTCCAGACGCAGGGGGACCGGGATCTGGCCCCTTTCGCCCGCCTCTCCGGCCAGGGATTCTTCACCAAGGCGGTGCAGCAGGCGCTTCTGGAGGGGCGCGCGGATCTGGCCGTGCACTCCCACAAGGACCTGCCGAGTCTGCCGGCGCCCGGCCTGATGGTCGCCGCGGTGCCGGCCCGCGCCGACGCGCGCGACGTGCTCGTCATGCGCCCCGAGGCGCACGACGCCGGCGAAGCCCCCTTCCCCATCCGGCTCGGTGCCAGCGTCGGCAGCGGCGCCGCCCGCCGGCGCGACCAGCTGGCGCGCCTGCGCCCGGACCTGCAGCTTCGCGAGATGCGCGGCAACGTGCCGACGCGGCTGCGCAAGCTCCGCGAGGGCGCCTGCGATGCGCTGGTGCTCGCCGCAGCCGGCCTCGACCGGCTGACGCCCGCCCTGGACGACCTGGTGCCGGCGCGCCTGGATCCCGACGTGTTCGTGCCGGCGCCCGCGCAGGGCGCGCTGGCGCTGGAGGTCCGGCGCGGCGACGACGGGCTGGCGGCGCTGCTGACCGACGTCCACGACCTCGCCGCGGGCCGCACGGTGGCCGCCGAACGTGGCGTCCTGGCCATGCTGCAGGGCGGCTGCCAGCTCGCGCTCGGCGCCCACGCGCGACTGGCCGGCGGCTCGCTGACGCTGCGCGCCTACTTCCAGGGCGCCAGCGTGGCGGTGACGCACCCCGATGCCGAGGGCGCCGCCATGCTCGCCTTCGATGCGCTGGGACGTCCGCAGGGCGCGAGCGCGGGAGCCGGATGAGGATCGTCCTGACCCATTCCGAGGGGCGCTTCGAAGGCCTGGACACGGCGCTCGACCGGCGCGGCCACGAGGTCGTCCACAGCCCGCTGATCCGCACGCAGGCGCGCATGGGCGAGGCGGTGCGCGCCGAGGCGGAGGCGCTGCTCAATCTGCCCTGGCTGATCTTCACCAGCCGCTCGGCAGTGGAGGCGTGGTCCGCGCTCGGCGTGCCGTGGCGCTCGCCCGACGTTCCGGCCGACGACGGCGTTCCGCTGATCGCCGCCGTCGGCCGCAAGACGGCGTCGGCGTTGCGGGCCGCGGGGGCGGAGGTGACGCTGGTGGGCGAGCGCTCGCACGCGGAGTCGCTCGCCGACGCGTTCCTGAACGACGCGCGCGCCGCCGGGCCGGTGGGCCTGCCGCAGGGCGACCGCGCGCTGCCGACGTTGCGCCGCGCGCTGGCGGATGCCGGCTACGAGACGCGCCCGCTGGTGCTCTACGAGACCGTGACCACGCCCATCCCGGCGGAGGTTCTGGCCCGCAACGGCGAGCAGGCGGCTACGCTGGTGGTGCTGGCCAGCCCGTCGGCCGCCGCCGCGCTGCCCGCGGATGTGGCGCGGGAAGCGACGCTACTGGCGATCGGGCCGACCACCGCGGCGGCCGTCGACGAGCGGGGCCTGAGCTGCGTGCTGGCGGCCTCGCCGAGCGTCGCCGGCGTGCTGGCGACGGTCGACGCCCTGGCCGGCGCGGTGCCGGCCGGCGACGGGCCCGGCAGGGCCGATGAAGGAGGACGGGCATGAGCCGAACCCTGGATCGGAACGCGCGAGTCCGGCGCCCCGACGCCGAGGACGCGCCTGCTGCGAGCGACGGACCGCAGGCGCGCGAGGCGGTGGGGTCCTCGGCGCCACAGGCCGGCGACGCGGCGGCCTCGAAGCCGACCTCTTCTTTGCCGACCTCTTCCCTGCCGACGCCGCTGGCGCGCCCGCGCCGCCTCCGCACCCACGCCGCCATGCGCGCGCTGGCCGCCGAGACCGCGGTGGAAGCGCGCCAGCTGGTGGTTCCCTACTTCGTGACCGCCGACGCCGACGGCGAGCAGCCGATCGCGTCGTTGCCAGGCGTGTCGCGGCTGGGCACCAATGCCCTGCTCAGGCACCTGGAGGGCGCCATGGAGCTGGGCGTGCGCTCGGCGGTGCTGTTCGGCGTCGTCGATGGCGAGCACAAGGACGGCCACGCCGCCGCCGCCGCCGACCCCGAGGGGCCCGTGGCGCGCGCGCTGCGCGCCGCCCGCAGCGCCTTCGGCAACGATCTGGTGCTCATCACCGACGTGTGCCTCTGCGGCTACACCGACCACGGCCACTGCGGCGTGCTGGCGCCCACACCGCGCGGGCTCGTCGTGGACAACGACGCCAGCCTGGCGCACCTCGCCGCCATGGCGCTCGCGCACGCCGAGGCGGGAGCCGACCTGGTCTCGCCCAGCGACATGATGGACGGCCGGGTGGCCGCCCTGCGCGCCGCGCTCGACGCCGGCGGCTTCCAGAACGTGGGCATCCTCTCCTACGCCGTGAAGTACGCGTCGGCGTTCTACGGGCCGTTCCGCGACGCCGCCGGGTCCTCGCCCGGCCGGGGCGCCGACGCGGGGCCGGGCGGCGCGCAGGACGCGGCGGCCTCCTCCGGGGGCTGGGGGCGCGGCACCGTCGTCCATCACGACCTCATCCCGCCGAAGGACCGCGCCACCTATCAGATGGACCCGCGCAACGCCCGCGAGGCCCTGCGCGAGGCTGCCCTGGACGAGACCGAGGGCGCCGACATGCTCATGGTGAAGCCGGCGCTGCCGTACCTCGACATCCTGGCGCGGCTGCGCCCGCGAACGCAGCTCCCGCTGGTGGCCTACTTCGTGTCAGGCGAGTACGCCATGCTCAAGGCAGCGGCCCGTGCCGGCGTCCTGGACGAGCCTTCTGCAGTGCGCGAGGCGCTGACGGCCATCCGCCGCGCAGGCGCCGACCTGATCTTCACCTACCACGCCGTGGAGGCGCTGGAGAAGGGCTGGCTCGCCTGAGGGTGAGCGTGTGGCACGGTGTTGGTGCAGCACGACGGCAGGTTTCCTGATGCGATATCGGATTTCTCCACACGACATCGACCCCTTCGCTCGCCGACGCAGGGAAGCAGTTATGCGCGTGCCTGACGCGACTTCTTGCCGGGGCCGGGGGTGAGCATGCCCGCATCACGCCGTTCCCGACCCCGCCGCGTGCGCTCCCACTTCGCCACCCGGGTGGCGTTCGGCGTCATCGTGGTGTTCGTGCTGAGCCAGGCGGCCTGGTGGATCGTGTTCGAGTTCCAGACCATCCACCGCACCACCCAGGCGCAGCTGGAGGGCTGGCAGCGCGACGCCCAGCTCGCCAACGCCCTGCTGGCCGAGGCCGGCGGGCAGGCGGCCGCCGTGCGCCAGCACATCCTCGAGCGCTACCCCTACCTGGTGTTCGACGGCGGCCAGCCGCCCGGCACCTTCAGCGTCGACCCGGCGGCACGGTCCGCCCTGCTGGCGCAGCAGGATCGCCACCTGCGCATGTTCGCCTTCGAGGGACCCACCTTCGCGCTGGTGGTGCTGTCGATGCTGGTGCTCATCGCCGCCACGCTGCGAAGCGAGCGCGAGCTCAAGCGCCGCCAGCAGAACTTCCTCTCCGCCGTGACGCACGAGTTCAAGACGCCGATCAGCACGCTGAGGCTGCTGGTGCAAACGGCGCAGATGCGCAACCTGCCGGCGGACAAGCAGCAGGACTACCTGCGGCGCATGGAGACCGAGCTCAACCGTCTCGACCGCACCAGCGAGCAGGTGCTGGCTACGGCGCGGCTGGAGCAGGGCGGGCAGGCCCCCGGCTTCGCGCCGCTGGAGCTCAACCACGTGGTGCAGGGGATCGTCGGCGCGGCCCGCTCCGGCCTGGAGGCGCGCGGCGCCCTCCTCAAGGTCGACTACGCGCCCGAGCCGCTGCCGGTGTCGATCGACCCGGACGCCTTCGCGGTCGTGCTCAACAACCTGCTCGACAACGCCGTGAAGTACACTCCCGGGGCGGAGCGACCGGTCCGGATCAAGCTGGAGCGTGTGGGCGAGAACGTCCTGGTGCACGTCGACGACCAGGGCGCCGGACTGGCCGCCGGCGAGGAGGAACGCGTGTTCGAGCGCTTCTACCGCACCGGCGACGAGATGACGCGCGAGTCGGAAGGGGTGGGCCTGGGCCTGCACCTGGTGAAGAGCATCACCGAGGCCATGCACGGCCAGGTCCGGGCGAGCGCCAACCCCGCGGCCGAGCGCGGCGCGCGCTTCACGGTGACGCTGCCGCGGCGCAGCCAGGCCACCGCGCGCGAACGCGCCGACGGAAGCGTGGCCGACCCCGGCGCGCCGGCGCCGCCCGCCGCGGGGCCGGCATGACGGCCGCGGCCGCGCGCCCCGCCCAGGCGGAAGCGCGTGTGCTCATCGTCGAGGACGAGGCCGCGCTCGCCGACGTGCTGGCGGACAACCTGCGCGAGGAAGGCCTGTCGGTGCGCACGGCCGGCGACGGCGTCACCGGCGAGCAGCTGTGGGCCGACGAGCGTCCCGACCTGGTCGTGCTCGACGTCATGCTGCCGCGGCTCGACGGCTTCGCGCTGTGCGAGCGCATGCGCGACGCCGGCTTCGACACCCCCGTGCTGTACCTGAGCGCCCGCGGCGAGGCCGAGGACCGCGTCCGCGGCCTGAAGGTCGGCGGCGACGACTACCTGCCCAAGCCCTTCCACCTGCCCGAGTTCCTGCTGCGCGTGCAGGCGCTGCTGCGCCGGCGCGGCTGGGCGAAGGGCGGGCCGCGCGCCGGCTTCCACTTCGCCGGGAACTTCGTGGACTACCGCTCGTGGACCGCCGAGCTCGCCGACGGCACCACGGAGCCGCTCGGGGAGCGCGAGTTCCGCATCTTCCGCGCCCTCGCCGACCGGGCCGGCGACGTGGTCAGCCGCGACGACATCCTCGACAGCGTGTGGGGCGACGACGCCTTCCCGTCCAGCCGTACCGTGGACAACTTCGTGCTGCGGCTGCGCAAGCTGTTCGAGCCGGATCCTTCCGCGCCCCGCTACTTCCACACCGTGTGGGGAGTCGGCTACCGCTTCACGCCGGCAGGGGAGAGCGAGGCCCTCGCTGCGGGCGGCGACCCGGCGCCGGACGAGCCCGGGCGGGGCGGCGCGGCATGACGGCCGACGCCCTGTTCCTGCGCGCGGCGCGCGGGGAGGACACGGAGCGCGCCCCGATCTGGGTGATGCGGCAAGCGGGCCGCTACCTGCCCGAGTACCGCGTCCTCAAGCGCCGCCACAGCTTCTGGGAGCTGGTGCGCACGCCGGAGCTGGCGGTGGAGGTCAGCCTCCAACCGGTCACGCGCTTCGGCCTGGACGCCGCCATCCTGTTCAGCGACATCATGACGCCGCTGCCCCCCATGGGCGTGAGCATCGCGTTCGACCCCGGGCCCGTGTTCGCCGAGCCCGTGCGCGACGCAGACGCGGTCGACGCGCTGCGCGTGCCGGAGCCCGGCGAGCTGGCGCCGTTCGTGGCCGACGCGCTGCGCGCGCTGCGGGCCAGCTCGCCGGTGCCCGTCATCGGCTTCGCGGGGGCGCCGCTGACGCTCGCCGCCTACGCCGTCGAGGGCGGCGGGAGCAAGGACTTCGCCGCCTTCCGCGGCTTCCTGCGAGCGCAGCCCGAGGCGGCGAAGGCGCTGCTGGAGAAGCTCACCGAGGTCACCGTGCGCTACCTGCGCATGCAGGTGGAGGCCGGCGCGCAGGCCGTGCAGCTCTTCGATTCCTGGGCGGGCCTGCTGGACGAGCCGGGCTACCGGCGCTTCGGCTTGCCCTACGCCCGCCGCGTGCTGGACGCGCTGGCCGGGACGGGCGCGCCCCGCATCTACCTGGCGGTCGGCTCCGGCCACCTCTACGGCGCCATCGCCGAGCTCGGCGCCGACGTCGTCAGCGTCGACTGGCGCCGGCCCCTGGCGGCGGCGCGGCGCGAGCTGAGGGCGGCCTGCCTGCAGGGCAACCTCGACCCGGCCGCGCTGCTGGGCCCGGCCGGGGCACTGGAGCGGGAGGCGCAGGCGGTGCTGTTGAGCGGCCTCGGCGGCGCCCACATCTTCAACCTCGGCCACGGCATCCTGCCGCAGACCGATCCCGACGCGGTCGACCGGCTGGTCGACGTGGTGCGCGGCTTCGATCGCCGTGCCGCGATCGCGGAGGTCGCCCGATGAGCCGCCGCCAGCGCGTGGTGGACATGATGGGCGCCGGCCAGGCGGCGCTGATCGACGGTTTCGAGAACGTCGACGGGTATGGGCGCTTCCAGGTGCACAGCTGGCAGCGGCCCGGTGGCGGTGGCGGAGCCGCGTGCGTGCTCGAGGGCGGACGCGCCTTCGAGCGTGCCGGCGTGAACCTGTCGGCGGTGCACGGCGAGCGCGTGCCCGAGAGCCTCGCCCGGCAGCATCCCGCGGCGGAGGGCAAGCCGTTCTTCGCGACCGGGGTGTCGCTCGTGCTGCACGCGGTGAACCCCTACGTGCCGGCCTTCCACGCCAACTTCCGTTACTTCGAGACCGGCGCCGAGGACGACCCGGAGGCGCTGTGGTGGTTCGGGGGCGGCGCGGACCTGACGCCCAGCTACCCGTTCGTCGAGGACGCGGCGCACTTCCACCAGACCCTGCAGGCGCTGTGCGCTCGGCACCCGGGCATCGCCGACTACGCTGCCTGGAAGGCCATCTGCGACGACTACTTCACGATCCGCCACCGCGGCGAGATGCGCGGTGTGGGCGGCATCTTCTTCGACGAGATCGGCGCGCCCGAGGCCGGCGACTTCGACGCCGAGGCGGCCTTCGTGGAGGACGGGCTGGCGAGCCTGCTGGGCGCCTACGTGCCGATCGTCGAGCGGCGCATGGAGACGCCGTACGGCGAACGCGAGCGCGACTGGCAGCTCTACCGGCGCGGCCGCTACGTGGAGTTCAACCTGGTCTACGACAGGGGAACCCTGTTCGGCCTCCAGACGCAGGGCAACATCGAGGCCATCCTCATGTCGATGCCGCCGCTGGCGCGCTGGACCTTCGACTACCAGCCGGAACCCGGCAGTCCGGAGGAGGAGGCGCTCGCCTTCTTCCAGCCGCGCGACTGGGCCGGCGGGTAGAGCCGCGCGAAAGGACTGTGACCGCATGGGCGACGGACCCACGGGAATCGTGATGATGAACCTGGGCGGGCCGAAGGACCTGGGCGACGTCCAACCGTTCCTGCTCGAGCTCTTCGCCGACCGCGAGATCATCCAGCTGCCCATGCAGGACTGGCTCGGCCCGTTCATCGCCAGGCGCCGCACCAAGGGCGTGCAACGCAACTACAGCGACATCGGCGGCGGCTCGCCCATCCTCAAGTGGACCGAGGAGCAGGGCAGGGGCATGGTGGAGCGTCTCGACCGGCTGTCGCCGGCGACCGCGCCGCACAAGTTCTACGTGGCCTTCCGCTACGTCAAGCCCAAGAGCGAGGACGCCCTCACCGCCATGAAGGCCGATGGCGTGACGCGGGCGGTGGCCTTCACCCAGTACCCGCAGTTCTCCTGCTCCACCACGGGATCCTCGCTCAACGAGCTGTGGCGCGCGGCGCGGCGTCTGGGGCTGCAGGACGCCTTCGAGTGGAGCGTGCTCGACCGCTGGCCGACCCACCCGCGCTTCATCGAGGCGATGACCAAGACGGTGGAGGACGGCCTGAGACAGTTCCGCCAGGAGGAGCGCGAGGACGTGCTGATCGTGTTCAGCGCGCACTCGCTGCCGATGAGCGTCATCAATCGCGGCGACGCCTACCCGGGCGAGATCGGCGCCACCGTGCACGAGGTGATGACGCGCCTGAGCTACGGCTACGAGTACCTGATCTCGTACCAGAGCTCGGTGGGGCCGGTGCCGTGGCTGGGGCCGTCGACCGAGCAGGTGGTGAAGGACCTCGGCGCCAAGGGACGCAAGAACGTCCTGGTGGTGGGCATCGCCTTCACCAGCGACCACATCGAGACGCTGCATGAGCTCGACATCGAGTACGGCGAGCTGGCGCACCAGGTCGGCATCGACAACTTCAAGCGCGCGCCCGCGCTCAACGGCCTGCCGCTGTTCCAGGACGCCCTCGCCGAGGTCGTCCGCGACCACCTGGCGTCCGGCGAGGCATGCACCCGGCAGTACCCGCTGCGCTGCCCGGGCTGCACCAACGCGCAGTGCCGCGACATCCTCAACCCGGTGGCGCCGTTCCGGCGGACGGCTCTCGGCGGCGGCAAACGCACCGGGCCGGGTGCGGCCGCCGACGACTGAGCGGGCGGGCGCCGCCGCCGGGAACCGCTGAGCGCGGCGCCGGCCGGGACCGGCTGGGCCCGCCTCGGCCGTCCACCTGCGCGTAGAGGCGGGGCCCGTTGCCGGGGCGGGCAGGGCCCTCATCCGCGGGTGCCGCGACGGGGCGCCGCCAGCGAGCCCCGTGCCGGCGTGCCGGCCCCTGGCTCCGCGCGTCCGGATCCGTCGCTGGGACCGGCGCCTACCTCCCAACGAGCACCGCCTAGCGCGCCGCACGCCGCTTCTCCCGCACCTCTAGCCTGAGCGCGGGAGAGGAGGTGGAGCGTGGCGCGCGGTCGCGCCCCGCGCTCCCGGGGTCCCGCGTTCGCCAGGCTGGCGCTGGTCGTGGCCGTCCTGGCGGCGGGGCCCGGGGTGAGCGCCGTCGCTGTGATGCGCAGCATGAGCTGGCGCGCCCGGCCGTACCTGCTGCGGCCGGCGCGACCGGAGCAGGCACCGGTCACCGCGTCGCGCCGCGACGCGTCACGCCCGACACGCCTGCGACTCGGCCTGAACGCCGCCGCCCTGCCCGCCGTCGTCGCCCAGTCGACCCCCCGCAGCTGCGGCCCGGCGGCCCTCGCGACGGTGTTGGCCTGGCGCGGCCGGCCCGTCGGCGAGGCCGCTGTGCTGGCGCAAGCGCGGCTCCGCGAGGGCGGCGCCAGCCTGGCCGAGATGTCACGTCTGGCTGAGGCGTTCGAGTTGCCGGGCAGCTGGTATGCGGTGCCGCGCGAGACGCTCGCGCGCCTGCCCACCCCCTTCATCGCGCATCTTCGCGCCGGCGGCGGTCACTACGTCGCGGTGTGGCGCGTGGCGCGCGGCTTCGTGCTGCTCGCCGATCCGGCCGTCGGCCTGGTGCTGGAGCGAGCGGGGCGCTTCCGGCGCGCCTGGAGCGGACGCGTGTTGCTGTTCGAGGCCGCCGCCGGGAGCCCGAGGTGAGTCGCAGCGGCCGTCAGCGCGCACCTGCCGCGCGGCGCACGCGCCCAAAGCGTCGACGAGCGGCGCCGCCTGGGCAACGCCGAAGCGCCGCCAGGCCACGCAGCTGCGCCGAGCGCGGCGGCCGGCGGCCGCGTCGCCCCGGCGGCGAGGGTGTGGTGTCGCGTCTCGCCTGCGCATCGGCGAGCGCCCTGCTGCTCACGCTCGCCGGCCGGCCCTGGGGGCTCGGATGGCTCGCCCTGGTGGCGTTCGTGCCACTGATGGCAGCCTTGCGGCGTGAGCCCGGCGCCCCCCGCGCAGCCGCGCTGACGGCGCTCACCGCCTTCGCGCCGGCCTTCGTGGTGTACGAGGCGATCGGGCCGTTCGCGCCCGCGGCGCTGCCGCTCGTCGCGGTGGCCGCCTCGCTCCCGTTCGCGCTCGTCGGCGCAGTGGCAGCGCGCCTGCGGCGAGCTTTCGGCGCGCGAACGCTCCTGGCCGCGTTCCCGCTGTTGTGGCTCGCCGCCGAAACCCTTCCGGCGCAAGCCTGGCTGCTCGGGCGCTTCGCCACGCCGCTGTTCGCCGTCGGCTACAGCCAGGCGGGCCTGCCCACCATGCAGCTCGCGCGCATCGGCGGGGTCGCCGCCACGGGCCTGGCCGTGCTCGCCTGCAACGCCATGGTCGCGCTGCTGCTGCTCGAGCGCGTGCGCCGGGCGGGGTGGGGCGTGGCGGCGCTTGTCGGCCTGGTGTGGCTCGCCGCTCTCCCCGCCGACGCCGTCGACTCGCCCACGGCCGCCGTGCGCATCGTGCAGGAGGCCCTCCCGGACGCCGCCTACGCCGCCGCGGCGATGCTGCCCGAGGCGCGCGCGGCGCTGCTGCGGCGCTTCCTGCTGGACGCCCGGCGCTCGCCTTTGCCGCCGGGTCCTGCGCTCACCGTGTGGCCGGAGGGGGCCCTGCCCGGCCCGCTGCCGGTCGCCGGCCCGACCGGGTTGGAGCCGCTCCTGGCAGGCCTCGGGCCGGCGCTGGTCGGCGCCCCCGCGCGCCTGCCCGACGGCATCGCCAACGCCGTCTACGCCTGGCAGGGAGGCGCGCTCCACCACCTCTACGACAAGCGCCGCCTGGCGCCGATCGCCGAGGACGGGCTGGTTGCCGGCCGTTCGCCGGGCCTCGCCGTCGTCGGCGGGGTGCGCGTGGCGCCGCTGGTCTGCTTCGAGGCCGCCTTCCCGTCGCTTGCGCGCTCTGCCGCGCGTGCCGGGGCGCAGCTCCTGGTTGTTCTCACCAACGACGCCTTCGGGCGCTACCTGGGAACCCCCCGCCAGCACCTGCGCGTGGCGCGGTTCCGGGCGGTGGAGGCCGGGCGGCCGCTGGCGTTCGCCTCGAACGCCGGCCCCAGTGCGGTCGTCGACGCTCGCGGCGCCGTGCTCCAGCGCACCTTGCGCGGCGGATCTGCCGTGCTCGTGGCCACGCCGAGGCTCGTCGCCACGCCGACGCCATACCTCCGGTGGGGAGACTGGCCCGGCACCCTCGCGCTGGTCGGCGCGAGCCTGCTGGCCCTCGCAAGTGGCGTGAAAGGAGGTGTCGCCAGGACCTGACCCGCCCCTCGCACACGCCCCTAGACCCCTTGGGAGGGATCACGATGACGATCTTGGGTCGCACAGTGCTCGTCCGGCGGGCGCGTCTCGCCGCCCTCACGCTGCTCGGGCTGGCCGTGCTGACAGGGCTCGCGGTTGCTCTCGCGGCCACCGTGCCCGCCGCGCCCACGATTCGCTCGGCAGCAGACGCGCCCGCGGACCCCGGGCTCACCGCGCTCCGCCTGGCTGGAACGCCGCTCGCGCCCGGCGAGCTCGCCCGCGTCAGCGGCGGCACCTGCACGACCTGCAGCGACGGCGGAGGCGGCGGCGGGGGCGGCACCGGCAGCAGCGGCACACCCGTCCCCGTCGGCAGCCCCTACTGGGTGACGTACCGCGTCTCCCTCGACTACGCCTCCTATACGCCCGCCACCCTGGCCTCCATGGTGGACAACTGGTCCAAGTCGTACATCCAGGGCACCTTCAGCTACACCCGCAAGGTGGTGCGCGACGTGCAGTTCTCGGGCGGCTTCGCCAGCTTCGTACGAGCCTCGGTAGGCGGCGAGGTCAGCATGACCACCACGGCCTCGGTCAGCTACCCCATCCCGCCGTCATCCTTCGGCAAGCTCTACGTCAAGTACTACACCGCGCGCGACACCTACTACGGCCACCAGTACCAGGGCTACAGCGACGGCAGCCGCGTGATCATCGACAGCAGCTCGGGCCCCTACACGAACACCTCGACGGTGCTGGGGTACGTCACAGGCAGCCTCTGAACGCACGCGCCGCGCCAGCCTCCCGGTGCGGTGCGCCGACCCGTGGGCGTCGGTGGGGGCGCGCTCGCCTCCACCGACGCCGGAAGGAGGAACCGCATGCCCGACCCTTTACGTGGGCGCCCCGCAAGGCGGTGTCGGCGCCCGCCGAGGGCTGCCGGCCGCCGCCCGCAGATGGCGGCCGGCCTGCTGATCGCTGCCGCGCTCGCGCTGGGAACGCGCGCGGCCGCGGGCGCCCCGGCTGACACCGAGCTGTCGCTCCTGCCCGGCATCGCCTTCGGCTGGACGGGTCCCGGCGCGGAGGCGTTGCTTGCCTTCCAGCTCGGTCCCGGGCCGGCCGACACCGGCCGCGTCACGAACGTGCGTCTGCCCGCCAAAGCCCTCAGCGTCAGCGGCTTCCACTTCGAGCCCGCGGGCGAGCGCCTGCTGCTGCGCGTGCGCGCCGCACGGAGCGGCACCACGGTCATCCACAAGCTCGTGCTGGAGCTTCAAGACGGCACCGCCCGCAGCCTCGGAACGGGTGCAGCCGAGGTGGTGGCCCTACCCGCCGTGACCGGTCCGCTCGCCCTGCGCGCCTGGGCCAGCGACGACGACAGCGGCCTCTACGCCGCCTTCGCCCTCGTCAACGTGAGCCCCGCACCGGTGACGGCCCGGACGCTGCGCTACGCCCCGGCCGGGCTCGGCCGCGGCCTGGTCCTTACCGCCAGCGGCCCGCCGGTTGCCTTCTCGCGCTGGAAGGACGCGGTCTTGAGACGCATGGCGCCCGCCTTCGGCGCCTACCTGCAGGCAGGTGGGGCCGATCCGCATGCGCCGTCGCGGCGCGCCAACCCGGTCGCCCTGGCGTTCCCGCTGACGGGTGCCCTGTCTGGCGCCCGCTGGCAGGCGGGCGACGCGCTCGACCGCACCATCGCGCCCGGCGAAGCGCTCTACCTCGCCATCACGCCGGCCGCCTTCACGACATACGTCGGCGACCTCGCCATCACCGCCTACCCGGTGCTCGGTTACGCTGTCGGCGGCGATTGCTGCCGGCTCCAGGGCGTGCCCGCACCCATCGTTCGCGTGGCCGAGCCCGGCCGCCCTCCGGCTGCGCGGCCATGAGCCCGCGCGGGCGGCAACGCCAGCGGCGGCACGGTCCGACGAGCGGTCGGCACCGCGAGCGGCGCTCAGCGCGCCGGCCGGCGTCGTATGCCGTCACGTTCGTCGCTGCCGCCGCGGTCCTGGCGAGCGCCCAGCTCGCGCTCAGCGCGCGCGCCGAAACGCTGCCGCCGTGGTTCGCGCGCGTGCGCGCAGCCGCCTGGGCGCAGGCCCAGGCCCCGCTGGAGGGCGAGGCGCTGAGCGCCGCCTCGACCGAGGCCCGGCGCGCCGCGGCCGCGGCCCTCCCGCAGCTCCACCTCCGGGAGCGCACCCGTCTCGGCCTGAACGCGAGCTTCACGCTCGAGCTCGAGGCGGGCGTCCGCCTGCCGCTGAGCGCCCCTGCCGTTGCGGCCGACCGGCGCCTCACCGCGGCGCGCCTCGCAGCCACCCGGCAGCAGCTGCGGGCGCAGCGGCGCGCCGTGCTTCACGACACGCTCGCGGACGCCGTGGTCCTGCTGGCTACCCGGGCGCGCGTGCGCGCGCTCGATGCCCTGGCCGCGGCGTTGCGGCGCGCCGACAGCGCCGCTGCGGTCCCCCGCGCGCCGGGCTTGGGCCCGGGCCGCTCGGAAAGAGCGCTCCGGGGATTGCCCGTGCGTCTGCTGGACATGCACCTGCTGGACATGCGCCTGCTGGCAGCGCAGCGCAGCGCTCAGCGCCGCCGCGCGGCGGCCATCGCGGGGGCGCTGCGGCAGGCGCTCGGCGTGTCGGTCCCGGAACCGCGGACGATGGCGGCGCCCGCGGGCACAACTCCCACGGCCGCTCCCGCGCCCGGGTTGCCGGCCGCGGCAGCCGGGAACGCGCCACCGTCCGACGCGCCACCGCCCGAGGCCGCGGAGGCAACGCGCGACCCGCTCGGCTGGCCCGCCGCGGCGCTCGAGCCGGAGCGCTGCGTGCATGCCAGCGATGCCGTGGCGCAGGCCCGTCTGGCACTCACCGACGCCCGGCTGTCCCGTGCCCTGGAGGAAGCCCGCGCTCGCACCCACGTCGAGCTGGACCTGTCGGGCACGGCCACGCTCGGGGGAGAGGCGCAGGTCCCCGGCTACGCCCTGCGGCTGGGCGTGTCGGTGGCGCTGCCGCCCTGGGGCCCCGCCACCGGCGCGGCTTCCGTCGCCGTCGGCGCATCCGGCCTGGAGCAGTCGCTGAGCGCGCGCTGGCCGAACGCCGCGCCGGGTCCGCCGCCGACGCCGCCCGACGACGCGAGCATCGCCGACGCCGCGCGTGCGGTGCGGCGTCAGTTGCGGCTGCTGATCGGTCGGGAGGCCGACTTGCTGCTTCGCCGCAGTCTGCTGCGAGCGGCACTGGCTACGCCGCCGGTCGGCACGCTGGCCGGCGCCTACCGGCGCACCACGCTGACGCTGGAGCTCGCCGACGCCGACGAGGCGCTCGGCGTCACGCGCCTCGACGCGGCGCTGCTGTGCGGCGCGCTGCCGCCATGAGCCGGACCCCGCCGTGACCGCGCACCGCCGGCGCCGGCTGGTGCCGAGGCCATCCACGGCCGTCCGGTATGGTGCTGGACGTGGATGCGACGTCGGCGGGGGAGAAGCGGGTGGCCGTGGTGGGCGCCGGCATCACCGGCCTGGCCACCGCCTTCCTGTTGGGGCGGGCGCGGCCCGGCTGGCACGTCGAGGTGTTCGAGGCCGAGACGCACCCGGGCGGCAAGGCCCGCACCAGCGTGCGAGCAGGCTACACCGTCGACTGGGGGCCGAACGGCTTCTTGACCACCGCCCCAGAGACGCTCGAGCTGGCGCGCCAGCTGGGCCTGGACGCCGAGCTCCAGCCCGCGTCGGAGGCCGCCCGCCACCGCTTCCTGTACGTCGACGGCGGGCTCCGGCGGCTCCCATCGAGCCCGCAGGCGTTCCTCGCAAGCGAGATCGTGCCCTGGCCGGGGCGCCTGCGGGCGGCGCTCGAGCTGGCGGTCGCCGGCCGGCACGACGGCGAGGAGAGCGTGCATGCGTTCCTGGCCAGGCATTTCGGCCGGGGCTTCGCCGACGCGCTGGCCGACGCGTTCGTGTCCGGCATCACCGCCGGCGACTCCCGCGAGCTCAGCGTCGACGCGCTCTTCCCGCGCCTGCGCGCCATGGAGCGCGCCCACGGCAGCCTGCTGCGCGCCATGATCGCGCGGCAGCGGTCGGCGCGCCGGAGGCTGCGCGCGGCGACCGCGACGGACGGGCGGCAGGGGAGCGGCACGGCCGGCGCCACGCCCGCGCCCAGGATCCGCGCCGGCCGGCTGACGTCGTTCCGCGAGGGCGGCATGCAGCGCCTGCTGGACGTCCTGGCCGGGGCCCTGCCGCGGGCGCCGCGGCTGGGTGCGCCGGTGAACGCCATCGAGCGGCTTCCCGGCGGGACCGTTGGCTACACGCTCGCCCTCGCGGACGCCCCGCCCGAGCGCTTCGACGCGGTGGTGCTCACCGTGCCGGCGCCAAACGCGGCGGCGCTGCTGCGGCCCCACTCGCCTGGCGCCGCCGACGCGCTCGCCGCCATCCCTTATGCCGGGTTGCGCGTGTTCGGGCTGGGCTTCGACCGCATCGACGTGCCGCGGCCGCTGAACGGCTTCGGCTTCCTGGTGCCGCGCGGGCAGGGGGTGCGGAGCCTGGGCGTGCTCTACAGCTCCACCATCTACCCGGAACGGGCGCCCGAGGGCAAGGTGCTGCTGCGCGTGCTGGCGGGCGGCCGCCTGGATCCGGCGATGCTCGAGCTCTCGGACGACGACGCCCTCGCCGCCGTGCGAAACGACCTGCGCGTGAGCATGGGGGTGGTGGCCGAGCCGGAGTTCGTGGAGGGCGTGCGCTGGGAACGCGCCATCCCTCAGTACACGCTCGGGCACTGGGACCGCCTGCGCACCATCGACGCTGCCCTGACCGACCTCCCCGGCCTCCACCTGGCGGGCAACGCCTACCGCGGCGTAGGGGTCAACGACTGTGTGCGGGAGGCGCAGCGGGTAGTGGCCGCACTCGTCGAGGCGCCGCGCTAGCCCGGCGGTGAGGGCCGGGCTCCGGCCCCCCACCCACACCTCCACCCACAGTTCCCCCTACCGCTCCCTCCACAGGAGGGCGGGCGGAGCTGCTTGCCCCGCCCGCCGCGCGGCGTGCCCGCGCCGCGACCTGCAACGATGTCTGGCTAGAAGGTGCCCGTGCTGCCGCCGCCGCTGCTGGCCGTGTACATCCAGCTGCCGGTGTCGCAGCCGCTGTACCCGATCACGAGCTTGTTGCCCTGGCTGTCGGTGTAGGTGATGAGGCTTCCACCGGTGAAGGCTCCCAGGCAGGCCGATGTGTCGTAGACGCCGGTACCGGTGCGAGTGAGGCTGTAGTGGTAGCCGTTGCTGGTGACGAACGTCGCCGTGCCATTGAAGGTGAACGTCCCCGAGACCCAGGGGTCGGTCGTGCCTGTCACATTCGACGCGAACGTGGGCGTGCCGCTCATGTTGGCCGTGCCGCTGAGCCCGGGCACCGTGATGGCGATGTCGAGCGAGTAGTTGAGGTCGTAGTTGGGGCTGGGCGGGACGGAGGTGCGGAGCACGTCGACCGTGCCGTTGATCGACAACGTCACGCCGACGCCCGGTGCGTTCAGGTCGAAGTTGTTCAAGGCGGCGTTGAAGCCGCTGTACGCGTCGTTGTCGTTGGTGTCGGCGATGGTGAAGGTGCCACTGGAGGTGATCGTGGTCCCCGAGCAGTCGCCGTAGGTGATCGTGCCGTCCGCGGGCGCGAGGTCGCCGTCGCTGTTGGCCCCCCAGGTGTAGCCCGCCACGCAGGCCAACGTCACCACCTGGGGCTGCAAGCCGGACTTGGTGAGCTGCTGCGAGCTCAGCGCCATCGGCTTGTAGCTGGTGCTCGGCGCGAGCATGTCGAGCATCTGCGCGTCGCTCGACTGCTGCAGGCTGATGATGGACGGTGCCGACGAGGCGCTCAGCGGGGTGATGGAGCTGCCGCAGCTCGACAGCACCAAAGCCAGGCCGGCCGTCGTCAGAACAAGGATGACGAGCGCTAGACGTCTCAAGACGACCCTCCTTCCGGAAGGTCCAGGCTAGCGCTCGACGGCGGAGACTGTCGGGTATATCTCATATGCGTCTCATGGGCGGACGTCTCATGGGCGAACGCCTCATGAAAGCGGTGGACGGAGCCGCTCGCTCCGCCCACCGCCTGGCGCGTTCGCGCCGCGAAGTACGTCTATGCGCCGGTCAGAAGGTCCCTGTGGACGTGGCGCCGCCGCTTGCCGTCAACGTCCAGTTGCCGGTGCCGCAGCCGGTGTACGCGAGTGCCAGCGTGTTGCCCTGGCTGTCGGTGTAGGTGATGGCGCTATTCGTCGCGAACGATCCCACGCACGCGCTCGTATTGACGACCCCCGCGCCGGTGCGCGTGAGGCTGTAGTGGTAGCCGTTGCTGGTGTCGAACGTCGCCGTGCCGTTGAGGGTGAACGTCCCCGACACCCAGGGGTTGGTGGTGCCGGTCACCGTCGACGCGAACGTGGGGGTGCCGCTCACATTGACAGATCCGCTGACGCTGGGCACCGTGATGTTGATGGCGAGCTGGTAGTTGATGTCGTAGTTGGGGCTGGGCGGGACAGAGGTGCGGAGCACGTCGAGCGAGCCGTTCATCGACAGGGTGGTGGTGGATGCCGTCATGGTGAAGCCGTTCAAGGCGGCGTTGAAGCCGCTGTACGGGTCGTTGTCGTTGGTGTCGGCGATGGTGAAGGTACCACTGGCGGTGATGCTGGTGATGCCGGTGCAGTTGCCGTACGTGATGGTGCCGCTCACGGGCGCGAGGTCACCGTCGACGTTGGCGCCCCAGTTGACGCTCTGCACGCAGGCCAACGACTGGGTCTGCAGGCCGGCCTTGCTGAGCTGCTGCGGGCTCAGCGCCATCGGCGCATAGCTGCTGCTCGGCGCAAGCATGCCCAACATCTCCGTGTTGCTCGATTGCTGCAGGCCGATGATGCTCGGTACCGACGCGGTGCTCAACGGCGTAATCGGGCTGCTGCAGCTCGACAACACCAGGGTCAAGCCAGCGGTCGCCAGAACCAGGGTGAAGATAGCGAGACGTCTCATGACGACCCTCCTTCCGGAACCTCCAGGCTAGCGCCAGGCGCCGGAGGCTGCCGGGCATATCTCATAGACAGCTCATAGGCGTGCCGCTTTGCCCCGGCTCCGCACCGTGCTACAATCGCAATTTGCCGCGCCAGCCACCGGCTTTCGCTGGGCCCGCCCCTGGTGGGCGGCCCGCAAGCGGGCGGCGCGCGGGTGAGCCTACGCTGGGGAGGGCTGCCAGGCGGGGCGGGCCGGCCGTAAGGCCGGGCCCAACCGAGGCGCGTGCGCCGACGCGGCGCCCCGGGCGCGAGCCCGGACGCGCGGCAAGGCGCGCACGCGCAGCCAGCAGCCACCGGCCCGGAAGGAGGTGCCTATGTCCGAAGCGGCTTATGACCTGAACGTCATCCTGGACCCGAACCTGAGCGAACAGCAGCTCCAGACGGAGAAGGACGCCGTCAGCGCTCAGGTGGAACGCGCCGAAGGCGAGATCGTCGAGCTGGAGGAGTGGGGTGCGCGTCGCCTCGCCTACCCGATCCGGAAGCTCAGCGAAGGGTACTACCTGATCTACCGCCTACAGCTGGCGAGCGACAAGCCCAAGGCGATCGAGACGGCCCTGCGCCAGCGTGATAACGTGATGCGCGTACTGGTGGTCAAGGACCGTCCCGAGTGGAAGACCCGCAAGGAGTCGCGGGAGAAGGGCGAGGCGGAAGCCAGCGCCTGACATGGCGACGTCGCCCGAGGGCACTTAGGAGAGCTCCATGGCACGAGGCCTGAACAACGTGTACCTGGCCGGTACGCTCACGCAACCGCCCGAGCTTCGTTACACGCCCGGGGGGCTGGCCATTCTGGAGCTCAACCTGGCCGGGAACGATCACGTCCTCGGCGACGACGAGAAGATGCGCGAGCTGGCGTGGTACCACCGCGTCACCGTGTTCGGGGCGCAGGGCGAGTCCCTCGTCAACCAGCTCGACGCGGGCACCCCGCTGTTCGTGGAGGGGCGCCTGAACTACCGCAGTTGGGAGTCGCAGGAGGGGCAGCGCCGGGCGGCGCTCGACGTCGTGGCGCAGCGGGTGGAGGTCCTGAACGTGGGCGCCCGCGGCCCCGAGCCGACCGTCACCGACGCGCGCGGCCAGCATCGGCTGCGCAACGCCCTCAACGAGGTGCTGATCATCGGCAACCTCACCCGCGACGCCGAGCTGCGCTACACCCCCAGCGGCAGCGCCGTCACCCGCTTCTCGGTGGCCGTCAACGAGCGCTTCCGCGATCGCAGCGGCAACGACCAGGAGCGTACGCATTACGTCGACGTGAACGTCTGGCGGGAGCTGGCAGAGGCCACGGCGGAGCTCGCCAAGGGCGACCCGGTGTTCGTGGTCGGCCGCCTCACCAACGACTCCTGGACGGACAAGGACGGCAATCGGCGGTTCACCACGCGCGTGGAAGGCTCGCGCGTGGAGTTCCTGACCCGCGGTCCCGGTAGTGGTGGAGCCGGGACTCGCCCCGAGAAGGTCTCTCAGGGCGCCCAAGCGAGTCGGCTTGACATCGACGAAGAGTTTCCACCGGAAGAGGATCTGCCTTTCTAGATGCCACGAGACGGAAAACAGCGCCGGCGCGGCGGCGGTCGCCGCGGCCGTAGGCCGAAGGTCTGTGCGTTCTGCACGGGCGAGCTCGAGATCATGGACTACCACGACGGCAGGATGCTGCGTCGCTTCATCTCCGACACCGCCAAGATCCTGCCGCGTCGCCGAACCGGCACTTGCGCCAAGCACCAGCGCCGGCTCGCCACCACCATCAAGCGGGCACGCTCGCTGGCCATCATCCCCATCACGGAGAAGCTGGTTCGGAAGTGAACGTCATCCTGCTCGAACCTGTCGACGGTCTCGGCGAGGCCGGGGAGGTCGTGCGCGTTCGCCCGGGCTACGCCCGCAACTTCCTGGTGCCGCAGGGGCTGGCGCTGCCGGCGACGGAGGCCAACCGCGCCGAGCTGCAGGCTCGCCTGGCGCAGCGCGCCCGGGTTCTGGCCGAGCGCAAGGGTGACGCCGAGCGGCTGCGGGAGATGCTCGGCGACGCCACCCTGGAGATCAGCGTGAAGGCGGGCGAGGAGCGCATCTACGGCTCGGTGGGCAACAAGGACATCGCGCAGGCGCTGAAGACCGCCTACGACGTCGACATCGACCGCCGCAAGATCGTCCTCCAGGACCCCATCAAGATGCTGGGCGAGTACGTCGTGCCCTACCGCCCCCACCCCGACGTGACGATCGACCTGAAGGTCGTGGTCCGAGCCGAGGAGGGCTGAGCGCAGGCTCTCGCTCGCCTCGCGTCGGAGTGCTCGCGACCGGCCGCCGCCTGCCGCCTACCCCCGTGTCTGGGGCGGCGACACGTGCGCGCCGTGCGGCCCTGCCAACGCCGTGAGCACCGTCAGCCCCGTCAACCTCGCGGGCGGTAGCGCTCGACTCGGATGAGGTTGGTGGTACCGCGCATGCCGAACGGCACGCCGGCGGTGATGACGAAGCGGCCTCCGGGCTCGGCCAGGCCGATCTGACGGATGGTGCGCGTGGCCACGCTCACCATCTCGTCGGTGCTGTGGATGTCGTCGCTCATGAACGGCACCACCCCCCAGGCCACCGCGAGCTGCCGATAGGCGCGCGCGTTGGGCGTCACCGCCAGGATCGGCACCGGCGGCCGGTTGCGGGACACGCGCTGGGCGGTGGTGCCGCTGGAGGTGAAGGTCACGATGAGCTGCGCGCCCAGCGTGAAGGCGATCTCGCAGGCGCCCAGCGACACGGCATCGGCGGTGGTGTTCTCGGGCGGCGGGTAGTGCTCGCGCATGCCGCGCTGGTAGCCCTCGTCGGCCTCCACCGAGTGCGCGATGCGGTCCATCATGGCCACGGCGTCGACCGGGTAGTCCCCCACGGCGGTCTCGGCCGACAACATGACGGCGTCGGTCCCGTCGTAGATGGCGTTGGCCACGTCGGAGGCCTCCGCCCGGGTGGGCGTGGGGCTGTGGACCATCGACTCGAGCATCTGGGTGGCGGTGATCACCGGCTTGCCGGCCTCGACGCTGTCTCGGATGAGCCGCTTCTGGATCTGCGGCACCTCCTCGGGAGGCATCTCGACCCCCAGGTCGCCGCGCGCGACCATCACCCCGTCGACCTCGTGGAGGATCTCCTCGAAGCGCTCCACGGCTGCCGGCTTCTCGATCTTCGCCATCAGCTTGGCGTGGGAGCCGGCGCGCGACAGGTAGTGGCGCGCCAAGAGCAGGTCGTCGCGGCTGCGCACGAAGCTCATGGCCACCCAGTCGACATCCAGCTCGGCGCCGTAGGCCAGGTCCTCGACGTCCTTGTCGGTCAGCGCGGGGATGCTCAGGTCGGCGCCGGGGATGTTGATGCCCTTGCTGTTGGAGAGCGTGCCCCCCAGCGTGACACGCGTGTGGATGGTGGCGCCGCGCACGGCGGTGACCTCCAGGCGCAAGCGGCCGTCGTCCAGCAGGAGCGTGTCGCCGCCCTGTACGTCCTGGCACAGGTTCTCGTAGGTGACGCCGACGCGCTGCTCGTCGCCGGGCGAGTCGTCGTCGCAGGTCAGTGCGAACTCGGCGCCCGGCTCGAGCGTCACCTCGCCCTTCTCGAACTTGCAGATGCGGATCTTCGGCCCCTGCAGGTCCTGCAGCACGCCCACCGACCGGCCGAGGCGCTCCGCCTCGGCACGGATCTTGCCGACGTTGTCGCGGTGGACCTCCTTGCTGCCATGTGAGAAGTTCAGCCGGAACACGTCCACGCCCGTCTCGATGAGCCGCGTGATGACCTCCTCGCTGCTGCTCGCAGGCCCGAGCGTGGCGACGATCTTGGTGCGCCGGCGTGCCGTCATCGCATCAGCGCCCGCGCCCCGGGGTAGTGGGCGTCGGCGCCGAGCTCGGCCTCGATAGCCAGCAACCGGTTGTACTTCGCCATGCGATCCGAGCGGCTCGCGGAGCCGGTCTTGATCTGGCCGGAGTTCACCGCTACCGCCAGATCCGCGATGAAAGCGTCCTCGGTCTCGCCGCTGCGATGACTGATGACGTTGCGGTAGCCCCGCGACTTGGCAAGCTCGATGGCGTTGAACGACTCGGTCAAGGTGCCGATCTGGTTGACCTTGATGAGGATGGCATTGGCGATGCCCTCGTCGAGGCCGCGCTGCAGCCGCTCGACGTTGGTGACGAAGATGTCGTCACCCACCAGCTGCACGCGGTCCCCCAGGCGCCTGGT